>Ga0180432_10000313_pt1 | contig 77603 bp, 59 predicted proteins | sample SS_ome_10_FD_132414 | JGI IMG/M metagenome (GOLD analysis project Ga0180432, IMG submission 132414) | Hypersaline lake sediment archaeal communities from the Salton Sea, California, USA - SS_1_MS_2 metaG | ecosystem: Environmental > Aquatic > Non-marine Saline and Alkaline > Hypersaline >...
CGAAACATGCCAAGGCCGAGACCGATGAATCCTGCCAAGAAAATCTTGGCACAAAGCTGGACCAGTTACGGACAGCCAGAGAGATCGTGGAGGAGATCGTCGCAAATCGGCGACGTATCCCGAGTCCCGAACTCATGCTGGCCGAGTGCGACAGATTGATCGAAGCCGCGGAGAGTCTCAGACGCCGCTTGTCACGGCGGGGTTCTGCCGCCTGACGTGCCCCCACGCTACCCACAGGACGCACGACGTTCGCCCGTGTCGCGAGATCTCGGCGGTAGCGGTAGGAAGATACGCCCCCGGCAGACGGTGCGTCACAGCGCGAGGTGGTTACTGCGAGCATTCGTCGTCGGCTGGCTGAACGGGTGGGAGCTTCTTGAGCACGCGGAATGACCGTATGAGTTTCTCCCGCTGAAGCATCTCCAGCATGGCCTCCGCGTAGTAAGGCGAACTGAGATCCCCCTTGCCGAGCGGATCGTAATAGCTCGGGTGATCGGTTAGCGCGCTTGCCTGTGATAGCGTGAGCGTCGTGCCATCGTTGCCCGTGATGTCGAAGTAGCGGTCGGCCTTCATGGTGATCACAGCCCCAACTGGTCCACCAGCCGATTCATCGCATCATCACCGCCGACCGTCTCGACCAGGACATCAGCGAACCATCGGATCTGCCGGTCGATCTCATCGTCGTCGGATCGGGCCGGTTGCAGGTAGCTGGCGATCACTGCCACGGCCTCCGGCGAGAGGCATTCCTTCAGCGCGTCGGCGAGCAGGTCGGTCGGGTCGGGATCTTCAGGCACGCTCACCCGGCGTCCGTTGGCATCGTAGGTTCGGTCGGTCATGGTCGGTCCTTTCAATCGGCGAGCTGCTGGATGGCGTGGAAGTATTCGCGGATGTCGCTGCCGGTGCCGCGATAGCCGTCCAAGTGGAACTGCAGGCATTCGGCCATCGACCGGATGTCTTCCTCGCAGGTGGCGTCGACGAGGTGCTCCCTGCCGTTGGGCATGTCCGGCGTCAGGAGCGTCACCGCGATGGTCGTGTCGCGGCGCTGGGCGGTGGCGACGTGCCCGTCCTTGCCCTGGAAATCGATGCGTGTGATTCGCATGGTCTGTGGTCCTTTCTTCGGATCATGGTTGATCGGAATGGCGCGGGAGATCAAGTCAAATCGAACGGTTCTTTCACACGGTTGACGGCCCGGGCTGCGCAGGGGAGAATGGGCGGCATGGACCCTTGGCCGAGGTGGACGGTGGGCACGAGTGGCTACTCGTTCGATGACTGGGTGGGCACGTTCTACCCGGCCGGGACGCAGAAAAAGGACATGCTGGAGCGGTACGTCGAGCACTTCAACGCCGTGGAGGTGAACTTCACGTACTACCGAATGCCGACGCTCCGCACGATGGAGTCAATGGCACGCCGCACGCCGGAGGGATTCGTGTTCTGGGTGAAGGCTCCGGGCCAGATCACGCATGAAGCTTGGCGGGACGGTAAGGGCAGAGTTGTAACCTCGGTCAAGGCCAACCAGGAAACGACACACAAGTTCAACCGCGGCGTGGCGGGCGAGTTCATCGAGAACATCGCCCCGCTGACGGAGGCGGGCAAGCTGGCCGGCGTGCTGTTGCAGTTTCCCCAGTCGTTCCACCGGACGGTCGCCAATCGCACGTATCTGGCCGGGGCGTTGGCCGACTTCGCGCCGCTACCCCTGGCCGTCGAGTTTCGCCACGGCTCGTGGGCTCACCCGGCCGCCGCCGAGGGGCTCAGGCAGAGACACATCACGCTCGTCGTGCCCGACGTGCCTGACATCCGCGACCTGTACCACAGTCCCGCGGCCGCCACGACGTCGACGGGGTATCTGAGGCTGCACTCGCGTGCGGCGGGCAAGTGGTACGCCGGGGCCGCCGAGCGATACGACTACGACTACAGCGAGACCGAACTTCGCAAGATCATCCGGCAGTGGAGCGAACTCGACGAGCCGCTCGGGCAGATCTTCGCGTTCTTCAACAACTGCCACCACGGCCAGGCCGCCCAGAACGCCGAAGCCTTCCGCAGGCTGCTGGAGGAGATGTGACCTTGCGCAGACGAAACGGCGCTGAACGGCAAAGCCCGACTGGGGACTCATCTGCGGCCCGGAGAATCCGCAATGGGCTCACCGCCGGCGGGAAGCGACACGTTTCTTGAGGAACTCGGTGACGGCGTCGGCGATGGCGGTGGCGATCTTCCCTCGCCAGCGCGAATCGGCCAGCATCCGGGCGTCGTACACGTTCGAAAGGTACCCCATCTCGATCAGGACCGCCGGGCACGTCGTCTTCCGCAGCACGCGCAGCCCGCGGACGTCCTTGCGGACCTCCCCGTCCAGGCCGATCTTCACCAGGTGGCGCTCCACGGTCGCCGCCGCATCGAGCGAGTCGGCCGACGCCACCGCGGGACGTATGATCATGAACCCGCGCATGGACGTATCGTCTATCGAGTTGGCGTGGATCGACACGAGGAGCTTCGGCCGCAGGCGGTTGGCCATGCTGACGCGCCTCTCCAGCGAGACGGTCGTGTCCGTCGTGCGGGTCATGTGCACGTCGGCGCCGCGGCGCTTGAGCATCTTGGCCACCGCGTGGGCGACCGGCAGGTTCACGTCTTTCTCGTACAGCCTGATCGCGTGCAGCCGAACCGCCACGTCCGTGCCCGGGTCATGCCCGCCGTGCCCGGCGTCGATCAGGACGCGCCCGAGCTTTACCGGCCAGGTCTTGAGCGGCTTGGGCTTGGGTTGCCTTGCCCGGGGCGCGGATGGTGTCGGCTTGGGGGCTCGCCTGGGCAGGGCGTCGGCAATGGCGTCGATAAGGGCCGGCGGGAAGTGCACGGACGTCTTGCCGGCCAGTATCCGCCCGCCGTCGGGGACGTTCAGCGGCTGGCCGTTGATGTACGCCCGCCCGCCGGGGCCCGCAAAGAGCATCACCGTGTCGGCCCCGCGCCGCAGCGTGGCTCGCGCGCGGGACGATTCGACGATCACCAGGCCGAGTTCCGACGACAGGTCCCGCAGCCCGGCCCGCTGGGGGGTGACGCTCAGCGGGGCGGGGTTCTTCGTCCTGACCTGAACGCATCCGGTCTGGACCGCGGCGGCGAGAAGCGCCACCAGAACGATGGGTGCGGCGTTCCATGCCGCTGCACGTCGTCGGCATCCATGCATGAGAACTCACCTCGTGTTGTCGATACCGGCGTCCGGCCGGGCCGGACGTCACTTCGGTGGCGAACCGGCGAGTTGACAATACAACAGAAAAGCCAACCAGGCCAGGAATATCCCCGCAAGGACAACCAGTTTCCAGCGAGGCGAACCGGCCTGACGATCGGGAATCCCATCCACCACGTCGATCGGGCCCGGCGGGGGCGCCGTGTCGCGTTTCGCCTCGGCCGCTCGCTTGCCGTCCTGTCGGGTCATTCGGTCAACTCGAAGTGGTCCGCGTCGTCGAAGGCGCTGTCGAAGTCGTAGACCCCGCGGAAATCATCGAGGCTGTCCTCTTCGGTCTTGCGCATGTACTTGTGCTTGATCAGCAGGTAGACCATATTCCCGAAATCGACGGTCGCGTGGATGTTCCACTGGGCCAGAACCGTCCTGGCCAGCATGCCCCATCGCTCTTGCGCCAGGTCGCGCAGGGCCAGGCACAACTGCTTGCCCGTAACGTGGGTCTGCCTCTTGGAGGCCTCCTCGGGGGTCTGGGGCAGGGGCTGGCCGTGCACGGCCTTGACCGCCGAGGCCAGACCCTCGTGGAGGAACTCGTACGCTTCGTGCGGATAGCGCCCGTCCTGGCGAATCACCTCGTCCATCGTCTTGCTCGGCTGATCGGGCATCGAGCCTGCCTCACGTCTTCCTCGGGAACAGGGCCTCTGCCGGCGCTACCGGCGCTCCCGACGGGAGCCGGCCCCACTGTCCCGCCTCGGCCAGCGGGCGATCGTCGCACGACCAGCCCAACTGGGCAAGGCCCTTTTCACACGTCTCGGGCATTACCGGGCGAAGGTACAGCAGCACGAGCCGAACGGCCTCGGCACACGTGTACAGGATCGCCTCCAGACGATCGCGCTGCGCGGGGTCCTTGGCGAGCTTGAACGGCTCGGTCCTGTCGATGTAGCGGTTCGTCGCCGCCGCCACGGCCGAAACCTTCTCCAGGTACGTGTGGAAGCTGCACGCGGCCATCTCCCCCGACGCCGAGGCGCGCAGGTCCTCGGCCGCGCCGCGGACGTCCTGCTCGGCCGGGCCCGCGTCACCCGGCTGGGGGACCTGCCCGTCGAAGTAGTTCCCGATCATCTTGGCGGTTCGGCTCAGGAGGTTCCCCACGCCGTTGGCCAGGTCTGCGTTGTACCGCGTGCGGAGTGTGTCCCGGCTGAAGTCGCCGTCCGAGCCGAACGACACCGCACGAAGAAGGAACCAGCGGTAGACGTCGCGTGAGTACTCGCGGCAGATGTCGGCGATGTTCTCCCGCGAGATGAAGTTGCCCAGCGACTTGGACATCTTTTTGCCTTCGGACGTCCACCACCCGTGGGCGAAGACGCACCGGGGCAGTTCGATGTCCAGCGCCATCAGCATGCACGGCCAGTACACCGCGTGGAACCACAGGATATCCTTGCCGATCAGGTGCACGTCGCACGGCCAGTACGCCGCCGCCTCGCCGTCGCGGGCGTCGCCTATCTCGGGCAGCCCCAGCGCCGTGTAGTAGTTGCTCAGGGCGTCGATCCACACGTAAACCACGTGGTCCGGATCGTTGGGCATCTCCACGCCCCAGGGCAGCTTCGCCTTGTTGCGCGAAATGCACAGGTCGTCCGGGCCCTGCCGAAGCTTGCTGAGCACCTCGTTTCGCCTGGCGGCCGGCTGGACGAACTCCGGATGCGCCTCGATGTGCTCGATCAGCTTCGGGACCCACTTGGTCAGGCGAAAGAACCAGTTCTGCTCGCTGTACCTGACCAGCGGCTTGCCGCTGATCTCGCTCTTGTAGTCGTTCTCGCGGGCGGTAGACTCCGTGACGTACCCTTCCTGGCCCTCGTCGTACCAGCCCTCGTAGCTGCCCAGGTAGATCTCGTCCCGCTCGGCCAGGGCCTGTACCAGCGCCCGCACGCGGTTCTCATGGCGGTCCTCGGTCGTCCGGATGAAGTCGTCGTTCGAGATGTTCAGGTCACGCCAGAGGCTCTGGAACTCCGTGACCACCTCGTCCGCCAACTGACGTGGGGTTATGTCCCTGTCGGCGGCGGCCTTGTATATCTTGATCCCGTGCTCGTCCGTCCCGGTCAGGAACCGCACGTCGCGCCCGTCGGCGCGGAAGAATCGCGCCAGCACGTCGGCCGCTATCGTCGTATACGAGTGCCCGATGTGGGGCACGTCGTTGACGTAGTAGATCGGGGTCGTCACGTAATACGTCTGGCTCATGCGCCCAGTGCACCACGTCCGGCCCGGAGAATCAAGGGTTTATCGTCCAAAGGGGAGGGAGTGATCGGTAGTCGTAAGCGGTAAGTGGTAGTCGCTAATCGGTTGTCGGTGTCGCTCGTTGCGACGCGCAGCGGCGAACCGCTTGCGGTTTCACTCGCTGTTTCGCGCGCGGTTCAACCATGTGCCGCCTTGGCGGCGCGGTAGATCCCCTCGAGGCTCCGCCGCACGGCCTGGCGGTCGAAAGCCGTTCGTGCGAAGGCCCGCCCCCGTGCGGCCAGGTCGGCGCCCAGGGCGGGCTCTTCCCGCAGCCTGAGCACGGCCGCCGAAGCGTCTTGCGGATCGCCGGGCCTGACGAGCATGGCGGCGCGCCCGCCGTCGGTGCAGTCGGCGATATCCGGCGTGCGGGAGGCCACCACCGGCACCGCCCACGCCAGGGCGGCGGCCAGGTCGCTGACCCCGCTGTCGCGCTCGCACAGCAGCGCGGCCGCGTCCGCCGCCGAAAACACGTCCCCCCCGGGCAGGTCGTCGTGCGTGAACAGCACGGCGTCATCAAACCCGGATGCCCGCACGAAGCGCCGAACCGCCCCAACACGTCGCCCACGCCCGGGAAGGATCAGCCTGAAGTCCCGCCGCACGTGCATCACGATCGCGTGGGTCCAGGCGGCCTGCTTGTGCCCGCCCTGGCGGGTCATCTCGCCCAGGGCGACCAGCGCGAAATCCCCCTCGTCCAGGCCGAGTGACCGGCGGACCTGCTCTCGCCGGGCGTCCGCCCTCTCGGGCGGCTCGGCGGCGGGGGGAAGGACGTGGACGCAGCCGGCCTCGAGCCCGGCCGCCAGAAGCACCCGCCGGGCGCTGTCGGTAGGGACGGTGACCATGATGCCGTCCCGCGCCGACTCGATGCAGAGGTCTCGTATCGCCTTCCTGCCGGGCAGGCAGGGCAGGGACAGCAGGAGCGGCAGCTTCTGTCGCGTCGCGGCCACCGCGCCGGCCGAGGCCGAAACCGGCGACCAGGCATGCACCAGCGAGGCCTTGACCGCCAGCTTGCGCAGCGCCAATCCGCCCAGTCTGGACAGGCCCAGCGGGCAGTGCAGGGCCCTGACCGGCGGGCCCGCGCCGTCGCCGCACGCCCCCACCCCCGCGGGCGCAGGGCCTATCGATGCCACCACGTCACGCGGACCACACAGCAGCCGCAGCTGCGCCAGGCCGTCGCGGCTGGTTGCTGCGTCAATCACATGCAGCACGCCGAGCATGGGCCGATCATACGATGGCAGATGCCTGCGAACAAGCACGGCGTCTTCGTGCGGAGACACCCCGGGGACCGAACAACGACGAGGGGGATTACACGGATTTCCGGATTACATCGATTGTTCTTGGGGTCTGGCGGCGGTGCGTCAAAGCCATGACGTACCGCCACCCAACGACACCACGGCGCCAATCCCGCTAATCTGTTAATCCGTGCAATCCCGCTCGTCGCGTTGTCCGGTGGCGAGCGCTCCTCCGGCCGGCGCCGGGCCTCCCCCGGGAAAACGTATCACACATCGCCGCCTGTGGCGTACAATGCCTCCACGGAGAACCTGCCATGAGCAACCTGAAGCGAACCGCCCTGGCGATAGATCGGGACCTGCTGGAGAAGTTTGACACGTGGATGGCCGATCATGGCTACACCAATCGCAGCGAGGCCGTCCGCGACCTGATGCGAACGGCCCTGGTCGAGGCCGAATGGGCCGACCCCGACGCACGTGTCATGGCCACGCTGAGCATCATCTACGATCACTCGGCGCGGCACCTGGCCCAGGAGCTGGCCGGCCTCCAGCACGAAGACCACCACGCCGTCCTCTGCAGCCAGCACGTCCACTTGAACCATCACGACTGCCTGGAAGTGATCATCATGCGGGGTACGTCGGCACAACTGCGCCGCATGACCGACGCAATCGTCTCTACGCGCGGCGTCAAGGCCGGTCAACTCACGCTGATGAGCACGAAAGTGTAGCCGAAGCGCCGGCTACGTCGCCCCATCGAGGAACGTGAACTGCACGAGGTACAACTGGCGGCCCTGGCGTGCGGCGGGGGGGTACAGCGCGCCCAGGGCCTCGTGCAGGGCGGGCAGGTTCTCGAACCCGTCGGCGCGAGCGTGGGCGTCGGTCAACTCGGCCGGGCTGACCACCGTCAACGCGTCGATGCGTACCCTGCCCAGCCCACCGATAGTGTACTCGGCGCCCGGACGGACCTGGGGGCGGCGCCAGTAGCGAAGCGTGGTGGTCTTCTCGCCTCGCCGGATCGCGTCGAAGTAGATGCGCTTCATCAGCAGCATGGCAGGGGCCCGTTCGGGGTGTGCAGCCGGGGGTACCCGATGATGCGAGGGATCATCACTCCCGGACGTGCTGAAGTCCAGTCAAAAGCCCCGCTTCCGCCTGCGCGAAACCTGCCTGCGGCAGGCAGGCCGCATGCGGTTCCTTGATACGCACACAACATCTGCGACCGACTACCGGTTACCGGTTTACTGACGCCCAACCCCCGGTCTGCTATACTTCGCGTTATGGCTGCCATCGATTTCCACACGCATGCCTTCCCTGACAAGGTTGCTGCCCGCGCGATAACGGGCATCGAGAACCCCGGCACGTGGGACGCCTGCGGGGACGGAACGATCGGGGGGCTGGTGGCCTCCATGGACGCCGCCGATATCGACGTCTCGGTCGTCTGCCCGATCGCCACGCGGCCCGGGCTGGTCAAGGGGATCTTCAAGTGGGTCCGGTCCATCCGCTCGGAGCGCATCGAGCCGTTCTGCTCGATCCACCCGGAGGACCGGAAGATCGGCAAGTGGATGGCGACGTTCGTCTCGGCGGGCATCCGCGGGATCAAGCTCCACCCGATGTACCAGGGCTTCGCCGTCGACGAGGAGAGGCTGGCGCCGCTGTACCAGGCGGCCGTCGACTGCGGGATCATCGTCCAGTTCCACTGCGGCAAGGACATCGCGTTCGGGCACGATGACGACCGGGCCGCGCCGGCGAGATTCGCACGCCTGTTCGACCGGTTCGGCCGGATGCAGACGGTCTGTTCCCACATGGGCGGGTGGCTGGACTGGGACGAGGGCGAGAAGCACATCATCGGGCGCGACGTCATGCTCGAAACGTCGTTCAGCCTCGGCGAGCAGGGCACCGACGCACACCGCGTCGCCGGCATGATCCGCCGCCACGGCCCCGAGCGGGTGATGTTCGGCACGGACTGGCCGTGGGCCGACCAGAAACTCCACCTCGACCTCTTCAACGCCCTGGACCTGCCCGAGGCGGACAAACGCGCCATCCTCTTCGGCAATGCCGCCAGACTGCTGGGATACTGACGGCGGCCTACAGCCCCAGGGGCTGCGCAGCGGTAGGAGGGTCGACCCCGATGATGCGCCACCCGTCCGGGCGGCGAATCCAGTCGACCGTCCAGTCCCACGGCCAACTCTGTTGCGTCTCCTTGCCGCTGCCGTACGTGACGTGCGTTGTGAACCTCGACCGGGCTGAATCGCCGGTGACCTCGACCTCCGCATTGCGAATGGAGGCCGAGCCCACCTTGTACTTGTTGAGCAGAACCGACCACGTCCTGAGCGTCTTGTCCCTGTTCATGACTCCCCTGGCCCACCCTCCGATGTCGACCTGCACGTCACGATCGAGATAGGTTCCCAGGGTTCCGGCGTCGCGCGGCTCGGTCGAGACGCTGTGGGCGATCTCATCGAGTGCGGCGACGATGACTTCGGCATCGGTCACCACGCTGCGTTCGATCAGGAAGACGGCCCCCGCAAGCAGCAGCGGCGCGGCCAGCGCGAGCGCGCGGCGCGGCGTCAGGTAGCGGCGCCAGACGGCCAGCAGCACGACCTCGACCATGCCCAGTCCGACGTAAATCATTGTCGGGTCTTCAAGAAGGACCCTCTTCAGTGCCTGCATGGGGGCATTATATCGCTCGGGCGTGCCGGCTAAAGTTTTTCTCCCCGCCCGGGCGATAAACGTCCTGGGCAGTCTTCCGTGATGACCGAAGAGCAGACCAAACAGACGCTCATGCGCATATCCCCGGCGGCCGAGGCCGCCGGCGTCAGTAAGCAGACCATCGAGTACTACATCATGCTCGGGCTGATCGACCCGATCCGCCCGGTCGGCTCGCGCGGGCGATTCTTCGACGAGGCCCTCGTCCAGCGCATCCAACTCATCCACCAGATGAACCAGTCCGGCTACACGCTCAGGGACATCCGCGAAGTCTACCTGAAGAAGGCCGAACGCAGGCGCAAACGATGATCGCGGATGCCTCGAATGTCGAGTGCCTATTGACACCGGGGAATCCACAATCCACAATCCGCAATCCGCAATCGGCTGGTGGGTCACATGGACAGCATTCTTGAGGAACTCAGCCGCCGCGGGCCCGAGTGGGCCGCGCAGATCCGAAACGCCCTCATCGCCGCGGGCATCATGGCCGGGCTGATGAACTGCTTCTTCGGGTACCGGTTGTTTCGCCTGTTCTTCGCCTGCCTGGGCTTCGTGCTCGGGGCGGCCGGCGGGGGGTACCTCGGCTACACGTCCGGCGAACTGGCCTGGGCGCTGGTGGGCGGCGTGGTCGGGGGAATCCTCGGCGCGATCCTCCTGTTCAGGATCTACCTCGCCGGCGTGTTCGTCGCGGGCGGCATGGCGGCGGCGTTCTTCGTCGCGGTCGTCCTGACGGGCGCGGGCATCACCATGCCCGCCGTCGTGCTCATCGTGCCCCTGGTCCTCGGCGGTGCGGCGGCGCTGATCGTCCACAAGATGGTCATCATCGTCGCCAGTGCGTTCGGCGGGGCGCTCGGCGTGCTGTGCGGCATCGCCGCGCTGACCGGAAGACCCCTCGACCCGACGGCCCTGATCTGGCAGACCTCTCAGGCCGAATCGATCATCAGGCAGGACCCGCAGATGTGGGCCGGGTGGGCCGCCCTCGGACTGGGCGGCGTCATCATCCAGTACCGCTTCACCGCTGACAAACGCAGACCCCGCACGAGTTCAAGCTCGGCAGATTCCGACGACTGAGGTCGACTAATCGACCCTTCGACAAGCTCAGGGCAGGCAATCAACCCTTACGTTACTGATTCACCTCGGCCTGGTTCTTCACGCCCGCCTTCTCCTTCAGTCGCTTGGTCAACTCGGCCACGGTCGTTCGCGTCTCGCCGCGCTGCAGGCGCGTTTCAGGGCGAAGCCTGCCCAGGCGAATGGCGGTGACGATCTCCCGGCCCGTGTACGGGCCGTCCATCTCGAAGTCGCTGACCACCACGTACCAGTCGTGGCTGACCTTCAGGGCCGGGTCGGCCGGAGGGTTCCCGGCGGCCATGTCGTCCAGGATGGCCGCCGACCGGTCGCGCCGGCTCTGCGGGGGCTGTGCGGGCTGGTCGATGCCGGACACGTTGTCTCCCACCCAACTGCCGTTCTCAACGGGCACGCCTTCCACAATCGGCAGTTCGACGGGTTTCGGCTGCGGCGCGGGATGCGGGGGGCGGACAACGAACGACCTGCTGCATGTGGGGCAGCGAGCCGTGGCACCGACATTGCTGGCAGGCCCCTTCATCTTCTGGCTGCAGTACGGACAGATGATCAACATGTGAGGTCTCCTCGACCCGAAACTGCCGACATACATATGATATCCCTCGCCGAAGGCCTTGTCAATGGAGTAGATAGTCAGGAGGTACACGAAGGTTCTGGTGGCGCAAGCGGTCCGACGGCGTGTTGGCAGGTTGGCCCCGTCCCGGCGGGACGGGGCTTGCTCTCAGGCGAGCACACCCCGCGCCCCCAAGACCCTGATGCACCCGGCTACCGTCTTCCTCCCCCCACGACAAAGCGGTACGCGAACTCCCCCTTCCGCGTGCGGAAGCTGACCGTCCCGCCCTTGGCGGTGACCGGGACGTTCCGGACTTTCCGGCCGTCGGACGCGACGGCGCAGAGAGCCGTCACGGCGCCTTGGGCGCCGAGCCGGTCCGGTCGAAGTGTGACGGCAAATGCGGGCAGATCCGGCAGGGGGGTGACGGTGATCGTGCGGCCGTCTCGTCGGCACCTGAAGGCCCCGGTGGTGACGGCGTGGCCGAAGTCCACGGGCCTGCCGTGGAGGTTCCACCGGGACGCCGGGCGGGGCGCCGACTTCTGCGGCAGGAGGCGCACGGCGGTGACCTTACCGTCGGTGCCCTCGACGGCAAGCCGGCCCACCAGATAGCGTGCGGTGCCGTCGTTGTCCCCGCGCAGTGTGTAGCGCTGCCCGCCGGCAGCGGCGTCCCACAGGCCGATGAGGATCTCGTACGTGCCCGGTCCCCATGGCGGGGGGATGGTCGCGGCGCGGCCGGCGCCCGTGGTGACCTTGCCTCGCCACGTGCTGGTCGCCGTCTCAGGCCGGTAGTCGCCCTGGAAGGCGATCTTGTCGCTCCGCTTCGATCGGTCGTGTGTGAAGTGCACGAAGATGCCCAGGTCCTTCGGCGCCGGCGCCTCGGCCTGCCACCCGAGAACCAGGCGAAACCGGCGGGCGCCGAGGTACTCGACGCGTTCGGCCGACGGGGCAATCGGCAGCCCGCCGGCGTGGGCGAGACCCCGGGCGTTGACGTAGCGTCCGCCGGGCCCGGCCGATCGCTCGACGATCACGCCTCTTATGCGTTCGATGGCGGAGGTGGTCGGGCCGTTTACGGCGAGGTATCCGTATGGCGGCAGCACGCGCCCGGCGACGTTCCAGTCGGTCGTGCCGCGGTTGACATGTACCGTGGCCCCGGAGTTCCATCGCACGATTTGGCGGTGAATGTCGCCTCCGGCGAACGTCACATCGCGAATCGTGTCCATGGCGATGCTTCGGATGAACTCCTGCGCCAGCCAGTACTTTCGCACCGCCCCGCCGACGCCCGCCGGGCGGTCGATCATCAGGGCGTGCCCCGTCAGGACCTCGGCGCTGATGTAATCGTCGGACTCGATGCCGGCTTCGATGCGCGTCCGCCCGCCCTGGTAGCGGCTGGAGTAGCCCACCCCGTGCAGGATGAACGTGTCGTGGAGCACGGCGTCGAACCACGGCACACGCTGCCAGTCCTTGCACGGGACGTTCAGGCAGAAGCGCTTGCGGTCCGGCGTGATGCGCAGGTGCTGGCAGTCGGCCCCGTCAAGATAGCCCACCAGGTGGTCGTGCCCGGCCTCGGACGTGGTGACGGCCGGGGCGCCCAGGCGGGCGCGAATGTCGCTGAACGCCCGGCCCCAGCACGTGCGCGTCTCGAGGCGCGTGTGGTACTTGCCTGCCCGGTCGTAGAAGTCGATGCACGGGATGGACGTGAAGACGTCCACGAAGTAGTGCGTGGGCGCCAGTTCCTTCTTGATGATGTCGAGGTTGCGCCGGACCAGGGGCCTGATCTTGTCCGGGCGCCAGCGGTAGCTGCGAGCATTGCGGCCCTTGTTGAGCCAGGCCTTGATCGGACGGCCGGCGGGGGTGAAGCAGATCGTCTCGTAGCTGTAGCTGTCCGCGTCGGGGTAGTGGTCTATGTAGTTGTCGTGCAGACCCCAGGGGATGCCGGCCTCGGCGCAGACGGCGCCGAGCTTCCGCAGGTCGTCGACCGTGCCGAACCGCGGATTGGGCGGGTAGATTTCCGGCAGCCGGTAGTCGTAGCCCCAGCGCTGCCAGACGTGCATCGTCAGCATCGCGTCGGTCAGGCCGTAGGCTATCGCGCGCTGCATTGCGGCGGTCGCCTCGGCGTACCGCCCGCCCCAGATATCGAACACGAACCGCCCGGCCTTGTGCTTGACGCCCGGGGCGGCCTTCTTGTCGTACAGCGTGCGATAGGCCGTCGCACACTCCATCGCGCCGCTGACGCCCGGCACGAAGGTGAACGTCGCGAAGTTGTCAGTGCGCAGGGCATAGGTCCGCGTGGCCGGGTCCACTTCGAGTTTCGTCGGCGGGGTGTCGCACGCCGTCAGGAGCGAGACGCCCCCAGCAAAGTCGAACCCCACGTGGCTGGTCGACATGTTGTGCCCGCCCGCACCGGCCGTGAACGCCCCGGGCTCGACGATGCAGTACCCGTGGCCGTAGTAGACGCGCTCAGCCTTCCGGTCGAATGGTCCCGGCGAAATGTCCGTGATCCGCTTGGGGCACGAGACGCTGACCTGCAGGCCGCGGCCCTTCGGACGAATCGTTGCGGTCACATCGAACTTGTCGCCGTCAAGCTCGCACGTGTGCACGATCCTGAGATCAGTGCAGCACGACTTGATGTCGATCTTCCTCTTCTCGGGCACGTAGCCAAACCCGCCGTCCGTCTTAACATCGCATATCCTGATCCGTGAGGGCCGGTGACCGAGTGCCTCGCCCAGAACGTCGACTCGTATTCCGCGCAGGACGACACACTTGTCGGCCCGCCCGAAGGCGATAGCCGCGTTGGCCAGCCCGCTGCCAGCCGCGCCGATCGCGGCAAGGTTTCCGTCTGCAAGAAGGAAGAGCCATGCGGTGTTCTGTTTGCCTGCCTTGCCCGTCAACGCCTGCCGCGCATGGGCGTAGCGTATTCGGTAGAACACGTTCTTCGCATCAGGCTGTGTCACCAACGCCACCTTGCCGGCTGTTATGACCGGTTCGGCCCAGTAGGAGCTGTCACAGGTGGTGTTGCGCTTGGGGCCGGGGTGGCTCTCGAGCTTCAGGACGATCTCCTTGCTCGCGAACGCGCTGAGGTCGGCCTTGCCGGGCAGCCACTTCTTGTCGGCGGCGTGGCGTTCGAAGACGACCTTCTCGCTGCCGGCCGGGCCGGCCCAGACGCGGAACGTCACGCCGTCGCTGGGCGGCTCGGGGGGGGAGTGGTCTCGGACGGCGTTGGCGAACGTCAGGACGATCGGCTTCGTGTCGGGCAGCTTGAGGCGGTATTCGGCAAAGACCGTTCCCGCCCCGCTGCGCCACGGCGGGTGCATGCAGATAGCCCGCTTCGTCGTGCCGCGCTTGATCCGGCTGACGGCGAAGTACGGCCCGCCGCCGGCTACCGTGCCGCCATAGCCCACGGGCGTATGCCGAAAGGTCTTCTCGTCGAACCGCCGCCACGCCAGCCGGTACGTTCGCAGGCTGGCAAGCGGCAGCTCGCTGTCGGCGGCCACGACGTTCACGGACCACGTCAACGGTTTCGGCCGCGGCGCGGGCAGGCGCGCCTCGAAGATCCTGACCGCCCGGGCCGTCGCGCGGCGGCCGCCGTGCGTGAAGTCGGCCGCGACGTGCACCGGGTACAGCGCCGAGTGCGTGCCCTTGCCCGCGACGATCCAAAACGTGCCCCCGGCTTTCCCGCCGGCGGGGACGGTTGTCTTCGTCTCGGTCGGGCCTCCGGGGCGCCACGCGTCGATCAGACCCATCATGCGGACCGTCACGGCCAGCGGGGCCTTGGCCGAGTTCGTCAGCGTAACAGCAACCTTCTGCGGCACGCCGAAGGCGGTGACCGGACCGACCGGGCCGATGCTCACCGTTAGCGGTCCCTCGGTGGCCACGTGCCCATCGAAGGCCCGAACGCCCGTGGAGAGAATCAACACAACTGCGACCGCAGCGGTCAGTAGAGCGCGTGACAGCCCAAAGGGCTGACATTCGAAAGCCCCGGGCAGAGCGAAGCGTCGCCCGGGGTCCTGGATTCGCCTCACGCTCAAGCCCTGGAGGGGCGCCACTATCTCCGAAGAGACATATTGCGCCCCTACAGGGCTTTGGGACAACCGACGACGATACCCAGGGCGACGCTCCCTGCTTCGCCCTTCGGGCTTCGCACGACGGGTCGCTCTGCCCTGGGCTGATGAATCTGAGCCCGTTAGGCTCGCAAGCACATCAGGTCGCGTCATCGGTCAGTCCTCCTCCAGGATGAACCAGTGGGTGCCCTTGCCGGCGGGTAGCGTGACGGTGTAGGCCCCGCCGGCGCGCAGGGCGGGCGCGGGGGCAAGGCGCTTGCCGTCGCCGCCCAGCGGGTGAAGCGCCAGGCCCACCGGGGCGGTGATCTTCAGTGTGCCTCTCACCGGCTCGGACAGCAGCGGCATCCGCCCGCCCGGCGAGGCCACCACCCGCGCGATCGCCGTGATCAGTATCCGCCGGGACTGAGCCACCGGCTTGGCGTCCAGGCTCGTTACCGCCACGGCCGCCTTGGGCGTGGCCACGTTGAACGTGACGCTCGCCAGCTTGATCTGGCGGCCGCCGATCCAGCCGTGCGCCGCCTGCGTCCGCGCGGTGTCGATCGTCTGGTAGCCCGGGTCCCATCGGCGGGTCAGTTCGCCCGTGTCGGAACGGACGGCGTCCTGTCCGGCCGGAATGAAGTCCTTGTCGAGGTCGATTACCGTTTCGACGCCGGGCGGGACCCTGCTTGCGGCGTCCCAGTCGAGTTCCTTGACGTTCGGCAGGGCGATGGTGACCTTGCACTGCTCGACCAGCGTCCGCAGTGCGGCGGTGTTGCGCGGATGGCTGTCGCGATAGTACAGCGTGCGGCGGTTCAGGGCGATGGCGTAGGTCTTCTTCGCCTCGCTGACATCCGCCCGGCGAAACAGCACTGCCGCCGCGGGCATCATGCCCGTGAGGGCCGGGTCGGGAAAGCTCGACCACGTGCTCGGTCGGCTCGGCCGCTCGAACGTCCGCTGCGAGTAGTTATAGACCATCGGCGCGTCCCAGCCCTGAAGGGCCGAGATCGACGCCACGTACAGCGGGGCCGTGAAGCGGTCCACGTTCGGGTACGGCACGTTCCACTCGGTGACGGCCACCGGCTTGCCCACGGCCTGGCCCGTCGCGAGATACGTCACGTAGTTGTCCGCATATCGCGGGTTGGCGCTGAGGGCCTCGCTGCGGCCGTACGAGTGCACGTCGATGATCCCCCCGGCGGTCAAAGGCGGCAGTCCGAACAGCGGCATCCGGCCCCACATCTGCGTGGTGGCCACCGGCACCTTTACGCCGAGGGCGCCGAGGTGGTCCAGCACGCGGCGGTTGAAGCGGTACTCGCGGTCGGCCAGGAACAGCTTGCTCGGCCCCGGCACCCACGTCTGGGAGGTCTTGCCGTATTCCAGTCCGTGCTTTGCGGCAAACGCCCTCACGGCCGCGTCGAATATCTTGTTGTGGACCGGGTTCTTCTTGTCCGGGAGCATCAGGTTCCCGAAGTGGCCCGTCAGGTCGTTCTCGTTGGTGATCAGCAGGCCCATGACGGCTGGGTCATCCTTGTAGGCCAGCTTCGTGTACGGATTGACGTGGTTGAGGTACGTGCGGTTGAAGTCCTTCATCAACTGTTCGATGCGGTCGTTGAAGTAGCAGTATCCCTTTGCCTCGGCCCCGCCGCGCGAGCCCCGCCGGGCCATCTCCGCGTACCCGGTCGCGATCCCGTCGCCGCTCTTGAACAGCCGACCCACGTGAAGGTCCAGCCAGACGTACACCCCCTCGTCGCGGAGGCACTTGATCCAGTAGTCCATCCGGTCCATGACCTCGGCGTCGAGGTGCTGGGAGTCGGTTCGCGTCTTGTCGATGACGGTGCGTGAGACCCACCGCATCGAGTCGTGGTGGTGGAATCGCATGAGGTTGTAGCCGAGCTGGGCAATGCGCCTGGCCTGGGCGGCGATCTGCTCCTTGGGCGCGAAGATCGCGTAGGCGGCGATGTTGCCGCCCCAGAACCGCGCCTCGGTGCCGTCGGCGAAAACCAACTGCTCGCCCTTGGCGCGAACGGACCCGTGCTTGCCGGCCGGCTTGTGGTTCAGGAAGCTCAGGTCGACCGGGCTGCGGTCGTGAAGCATCGCGCCGCGAAACCACCGCGACGTGTCGGCCGGACCGTAACGCTCGGCCAGACTCTTGCGCACCCGTCCGCCGGGCGGGAGCGTGACGGTCATGGCCACCTCATGCGTGCCTTTGGGCAGCGTTTGTCCGATGAACATGGCACGGATTTTGGCCTTGTTGCCCCGCTCGAAGTAGACGTTGGCAATCGCCTTGTCGAACTCGACGCGGAACGCCCCGCCGCCGACGGGCCAGGAGAAGCCCGTGTTGTTCGCCAGCAAAGCAGGCTGGTCGGCGCGGCCGCCCAGAGACGGGCTGTCGAGCTTGAGGTTGAACTCGAGCCCGCCCCCGATGATCCCGTCCAGGTCCCGCGACGCGGCGATCCGCCAGGCGTATCGCAGCCGGTTGGGCTTGGGGCAGGTAACCGTCAGGTCGAGTGTCAGTCCCAGGGCGGGGACCGTGCCGGTCATGGCCGCCTTGGCCGCTCCGGCCTCGCGGGGCGAGAACTTCGCCCCCGCGTACTTCCACCGGGCGCCCCAGAAGTGGTACACCGCCTGGACGACGGGAGCGTTTCGGCACGTGGCGGCCACGGCGCCCCGTCCGGTCACCTCCATCCGCCAGGCGTCCTCGGCCGCCTGAACGGGGCCTCCAAGAGCCGCCACCAACGCCGCTGAGAGCGCCGTTCTTGCCATCCGTCACCTGCCCTTTCCGCTTCGTCCCGGTCGGAATCTAGCACCGTGGCAAAGCGCGGTCAACGCTCGACAGCGAAACACGGGCGCTGACTGAAACACGGCCGCACGCTACAATGCACAGAACGCTTCGGACCGATGCGCGGGCCAGGCGAGGAAGATTGTACATGCGGACAACACCAAGGAATCGACTCCGGCGGGTTTGCACGTTCGCGCTGTCGGCGGCCGTGCTCGTCTCGGCAGGCCCCGCCGCGGCGGCCGAGGCCAAGCCCAGCCTGACAGCCCTGCTCGATGCGCCGCTGCTGTTCATCAAGCGTCATCCCTACATGGCCGGGCACATCTACGACGACTACTACACGTGGCGTCCAGGCGGGGGGATCTACGTCATCGAGAACCCCGGCGACCCTCCGGGCAAGCGGCGCGTCCGCACCGTGATCGACCCGACGACGAGGCCCACGCTCGGCGAAGGGGTCTACCGCGACGCGAACCTCTCCTGGGACGCCAGGCGGATCGTCTTCGCCTTCAAGGGCCAGGCGGGCGGCAACACGAGCATCTACGAGATCGGCATCGACGGGCGCGGCCTGCGGCGCCTGACCGACCCGGGCGCCGACTGCAAGAGGCCGTTGCCCCCGCGGGCGTTGGGGCGCGGGCGGCACGACATCACCCCGTGCTACCTGCCGGACGGGCGGATTGTCTTCACCTCGACCCGACCGGCCGGCCGCGTGCCGTGCTTCAACTCCGAGGTCGACATTCTCCACGTGATGAACGCCGACGGCAGCGACGTGCATCCGATCTCGGTCAACAACGTCAACGAGTTCGACCCGTCGGTCCTGCCCGACGGGCGGATCGTCTTCGGGCGGTGGGAGTACGTCAACAAGACGGCGCTGTACATGCAGAGCCTCTGGACGATCTGGCCGGACGGGAGTAACGAGACGGCGCTCTTCGCGAACAATCTCGCCAAGCCAACCGCCGTGCTCGACGTGCGCCCCGTGCCCGGCTCGCACAAGGTGGTCGCCTCGCTGACGCCGCACAACGGGCAGGCGGTCGGCGCCATCGCCGTAATCGATCCGCGCCTGGGCAAGAACAGTCTGGCGGCGATCACGAACTTCACGCCGAAGTACCCCACGAAGATGGACCAGGGTCTTCGCCGCGGGCCGTCGGACCCCTGGCCGCTGTCGGAGAACGTCATCATGTTCGCCGACAACGCCAAGGGCACCGGCGGGATCTTCCTGGCCCACCGCGACGGTCGGCGCGAACTGGTCTACTCTGATCCGAAGATCACCTGCTATTCGCCCATGCTCGTCAAGCCGCGCCCGCGCCCGCCCGTCCTGCGCGGGCACGTGGAGGCCGAAGGCACGAACGGGCGGTTCTTCGTGCAGGACATATACCACGGGCTGGCCGGGGTGACCCGAGGCGAGGTCACGCGGATTCGCGTGGTCGAGGAGACGGCCCGGATCAGCGGGCTGCCCGGGGGCGGACGCTGGTGGAACCAGGCGTTCCTGACCAGTTGGCAGGGCAGCTACGTGACGAAAAACGTGATCGGCGTGGTGGACGTTCGCGAGGACGGGTCGGCCTTCTTCGAGGTCCCGCCCGGGCGGGCGCTGTACCTCCAGGCCCTCGACGCCGAGGGACGCGCCCTGCGCAGCATGCGGACGTTTATCCAGGCCACGCCCGGGCGCACGCGGTCCTGCGTGGGCTGCCACGAAAACAAGATGATCGCCCCGCCGCTCGGCGCCAGGCGCCCGCAGGCCAGGCTCCATCGCCCGGCCAGGATCCGCGACGAGTCCTGGGGCAGCGGGTTCGTGGACTATCCCACCATGGTCCAGCCGATCCTCGACAGGCACTGCGTGACGTGCCACGGCGGGGCCAAGGGCATCGCGGGCGGGCTGGACCTGTCCGGGGGGTGGACCTGGGCGTTCAATATCAGCTACGAGACGCTGATCAAGAACACCCTCGTGGGCTTCCTGAACTGCCACAACGGGGCGGTAAACACGGCCCGCATTCTCCCGGCGCGGGCGCACGGATCGGGCCCGGCCCCGCTGGCGAACGTGCTCGTCAGCGGACACAAGAAACGCATCGCCAACCTCACACGGGCCGAACGCGACCTGATCATGGCCTGGATGGACCTCAACTGCAGCTACTTCGGCACGTACAACTACACCGAGCACGCCACGTGCACGGCCGTCCTCCAGGCCGGAACCGAACTGGGCGGCGTGATGCGCCGGGCCGGCTGCACGAAGTGCCACGCCCCGACGGTCGGCAACGACTGGATCAACCTCCGCACGCCCCGGCGCAGCCGAATCCTGCGCGCCCCGCTGGCCAGGACCAAAGGCGGCCCTGGCCTGGCCTGGTGCCGCGATCGCAAGGCCCGGGCGCCGCTGCGGCTGGTGACGCAGCGCGTCCAGCCGCCGGACGTCTTCCGCCCGCGCCGCACGCCCGCGCCGGACCCGGGCGGGCGGGAGGTGGTCTCCTTCGCCTCGACGGACGACACGACCCACCAGGCGATGCTGGGGATCATCGAGCGTGCCCGCGGGGCGGCGCTGGCCCGTGCCCGGGTGGACATGCCCGGCGCGGATATTATCCCCGGGCAGTGCCGCCTGCTGGCCCCGCTGGACGTGCCCGAGACCGCACCGCAGCCTGAAGCCGTCGCCGAACGCGGCGAGGTGACGCTGACCTGGCCTCGCCGGTCGATGCAGATCGGGCTGACGTTCGAGGTCCACCGCGGGGCGGACGAGCACTTCCCCCCGACCGGCAAGACCCGGCTGGGCACGACGACGATGTTCGGCTTCGTGGATCGCGACGCCCCGGGCGGTCGGCAGCACTACGCGGTCATCGCCATGTACGAGGCCGCCCACAGCCTCCCGGCCCGGGTCAGCGTTCATGTCGAGCCTCCCCCGCCGCCCGAGGCCCCGACGCGCCTGACCGCCTCGGGTCAGCCCGGGCGCGTCATCCTGTCGTGGCGCAGCGCCGGGCCGCGCAGCCGTTACGTGGTCTACCGCAAGGCCGCCGGCGCCGCCAAGGCCGTGAAGGTCACGCCCGAACCGACGTCGAGCACGACCTACTTCGATCATCCGCCTGAGCCGGGGCAGTACGTCTACCAGGTGCGGACGGTCGGTCGGGGCGGCGTCGAGAGCCCGCCCGCCGGCGTCACCGCCAAGGCCCTGCCGCAGAGGAAGACGGCCACGTTCGTGGCCCTGGCCGGGGATGGCCGGGCCACCCGGGCCGACGGGTCGAAGGTCGCCATTCGCCCGCACGGGCGCGCCAGGATCTCGGGCGGCCAGCTCGACCTGACGGCCGGCGGGCATGCCACCGTGGGCCACATCCCGGAGTTCGACCTGGACCGGAGCTTCTCCGTGGAGTGCTGGATCAGGTTCGACCGCCTTTCGAGGATGCCGGTCGTTCTGGCCTGCGGGTCCTACGGGGCCAACGGGTGGTTCGTCCAGGCGTACCAGAACAGGTGGCGTTGGCACGTGGGCGGGACGAGCTGCGACGGGGGGAAGGTCGTCACGGGCACATGGGTCCACGTCGCCGCGACGTTCGACGGGGCCCGCGCCGCGTTCTACCAGGATGGCAAGAAGGTCGCCTCCGTGCCGTGCCGGCCTGACCTGACGCCCTGGACCGGCCCGCTGGTCATCGGGCAGTACTCGAAACAGGCCGACACGTTCCAGGTCTTCGGCCGCCTGGCCGATCTGAAGCTCTACCGCCGGAGCCTGCGCCCCGACGAGGTGTCCGCCTCGGCCAAGACGCCTCGGCGGTAGGACATGTCAGTCGCTCTTGCCGGAGCCGCCTGATGTCTTGGACGTGGTGGCGGGGCTCTTCGGCGAATCGGCCTTGGCCTTGGTGTCTTTCGTGGCCTTGCCGGTGTCCGAGGAGGGGGGCTTGTCTTTCTCGGCGGCCTTGCGATACGACGCGCTGCGGTAGTCGGTCTGGTAGAAGCCGTTGCCCTTGAAAATGATGCCCGCCCCCGTCCCGATCAGCCGCCGGACCTTCAGCTTCCCGCACTGGGGGCACTTGCGGATCGACGGTGCGGTGATCGACTGGAACCTGTCAAACGTGTGACCGCACGCTTCGCATTCGTAGTCGTATGTAGGCATCGGTTGTCTCCTGTTGCCCGGGCCGGGCACGGCGGATCGGCCCGGGGTTACTTGGGCTCGGGCGTCCGGCCCTGGCCGTCCTCGGCCCACTCGGGCGGGGCCGAGACGACCACGGCCGCCGCCCTGATCGTCCGCCCGCGCAGCTCGTAGCCGCGCTGCACTTCCTGGAGCACGATGTTCGGCTCGCAGTCGTCGGCGGGCTGCTGCATCATGGCGGTATGGCGGTCTGGGTCGAACGGTTCTCCGACGGCCTCGATCACCGTGACGCCGAATCGCCCGAGCGTCTCGAGCGCCTTGTCGTGGACGAGCTGCATGCCCTGGAACAGCAAGTCGTCCTCGCCGTGGTTCTCTCTGGCCGCCGCCAGCGCACGCTCCATGTCGTCGATCACGGGCAGCAGGGCCTTGATCAGATCCTCGTTGGCGTACTGCCGCGACTGCTCGATATCGCGGCGGGCGCGCTTCTGGTAGTTGACGTAGTCGGCCGAGACACGCTGGAGCCTGGCCTGGAGGTCCTGGCACTCGGCCTGGGCAGCCTCGAGGGGGTCGGCGGGCAGGCCGTCTGCGGCGTCCTCGACGGCGTCGGCCGGCCGGGCGTCGTGCTGCGGTTGGGCTTTCTTCCTGGTCATGGCGGTCGTCTACGATTCCTTGCCGATGTAGTCCTTGAGCTTCTCGAAGAAGCTCTTGCGCTGGGGCGTGATGTTTGCCTCTTCGGTTTCGGCGAACTCCTCGAGCAGCTCGCGCTGCCTTCGGGTGAGCTTCTTGGGCACTTCCACAAACACCTGCACGTGCTGGTTGCCCGGGCGCCCGGACCGCATCGAGGGCAGCCCGCGGCCGTCCAGCGTGATCACGTCGAGGTTCTGCGTGCCGGGCGGAATGTGCAGTTCCTCCGGCCCGGGCAGCGTCGGAACCTCGATCCTGCCCCCCAGGGCGGCGATGGAGAAGGGGATCGGCACCGTGCAGATCAGGTCGTCGCCCCGCCTGGCCAGCATCGGGTGCTCCAGGACGCGGACGTAGCAGTGCAGGTCGCCCCGGCTGGTGCCGGAGCGTCCCGGCTCGCCTTCGCCCCGCATGCGCACGACCTGTCCGTCGCGGATGCCCGGCGGGATCCGGACGGTCAGGGCGCGCTTTTTTCGTGCGCGCCCGCTGCCGCGGCACGTCTTGCACGGATCGGTGATGATCACCCCTCGGCCCCTGCACTTCGGACACGCGGTAATCCGCACGCTCATGCCGAAGAACCCCGGCGTCTGCTGGCGGACCTCCCCGTAGCCCCCGCAGGTGGGGCACTTGTCCGGCGTGGTGCCCGGTGTGGATCCGCTCCCGCCGCACGTCTCACAAATGTCCATCCGCTCGAACTCGAGCGTCTGCTCCGTGCCGGAGGCCACCTGCTCCAGCGTGACCTCGACCTGGGTTTCGAGGTCGTACCCTCGGTCGGCGGCCCGGCTTGACCGTCCCGGCCCGCCGAACCCCCCGCCGAAGATGTCCTCGAACATCGAGAAGATGTCCCCGAAGCCCATGGACGAGAAGTCGTGCACCCCCGCCCCGCGCAGGCCGGCGTGACCGTACTGGTCGTACCGGTTGCGCTTGGCCGGATCGGAAAGCACCTCGTAGGCCTCGGCGAGTTCCTTGAACATCTTCTCGCCGTCGGCCTTGTCGCCCTTGTAGTTGTCCGGGTGGTACTTCAGCGCCCCGCGCCGGTAGGCGCGCTTGATGTCGTCGGGCGAGGCGTCTCGCCCGACCCCGAGCACGTCGTAATAGTCGCGCTTCTGGTCAGACATATCCAATTGCGGATTTCGGATTGCGGATTGTCCTAACACAGACCCGTCCATGCCGCGCGGAATCCGCAATCCACAATCCGCAGTTCGCAATCGAATCAGTGTACCGCGCCGGGGATCTCTTCTTCGTCCTTCTCGTCGTAGTCGCTGACCATCAGGTCCGTCGTCAACAACAGTCCGGCCATCGAGGCGGCGTTCTGCAACGCCGTGCGGACCACCTTGGCCGGGTCGATGATGCCGGTCTTGACCATGTCGACGTATTCGCCGGTGGAGGCGTTGTATCCCATGGCGCCCTTTCGGCTGAGGATTTCGTCGACGACGACGTCGCCGTCCTCGCCGGTGTTGGCGGCGATCTGCTTGGCCGGGGCGCTCAAGACGCCCAGGACGATGTCCACGCCGATCTTCTCGTCCCCGCGGACCTTGTTGCGGACGGCGGCCACGTCCTCCAGGGTCCGCAGCAGCGCCACGCCTCCCCCGGCGACGATGCCTTCCTCACCGGCGGCTCGCGTGGCGTGCATCGCGTCGTCGATCAGGTCCTTGCGCTCCTTCATCTCCGACTCGCTGGGCGCCCCGGCGTTGATGACGGCCACGCCGCCGGTCAGCTTGGCCAGACGCTCGGCCAGCTTCTCCTTGTCGTAGTCGCTGGTGGTCTTTTCCATCTGCGAGCGGATCTGGTCGATCCGCCCCTTGATGTCCTTCTTCGTGCCGCCGCCTTCCACGATCGTGGTGGTGTCCTTGGTGATGACGACGCGCTTGGCCTTGCCGAACTGGGCGATCTCGATGTTCTCGAGCTTCACGCCGAGGTCCTCGCTGATCATCGCCCCGCCGGTCAGGACGGCGATGTCGGCCAGGATCGCCTTGCGCCGGTCCCCGAAGGCCGGGGCCTTCACCGCGCAGACCTTCAGGATCCCGCGGAGGCGGTTGATCACCAGGCCGGCCAAGGCCTCGCCCTCGACGTCCTCGGCGATCACGCACAGGGGCTTGCCCGTCGTGGCGATCTTCTCCAGCACGGGAATCAGGTCGCGAAGCGAGGAGATCTTCTTCTCGTGGATGAGGATGAGAGGCTCTTCGAGGACGGCCTCGAGCGTGCCGGGATCGGTCGCGAAGTAGGGCGAGATGTAGCCCTTGTCGAACTGCATGCCCTCGACGATCTCGAGTTCGCTGGTGATGCCCTTGCCTTCCTCGACGGTGATCACCCCGTCCACGCCGACCGTCTCGAACGCCTCGGCGATCAACTCGCCGATCCGGGTGTCCCAGTTGGCCGAGACCGTCGCGACGTTGCGCAGGTCGTCCGTGGTCTTGCAGGGCTTGGCCTGTTTGGCCACCGACTCGACCGCCGCGCCCACCGCCTTGTCGATGCCCCGCTTCAACGCCATCGGGTTGGCGCCGGCGGTGACGTTCTTGAGGCCGTCGGTCATGATCGCCTCGGCCAGCACCACCGCGGTGGTGGTGCCGTCCCCGGCCACGTCGTTGGTCTTCGAGGCGACCTGGTTGGCCATCTTGGCGCCCATGTTCTCGAAGGGACTGGGCAGTTCGACCTCCTTCGAGACCGTCACGCCGTCCTTGGTGATCTTCGGCGAGCCGAAGGACTTCTGCAACAGCACGTTCCGGCCCGTCGGCCCGAGCGTCACCTTGACCGCCGCTGCCAACTGCGAGACGCCCTTGAGCATCGCCGCGCGGGCGTCGGTGTCGTACAGCATCTGCTTTGCCGCCATGATTGACTCCTGTCTATCGTTCTGCGAGAGGCGCCGCCGCCGGGCGGTGTGCAGCGCGTGCGGATCGGCGCGTCTCGCCGCGGGACTACTTCTCGATGATGGCCAGCACGTCCGACTCGCGCAAGATCACGTATTCCTGCCCATCGATCTTGATCTCCGTGCCGGCATACTTGCCGTAGAACACCTCGTCGCCCTTCTTGAGGGACATCTCGCCTCGCTTGCCGCTGTCGAGCAGTTTGCCCGACCCGACGGCCTGCACCTTGCCGCGCTGAGGCTTCTCCTTGGCCGAGTCCGGCAGGACGATCCCACCGGCGGTGACCTCTTCGGCGTCGCTCTGCTTGACCAGTATCCTGTCGTCCAACGGTGTCACTGCCATTGTCATAGCTCCTTAGCGTATCTCAGTGTGATCTCAGATCGGTTTCGTGTGGTGGTGTTCGCCGGCCGGGGGGCGTTACATCATGCCGCCCATCCCGCCCATGCCGCCCATCCCGCCCATGCCGCCCGGGCCGCCCGGGCCGCCGGGGGGCATCGGCTCTTCTTCCTTCGGAATCTCCGTCACCGACGCGTCGCACGTCAGCAGCATCGTCGCGACGGATGCGGCGTTCTGAAGGGCCGACCGGGTGACCTTGGCCGGGTCGATCACGCCGGCCTTGACCAGGTCCTCGTACGCCATGGTGTCGGCGTTGAAGCCGAAGTTGCCCTTGCCCTGGGCGACCTTCCTCAGGACGACGGCGGCCGGCTCGCCGGCGTTGGCGACGATCTGCTTGAGCGGCTCGTTCAAGGCCCGGCGAACGATGTCCACGCCGGTGGCCTCGTCGCCCCTGGCCTTGATCGCGTCCAGCGCCGCCGCCGCACGAACAAGCGCCACGCCACCCCCGGGGACGATGCCTTCCTCGACCGCCGCACGCGTCGCGTGCAGCGCGTCCTCGATGGCGGCCTTCTTGGCCTTCATCTCGCTCTCGGTCGCCGCCCCCACGCTGACCACCGCCACCCCGCCGGCCAGCTTGGCCAGACGCTCCTGGAGCTTCTCCCGGTCGTAGTCGCTGGTGGTCGTCTCGATGTCGCTGCGAATCTGGGCTATGCGGGCCTGAACCGCCTTGCTCTGGCCCTTGCCCTCGACGATCGTCGTGGTGTCGTTGTCCACGGTGATCTTCTTGGCCTTGCCCAGCTCGTCCAGGGCGACCTTCTCCAGGTCCAGCCCGAGGTCTTTGGTGTAGACCCTCGCGCCGGTGAGAATGCCGATGTCCTGGAGCATGGCCTTTCGGCGGTCGCCGTAGCCCGGCGCCTTGACCGCGCAGACGCTGACGATCCCGCGAAGCTTGTTGACCACCAGCGTGGCCAGGGCCTCGCCCTCGACGTCCTCGGCCAGGATGAACAGCGGGCGCTTGGCCTGGGCGACCTTCTCCAGCAGCGGGACGAGCTTGGCCACGTTCGATATCTTGTCCTCGTGGATGAGCACCAGAGGGTTGGCAAGCTCGGCCGTCATCGCCTCCGGATCGGTCACGAAGTGCGGGGAGAGGTACCCGCGGTCGAACTGCATGCCCTCGACCACGTCAACGACGGTCTCGATGCTCTTGCCTTCCTCGACGGTGATCACGCCTTCACGCCCGACCTTGCTCATTGCCGTGGCGAGCATCTTGCCGACCTCGGCGTCGTTGTTGGCGCTGATGGCCGCGACGTTCCGGATCTCCGAGTCGTCCCTGACGGGCGTGGCGAGGTCCGCCAGGGCCTCGACGACGGCGTCGACACCCTTGCGGATGCCTCGGGCCAGGCTCATCGCGTCGGCGCCGGCGGCGAGGTTGCGAAAGGCCGCCTTGAACAGGGCCTCGGCCAGGACCGTCGCGGTGGTCGTCCCGTCACCGGCGTCGTCGGAGGTCTTGCTGGCCGCTTCCTTGACCAGTTGGGCGCCGAGGTTCTCGACCCTGTCGGTCAGTTCGATTTCCTCGGCGACGGTCACGCCGTCCTTCGTGACGGTCGGTGCGCCCCATCCCTTGTCAAGGATGGCGTTTCGCCCGCGCGGGCCCAGCGTGCTCTTGACAGCCCGGGCCAGCTTCTCAACGCCTGTAAGGAGGGCCTCACGGGCCTCGGTGTCGAACGTCAACTGCTTAGCCGCCATAGGATGGTTCTCCTTTCGGGTCCGCCAGGGGACCGTCGGTTATGCTAAGTCTTTTATTCATATCGCACTGTAGACTACACAAAGCACGTGTTCCCTCCGGCGCAGTGCCGGAGGGAGTGCCACCACGTCCGAAGAAGACTGCAACGGGCGTGCCTATATACGTAACAGTCTTTATGAAAACATGTTAGATGACTCTCGCCTCCTAAGGACCCGCCGTGGGACCTGCCATCGTTGCATGCCCGACGGCCGGTGAAACCGTTTTTGACAGACACGATGCCGAAACGTACGATATCGCCCGCCAACGAACGCACCTTCCGGAGATACCGACATGGACGCCAACGACTACGTCAAGACGATCGCAACCGCCGCACGCCGGGCCGCCGCTGCACTGGCCGTGACCACCGGGCAGCAGCGTGATACGGCGCTGGCCGCGTGTGCCGAAGCCATTCGCAAAGACAAGGCCGCACTCCAGGAGGCCAACGCCAGGGATCTGGCGGCCAGCGAGGAGTTGGGCTTGTCCGCGGCGATGGTGGACCGGCTGACGCTGAGCGCGTCGCGCATCGAAGGCATGGCCGCCGCGCTCGAGCAGATCGCCGCCCAGGTCGATCCGGTCGGCCGCACGATATGCGCCTACAACCGCCCCAACGGGCTTCGGATCGAGAAGCGCCGCGTGCCGATCGGCGTGGTGGGCATCATCTTCGAGTCGCGGCCGAACGTCACCGCGGACGCGGCGGGCCTTTGTCTCAAGAGCGCCAACGCGTGCATCCTGCGCGGGGGCAAAGAGGCCATCCACTCGAACCTGGCCATCGCGGCGGCCCTGGCCCGGGGCCTGGCCGCCGCCGACCTGCCGACCGAGGCCGTCACCGTCATCGACCAGACCGACCGTGCGATCGTGCCGGCCCTGGCGCAGGCCCAGGGGCTGGTCGACCTGATCATCCCCCGCGGGGGGGAAGGGCTGATCCGCGCCGTGGCCGAGGCGGCCACCATCCCCGTCATCAAGCACTACGCCGGCAACTGCCACGTCTACGTCCACAGCCGGGCCGACCTGGACATGGCCCGCGAGATCGTCATGAACGCCAAGTGCCAGCGCCCGGGCGTCTGCAACGCCATGGAGACGCTTCTGGTCGACGTCAGCGTCGCCGAGCCGTTCCTCTCGACGGTCGCCGCCGCACTATCCGAGGCGGGCGTCGAACTGCGGGGCGACGACCAGGCCCGGACCGCCGCCGCCGAGATGAAGGTCGCCGGCGACGACGACTGGTACGCCGAGTACCTCGACTTGGTCCTGGCCGTCAAGGTCGTCGATGGTCTGGACGCGGCGGTGTCGCACATCAACACATACGGCTCGGGCCACACCGACGCGATAGTGACCGAGTCGCAGTCGGCCGCCGAAGCGTTTGTTGCCGGCGTGGACTCCTCCAGCGTGATGGTGAACGCCTCGACGCGTTTCAGCGACGGGGGGGAGTACGGCCTGGGGGCGGAGATCGGCATCAGCACCGACAAGCTCCACGCCCGCGGCCCGATGGGCGCCGAGGACCTGACCACCTACAAGTGGATCGTCACCGGAAACGGGCACGTGCGAACGTAGGGTCGGGGGCGTTGTTCCCAAAGGTGTTATGGCGTAGAATGGAGCCATGGTATTCGGTATCTCACACGACTGCGCTGACGAAAGCCCCGAGGCCAAGGTCCGATGGTTCCGCGCTCTGACGCCGGCCGAACGGATGAACGTCTTCTGCGAGATGACGGACCTGATGCTGTCACTGCGACCCGACCTGCCCGCGAAGGATCTTCCCGACGATGCTCAACAGGCTCAAGAGCGTATTCAAGTCCTTCGAATCACATGATGTTCACTACGTCGTGATCGGTGGGATTGCGGTCGTCCTTCATGGTGTGCCGAGAGCGACCCTCGATCTCGATATCCTGATCGAGGCGACGCCTGAGAATGCACGCCGTCTTCTGGACGCGCTGGAAGAAGCCGGACTTGGCACGGCGTCCCTCACGTCACCCGAGGATATCCTGAATAACGTCATAACGATCTTCGAGGATCGAGTCCGCCTCGACGTGCAGACCAAGAGTCCCGGGATAACGTTCGAAGACGTGTGGCCCCGCCGCGAGATCATGACATACCAGGATCAGCCGTTTGCCGTGTTGTGCAAGGACGACCTGATCGCATCGAAACTTGCGGCGGGCCGTGATGTGGATATCGAAGATGTGCGTCTCCTCCAAGACGAGGAGACAGATACCAACGGGTAGGCTGTCTGGAATACGGTTAATAAGGAGACGATCTGATGCGTGCAATCTACCTGTCGTTGTTGGTTCTGTCGGCTGTTGTGATGGCGCCCGCCGCGGCTGAGGCCGCCGAGGGGGACTGGTATCAGTGGCGCGGGCCGAATCGTGACTCGATCTGCCCGGAGACCGGTCTGCTGAAGACCTGGCCGGCCGGCGGACCCAAGCTGCTGTGGAAGCTGGAGGGGCTGGGGATGGGCTACTCCGCCGTGTCCATCGCCGATGGCAAGCTGTACACCATGGGCGACCGCCGGCGGTCTCAGTACATGATCGCCTACAACCTGGCCACGCGGAAGGAACTGTGGGCCACGCGCGTCGGCGGGGGCCACAAGGACGGCCCGCGCTGCTCGCCGACCGTCGACGGCGACCTCGTCTACGCCCTCGGCACCGACGGGGTGGTGGTCTGCTGCGAGACGGCCTCGGGCAAGGTCGTCTGGAAAAAGAGCCTCAGCAGAGATTTCGGCGGGAAGATGATGTCAGGCTGGCGATGGAGCGAGTCCCCGCTGATCGACGGGGACAAATTGCTGTGCACTCCGGGCGCACGGAGTGCCGCCATGGTCGCCCTGAACAAGAAGACCGGCCGGACGATCTGGAAATGCGCCATCCCCGACCTGGGCTCCAAGGGACGTGACGGGGCCGGGTACTCCTCGATCGTCATCTCGAACGGGGCCGGCGTCAAGCAGTACGTGCAGTTATTCGGCAAGGGCGTCTTCGGCGTCGAGGCCGAAACCGGAAAGTTCCTCTGGGGCTACAACAAGGTCGCCAACCGCGTGGCCAACATCACCACGCCCATCGTCCACGGCGATTACGTCTTCGCCAGCACGCAGTACAGCACGGGCAGCGTGCTGCTGAGGCTGTCGAAGACGGCCGACGGCGTGGCGGCCAGGCAGGTCTGGTGGCTGGGGTCCAGCCAGTTTCAGAACCACCACGGGGGGGTGATCCTGACGGACGGGCACCTGTACGGGGGGACGAACAAGAACGGCGGCCCGCCGACGTGCATCGAGATGACCACGGGAAAGATCGTCTGGCAGGAGCGGGCCCCGGCGCGCGGGTCGGCGGCGTACCTGTACCTGTCCGCCATCGGACGGTTCATCGTGCGGTACGAGTCCGGCCCGGTGACGCTCGTCGAGGCCACCCCGAAGGGACACAAGATCGTCAGCCGATTCACGCCGCCGAAGGACAGGGGCCCGGCCTGGCCTCACCCGGTGGTCCACGCCGGCAAGCTCTACCTGCGCCACGGCGATATCCTGGCGTGCTACGACATTCGCGCGAAGTGACACCCGGGCGGCGGGGGGGGGGTCATGCCCCCTCCCAAGCCCAGGGATCATAATCCCTGGGATGAAGTCTTCAGAGAAACACCCGGAGGATCTGTCGACCCCGGGGCTCCGGATCCCCGGGCCTGCGGGGTCTTCGTGAAAAAGGGGCACAAAACCACTTGCTGTCGTAATACCACTTCGTATATTATTATTACGAACAACAATCGCCTGCCGTCGACACGGCGGCGCTGACGGGAGAAAACGCGATGACACACACGACACTGGCCATGCACATGGCCAATGAACTGCTGAGCGTCCCGGTGGCGGTGGCTACGCTGGTCCTTGCCGCCGCGGCGCTGGTGGCGTGTTCCTGGTGGGCCTCGCGCCGGCTTGACGCGGAACGCTTCCCGCTGATGGGCGTGATCGGGGCGTTCATCTTCGCCGCTCAGATGATCAACTTCCCCCTGCCGGGCCTGCCCGGCACCAGCGGGCACCTCGGCGGGGGGGTGCTGCTGGCGATCCTGCTCGGCCCGGCCGGGGCCGTCGTCACCATGGCCGCCATCCTCGTGATCCAGTGCCTGGTCTTCCAGGACGGGGGACTGCTGGCGCTGGGGTGCAACGTGATCAACATGGGCATCGTGCCGGCCGTGCTCGGGTACGGCGTCTATCGGCTGGTCCTCGGCCGCAAGGGCCCCGCCGGGGCGAGCAGGCAATACGTGGCGGCGTTCGCCGCGGCGGTGGCGGGCGTAACGGCCGGGGCGGCGCTGGTGCCCATACAGGCTCACATCTCGGGGGTGCTGGCGATTCCCTTGCGAAGCTTCCTGGCGGTCATGGTGGGCGTCCACCTGGTCATCGGCGCCGTCGAGGGCGCCATCACGTTTGCGGTGGTCGCGTTCGTGCGGCACGTTCGCCCGGCGGCGCTCGGGGCAGATCCCGCAGCCGCACACCAGAAGCTCAGCCGAAACGCCCTGATCGCCTCGCTGCTGGTCACCGCCGCCCTGCTGGGGGGCGTGGTCAGTTGGTTCGCCTGCGGCGATCCCGACGGGCTGGAATGGAGCTACCAGGAACACCGCTATACCGCCGCCGACGCGGCAATCGCCAACGACTCGTCCGCCGTGGCCGGCGTCGAGGCCTGGCAGGCCAGGTGGGCGCCCATGCCGGACTACGGCCCGGAAGGCTGGACGTCGCTGGCGGGCCTGGGCGGCACCGTACTGACGCTGGTGCTGGTCTACGCCGCCGCAAGGCTGCTTCGCAAGCGCCGGGCGATCCAGCCCGACGATACCTAGCCGTTTCGGCCGCGGACGCCGCGGCACGTTTCCACCGCAAACAGGGACAAACCAATGCACCAACAGAGCGCACGTGTGGCGGTTGTCGTGATGGCCGCCGTGGCGATGGCCTGCCCGGCCGACGACGGGCCGCAGGCGACTTGGCTGGATGCGCTGATCGAGCGCGAGACGCTGACGGACGACGGGTTCGGCCTGGGCGAGCAGTTGGCCCGGCGCGGGCTGACCGTCAGCCTGGGGCTGACGGAGGTCTACCAGATCAACACGCACGGCGGGCTGAACACCGACCGGCGAAAGGGACGCTGGGCCGGAAGCTACGACCTCGAGATCGAGGTCGACTTCGAGACGCTGATCTCGCTGCCGGGCGCATCGGCGTACATGCTGGCCGAGGGCAGTTGGTCGGCCGGTCTCGACCCGATCTCCGTCGGCAGCGTCTTCGGCGTCAACGACGACGCCGGGGGCAATCGGAAATGCGACGTGACGGAACTGTGGTACGAACAGGCCCTGTTCGACGGGACGGTGCGGGTGCGCCTGGGCAAGCTCGACCTGACCGGCGGGTTCGAGTGCCGGGGCTGCCCGGCGGCGTTCGACGGCAACGCCTGCGCCAACGACGAGACCGCGCAGTTCCTCAACAGCGCGCTGGTCAACAACCCGACGATCCCGCTGCCCGACAACGGGCCGGCCCTCTGCGTGCACGTTCAGCCGGTCGAGCGGGCCTACGTCGCCGCGGGCATCGCCGACGCACAGGCCGACGCGCGCGAGACGGGGCTGAGGACGGCCTTCCACGACGAGGACTACTTCTTCAGCATCTTCGAAGTGGGCGTGGCGCCGCGGATGGACGGGCCCAACGGGCCGCTCCAGGGCATGGTGCGCGCCGGGCTGTGGTACGACCCGCAGGACAAGGCCCGCAACAGCGGCTCGACCAAGCGGGACGACGTAGGCTTCTACCTCAGCGCCGACCAGGTCGTGCTGAAGGAGAATGCCGACGAGGAGGACGCCCAGGGCCTGGCGGTGTTCGGCAGGCTGGGTTACGCCGACCACGACGTCAGTGCGGTCAGGTGCTTCTGGAGCCTCGGGGCGCAGTACCAGGGGCTGCTGCCGAGCCGGGAAGACGACGTGATCGCCTTCGGCGCGGCCCAGGGCCGGCTGACCAAGGCGGCCGGCTTCACCGAGACCAGCGAGACGGTCATGGAGGCCTACTACAACGCCGCGGTGACGGGCTGGCTGAACGTCAGCCCGTCCGTCCAGTGCGTTGTCAACCCCGGCGGAACCAACACCGTCAAGGACGCCGTGGTCGTCGGCGTGCGCGTGCAGATGGCGTTCTGATCGGTTGGTGATCACTGCTTCCCCACGCCCTGCGACCGCTGCCGCCATTGTGCGGGGCCGGGAGGCCGAGATACAATCCTCAATCACCCTCTGCCCAGGTGAGCACTCATGGCCGAGTCCGAGCACCATCCGCTGTTCTGCTGCCGATGCGGGGGACACCTTGCGCCGGGACGAGGGGACTTCTACGTGGTGCGGATCGAGGCGTTCGCGGACCCATCGCCCCCGGCCGACGGCAGCGAGCCGGGACTGCTCGACCCCGGCGAGGAGATCGATCGGCTCCTCAGCCAAATGGAAGGCATGAGCGAGCGGGAACTGATGGACCAGGTGCACCGGCGGGTGACGATCCACATGTGCGGTCCGTGCTACCGCTGGTGGATCGAACATCCCGCCGGGAAGCACAGTAAGGAGACCTGACATGTTTCGGGGAAAGCCGCTGTGGTCTGTAGTGGTTCCGGTGGGCTTGGTGGTCGCCGTCATGCTTTCGGCGCTTGTGGCGAAGCCGACAAGCAGGCCCGCGGAGCCGGTCGACAAGGCCTGCGCAGGATACAAACGCATCTTCAACCGCATGGACGCCAACGGAGACGGCGTGCTGACCCAAGCCGAATACGTCGCGCGGACGCGCTGGGACGAGAAAAGGGCCAGGGCCATCTGGACGGCTTCGGACGCCAACCGCGACGGCAAGGTGACCGAGGCTGAATACTGTGACAACCGCCGCGTCACCGACGATGCCAAGGCGATCTTCGTCTGGCTGGACACCGACAGGAACGGGAAGGTCTCGGAGCAAGAGATGACCGCCGGGGCGAAACGGATATTCGCCGAGATGGATCGCGACGGCAGCGGAGAGGCAACGATTCCCGAGGCGCTCGGGGCGAGGTGGCAATGGCAGGTGCGAATCCAGTGGGCGCCCAAGCGTGAGATGTTCAAGGCGGGAAAGGCCGGCCGATAGGGTCCTCCCTACACGGCCGTTCGCCACGCCGCCGCAGCGGCCCGCGGGGACGAACGTCACCGGACGACGGAGACCAGGTAGGCTTTCCTGGCGCCCGGCCCGGGCCAGATCGACCGGGCCTTGACGCGAAGCTGCTTCCGCATGGTGTTCTGCACGTGCCACGGCCTGGGGTTGACGGTGACCTTGGTCTTCTTGGACCTGGCGGCGACGCTGGGCAGGTACCATGTCTTCGGGTCGGCGGGCGCGTACGCCTGCCAGGTCTGCGTGTCGGTCTGCCAGACCGTTCGGCCCTTCTCGTCCAGCGCCACCAGCAGGAAGCCGTACGAGCCCCCGCGACGCCCGCCGACCGTGAAGACGTCGCCGGATTGGAGGGTCGCCTTGGCGGAGAACCTCTTGTAGGCCTCGTCCCGCCGCGTATGGAAGCTCGGCCGGTACGTGCGCAGGGGCTTGCCGTTGAGGTAGACGTCGGCGTCGTCGGCGATGGTCCAGTGGATCACGACGTTCCGGGCGTACTTGCCCAGGTGCCTGGCGATCTCGCCCAGCGCAAGCCTCGCCTTGGTGAGCCTCAGGTCGGTGTCCTTCGTCTCGGCCAGGTAGCGTTCGTAGTAGCCCCTGGCGCGTCTGAGCACGACGGGCTTTCCGGCGGGCGGGGCGTGTTCGAACTGCGTGTAATACCAGCGGCCGAGTTCGCGGCATTGTTCCGGGGTGAGCTGGTCGCGGGGTTTGGCCGCCAGGGGAACGTACGTGCGGGTCGCCTCGTCCAGGTCGTCGGTCAGGACCTTCGCTGCCGAGGCCGGGTCATCGAACACGTGCAGGTAGAACAGCACCAGGCGCATCCGCGCCTCGACGTCTCGCGGGGCCTTGTTCACCGCGTCCCGCAGGGCCGCCAGCTTCTTCTCGTCCCGTACCTGCTTCTCGGCGGCCTTGAGCTTTCCGGCGATCGTCGCCCGGGCCTTGCTCTTGAGGTAGATTGCCACGCCGATCGCCTCGTAGTACAGGCCCGTCGCCTCGATCGCTCGCCGTTGGGTAACCCACGCATCGGCCAGGGCTACCAGGGCAGGCATGAACTTCGCGCCCGCGGCCCTGCGCGCCGCAGGCTTCCTCAGGCTGCGGTAGTGCAAACGCAGGACGTCCACACGCTTGAGCTGAAGTTCCGCCGCGCGATCCGGCCAGAGGTTCATCAAGGCGGCAATCGCGGTCAGTGCGTGCGTGCAACCCGACGGCGTCTTGGCGCCGTAGTCCAGCGCCTTGGCGTAGAAGGCGGCCTGGGCCTTGGAGCCGGCCTGGAGTTCGTCGGCTGCGGCGACGAGTCTCTCGGCCTTCTCGGCGCGCGTCCTGGCGTCGGCGGTGACGATCTCGATGAGGGCGTCGGTGCGTCCTTCGGCCCGCGCCGGCGCCGTCGAGATCAGCAGCTTGACGTAGGCGCGCCCGTTGGCGGCTCGGTCCTTCATCGGCCCGCGCTGGTACCGCAGGCGGTACAGTTCCAGGCGTTTGGCCCGCCAGTCGGCCTCCTGCTTCGGCGCCAGCTTGCCCAGAAGGTCCAGCGCCGCCAGGGCGGCCGGATATCCCGCCGGGGCCGACATGCCCAGTTCGACGGCCTTCTTGCAGAAGCGGACCTGCACCGGCGGGGCGTCGGCGAGCTGCCCGGTCGCCGCCACCAGCCGCCGGGCGCCCTGGGCCGGCGACGCGGCCTTGCCCGTGATCTCCGCGATCAGGTCGTCGACGTCATCCGCCGAAACCGACGCCGGAAACAGAACAGATACCGCTGCCGCCAGAACTGCCGCGACCGGCAGAATGTACTCCAGAAAGCGGCGACGATCGGTACAGGTCACTCTCTGCATTCTGCCCCTATCTATACTCCCGGCCGGCGGTCGGAATCCAACAGAAACTCCCGGGTGACATTCCGGGGGATTGGCGCCGGCAGGGCCGGGGAGTAGTCTTGTTTCCGGTATGACCGGAAGACCGTCGTTGAGGAGCGTGCTATGCTGCCGAGACGTCTGACAGTCGTTGTGCTGCTGTCTGTGACGGTCGCGGGTGTGGCCGGGCCGCCGGGCGGCACCGCAGCCAGTCGAGACCACGTCCGGCCCTATGCGGCCAACCCACGCTACTGGCAGTACAAGGGCAAGCCCGTTCTGATGCTGGGCGGCAGCAAGACGGACCACATCTTCCTGCTGGACGACCTGCGGGAGCACCTGGATGAGATCGTCAAGGCCGGCGGCAACACCGTGCGCAACACGATGAGCCAGCGAGAAGGGGTCGACCTGAAACCGCACAAGCGGGCCCCGAATGGCACGTTCGATCTTCGGCAGTGGAATGAAGAGTACTGGCGGCGCTTTACGAACCTGCTGCGGTGGTGCGACCAGCGCGACATCATCATCCAGATCGAGGTCTGGGATCGCTTCGACTTCTCAGGCAAGCACTGGCTGATCAGTCCGTGGAACCCGAAGAACAACGTCAACTACACGGTCGCCGCATCCGGGCTGGCCGAGGCCTACCCGGCCCATCCGTGGAAGGACCGACAGCCGTTCTTCCACACGGTCCCCGGCATGAAACAGTATCGCAAGCGACTCGATCTTGTCCGGGGCTTCCAGGTGCGTTTCGTCACGCGCATGCTCGACGAGAGCCTCAAGTACGCCAACGTGCTGTACTGCATGAACAACGAGACGTCCACCGATCCGGCTTGGGGCCAATACTGGATGAAGTTCATCCGGGCCAAGGCGGCCAAGGCCGGCCGGCCCGTCTACGCGACCGACATGTTTGACGACGCCTGGAATCCGGAGAAGTCCGCCAAGCTCAAGCAGGCCATCGCCTCGCCGAGAGTGTATCCGTTCCTCGACGTCTCTCAGGTCAACAGCCGAAACTTCAACCAGGACCACTGGGACCGCTTCATCTGGATCGTGCGTCAGACCGAGAAGCGCCCCCGGCCGTTGAACCACACGAAGATCTACTCCGACGGCAATTTCAGTTTCGGCACCGGGACGCCGAAGGACGGGGTCGAACGGTTCTGGCGCAACCTGATCGGCGGGGCCGCATCGTGCCGGTTCCACCGGCCGCCGGCCGGCATCGGACTGAACGACGTCGCCAAGGCCTGTATTCAGTCGGCCCGGAAGATCGAGAGTCTCGTCCCGCTGTGGCACGTGCGTCCGGCGATGGGTCTGCTGCGCGACCGCAGCACGGACGAGGCGTATCTGGCCGCCGATCCGGGCCGGAAGTACGTCCTGTACTTCACGGACGGCGGGGCGGTCGGACTGGACCTGAGGAAGACCTCGCCGGCGTACCGCCTGCGATGGGTCAATATCGCCACCGGCCAGTGGCAGGGCCGGGACACGATCCGCGGCGGGCGGGTCGTCAAGATATCCGCCCCCGGTAAGGGCGCCTGGGTGGCGGCAATCCTGGGCGCGGCGCCGAAGTAGGCTACGGAACTGCGTCCGGCTTGGGCGGCGCGCAGAGGCGTGCGATCTCCTCGGCCGTCAGCGCGCGGTTGAATATCCCCACGTTGTCGAGCATGCCCTGGAAGTTGCGCACGTACCCTTTGCCGATGAGGAGCTTGTTCGGTGAGGCCTTGACCGAGTGGGCGGCCCGTGCGGAGTAGGTGACCTTGCCGTTGGTGTACCACGTGACGGTCCTGGCGGTCATGTCCCGGACGACGGCCACGTGCGTCCACTGCTTGAGCTTCAGCGCGGGCAGCAGATACCCCCTGTACGGGTCCTTGTCGCCCCCGCCCGTACCGAACCAGTAATTCATCGTGCCGTTCTGCTCGAGCGTCCAGGTCCCCTCGCCGCCGTAGGCCTTGTTTATCGGGTTCTGCCTGGCCGAGAAGTTCGCCGGGTTGATCCACATGCAGACGGTGGTGTTGCCGGTGATCTGAAGTCCGGGGGGGTTGCCCACGTCGACGTAGGCCTTGCCGTCGAAGACCATGGCCCTGCCGTCGCCCCGCGGGCTGAAGGCGCCGCCCATCAGCAGGCCGTGGTGCTTGGCCCCGCTTTCGTCGCGGAGGTAGGTCCGCCCGTCGCGGGTGAAGAGTGTGTTCTTCTCGAAGGTCAGGAAGAGCACGGCCCCGGCGGGCAGCGCGGGAGGCTTGTAGACGGGCGCCCCGAGCTTCTCGAGTTCGCTCTCGATCGCCCCGACCAATGTGACCGCACGCAGCCGCTGGGCGTCTTGTTTCGTATAGACCTCCAGGTACCGATTGACGTGCTCCAGGGACCGTCTGAGCATGCGGACCTTGGTGTGCTTCAGGGGGGCCTTGGTCGACAGCGTGTGATACCACCGGCCCAGTGCGATGAAGTCGGCGTCGGCCAACGCCGAGGCCTCCCTGGTCGCCATAATCACGTACTTGCGCAGGGTCGGGTCGACCGTGTCGTCGAGGTACTTGGCGGCCTCGTGGGGCTGGTCGAGGTCGACCAGGTGGGTCAGGACCAGTTGCTTTCGGCTGAAGGGGTCGTTGGGGTTCTTGGCCAGGGCGGCGCGGAGGACCTCGATGCGGTTCTGCATCATCTCGCATCCCGCGGCGGCGCGCATGTCGTCGTAGATGGCCTTCTTTTCCGGCAGCCTGAGTGTCCTGGCGACCTGGTAGGCCTGGCGGTAGTACTTTGCGGCGTCCTTCCAGTTGTCGCGTTTTCCGGCGGCCTGCGCCCGTTCCGTCAGCAGGGCCAGGTACAGACGGCCGTTTCGCATCTTGCTCGCCCGCGGGCTGCGGTAGTACCGCAGGCGATACGTCTCCAGGCGCTTGGCGTGCCAGGATGCCGCCCGGGACGGCACGATCCGCTCCAGCACGTCGAGCGCCGCGATGGCCGCCGGGTAGCCCCGCGGGCCGGTTATGCCGTACGCGTACGCCTTCTCGCACAGGCGAATCTGAAGCGCCAGAGAGTGCTTCTGGGCCTTGGCCGCGTCGAGGATCTTCCCGGCCGCGTCGGCCTGACTCGACGCCTTGCGCAAGATGGCGGCGGCGATGTCGTCCGCATCGTCGCCCGTCGCGCCGACCGGCGGTATAGCCAACAGAGCGACCAGCGCTGTCAGCGCCGCCCGGTGCCAGGGCAAGGCATGACATGTCCACATGTGCGGTCTCCTTCCGCGCACATACTCTCCGCATCGAACAGGTGCTCTACCATTCAAAACGCGCGCCGGACGCGAATGTTCCGGTCCAGCCCCGCCGGCCTGCCCCGGCTGGGGTCCCTGTTTGGACAAATTTGCGGGCGCGTGGTCAAACGTGCTACAATGCAGTAGACCCCGTGGTCATCGCGAGCAGATGAAAAGAGGATGCCCATGACCAGGTTGACGACCCATCTCATCGCAAGTCTTGCGGCGGCGTGCGTGGTAGTCCTTCAGGGCTGCGCCCTGCGCGACAGCACGTCGGCCTACATCGCATCATACAGGCGTGATACCCCAGTCGTTCAGCCCCCACGCGCATCGGCCCCGCTGCCGAGCGCCGACCGGGTCGCGTCGCGTCCGCCGGTTACCGAGGCCCCGCGAGCCGAGGTGCCGGACGATGTCCGAACCGCTTCAGGTAGGTCCATACGCTGTCTGATGGACGCGGTGGTTCTGGCGGACAGCCGGGCCGCGCCTCCCCAGGAGTCCGGCCGCACGACCGTGGTGGCGGCATCGTCCGGCCGCCGGCCGATCTATCACCACATGGCCTCAACCTACGTGCCGACCTACGGGGTGAACTCCTCGTCGTCGTCGGGCTCGTCCTTCTCGGGTCCGGGCAGGCCGGCGCCGCGGCGGGTGGCAAAGCCCCCCAGGGGCAGCATCAACTACGGCTACGCACCCCGCGGAACCAACGCGCTGACCAACCGCTGGCGGGGACGGTACTCCCCGAGGTATTACCGCAGGTACACCGTCCGCAGCGGCAGCGACACGTCCTTTCGCGTCTACTACACCAACGGGGGCGCCACCATCCGGACCTACACCTCGACCAGGCGGTGATCGTAGCTTGGGTGATTGTCTGACTGGAGTACCCGAAGGACTCCAGTTGGACCCGCATGTAGTGATCCCGTCAGGGATGGCTGGGCTATTGTCACATCGTCCCTGACGGGACAAATCAACGGGTCAACCAGTTCACGTGCCGGCCTTGATGAGACGTGCGGCGGCGAGGTCGACGTGGTCGGCCACGTCCAGGCCGTCGGAGCCGAAACCCACGCGAATCGTGAGCGTCTTGACGCCCGTGACGTCCACGCGGAGGACGGCGGGGCGGTCCTTTCCGGTCAGGGCGGTGGCCTTGCCGAGTGGGCGCCCGTCGCCGAGAAAGGACAGTTCGGCGTTTCCCGCCGGTCGCACGGCGTCGTCGATACCGGCCACGGTCACCAGGCGGGCGTACTTGCCGTCCAGCGCGTAGGTCAGTTCACAGAAGCTGTGCAGCCCCAGGCCCGTGGCGTACTCGCGCCCGTTCAGCCGCAGCGGGCCGCCACCGGCCGACAGGTTCAGACGGTGAGGAAACGTCCGGTCGAAGAAGCCGTACTCCTTCACCACCGTCGGACGCATCGACGACAGGTCGTCGGCGCCGACGGTGACAAAACGTATGCCGGCGATGGCGTTTCGGCTGATGGTCCTGGCCCCGGCGGTCACGGTCTGGACCTTGCAGGCCCGGTCGGTCAGTGTCAGGGCCGAGAACGCCACGCGCGTGCCGTCGCGCCCGATGAGCGTGCCGGCGATGGGGGTCTCGGCGGGGGCGGCCTTGGCCAGGACGATCGCCCGGACATTGGACAGCGAGATGGTCCGGTCCGTCTCCTGCCAGCGGAAGAAGACCTTCGCCTGGGACGATCCGCGCGGCGCGGCGATGCGCTTGAGCACGCCCTGTACGGGCAGGAGCTTGTTGTCCTTGGCGACGACCAGGATGTCGTGCGACACCGCGGCGATCTTCATCGTCTCGCACCGCCGACGGATGTCCCGGGCGGTTTCGGCTTTGCCAGGCAGGAAGAGGGCCTTGGCGTCGCTCAGGGCGATCTGCGTGCGCCCGAGCAGGGCGTTGGAGAACACGAGGCGGCCGTTGTCGAGTTGGAGGCCCTTCAGGCCCAGCGCGTCCCCGCGGTGGGTCACGACGAGTCCCTGGGCGACCTTGTGGTCGATCTGCTGGGTCTTGTCGAGGCTGACGCTGACCAGGCGCCCGCGCGGAACGGACTGGTCCTTGCCGCCGCCGCGCAGAATCAGGGCCTTGTCGTCTATCGAGATGACCTGCCCGCTCAGGACGGTCGCGTCGATGGTCTCGACGCGCTGGGCCGCGTGGGCACCGGCAGCGCCGAGCAGCAGGGCTGTCAGCCACGTCGCACGTGTCATCGACGCGCTACTCCGACTCGTCCGGGTCGGGTCCCTCGGCCATCCGCGTGTTGTAGTCGCTGATGGCTGAGCGGTATCGCTCGGGCATGAGCCTCTTGCGGAGCTGCTCTATCCTGTCGCGTTCTCTCGGGGGCAGGTTGGCCCAGTCTCCCGAGGGGTCGGTGGGCCTGACCGAGCTGCCGGCGTCGGGGCGTTTGACGGCCCCGGGGACGACCATGCTGTGCTGCATGGGCTTGGTGGGGTTGTTTGACCCTTTGGAGCCCTTGGCCATGCCCTGGCCGGGCTTGGAACCCGGGCACTTGCTGCCGCCCGGGCAGCCCTTCCTCCCGCACTTCGGGCAGGGCTTCTTGCCCTTCTGCTGCTGTTGTTGCTGTTGCTGCTGCTGTTGCTGTTGTTCCTCGGCCGTCTTTATCAGATCCTCCAGCAGCGCCACGATCTCTTCCTGCTTCTTTTGCGTGTCCTCGCCGCTGTCGACGGCGGCCAGACGCTCCTGAACGTCCCCCATCCACCCGGCGACGGTGTTCATCGGGTCCTTGTAGATCTCGTCGAACTCGTCGATCTTGGCGGCGACGAGGTTCAGGCTGGCCTCGTCCATCGTCAGCCCGTAGTTCCGCATGCAGTAGGTGTACATCTCCATCGCCAGGCGGAACCGCCCGAGCTTCTCGTACGTCGCCGCCGCCTTGCACGCCGCCGCCGCCGCGAAACTGATCCGGTCCGGCATGCCGACCAGGATCTCGTTGTACGCGTCGATGGCGTCTTCGCTTCTTTCGGCCTTCAGGAGCGACTCGGCCAGCAGGTAGTACTTCGCGGCGCTGTAGTAGGTGGACTCCTGGGACTGGGCCTTGATGGTTCGTTTGACGGCGGCGGCGGCCTCGGCGCCCTTGCCGTCGACGAACAGGCGATACGCCTTGGCAAAGCGCGCGTCCACCCGCGCGAACGCCCGAAGCGTCCGATCGATGTTGTCCTTCTGCGTGTTGGCCGGCTTGTTGTTCAGCAGCGCCACCGCCGCGTCAATGTCGTCCCCGTCGTACAGCAGCCCGCGGCGGATTTCGGCCGAGACCTGGCTGCGCTCCATCTTCAGCCGGGCCTGAATCGCCTGCTGGATCAGCTTCTTGAGGTCTTCGGGCGCCATGCCGTCCAGGATATCCGCTCCGCCGGGCGGCCCCGCGGCGGGTGCGGCGTCGTGGTCATGGTCGTGATCGTGGCCCGGCTCGGCGAACATCACCGGGCAGCACGCCAGGACCACCACAAGGGCCAACCCCACCATCAGGTTGCGAAGTGTCATGCTGTTCATGGGTAACCTCATTTCCGGCCACGCTGTGGCCTGGTGAACCAGTGAACCAGTCAACTAGTCAACCCATCCGCTAGTCCATATGCATTTTCGACATTTCCTTGGCGATTTTCAAGGCCATCTCTTTGAGCTTGTCCTCGCGACCGGCCAGCGTCTTGTGCTGTTTGGACAGTTCGTTCTTGGCCATGGCGGCCTTGGCCTTGACCTCGGCCAGCGAGACGGTGCGCTTGTTGATGCCGAGCTGGAGACTGCGGAGCAGTTTGAGTTCAGCCACGGGCGGCACGAGCGGCTGCTTGCCTCCGCCGCCTCCGCCGCCGCCCCCTCCGCCTCCGCCGCCGCCCTTCTTCCGGCGGCGGGCCAGCTCCTTGCGCATCGCGTCGATCATTTCCTGGAGGGTGTTCTCGATCTCTCTCTGGACGCCCTGGGTGAACGGTCCGGCGTCGAGCTTGGCCAGCCGGTTCTGGACGTTCCGCAGGTCCTGCTGCACTTCCTTCAGCACGGCCGGGAAGACCACCGTCGTGCCCTCCTTGTCGAGCATGTTGCGAATCTTCTCGACGTCCCCGGCTAGCTTCCCTTCGCCCTCGGACAGCTCGTTGCGCAGCGTCAACTGCTCGGTCCGGGCGTAGCCCTTGTCGGTCTTCAGCTTGGCCACGGCGGTGGTGCCGGTCGAGATCGTCTTCTGCGCCTTGAGGATCTTCTCGAGCATGGCGTCGATCTTGGCCAGGGCCTCGGCCTGGGCGATGTCCTCTTCGCGTTGGACTTCCTTGGCCAGTTCGTCGCGGGCCTTGGCGAGGTCGTCGAGGGCCTTGTTCTGCTCGGGGTTGGCCTGGCCGGACTTGCCCTGGCTGAGCTTTCCGGCGGCCTTGGCCATCGACTGCGAGGCGCTGGACATGCTCTGCTGTCCGGGCGCGGTCCCGTTGGGGGAGTTGGCCATGTCCTTGGCGGTCTGCGAGGCCTGCGAGGCCAGGTCCGCCTGCTGCTTGGCCTGCGGGTCGGTGGGCTTCTTGGCCTCTTCGTTGGTCTTCCTGCGGAGTTCGGCCAACTCGTCGGCCTTCTTCTGAAGCTGCTTCAGCGCCTCTTTCTGGTGCGGCTGGGCGCCCTTGGCGTCCTGCCCGGCCAGGCGGTCGGAGGCCTTGGACATCTGCCCGGAGGCCTTGGACATGTTGCCCGCCTGGGACGGCATGCCGGCGTTGCTGGCCGCCTTCTGGACGTCCTGGGCCAGTTGGTCGGTCTTGGCCGCCAGGTCGCCCTGCTTCTTGGCCAGGTCGGAAGCCTTGGAGCCCTGGGACATCTTGGCGACGGCCTGCGAGAGGGCCTTCTCGGCGGCCTTGAGGTCCGCAATGGCCTGTTCCTGGGGCTTTGCGGCGCCGGATCTGCTGGAGCGATCGAGGGCCTTGGCGGCCTTGTTCATTTCGCCGCCGGCCTGGCCGAGGGCCTTTTCGGCCTTGGCGGCGGCCTTGGGGTCGGCCCCGGCCTTGGCCAGGGCCTCGCTCAGCTTGCCGTCCTTTGCCGCGGCGCCGGCGGCCTGCTTGACCTGCTCGGTCTTGTCGGCCAGGTCCTTCTGCGCCTTGGCCGGCACGCCGAGTTCGGCGATGGGCGTGCTGGCCGTCGCCGACTGCACCTTCGTCTGCTTGGCGATCAGCTCGCGGATACCGTCGCGCAGCTTGGTGAGCTTGGCCACGTTCGGGTCGGCCTTGCCCAGCTTGCCCGTCTTGGCCAGCAGGTCCTTCTGGGCCTTGATCACGTCTTCCATCCGCTTCGACAGGTCCGCCATCGCCTGGTCGTTGGCGTCGCGGTTCGTCGCCAGGCTCGACTTGTGCTCCAGGTCCTTCTGCTTGCCGATCATCGCGTCGATCTTGGCCAGAAGCTCCTTCCACTCCTTGATCCGCTCGTAGCGCTTGTTCAGGTCGCCCAGGCCGAACCGGATGGTGTCCAGGACCTTCTCGAGGTCCTTGACGATCTCGGCCTTGGCGTTCAGGGCGGCGACGGCCTCGTCCTTGTTCTTCAGGTGTTTGGCCACGTCGTCCATCTTCTGGGCGATCATGGCCCTCTGGGCCTGCGCGACGGCCTGGCGGAGGAATCGCGAGGACTCCCTCTTGCGTTCGGCGTCGGCCTCGGGGGTGGTGTCGCTGTCGGCCTGCTTCTCGTACCGCTCGGCCAGCTCGAGCATCTTGGTCGTCAGGCGCTCGAACCGCTTTTTGATGAACTTCTCCCGGGCGATCAGTTCACTGATTTCCTTGTCGGTGGGGGTCTGGGCCAGGGCGGACGCACCGGCGAGAATCCCCGCCAGGCAAGCGGCTGTCAATGCGACGTGCAGGAATCGGGTGGACATGGGTGTGCTCCTTAAGCCGGGGCGGCGGTCACCGCCCGCCCGCGGGCTTGTCGTCGGTCTTGCCTTTCTTGTCATCCTTTTTCTTGTCGAACACCGAGCCGGCTTCGGCATCGCTGCGCTTCTTGATGTTCTGCAGCTGTTCCTTCGACCAGTCGATGATCCGCATGCAACTGTTGATGATGTCGCGGCGGGTGCCCTCGCTGTCCATCTCGTCCTTCACGCCGCCCATCACCTTCAGAATCGCATCCTGCGCCTCGGTGATCGCGATGATCTGCTCCTGGAGCCTGTTGCGGTCCTTCACGCCCGAGGCGCGCTTGACCGCCAGGGCCGTCTCGGCCAGGGGTTCGGCCAGGCCCGCGAGCGGATCGATGATCTTGCGCCGGACGTTCTGGTAGTACTCCTCGCTGTCGAGGCGGTTGTAGATTCTGGCCTCGAGTATGTCGCCGACGGCATCGGCGGTTTTCTTGCACTCGGGTCCGACGGCGGCCTGCCGGCCCGCCAGCAGCGCCAGCTTCGGGGCGACGACGTCGGCGGTCTTGCCCCCCGCGAGCATCAGCCCGCATGCGCGGACCCCGTCCCGCACCGACTGCTGAAGCGCAATGGTCTGGTTGAACTCGTCCCTGACCCGTCCGGCCGTCTCCGAGAGCTTCTCCTGCACCTTGCCGGGCGTGACGATCTTGACCGCCAGGGGGGTGCTTCGGCCGATGTTCGGCCCGCCCAGGGACTTCGGCAGCGAGTCCTCGGCGAGAACCTCGATGATCACCTCGTCGTCCGGGACGAAGCCGTACGGACGCAAGTCCACCTCGTGCCCCTTCGTGCGCTTCACGATGGCCTTCTTCTCGCCGGGCTCGCGGAACGGCACGTGTGGGGGGGGCTGCTCGGTGGTTTTTCCGGCCGCGCTGACCGAGGCCCGTGCGATGAGGACATTGTGGTCGTCGGAGAACTCGCTGGTCAGGGGGATGATCGCCGCCGGCGTGGCGATGTCACCGAGAATCGTGATCCGCTTGGTGCTCTTGACGGTCGGGGGCTGGTCGAGGCGCACGTCGATCTTCTTCTGTCCGCAGACGTTGCTGTACCCGTCGGTGTCTCTCAACTGGAACGCCAGTTCGAACTCGACGCCCCTCGGGCCGCGCCCCCGCGTTGCGGCCGGCGGCGCGGCGCGGCGGGGGACGTCGAACGTGCGGGTCCACAGGATGGTGCGGAGGCCGGGACGCCGGACCTGGCTGTCGGGCACGGGCTGGCCGTTCAGCAGGATCTTGGCCTCGCGGAGGTCCTTGGTGGCCGTGGCCGATACGCTCAGCGTCGTGCCGGCCGGTATGCTCACCGTGCCCAGCAGGTCGCTGACCGTGTCGTCTCTTCGGTGCTGTTCGTGGCTGAGGTAGTCGGGGAATTTTCCGGTGAAGCTGACGCCGGCCAGGGCCGGCGGGTCGATCAGGCGGACGTAGTGATGCTTGTCCTGGTCTCGGCGGCGTACTCGCCTGTCGTCGCCCCCGGTGACGTAGAAGCTGAACTCCTCGGTGACGCGTTCGAAGGTCAGGGTGTAGTGGTCCCTGCCCTCGTCGTCCTTGCCCTTGAGGTCGGCCTGTCCCTCCCGCCACCCGTCGTCGTCGCCCTTCTCCTGTGAGGGGAAATGGGCGTGGACGGTCACGTGCGGTGGCGCGACGGTGCTGCGGTCTTCGGTGCGGATGACGACCGTCAGGTCCGTCCCGCGAAGGATCGTGAACTCAGGCCCGCCCTTGACCTCGAGGTACGTGTCCTGCGGATAGTCCACGTCGGCGAAGGCGACGTTCCGCTGAAGCCACGGCCACATCAGCCGGTGCTGCCAGACGCTGAACCCCGCCAGGAGCCCCACGGTGCAGACCCCGATGGCCAAGACGCGCCGCAGATTCCGCCGCTCCACGATGCCGTCCACCTCGAGAGGGGCGGCCATGGCGTTGGCCTGCCTGACGGTCTCGGCGACCATGGCGGGGCTGACGTTCGGCCCGGCACCCGGCGCGCGGGCGAACTGGAGGGCGCTGATGAGCCGGTCGCCGAGTTGCCTGTGGCGGCGTTCGACCAGCAGGGCCAGGTCCTCGGGCTTCATCGGCGCCAGCATGGGCCCCAGCACGTGGCGCCAGACGATCCAGGCCACGATGCCCAGGGCGGCGCAGACCATGGCGACGCGGTAGGGGCGATCGAGCTTCAGCACGTAGTCGATGCCGAACGTCGCGAAGACCGCGGCGACCAGGGCGACCAGCACCCACGCGAGCCCCTCACCGAGCAGGCGTCCGCGCAGGTGGCGCCTCAGGGCCGACAGTTTGCCCCGAACTTCCGTCGCAATATCGATGTTGTAGGCCATCGTTTTCATTCTGCGGCCGCGGGAACTCAACTCCACACGCGACGAGAGATTACAGTCCTCGGGCCGTGTACCGTCTTTCTTTAGACTCCTCGGATGCCGGTTTGTTCCCGGCTTTAGGCCATGTTGTACCTCTTGCGGAAGATCCACTCGACGGTCAGCAGCGTGACGATCAGCAGCAGGCTCAGTCGGCAGTCCCAGAGGGTCATGGGCCTTCGCCGGACCTTGGGGGGATACTTCGGGGGCGAGACCAGCCTGGCCAGTTGATCGATCTCGTGGATCGGCAGGAAATTATCCCGCTTCGAGGCCAGGCTCTCCATGGTGAGAGGGTCGGCCTCCCTGTGCTCGTGCTCGACCTGCGACGGTTCGATCGTGATCCGCTTGATGACGCGCGCTTGCTCGTCGGTGTCCCCGTTGCCGAGCGGCGTCTTGGGTATCAGGTCGTAGGTTCCCACCGGCGGGGCGTCGATGGTGGTCTGGAAGTGACCGGGCCGGTCGCGGACCGGCTCGAGGACCAGTTCGCGGGTCGGGCCCATGGCGTCGACGGGGTCCAGCAGGAGCACGAACGACTTGGCGGCCAGAGGCTTGTAGTCGTTCTTCGGGTCGTACGCCTCGACGACCACGGTGATCCGCTTGTCGGTGGTGAACCGGCTGCCTCCGGTCGTGATGACCATGCTGCGCGCGGAGGAGGTGGCCAGGTACTCGACCACGTTGCCCCAGAATCGGCGGTAGAAGAACGCGTCATCCACGCACCGCCACCGCCACGAGGCGTCCATCCCGACGTACACCACGCGCCCCTTGCCGTAGGAGTGCGTGGCGAGGACCGGCTCGGGCTGGTTGTCGACGGTGCGTCGGCTGGGGTTGGTGTTCTCCAGGAGGACGCGGGCGGCGGGCTTGGCCTTGGCCACCGGGTGCGTCCAGAACATCCCGGGAAGCAGATCCCAGACCTGCCGCGCCCTCGCACCGGCGGCGCCCATGCGCGTCAACTGGTGGTCCAGCCCGTCCTGGGTCAGTCGAAGCTGCCACGGCTCGGAACGCTGGTTCTCGATGCGGACGACGGCGCTGAACGTGTTGGCCGATACCCTGACCGGGAGCATCTTGTTCAGGGGGGTGGAGATCCCGTCCTTTCGCAGCATGTGGTCGGTGTACTTGTTGCCCGCGATGTAGCACAGCCCCTTGCCGTGCGTCTGGACGTACGTCTTGATGTTCTCGACGAGCTTCTCGTCGAAGCCCTCGACGCCGGGCTGCGGGTCATAGAGGATGATCAGGTCGTAGCCGGGCTGGGGGTTCTCGCCCCCCGTGCCGATGAGCTTGCCCAGCGAATCAGGCAGGCGGTCCAGCTTCATCCCGGTCGAGGCGATCTGGTTGATCTCCTTGTCGGCGTTCTGCTGCCACACGCTCAGCCGGTACATGTCCGGCGTCCGGAGCAGATAGTTCCGCAGGTACTGGAACTCCCATCCGGCGTCGCCGCTGACCAGAAGGACGTGGACCCTCTTGTCGGTGACGATGACCGGGGAGGGGGTTTCGGCGGCGTTGTCGGCGGCGTCCAGTTCGCCTTCCTGCGGGTCGATGACGGCCTTGAACACGAACCGCCCCAGGGGCAGCTTCTCGGAGTCTTCCGGGGTGATCTTCAAGACCGCCTGCTGCGTGCCCCTGTCCATCTCGCTGCCGTCCGTCCGCTTCGTGCCCTTCAGGGAGACCGTCTGTTCGACCCCGGCCGCCGTCCAGCGGTCCTGGTCGGCCGGGCGGCGCATCAGGCGGACCTTGACGGCCCGCCCGGCAAATCCGCGGTGGGTGACCGACGCGGTGAACTCGACGCCCGCGCCGGGGCGGACCCGGTCCGGACCGCGCAGGGAGACCACCGAGAGTTTCTTGGCCGGGGTGGGATCGCCCACGCAGACGGTGTAGACCTCCACGTCGCGTTCGGCGGCCAGATTCCGCGCGCCGGCCAGCCGGTCCGTCTCGTGCTTCGACGGGCCGGTGATCTGCCCGTCGCTGATGATGACCAGTCCGGCCAGACGCCGGCCCTGGACGTGCGCCAGGGCGTCGTAGACGGCCTGGCTGATATCGGTGACGTGCCCCTGTGCGGTCAGGGCGCCCAGGGCGTCGGCCAGGGCGGCGGGGGGTTCGGCCCGGTCCGGGTCGTCATCCTCGTCGGACGGGACGACCGACATGGCGCCGAGTTCCCTGGTGTAGTCGCCTGTCTTGTCCTTTGCGCCGGCGTGGGCGGTGGAGAACCGCATGACGATCAGCGGGTGCTCCCTGGCCAGGCGGGCCAGCGCCGAGCCCTGCCGAATCAGCAGCCGACGCACGATCTCCGTGCGCGGCAGGTCCTCGAGCGGGTCCGGCGGCGCCGCGGGCGCCGTAGCAGCGAGGGTCGGCCCCTCCGCGCCGCCCGGCCCGCGCGCCCCGGAGGCGCTGTCGGGGGTCAGCAGCTTCTGGAGCTTTTCGGCCTGGGCGTCGCCGTAGCGGTCGGAGAAGGACATGGACAGGCTGTCGTCGATGAGGACCACGAGGTAGCTGTGCAGCGTCTGCTTCTCGATGATGACGAACCCGGGCTGGAGGATCAGGATGATGATCAGGGCGATGACGATGATGCGGATGGCGGCCAGGGCCGCCTTGGCCCGCGGGCGCACGTCCCCCTCCCGCCGATAGCTGCGGACCGTCAGGTACACCAGCGCCGCGAACAGCAGCACCAGCGCCGGCCAGATGTCCCGGTACGGGGCCACGAAGCTCACGCCCCAGTCGGCCACGCCTGAGAATCGCTCGGCGTCGGGACCGAGAAGCCATTCGACTATGTTCTTGATCATCTCGTGTCTCTTCGGTCGCGTCCGACCTGGGGGTCTTGGTCGCGGCCTACTTCTTCAGGTCGTAATGCCCGAACCGCTGGGCGAGGAACACCTCGATGGCCAGGATCGCCAGCAGCGCGCCCATCGCCCAGAGCCAGTACTCCCTGGTGTCGGTATCGGTGGCGATGTCGGCTTCGGCGGCGGTGGCGCTGCGCTGCCTGTAGACCCACGGGGTGTCGTCGCCGGGCTCTCCGATGACGGCGACGATGTCGTCTCGGCCGTTGTGGGCCAGGTCGCCCTCGGCCGGGTCCGTGTTGCGGGCGAACAGGACGGAGGGCCCCTGGTCGCGGCCGGCTGTCAACTCGTAGACGCCGCAGCGGTCGGCGCGTTCGAACCGGAGCTGCGGGCCGAACATCCCGTCGACGCCGGCTTCCACCCGCCCGGCGAGTTCGGCGTGCAGTTGGAGCCTGGCGGCGTAGGTCGGGCGTCCCTGCGCGTCGGCGGGCGCGTCGCCAAGCACGACGCGCTCGATCAGGTCCTTTCGGCCCCTGGCCAGGGCGTCCTCGACGCCGGCCAGATCGTCCCGGGCCAGGGCCTTGGCCGTGTCGCGTCCGGCGACGAGCAGGTCTCCCAGGGCGGCGTTACCGTGATCGTCCCCGGCGCCGAGGGCGGTCATGCGTTCGGCCAGGGCCCCCAGGGCCCGCCGGCCGCGAGGGCTGAACCCGTTGTGCGGGACCAGCGCCACCGTCGGGGCCTTGGGATAGTCCGGGGTCTTGAGCGACCCCTGGGAGGCGGCCTGGCTCCTGGGCAACTGGTGGAAGATCGGCTCGCCGACGCGCTTTCCGGTTCGCCCGCCCTGCCCGCGGGCCACGTAGAACACCGTGTCCAGGACGAACGGGACGTAGACTTCGCCGTACACGGCCAGGGTGTTCCAGGCCCTGTTCCCGGCGGCGGAGTAGATCATGGCCACCGCGCCGTGGCCGAACTGTCTCATGGCGACGGCCGGACTGCCCTCGGGGTCGGTGAACCTGGCCAGGACGCGCGGGGGCATCACGTCACCGGCGACCCGCGCGCCGGTGCCCTTGACCGCCGGCGTCAGCGCCCTGAACCGCACCAGGTCGGTGTTGAACGCCCAGTCGCCGTGGAAGTGCTTCATCGGCCCTTCCCCGATAATGCTCTTGGGATCGAGGCGGAAGAACTTGTCCTGTTCGGCGTTGAGGGGCTCTGCGACCTTGAAGGGGCTCAGGCCGAGCCCTTCGGCGTAGAACGGCCCGTTGTAGAACGCGGTGTTGAGGCTCGGGCCGGTGTGGATGACCAGTCCGCCCCCGTCGCGGACGTAGCACTCGATCTTGCGCAGCAGGGGGAACACCCGCCGCCGGCCCTCCCCGCTCAGCACCGAGGGCATCTGGTCCACGTCCAGCAGGGCGATCACGTCGTACGCGTCGAGGTTCTCGGCCGATAGATCGCCCAGCCTGATGACCTTCGCCAGGACGCCCCATTTGCCGTTGCGGTAGGGGTCCAGGGCATTGCGGTAGGCCCAGGACTCGCTGTCCTCCAGGTCGGACGGATTGGGCCGCCCGTCCACCACCAGCGCGCGCAGGGCCGGGCGGATCTGCAGCGCCAGGTGCGCCTGGTTGTCGCCGGCCAACTCGTCCTGGCCCAGGGCCACGCTGATGACGGCCTGGCCGGTCTCCCGGGGCGTCATCTTGCATAGGAAGGTCCTGGTGGCGGCGGGGGGGATCGAGGCGATGGTCTGCTCGTCCAGCGGGACCGGGTCGGGCGCGGCGGCAGGTGGATCGGTCTCCGACGCCGGACCCGTCGGCGCGGCGAACCGGACCGAACCGCTCAAGCGCACGCGGGGCGAGCGGGTCGGGCTGTTGTTCCGTACGGTCACGGCGACCCGGACTTCCGTGTTGGCGATCGCGAAGCGGTCAAGCAGCTCGATCGACTCGATGGTCAGGTTGTCGTGGGGGCCCCGCCCGTAGTCCAGGGCGACCAGCTCCACGTCCGAGGCGACCAGGGACTTGAACTGCGCGCGAATGGCGTTGGCCTGACTGTCCGAGCGGAGGTCGCCCGCACGGAAGTCGCTCAGGACCCACAAACGCTTGGCGCCCGTCTGGCCCTTGAGGACCCTGTCCGCCTTGGCCAGCATGTCGGCCAGCGGCACCCGCTTGTCCGACGGCCTGACCGCCTCCAGTCGACGCTTCAGCTCCTCCGCGTCGAGGTTCTCGACCAGGTCCAGCCCGAACAGGGGCGTGGCCGTCCGGGCCGACGAGGCCAGCACGACGGCCACCTTGCTCTGCTTGGGCAGCTTCCTGATCTGCTCGACCATGTCGTTTGCCGCGGCGCGGAAGATGGGCTCCGAGGCGACGTTCTGGTCCATCGAGTAGCTGTCGTCCAGGACGAACACCGACGTGTGCGATTCGGTCGAGCCGGGCAGGTCCGACCGGGCGAAGATGCGGGCGATCGCGATGGCCAACGCCAGAATCGCCAGGCACCGCAGGGCCAGCAGGATCAGTTCCTCGATCCGAAGCCGCCGGCGATTGCGCCGCAGCGACTCCAGCAGGAACTGCATCGCCGCCCACGGGCGGACCGTGAACCGCCTGCGGTTCAGCAGGTGGATGATGATCGGCAGGCTGACGCAGCCCAGCCCCAGCCAGAATATCGGTGCATACACGAAGGGCATGTTCTATCTCATCGTTTCGATCCGGCCTTTCGGGCGGCCGCCGCTCGATAGGCCAGGAACGCCAGCAGCGCCGCGTCGAGGTGGTCGGTGGTCGATATCAGCTTGTAGTCTATCTTGGTGGCGATGCACCGCCTCTTGACGTCCCGGCAGAACCTCTGGACGGCGTCGAGATAGCCCTGTCGCAGCGCCCGGGGCTGGACGGTCAGCCGACCGGTGTCCTCCAGACCGAGGAACATCGTGTTGCCCTGGAACGGGAAGGTCAGTTCGTCCCGGTCCATGATGTGCATCACCATGACCTCGTGGTCGTAGTGCCTGAAGTGCTGGAGCCCGCGGATGACGCCCTCAATGTCCACGAACAGGTCGCTGACCAGGCACACCAGACCCCGCCGGGGAATCTTCTCGGCCAGGGAGTGGCAAATCCCCTCCAGGGACGTCTTTTCCTTGACGTCCACCACGTCCACGGCGTGGACGATGTTCTTGATCTGGTTGGGGTTCGCCGAGGCCGGAAGGTAGCTCCGCAGCTCGTCGTCGAAGACGGCCAGGCCCACCGCGTCCTGCTGCTGAAGCAGGAGGAAGCCCAGGCTGGCCGCGGTTGCCGCGGCGTAGCGGTACTTGTTCATCCCGTCCTTGCGGTACGCGCCGTAATGCATCGACTCGCTGGCGTCGAGGACGAAGGTGGCCCGCAGGTTGGTCTCCTCCTCGTACTGCTTGATGTAGTACCGGTCGGTCTTGGCGTGGACCTTCCAGTCGATGTGCTTGATGTCGTCTCCGTAGGCGTACTCCCGGTGGGTGGCGAACTCCACCGAGAAGCCGTGGAACGGACTGCGGTGAAGACCCGAAATGAACCCCTCGACCACCAGCCGAGCCTGAAGGTCCAGGCGCGTGATCTTCGAGAGGATCTTCGGGTCCAGGTACTTTTCCAGTTCCGTGCTGTTACTCATCAGTCCTTGGCTTTAAAGGCGTTCTCGAGGAAGTCCGTCCCGTACTTCTTGCGGATGGCGGCCTTGCTGACGGCGTTGTAGCCCTGGATGAGCCTGAAGACCGCCCGCCCGTCGTCCGGGCCGGCCATGTGCATCACCCAGATGTCATGCTTCTGTCGGAGCATGTCGGCCCGCTCGCCCCAGATCCGCGTGACCCCGCCCGTCAAGACGTTCAGATGCCCCTCGGCGACGTCGGCCTCGGCCATCACACGCACGTTCATGTCCTTGACGGTGAAGTCCAGCAGGTCCAGACGCAGCCGCTGCTTCCACTGCGGCGACAGCTCGAAGAGGATCCGCATGCAGGTGACGAGGCCTTCGGCCTTGGCTTCGGCCTGGTCGTCCCGGATCCTCTGGAGTTGGCGCTCCAGGTCGGTGACCTTGTCGCGGAGCTCTTGGTTCTCCGTCTGGAGTGTGGCGACCCTGGCGGTCAACTGCGGGTCCCCGCCCGCGCAGCCGACGACGCCCGACAGGACGACCGCTACCAGCACGACCCCCGCCGCGTGTCCGGCCGGGCGTGTCACTGGCCCGGCTCCTGCTCGTCGACCGCCTTGCCCGTACGCGGATTGGTGGCGATGGCGCTCTCCTGGGCGGGAATCACCTCCAGCAGGGCGTCGACGATCTTGTCGGTGTCGTATCCCTCGGCGTCGGCGTTGAAATTGGTCACGATGCGATGCCTGAGGACCGGCTTGGCGACGGCCTGAATGTCCTCGGTGGCCACGTGATACCGCCCGTGCAGCACCGCGCGGACCTTCCCGCCCATGACGAGGAACTGGCAGGCCCTCGGGCCGGCGCCCCATGAGACGTAGCTGTCGATGACGTCGGGGACGCCCCCCTCGTGCACCCGCGTGGCGCGGACCAGCTTCATGGCGTACTGGATCACGTGGTCGGCCACGGGCACCCGGCGAATGATCTCCTGAAGGGCCAGGATGTCCTCGCCGCCGAGCACCCTGTCCAGAACGGGCAGCTCCACCGAGGTCGTCGACCGCACGATGTCAAACTCCTCGTTCCACGTGGGGTAGTCCACGAAGATCTTGAACATGAAGCGGTCCTGCTGGGCCTCGGGCAGGGGATAGGTGCCTTCCTGCTCGATGGGGTTCTGCGTGGCCAGCACGAAGAACGGGCTCTTCATGGGCATCCGCTTGCCGCCGACCGTCACCTGGCGCTCCTGCATCGCCTCGAGAAGGGCGGCCTGGGTCTTGGGCGGCGTGCGGTTGATCTCGTCGGCCAGAATCACGTTGCTGAAGATCGGGCCCTCGAAGAACTTGAACTCCCTCTGCCCGGTGGCCTTGTCTTCCTGGATGACCTCCGTGCCGGTGATGTCCGAAGGCATCAGGTCCGGCGTGAACTGGATCCGCGCGAAGCTCAGGTCCAGACACTGAGCAAGGCTCGAGACCATCAGCGTCTTGGCCAGGCCGGGCACGCCTTCGAGAATGGCATGCCCCCGCGCGAAGATGCACATCAGCAGCTCTTCGAGCACCTGCTCCTGTCCCACGATGACCCGCGCCATCTCCTGACGCATCGCGTTGTACGCATCCGTCAGCTTGCTGGCCGCCTGCATGTCGGCGTCGCCGAGTGCACCCGAGGGTGCGCCACCATCGTCCGCATTACTCACGTCATGCTCCTTGTCGTCAAAGGGCAGCTCCAGGCTGCCGCGTTCTTCTTCTGCGCCGGGTGCCGTGGTCTGATGCGACTCACCCTGCGGGCTACGCAGGACGCGTCGCGTCAGACCACGCCACCGGCCTTGCCTTCTTTCTCTGTTTCTCTGCGTCTCTGTGCAGACTCCCGTTGTTCGGCACCGGCCGGTGACCGCACGGTCATCGCCGCCGTTGCTTATCGTTCGACAATCGGGAGATACCCATACGGCAGTTGCAGGATGATCGTCGCTATCGCCGTGCCGTACGTCGTGCCCACCCCGTCGCCGTTCCAACTGCCGTCGGTCGGGTTCTGCATGCCCAGCAGCCTGTTGCGGATCTTGGGGTAGTAGTCCTTCCAGTCCTTTCCGCCTCGGCTGTAGAAGGCCTCGGCGAGGTACAGGTGGGTGTAGAAGTAGTGGCCCCACATACCGCTGGACCCCGAGCCGACCTGCACGCGTTTCTTGACGTAGTCGACGAGCCTGGCGACCATTTTGGACTCGGTGCCCTCGACGCCTCCGGCTCGGCGGTCGTAGATGCCGGCGGCGTAAAAGCAGGCGATGGCGGCGGCGGAGATGGCCGGTCGGCTCGAGCTTCGGCTGCGGGCCGAGTAGCAGATGCCCCCGTCGCCCATCTGGCAGTGTTTCAGGTACGCCACCGCGCGGTCGATCGTTTTTTTCGGCACCTTGATGCCGGCGTTCCTGCACGCCCGCAGCGCCTGGAGCTGGGTGACGGTGACCGAGCCCTCGTCTCCCCGGCTGGTGGGGGTGTAGATCCACCCCCCGGCGTGCTTGAGGTGCGCGCCGAGGTCGGACTGGCTCCTGGCCGTCAGGGCGACGGCCTTGTCCAGGGCCTTGTGGATCCGCGTCTCGTATTCGCGCCCGATCTCCATGCCGTAGCAGTGGGCCAGGAACAGCATCGAGAACCCGTGCCCGTACATGCTTCGTCCCTCGGCGCCGGGTCCGGCGATCAGCCCGTCCTTGTGGGCCTCGGAGACCCGCAGAATGTAGATCATCGCCTTGGTGACGTTCCGGGCATAGGGGCCGGTTTCGGGGGTGGAGCCCCCGGCCATGAACGCCAGCCCCGCCAGAGAGCTCATCACCGCCGGGTACGTCCCGTAACCGCCCTGGTTGAACCAACTGCCGTTGTTCCGCTGCGTCCTGGCCAGGTACCGCAAGCCGCGCTCGATGGCCCTGAGCGTTTCGGCCTGGGCCTTGGGCGTGGCGCCCATGATCTCAGGGACCCTGGGTCCGGGGCGGTAGGGCGGCGCGTCGGCCCGCACGGGCCGCGCCAACGGCATCAGCACGATACCGAGCGCTACGGCCGCCGCAACGACCGGGCGCGCCACGCGGCGCGAGCGAGTTCGTCCGCTAGACCCACGGACGCGAATGTCCCCACGCCGCTCGATCGTCCTATTGTCCGCCATAGACGGTGATCCCTTCACATGTTTCCACGCACATTCGGCCGTTGGTGACCACGGGGGGGCCTATCATCCGCTGCCGCTTCGTGCGGGCGGCGGCGTCCCCGACCTTGCCGACCAGGTTGATCGTCTCGAGCGTCTTGCCCGAGGAGGCGTCCAGCACGAAGGCCTCGATCGGGCGGTGCGTCTGGTAGTGCTTGACGAACGCCACCACGTGCGGGCCGGCCAAGGTCAGGGGCACCACCTGCCCGGTGCTCTGCGGATTGGTGTCCAGGTCGCTGTGCCAGATCGGTCGTGTCGAGCCCTTGGCGCCGTCGAGGCGGAATTTCTGGATGCTCAGCCCGCGGGCGCTGCTGAACAGCCCGTAGGCCTGTTTGCGCCGCCCGATCGACGTCATCGAGCACGCGACGAAGAGGTGGTCGTTGTCGAACCACGCGTCGGCGGGAATCCCCGCCTGCCCGCCCACCGGAACGGTCTCGAGCCTGGCGAGGACCTGTCCGGCGGCGGTCAGCGAGAGCACCTCGATCTTGCCTGTGGCCTGCCCGGGGGAGACGATAATCCTCTCGTCCCCGACCCGCAGCACCGCCGCGTAGTCCTGGACCGTCCTGCCGGCGACCTGCCTGCTCCCGGAGTATTTCCTCGTCCACACGGGCGAGGCGTCCAGGTGCGTCACCGCACGCACCGAGAGCGTCCCGTCGATCATCAGCACGACGAACCCCCGCTTGGTGACGGTGGCCTGGGCGTACCGTGAGGCCGACCACCGCGCCAGCAGCTTGCCCGTCCGCAGCGAGTAGCAGCCGATCTCCCGCCCGTTGCTGTTGGTCGCCAGCACCACCCCGGCGCCGATCTTCGGCGAGCCGGAGATGTACCGCACGCGCCCGCTCATCCGCGCACGCCATCTCTCGCTGCCGCTGGCCGGGTCCAGGCAGATCAGGTGGCCGTCCTGCGTGGCGAAGACGACGGCGCTGCGGCTCACGGAGATGCACCCGAACTTCGCGACCCCGATGTCCGTCAGGGTCTTGCGCCAGACGACCTTGCCGGACTGCACGTCCAGCCCGGAGACCAGCTTCCGATCCGCGACGACCAGGAACTTGTCGTCCTTGCTCAGGGCGCCGACCAGTCTCCAGCCCGGGGGATAGGAGTAGTACCGCTGCTGCTGTTCGACGTCCACCGACGCCATGCCGCTCCACCGGACGGCGGCTTCGGCGCTTCCGGCCAGCGTATCGAGCAGGAGAACATCCTTGCCCTTGACCACGAAGAGGTACTGTCCCATGCGCACGGGGCGGTAGTTCTGGTCGCGCAGGATCTGGGCGGTGGGATCGGCAAGGGTGAAGACCTTCCGCAGGGGCAGCGACAGGATGGACGTGTACCGCCGTGCCGTGGGCGGGCGGACCAGCTTGCCGCTCTCGATCGAGCTGAGAATGTCCTTCACCGTGCCCGTGACCTCCCCGAAGGTCAGGGCCGTATCGAGCGACCAGTCCTTGCGTTTCCGGCAGCCTCGCCGCACGTCGGCGCACTGGATGTCCGCCAGCATGTTCTCGCCTCGCCGGGCGTAGACCACCGCCACGGCGACGTTGGCCTGCAACTGAAGATCGCTGCCTCGCCGACTGGCCACCTCCGAAAGGTGACCCACCGCCCGTGCGAACAGGAGGACGGCTTGGCGGCGGGTCTCCAGGGCCTGCTCGACCAGGTCCCGCCCGTCGGCGCCCATCGCCTTGCCCCGGGCCTCGAGCTTCTTGGACTCCTCGTGCATGGGCAGGGCGCGTTTGTAGTAGGCTTCCGCGGCGGCCAGCAGGGCGTCGTCGGCCGAGGCGCTGTGCTGCCAGCGCTTGGCCACGGCGGCCATCGCCTCCGGGTCCCCCGTCTTGCGCGCCGCGTCCAGGGCCTCGGCGGCCTGGCCGTCAAACTGCGCGTACACCTGCCGGCCTTTCAACTCGATCAGCCGTTCGATGAACCCCTGGGCCAACTGCTTGCCGGGAAACCGGTTCATGTCCGCGCCGAACCGGACCATGTCGTTGGCCTCGGGGCCGATCTTCACGTCGACGAGCCTCTCGACGGCATACGTCTCGCCGAGTTTCTGTGCCAGGGCGGCGGCAATGGCCAACTGCCCGGCCCGCTCGTGGTACTTGGCCAGGCGAAGCAGCATGTGGGCCTTTTCCTGGGCGGTCTGGCTGTAGCCTTGGGCCTGGCCGAACATGGCCAGCATCTCGGCGTTTGACTCGGCCCGGTTGCCCAGGGCCACGTACGTCCGGTACAGCCACGGGCGGACGGAGAAGGGCAACTGCTGATCGCCCTGGGCCTTGGCCAGCCTGTCACACTCCTGCAGGTCATCCCGCGCATCGCTGAACCGCTTGGCGTTGAAGGCCAACTGGGCCCGCTGGTAGACCAGGCCCGGCTGCTCGGAGGCCCCCGCCGCGGCGATCCGCTCGGTAAGCCGCTTCCGCGCGTGGTCGTAGTTGAAGTACGCGCACAGCCCCACGGCGTTGGCGGCAATCAGCTTGCCGTCAGCACTGACGAGATTGCCCAGGAGCCCGCCGGAATGCCCCAGATCGGCCACCTCCGTGTGATAGTCCGTCAGGTTCAGACGCCACAGTCTCCCCGAGCCGCTCGACACCGCCTCGGCGGGCGTCACCGCCGCCCGGCCGACAATGCCCTTGTCCTCCACCGCCGGTCCGGCGGGGTAAAGCTGACGCTTGGCCGCCCGCTTGGCCGTGGCCAGGACCATCTGGCCCGGAGCGCTGAGCAGGACGCGGCTGTCGTCGACGGCCGAAAGGTATCGCTGCCCCTTGCGGTCGGTTTCCCAACTCAGAGACCCGTCGTCGACGGACAGGGCGAGTATCTTGTCGCTGTCGGCCGGAAGGCAGATGACCTGCCCGCGCGAGACGATGACCGGGTTGGGGGGGGCGAAGACCGACTGCCTGCTGGCGCCGGGGTATGACGAGAGGCTGCGTGCGGTCCGGCTGGGATACTGGTGTGCCCAGAGGGTTTGCCCGGTTTCGGCGTCGAAGGCGGCGACCACGCCCGAGTTGGTCAGCGCGAAGACCTGCCCGTCGGCGACGGCCGGGCCGCTGCCCCGCTCGAGCACGTACGCGTAGTACGGGCCGTAGCGCATGTTCACCGCCGGGGCCTGCGAGACCGACGCGTGCCACAGCAACTGTCCGTTCGAGGCGTCAACGCACAGGACGTAGTAGCTCTCCAGGTACATCGCCAGAACGTACAACCGGGAGTTGTGATACGTTGGCGCCGAAATAAACTTGCACGCGCGGAGGATTTCGTGGCTGCCCCCGGCCATGTGCCCGATCTCCCAGAGCCTCTTGCCGCCCTTGAGGCTCATGGCCGTCAGGTTCGAGGTATCGGCCAGCATCGCGAGGACTCTCTTGTCCTTGGCGTGCTGCCTGAGGGCGTTGTTGAGGTGGCTGGGATGCATCGCGGGGCGGAAGTTGCCCAGGGCGAAGACCTTGCCCTCGGCTATGGTCACCGTGTGCCAGCCCCGGTCACCTACCTTCACCCCGTAGCCGTAATACCCGCTGATCCGCGCCGAAACGCCCGACATGTTCCGGTACAGCGGAAAGACCTCCGAGTGCCATTTCTCCTGACCGGTGAACGCGTCGCAGGCCACCACCGCCTTGTCGGTCCGGCACAGGACCGTCTCGCCCGAGACCACCGGGTACAGCGCCGGGGGACAGACCATCGGGCGCCGCTGGCTGCCGTACTGCACCACCGCCTCGACGTGCCCGTTCTTCAACGTGGCCCGGGTCAGCCGGCGGGACGAACTGTGGTGGTGCATCGCGTGCTGAGGCATCAGGTCCTGTTTCAGCGCCACCAGGTCGCCCGGGAGGGACGGCTTGGTCTGGAGGGGCGGCCTGCGCCATCGCGGCATCAGCACCACGTCCGAGACGTCCATCACGTTCATGCCGTCGGCCGTCCCGGCCAGGCCCGACCACGACGTGCCGTCGTCGCTTCGCGGGGCTCGCGCCATGGTCGGCAGCTTCCGCATTCGGGTCAGGAAGGCGACGATATTCTGTTCTTTCCCGCCCAGGAGGGCCGTCGCCGAGGCGTGGCGGGTCTTGATGCGGCGGATGACCTCATCGGCGGCTTCGCTGTCGGCGCCGAGGTGGCAGGCGGTGGCGATCTTCGCCAGCACCAGGGCGGTGTCCTTTCGCTTGGGGTCCAGGAGCAGCCCCTGCCGCCACGCCCGCGCCGCCCGGAAGAACTTGCCCCGGTCGAAGTAGATCGTCCCCAGCGCGTCCAGGGCCTTGGCCCCGTACGACGAGTGAAGGTACTCGTGGACCACCCGCCGAAGCCCCGCCGTGTCGCTGACCTGAACCGCACGATCGTACAGACGCTGGGCGGGGGCATCGTACAGCAGGCGGTATCGGCGAATGCCCTTGGGTGGCATCGAGCCTATCAACCGGTTGGCCGTCAGCCACAGCGAGACGAACTGCCGACCGTCCCCCGTGGTCACCACCCCGCTGTCGCGCTTCCGGATCAGCGCCTGGAGAAGCTCGATCGCCGGGCCGTACTGGCCCTGCTTGATGAAGTCTTCGGCGTCACGGAGATACCCGGCGTACTCGTCGTCGGCGTTGACCAGCGGCACCACGGCGGACGTTGAGGAACTCGACACGGGCATCGCCCGCGCAATCATCGCCCGCTGGGCCCAGGCCGGCGGCTCCGACGGCACGATGACACAGAGCGCCAAGCACACCGAGGCCGCCAAGGCCGGCCACAACCGGACCGGTCCAACGGGCGCAGACACCTGCCCTCCACGCCGTGACGTGGTGACATACCTCCGCCTGCTGTGGCGGCGACCGTTCATGGAATCGTCCATGCCGCAGTCCTGTTCACGTACCCTCTGGCTCGGGGGGGCCGGTTCGCGTCACTACAACCTACCCCCAGTGTACCGAACTCATGTCCGCGACACAAGCCGCATACGCATCCTGACGCTCCAGCGGCCGTAAAGTTCCAGTGGATTTCGCAATCGCCCTGCATCCTCGCCACAGTAGACGCTCGGCAAAGACGACACCTGTCACGCCACGTGCTCCTCTGGTCAGGGGGCTTTGCGCCATTGGCAACTGTGGATGACGATCTCGGCGTTGTAGGCGCCCAGGCCGCAGGCCCCGGAATCACGCAAGCTCCAGGCGCGGTCAGGCTTCAGCGAGGCCTGGCGGCCCTCCCAGCGGAGGTAGTCCTTGGCGTCCAGCGCCACGTCGATGCGGGCCCGATCGGCCCCGAGCAGGCGGGTGGTGACCAGCAGCGTGTGCTTGACGCCGTTGGCCAGTGCGCCCTTGCGCGTGGTCGGGTTGCGGTTGGCGTCCCTGCCGTCCACGTAGGCCAGCCCGCTGACCTTGCCCCCCCAGCCGCCGATCACCAGGAGAACGCCGGTCCGGCCGACCGGCAGCATGACGGCCAGGCAATCCCCTGCCAGCCGCGTGAACTGCACTTCCAGTTGGTAGCTGCCGACCGGCGCCGCGGGCAGTTGGACCCGGGCGTTGGGCATACGGGGGGAGATCATCTGGCCGTGGGTCTTCTTCCATCGGCCGCGAATCGCGCTGCGGTTCGGGTCGGCGCCTTCGAGCAGGTCGTGTCCGTCGCGCCCCCAGTCGGCGGGCCGGGGGGCCGCCTCGCGCAGGGCCAACGCCTTTTCCAGGGGCGACAGCGGGCGCTGTTCCGGCGGAAGCCCCTCCTGCCAGGCCGACAGCCTCTTCGCCATCTCCACCGAGCGCGGATACCCGATGAAGTGCGGCCTCATCGCCTTGAGGTGATGCAGGCCGTCGTAGGGGTTCTCGTGATAGATGGCCGTCACGTCGGCCAGGCGGGTGGCGAACCTCTCGGCGATGGCCCGGCGGAGGAGTTTGGCCTGGGCCGACAGCACGGCGTCGCGCTGGAGTTGCGGCCCGGGCAGCTTGTTAGCCAGCGCGTAGGCCTTGCCGTACCGCATGGCGAGGAACGCCTTCAACGCCGGCGCGAGCGCCGGGTGCGTGACCTCCGGCCGCGGGCGGAACACGTGCTTCATCGTCGCCAGCCCGTCCAGCAACTGGCAGGAATCGTGCAGTTCCTTGTCCAGGTCGCCGCCGATGATCCACCCCTTGGTGCCGAGCTTGGGCTCGTAGCGGAACTCCATGTGGGTGAAGAACGCCTTGAGCCCGATCCGCCGTACCTCCTCGCGGAGTTCGTCATCGACGGTCAGGTACGCCGCGGCCTCCAGGGTGGTGCGGTGGGCGTACATCCAGAACCACGGGGCGATCGAGAGCTTGCCGTGGTCGCTGGGAAACTTGACCAGGTCGAGGATCCCGCGGTGCTTGAGCCATTCGCGGAGGGTCTTGCGGAGGTGGTGCTGCGTGCGCCGGGTATGGCCGGCGAGCTCGCGCCCGCTGTCGCAGTACATCAGGCAGGCCAGTTCGGCCGAGTTGAGTCGGCCGATGTCGGCGCGGATGTCCTCAATGCGCCAGAAGCTTCCCGCCGCGTCGTAGCGGTAGGACGCGACGTCGCTGTTGGGCTGCGTGCGGCGCAGCACGCTCAGCATGCGAAACGCGCGAAAGAGCATCTCGTCGGGGACGGCCAGCTTCGGCATCAGCCGCTTGGCCGTCAGCAGCTCGCGCAGCGCGTCGGACGTGGTGAACGTGTTGCTGCCGCGCACCTTGGTCAGGTACCCCCACCCGCCGCCGGCGTCTCGGCTGCGTGCGACCCAGACGGAGTCCGTCGCGCGGTGCATCACGAACGTCACTCGCGCCTTGTGCCCGCCGCGGAGCACCGTCAGGGCCGCGCGTTTGCCGGCCGGGATGCCCGCCAGCGCCGCGCCCGCCGCCCGCCCGCTGTCGACCGTCGCCCCGTTGATCGCCACGATCCGATCACCCCGCCTGCAGCCGGCGGCGTCGGCGGGCGAGCCGTACACCACCGACGCGATCGCGGCCGGCCCGCGCGTCTCGACGCTCAGCCCGTGGTAGCCCTTGAGCCATCGCTCGTGGGCCAGCGTGCCCGCCGTGACGACCACGTCCTTCTTGGTCCCGCCGGACAGGGCCGTCACGCGGACGGTCTTGCCACCCCAGAGCGACCGCGACAACCGCGTGAAGTGCCGCCGGTTGACGATCCACGAGCCGTCCAGTCGCAGCAGCCGATCTCCCTTCCGCAGCCCGGCCGCCTGCAGGCACGAACCGCGAGCGAACCGGTCAATCGCGATGCCCTCGCTGGTGCCCTGGTCGTAGCGCGTGGAGATCTCGATGCCGAAGTCCGCCGCCGGCACGGGTGCACAGACCAGCCGCACCTGTCGCGAAGCCGTCCCGCGCCGCACCACCAGGCGCGCCTCCTGCCCCGCAAAGAGCTTCAGAGCCGCCACGTCGCCGGCCTTGGCGATATGCCGGCCGTTGACGCTCACGATGCGGTCGCCCGCTTTCACGTCGGCCAGGTCGCGATTGCTCAAGAACGCAGTCCCCGCGACGGTCACGCCGTCGGCCTCATCGCGGAGTTTCAGTCCCAGCGTGCCGGGGTACTGGTAGCCCAAGGCGACCCGGACCGTTCGGCGTCGCATGCCGCGGGAAACGCAGACGGTCAGCGTTTGTCCGCCTCGCCAGGTCAGTTCGGCCCGCGCGTACCGCGCGGCGGAGTCGATCGGCACGCCATCGGCCGTCAGCATCCGGTCGCCCGCGCGGATGCCCGCCGCGTGGGCCGGGCCCTTCGGGTCGCAGCCGACCACCACGCCGCAGGCGGCCTCGGTGTCCTCGACGACCAGTCCGATCGCGGCGCGGCGGTTCCAGTCGAAGGCCATCGACCGCTCGCCGCTCGTGCCGTGCTGCATGTCCTGCAGTTCGTGCACGATCAGGTCGCACGCGTCCTCGATCTTCTTCTTCGTCCGCGCGTCCCCGACGTACGGATACTCGCGCGCCAGGAACCGCAGCGCGTACACGTAGTGCCACGGGGCATCCTGTCGGTTGTTGCGGAGCTTGCCCGAGCGGATCATGTGCGTGACGAACAGCCTGGCTCGCTCCACGGCCGGCTTGATCGAACGCGGCCAGTACTCGTCCCACGACCGCAGGCTATGGCCGCACAGGGACGTCAGCGTGATGATCTCGACTGTTTGGCCGGCCTGCATGGAGGTCCGCCCTGGCCCCATGGGCTGGGCGCTGTCCCACGAGCCGTTGGCATTCTGACGCTTCAGCAGGTAGGGGATCTCGTGGGCGAGGAAGCCGGTGACCTCTTCCGAGAACGGCATCGGCCCGTAGACGTCGGCTTCGTACGGGGGCAACTGGCGGCGGCAGGTCGGACGGGCCTTGGCCGCCGGCGAGGCGGCAGCCCCCACACGCCGCTTCGGGGCGGTCCGGGCCGGTGCAGGGCACATCCCCACGGCCAAAAGACACGCCACGCAATACACGCGGATCGGGGCCAACGCCATACTAAGCTCCAGCCATCATTCGAGTGCCGGCACCGCCGGCAGGGGCGCCTGCCCGCGTAATTCGGCCTCTGCGAGTGTACCGGGCCGAAACCTGCCAGGCAAGCGACCCACACCGTGCTGATCCTCGACGCAGCAGAAGACTCCAGCAGGGATTCATCAAGCCCGGGGATTCCAATCCCTGGGGTCGTTCTCCCGGGTCATTTCCCCGCGTCGTTTCCCCCGGGGTCATCTGATATCCCCGGGATCCGTTTCCATCCTGCGTGTCTCAGCGCCCCGTTTCGCAGAGATCGTTCTCCGGCGCCGCGCCGGTCACAATGCGAATTCTCCCAAAAACATTTCATTTTTTACTTGACGAGGCCCCCGGTTTCGGCTATCATAATAATAGGAAAGCTTGTGGAGTTGGCGGGTGCGGCGCCAAGACAACCTACCTCATCCATCCTTCATATCGCCGCGCCGCAGCCAACCGCGTAGCTGGCACCGGCTGCGGAAATCCCCAACGTTGTTCAGCACGCCGAACGCCTGCGCCAGGGGTGTTTCTGTGCCGCGACTGAGAGGACCGCTATCATGCGTATCGATACCGGAACCCCTGGCGGGATGCCCGAGGATGAGATGGCGGCTACGGACGAGCCCACCGACCAGACGCACCCGCCAGGCGACCAGGACGCCGTCGAACTCGCCGAGGCCCTTCGGCTGCTGCATCAGGCGGCCGCGGGCAAGCACGTGGACCCGATCTGCCGGGCGTACGCGGCCCTGCGCCGGGCGGCGGGGACGATGTCTCCCCGCGACGTGCTGGCCCTGGCCGGCGAAAGACTCAACATACCCGCCGCCGCCCTGGTCATCGCCGCTTACGCGCACCGCCGGTGTTACATGTGCGACGACGGCACCGTGCCCTGCGACGTCTGCGAGGGAACCGCTCAGGACGACGCGGGTCATCCGTGCCCCCACTGCGACGGACTGGGGCTGGCCACGTGCGACTTCTGCGGGGGGACCGGATGGGCCGATCGCGACGAGATCCCGCCCGAACTCGCGACAGCCGTCGCCAAACGCCAACTCGCACACGTCACTGACGAGTTGAAGGAACTCCAGCGAAGCGTCGCGAAGCTCGGCCGCGATGACATGGACCGCATGCCGCCCGACCAGCGGGGGGCGCTTGCGGGTCGGCTGATTCGCCTCCAGGCGCGCCTGGACGAACTGGGCCGATGCGGTGTCTGCGACAAAAAACACGCCGCACACATTGCCGAGTTGGGCAAAAGAGTCGGCATCATCCTCCAGGCCCTTCGCTGCTGACCGGCCACACGCCGCGGGCCGCGGGAACCGCCGGCGCCCCGGAAGCAATCGCGGCTTGCGTCGGGACCGCCCCGGCCGGTACATAGGGGCCATGCACACGGACGCGACGGCATCGCACGACCCGCCGGACCGGGCGCGGCGCGTCTTCGTGACCGGCGGCACGGGGCTCGTCGGGCGAGCCCTCGTGCGGGCGCTGCACGCCGCCGGGAACCATGTCCTCGTCCTGACCCGAAGCGCCGCCGCTGCCACGAAGCACCTTGGCGGGCGGGTCGAGCTGATCGAGGCCGACCCCACCGTCGGCGGCACCTGGCAGGAGGTGCTCGCGGGCACGGACGCCGTGGTCAACCTCGCCGGCGAGCCGATCTTCGCCAAACGATGGACCAGGGCACGCAAGAAGCGGATCCGCGAATCTCGCCTCGAGACGACCGCCAACGTCGCCCGGGCGATGGCTGCCGGAGGGCCCGGCGTGCTGGTCAGCGCCTCGGCCATCGGGTACTACGGGACCAGGGGCGACGAGGAACTGACCGAGACCTCCCCAGCCGGAACGGGCTTCCTGGCCGAGCTTGTCGCCGCGTGGGAGGCGGCTGCCGACCTGGCCCGACAGGGGGGCTGTCGCGTGGTCACGCCGAGGCTCGGCGTGGTGCTGGCGCCCGACGGCGGGGCGCTGCGCGAAATGGCCAGGCCCTTCCGCTTCCACGTCGGCGGGCGCGTGGGCCATGGCAGGCAGTGGGTCTCCTGGATCCACGTCGACGACCTGGTCGCGCTGATCCTGGCGGCGATGGACTCACCCGACTTTTTCGGGCCTCTCAACGCCACGGCCCCCGCGCCGGTGACCAACGCCGAGCTGGCCCGGGCCATCGGCAGGGCCTTGGGGCGAAAGAGCTGGCTGCCCGTGCCGCGCCCCGTGCTCCGCGCCGTGCTGGGCGAAGTGGCCTCCCTGGTCACGCAGGGGCAGCGCGTCCTGCCAGCCAAGGCCCTGGCTGCGGGTTTTGACTTCCGCTACGCCAACGTCGCGGACGCCCTGCGGGACCTGCTCGGCGCCCGCTGACGCGCCGCCGGGCCTTACTTCCGCATCGCTCCGCCCGCCCGGGCGCGGATCCTGTCGTGGTGACGCGACATGTAGTAGAAGGACTTCGTCACGCTCAGCTCGCCCAGGCAGAACTGCAACTCGATGCGGTACCCGCCGCGAGGCCAACGCACGTCCTTCAGCCTAAAGGCGTTCACCACGGTGGAGACGGTTTGTCCGGGCTTGAGGACGGCTGCCTTCGGCACGGCGGTCAGACCCCGGGCGCCCGGCGCCGGGCGGGCCTTGCCCTGGCAGAGGATCACCAGGCTCTCGTTCCAGAGGATCTTCCCTCCGAGCGAGAGCAGGGCCGGCACGCCCAACGCCTTGTCCGTTGCGTTGGTCACGATGATGCGGTACTCGCCGTCGCCGTCGGGATTGGTCCACTTGATTCGCTTGGGTGGGGCGACGGGCTCGACCTTCAGCGTGACCCCGCTCCCGGCCGTCAGTGCCGGACGGCCCGTGACACCGCAGACCGCCTTGCCGGCGGCGCCTCCGCCCGGCTTCGGCCAGGCGCCCTTGCCCAACCGGGCCCAGGGCGAGACGAGCTTGCCGCCCTTGCGCGACCAGCCCAGCGGCAGCGAGGTGGCGTCCTTCGCGGCGGTCACCAGCTTGTCGTCGGCCCGGGCGATGAACTGCACGCGAACCGACCCGAGCGCCTCCGAGGCCGCCACCAGGCACAGCTTGCCCTGCGGAAACGTCGGCCTTTCCATCTGCCGGGCCACGTGATGGGCGATGACCTCCTCGCCCGCCTTGACGCGCCCGCGAAGGACCGTCTTGACCGACAGCACCAGCCGGTGCGTGTACATCGGCGGCATGGACATGCCCACCGGCCCGGGGTGGACCTTCTTTAGCTCGGCGGTGAAGACGATCTGGGCCTTCTGGAGCGTCGCGAACGGATCCTTGGGCGCCGGCTTACGGCCCAGCATCGGGCGGGGTCGCCCCGGCATCGGACGGGGCTGGCCCGGCACCGGGCAGGTGAACGTCAACATCACGATCGCAAGAGACAGACAAACGCTTCGACGCATGGGTCTTCCTTTCAAGCAGTGCGAACTGTCCTGTTTCGTCTTTAGACACCGCAGTGTACGCTGCGTTCGCAGAATCCGCGAGACCGAACACACGCACCCTCGGCCCTTGCCACGATGGGGTGCACGCCTAGAATGTCATGAAGGCGGTGTGAAATGAAAGCCCAGCGAACAATGCGAACGATTGTGGTCTCGATAACGAGCCTGCTGCTGTTTGGGGCGGCTGTGAGGTGCACGATGCCTGATAAGACGTCTGGTGACAGGGATCCCCGGACTAGCGGCCTTGGGTCGACCACCAGGCCGGCCATGGCGCCCCTGACCGATGCGGAGAAGCGCATCATCCTCCACAAGGGCACCGAGCGGCCGGGGTCCGGGAAGTACAACAAGCACTTCCAGAAGGGCGCCTACCTCTGCCGACAGTGCGGCGCCACCCTCTACCTGTCCGACAGCAAGTTCCGCTCGGGCTGCGGCTGGCCCAGCTTCGACGACGAAGTCCCCGGCGCCGTCAAGAGAGTGCCCGACGCCGACGGCAGACGCACCGAAATCGTCTGCAAGGCCTGCGGGGGTCACCTCGGGCACGTCTTCCTCGGCGAAGGCTTCACGCCCAAGAACACGCGACACTGCGTCAACTCCGTCTCGCTGGTCTTCGTGCCCGCCGACAAGCGCCTGCTCGGCAGGGCGATCTTCGCCGGGGGATGCTTCTGGGGCGTCGAGCACCTGTTCCAGAAGACGCCCGGCGTCCTGTCAGCAACCTCAGGCTACACCGGCGGAAAGACCAAAAAGCCCACCTACCAGCAGGTCTGCACGGGCAAAACCGCCCACGCCGAGGCCGTCGAGGTCATCTTCGACCCCAAGCGCGTTTCCTACGAGAAGCTCGCGCGGCTGTTCTTCGAGATCCACGACCCCACCCAGGTCGACCGCCAGGGGCCCGACGTGGGCGACCAGTACCGCTCAGCCATCTTCTACGTCGACGACAAGCAGAAGCAGATCGCCCTCAAGCTGATCGCCCTGCTCAAGGCCAAGGGCTACGCCGTGGCCACGCAGCTCGCCCCCGCCGGTAAGTTCTGGCCCGCAGAGGACTACCACCAGGACTTCATTCTCAAGCACCCCGGCCGCAAGTGCCACGCCCCGGTGCCCCGATTCGACAAATCCCCCCGCGACCTGAAGCCCTGACGCCCCCGGCTGCCCCCGCGTTCCGGGGAAGGTCGCAGTGTTACAGTGTTCCATTATGTTCCACTCGCGCGTGTGACGCGGCGCGTTCGGCGGGGCCTTTATCAACATAACATATTGCAAATAAAGAGGTTAGTGGACCTGTCTTCCCCGGGGCGTCTGTTACGTTCCGCAGGAGTGGAACATTGCGAATCAGCAGGGTAATGATATGGTGGATAGTGCAAGACGTCCGGATACCAGCGGACGGCTGTCCAGCACAGAGGCACAGGGAAAACGGAGAAACATGGCGGCAGACAACGAGGGTGTCCTCGAGCGGCCTGTCGTGTAGAATACTCCCGGACATGAACCAGGGCTGACCGGGTGGTGCTGCGTCTTGCTGCGCACCCGTTCTCGCGCCGGGTGCCATCTCTCGTGCGCCTTGCCCTGCGTAGCCCGCAGGGCCAAGCGGGAAGCGTGGGGGCATGCGTGAACGCACGGGCCGCACGGCCCTCCACTGCGCGGAGGCGGCACGCGGCGCAGAAAGGAAACACCGTGGAACAATCAGCCAAACTCGCCGGGTTCTTCGCGGCCCATGGGATCTGGTGTGTGTCAGAAGGCGGTCCGCTGGTCCCAATGCTCGCCTTCGAACGCCCCGATGGTGAGCGCAAGATGATTCGCCTGGTCGCAGACCAACTGGAGGTCGGCGTTGAGCGGGGCCGGCAGTGGCTTGCGGAGAACCCCGAAGGCGCCACGCGGGCCGTGCTCGTCATCGATGCCTATGTGAACCTGCCGTCTGGCAAGACGGATGCACTACTCATCGAGGCTGTCCGATTCACTCCCGATCATTGTAGCTTCACCATGGCAGTACCCTACAGGAACTGCGAGAACCCGGCCGGGTTTGCCGTCTACCGCCCGAAGTTTGTGGACGCCAGTGGGTTTGAGTTGGATGCCAGTCAACTGGCCCAAGCGTTCTTCCTTGGCGTAGACGCGCACGAAAAGGGCGCAGAGGTGTGGAACAGCCACATCGACGAGAGTCAGTGAATGGACACCCGCCCGACCAGCGCATGCGGACACATGGCCGGGAGAAACTGATTGAGAGATTGAAGAAGGCCGGATACTTCCCGTATTCCGATATGGGTCGTCCCGCTGTTGCGTAGACACCGGTGAACCGTCCGTTCCACCGGAGCCGCCGGTCGTGCGACTCCTGGAATCAACGCCGTTAGCCGCGGCCAAGTGAACGTTGCCGCTATGGGTGCCATGATGCGAGATGGAGATGCCGGGTTCTTCAGGTTGCCGCCGGCGCTGGTGCGGGCCAACGGGGTGATGTTGAAGTACTGGTGGGCGATCCTGGCCGTCGCCCTGATCATGTCTGTCGGGGCGTGGATCAGACACAACGCGTTCGTTGCGTTGATCTGCTTGGGCCAGTATCTCGTTCCACTCCTGGCCCTTTGGGCTACGGGAGATTGGCTCTTCCTCACGTGGCACAAGTCGGTCGACGGGAAGGTGCCTGACTTCGCCCACTACGCCATCAGGGCTATGCGCATCCTCCTGTACGTGTTCGGATGCTGTCTGTTCGTTGGACTGATAATAGTCCACGCCGTAATCATCATTGTCCCGGGAATCTTCGAGTGATCGCCGGGCGCCCCCGGTGAGACGCGAACCGTTGAGCAAGCATGGTATTCTGAAAGGAAAGGGTGGCCCGAACCGATGGGAAGCGATCCGTGGAAGGCCGCCACGCGTTACGATCCGAAGATCGAGGTCGCGCTCGGCCGCGCGCAGTCGGAGGTCTTCGCGCGCGGAGAATACGGCTTCACGTACAAAATCACGTCCATCTATGAGGCGTTGGGCATGCCTGTACCTGAGTTGCCTCCCGAGCCTCGGGCGTCGTCAATTGATGAGGCGCGCCAGATCGCCGCAGAAAGCGGAACATCCAGCGTGCTTGACGTGTACGCCGTCGGTCCATACCCGGCGCCCGCGGTGACGGGGCCATTCTCCGCGAGGGTGCTGCGAAGGGCACTCGGGACCGATACACCGTCCCTGTCCCAGCTCGAACAGGGACTCGGCCAGCTCTACGAGCGATTGGACAGAGGATTCTCAGCGTATATCGTCTGCTACGAAGACGGACAACCCAGACATGTCTGCTTCATTGGCATGTCATTTGACTGACGGAGAGTATCCTGTTGACTCCACCACGTCCAAGATGCAGCGGCTCGGCCAGATACGTGGCAGGCGTACGGCATTCATCCCGTCAGGGGCGGTATGACAATAGGGAGGGCGGCTGATGGGCGAACCGAGCCACGACAAGAACGACGGCTGGAAAGACGTCGACTATCAACTCCTCGACGATCCCGAGCGGAACGCGCAGCTCAGCGAGGCCCTGAACGAGGCCTGCCGCGTCTTTCATCACCACGGCGAGGACGCGTGGGGGTGGCACGACAAGGACGCCTGCGCACGCCTCATCGCGGACGAGATCACCACGATACCTTCTCTGGTTCGCGAGCTGCTGGCCACGGGTGACCCGGCCATCAAGACGCTCACGTATCGGGCGCTGGCGATGCGGATCGAGAGCGAGCGGAACACGGGCAAGGAAACGGTCTCTCGCGGCAGTGGAGCCGGCCGGTGGGTCGCCTTGTTCGCGGGGGCCTACATCGCCGCCGTGGTCTTGACGATAGCCCTCAGCCCGCTGGCGACGTGGTGGGGGTTGCACGGCGACGTAGTACTGTGCCTCCTCCTGGGCTTCCCTGAGGGGGTGTTCTTCCTGTTCGCTCTCGCCTTGGAGTCTCTCTTCGGGTCTGCTCCGTACGAAACCGATCCGGAGGTCCTTTGCATCATCGCCTACATCGCCCACGCCGTACTGGTCGTCATCGGCGTCACGGGCAGGAAGATGGTCTTCTTCTGGATCTTCGCGTGTGTGCTTGTCCTGGACCTGGCGGGATGGCTGTATGTGCTGTCGATTCTGCCAAGGATACACATCTCCCCGGGCTAGCGGGGGCCATGGTATGATTGATTTCAGATCTTGGATTTCAGACCTGCCTGGCGGCAGGCAGGTTGCAGATTGCGCGCCGGGCCGACAGATCTGTGAATGGCAAGTATCACCGGGCCGGCAGGAGCTGCCAATCGGCGCACTCGTCCAGGGTGTGCACCGGCTGCGGGGGGACGTCGCCCGCGCCGGATGATTCGAACAACCGGGTGCGCCCGATGTGCTTGGCCGGCTGCTGCCCGATGCGCTCGAGGCAGCGCTGTCGCAGTCGCTGCTCGGTCATCGGCCGACGATGGAACAGCCCGGCGAGGGGCGGCTCCACAAAGAGGCGCTCCAGCCGGACGCGGACAACGCGGCCGGAGGGCATGGGCACGTCGAACGGTTTGAGGTCCCACGTGTCCAGGAGCTTGCGGACGGTCGCGGGCCCCTGGGCGGGCGCGTCGGGCGGCCTGGCCGGGTCAATCTTCAGCTCGTGCATCAGGCTGCGCAGCGGAGGCCAACCGCCGACGGCCCTGCGGCCGAACCACTCGCGGTGGGCGGCCGCGTAGCGATGCAGGCGGCGGCGGACCTCGCTGATGCCTGCCCGGTCCAGCGAGCGCAGCCGCAGCATCGCACGCTCGACCGCATCGAACGCCGCCGCCGGGTGGCGGTTGGCCACCACGTAGGCGTAGCGGTCGACGGCGCGGGTGATGTCGCGAGCGCGGTCGGCCTGTCGGGCCCGCTCGAGCACGGCGTCGAGCACGACCCGCCAATCGCTGCGCGACAGGCCCACGCCGGCCCGCGAGCGCCACAGCAGCGCGTCGGCGTCGTGCCAGCCGGCCTTGGGAATCGGTCCCGCGTACCCGTGCAGCGCCTGGCGGCGACGATTCTCAGCCACGATCCAGAACGCGTGCAGTTTCCCGTGGCGGATGAACAGGCGCAGACCGCTCGCCCGCGACTGGTTGTCCCGCGCCGCGTGCAGGCAGAGGCCCTCCATCCGCCCGGCGTCGGTCAGCCTGAGCAGGAAGACGCTGCCGGCCTGCTCGTTGAGCAGGAACGGCCGGCCGCCCGCGTCCACGTCCAGCGCGCTGCCCGGCGCGGTCCAGCCGGAGCTGCATTCCATCGTACGGTCTGCAAAAGCGAAGGCACGGTTGATGGCCCGTGGTCCGGCTCGTGCCTCAAGCTCGAACAGCACCGCGCACGGCCACGTGAAATCGTTGTGGCGATAGTGCAGTACCCCGGCCACCAGTCGCGCCGCCGGGGCGGTCGAGACCACCGACCGGAACGCCGTGTGGTCCGCCAGCAAGCGCAGGGCCCCTGAGCCGTCATCGGCAACGCCCGCGAAACTGCCGATGCGTCGGTATCCGGACGTCTGGCCGGCGGCGACGACGTGGAGCCGCCCGCCGTGCCATCGCAGCCTCGGGCGGGAGAGACTTCGGCCAGGCATGCGCGCGAGGATTCGGGTCGGTGTCCACTTGCCCCCGCGGCAGACCTGGCAGGTCAAGTGCGACCGCCGCCACGAGCCGCGACCGGACGGCCCACGGTCCGACATCGGGCGGACCAGGTGGATATCGCCGCGATCGTCCAGGCAGGCGTCGAACGCGCCGCGGAGCCGGTCGTGTCGGGTCACGACGCTGCGCGGCGGCGACCAGTCGCCGGCAGGGGTGCGGGTCAGCATGACGATATCGGACTCGCCGGGCGCCCGGCCCAGCGCGTTTGGCCTGGCGGCCGCGTTGTGCCCCCCGATCAGCACGTGTCCCGTGCCGTCCGCGGCAATCAGGAGGCGATGACGTCCGATGGCCATCAGATCGTCGAGGAGGACCTCGGGCTTCGACCAGCCTTGGGGCGTCTGCCGCATGTAGTGCAGCCGCGTTCGCCACCGCCGGGGGTTGCCAAGGCGGTCCGGCTCGTCGACCAGCCGGCTGGTAACGTAGGTGCAGTGGGCCCCGCCGTCGGGACCCAGCGCGATCGCGGTCTGGTTGAGGTGAGCCCCCGGCTCCTTCACTGCGGCGATAACCTGCGTCTTGCCTCCGTCGGCGAGCGTGACCTGCCGCGGCATACCGGCCAGCGTCTTGGAGACACCGGCAAGGGGCATCCGCTCAGTCAACGTGAGCAGATCGGTGAACTCGACAGGGCCGCTTGCCTCGGCCCCGCGAGCCGCTTCTTCCTTCGGACTCGGCGCGGTGCCGGGCTCATGCGTGTCCGCGTCGGTGTGGGCGTCAACGCAGCCATACATCACCAGTGAGGCCACGAGCAGGCCGACCGGGACGACCATCCCCGCGACCCAAGAGGCGCGGGCGTTTACCTGATCCGCTGCACCCATCGTCTTCGCTCTGGCACAGCGGTCGAGCCCGTTTGGCGGGTTCGTTTTGCGCGGTCGACCCATGCTCTATTGTACCGGGGAACGAAACCTGAACCGGGAAATCTGCGTTCAAGTGACGACCGCCAACAATCCGCGGGGCCGGCGGCCGCCCGACGGCGATGGTGATCGTTGGCGTTGACGATGGGGAGCAAGAATGGGCATCCTGAAACGCCTTGCGCGGCTGTTTCGCCCGGCGGCGCCGGCGCCGCGGCCGTCCGTCCGGGTTACCGAGGACGGGCTCGAGCTTGTGCGTGCGGGCCAGGTCGTCGCGTCGCTGCGGTGGTCCGACGTCAGGAAGATCATCACCTACAAGTACGACCTGTTCTCCACGGACGAGATCTGCGTCGGCTTCCTGACCGCCCCCGACGCCGAGGCCTGGTTCGAGATCAGCGAAGAGTGGCCGGGCTTCCTGGCCGCCGTGGAGAAGATGGAAGAGTTGTTCCCCTCGATACCGGAGAACTGGTACAGGGATGTGATGGTGCCTGTCTTCGCCCGCAAGGAAACCGTCCTGTGGGAGGGCGGCTGATGGGCCAGTCGGGCCGCGAGAGGAAGGAGGGCTTCATTCAGGCCAGCCGGACGCCGTCCCGCGAGTGCACGACAAGATAGTGGCGTACGGCTCAGGGCCGCCGGGCCCGACAGAAGGTAGCCCCGCCCGGCAGGGCCCACCTTTACTCACATCTTGGACCGGCCCGACAGCCCAAAGGGCTGCGATTCAAGAGCCCAGGGCAGAGCGACGCGGCGGAGTCCCCCTGGGACGACGCCGCAAGCGTCGCCCTGGGTAATTGGGCCCCAAGCCCCAAGCCCCAACGGGGCGCCACCGCCAGAACGTTGGATTCGGTGGCGCACCGTTAGTGCTTGGATCCTCATACGCATGCCAACCCAGGGCGGCGCCACGGCCTGCGGCCGCCGGCTCTGCCCTGGGCTGTCGACTGTCAGCCCGTTGGGCTGTACGGCCATTCCACCGCCTCGTACGGAACACGTGGGTCAAGGTGAGCCCGGCAGGGCGGGAGACACTGTTGGAGTTTGAAAGGCGGGGTCACGGCTTGCGGTCTGGTATCGGGGCGGGGGCCTTCCAGTGGAACCCGACAAGGGCGGGATTGCTGATCTGATCGAACGTCTTGCCGCTTTTAGGTTTCCTGCCGTAGAAGATCCGGTCGGCTAAGGTCGCACCGGCCCTTCGGGCCTGCCTGTTGGGCCTGGCGTCCGGTCCCCTACGCCCTGCGCCCTGCGCCGTGCCGCTTTCGCACGTACCCGCCGAGGCCTGTGACGGCGGCGAAGAGGGCCACCATCGTGGCCGGCTCGGGGATGGGGTCCACGGCGAAGCCGCGCCAGTTCTCGATGGCCCCGAACGGGGTTGGATCAACGTCCAAGAGCGTGGTTCGCCCGGTGCCGTCCATGTTGATGCGATCGATCCGACCGAGGTTTGGGTTGCTCTGGCCCGTCTGCAGCAGGTAGAAGTAGTAGCCATCGGTGGCGAACCCGTGCCAGGCTTCAATGGCCCCGAACGGGCTCGGATCAATGTCCACCAGCGTGGTGCGTCCCGTTCCGTCCAGGTTGATGCGCTCGACCCGGCCGAGGTTTGGATTGCCCTGGCCCGTTTGCAGGAGGTAGTAGTACCGGCCATCGGTGGCGAACCCACGAAAAGCCTCAATGGCCCCGAACACGCTTGGGTCAAGGTCCAGCAGCGTGGTTCGCCCGGTTCCGTCCAGGTTGAGACGGTCGATCCTCCCCCGGTTTGGCGTCCCGCCATTTGTGTTCAGGAAGTAGTAGTATTGGCCATCGGTGGCAAACCCTCTCCAGTTCTCTATGGATCCGAACGGCGTGGGGTCGACGTCCAGCAAAGTTGTTCGCCCGGTCCCGTCGGACTTGACGGAGTCGATCCTGCCGAGGCCCGGGTTGGAGCCCTCGGTGTTCAGGAAATAGTAGTAAGGTACGGCATTGGCCTGCGAAGCCAACACGCCGAGAAGAACGATGCCGGCTGCCACGTGTGTGATCTGTCGTTTCATGGTCTGTGCCTCCGTCTTTCCTTGTGTCGTTGGTTTCCTGTCCATTTCGGTGTTGCGTTGTGCG
>Ga0180432_10000314_pt1 | contig 77498 bp, 51 predicted proteins | sample SS_ome_10_FD_132414 | JGI IMG/M metagenome (GOLD analysis project Ga0180432, IMG submission 132414) | Hypersaline lake sediment archaeal communities from the Salton Sea, California, USA - SS_1_MS_2 metaG | ecosystem: Environmental > Aquatic > Non-marine Saline and Alkaline > Hypersaline >...
AGGATTAACGATCTCTGTTGGGGTAGGGCGCGATATTTTCATTTATTTCAATAAGTTAAATCAATTTATGCTAGTAATTATCATGCTAAAGCAAATTTTTAGGTCTAACCCCATTTTTTCATCGCTTCGAAAGCGGTGTTATCATCCCATTCAAGGTGATTGTGGTGACGGTGGTGATCGTCCCGAAGTCAGACGTCTCCTTCCTTTCTGTTTCTCTGTGTTTATAGGTGAAAGAATAGCCTGATTTGGTGCGGGTTATCGAGCCTCCTTCATCGCCTGAAGACCACCCCGCGCCAATCCCCAATGAACGCTCAATTGTGTAGGGGTTGCTACTCCAGTGCTCATCTTCGAACCGTTCAATCCTGGTCTGGACCTGCCCTCTGCTGCCGGCAAAAACAGATACATACTGGTATTCAGGCGTGTAATGAAATTCAAAAGACCCTTCATCGAATACACCGTTATAGTTGTCCTGTCGCTTCGTGCTGAATTCCGAGACATACTTGTTGATGTATTCGATCCTCTCTTCCTTGTCTCTCTTGCTCGCATTTCCGGAGACCATAAGGGAAAGCGGCTCTTCTCCGGAATAAACGAAATCGCCATCGCTCGTATCGACTTTTATGACCAAATGAAGAAAGGCTCTGGTCCGCTGAGTCGAACGCAGCATATTCTGTCTCGTGATCTTGTACGTTCCGGATTTGATGAGGGGATGGTCGGGTGGAATAGTGACCTCACCCAATTTATGCATCTTTTTGGCCCTGCGAGTGACATTTTCAGTAACAGTTGCCGTGACGGTCCAGACATCAATGGGGCGCTGCTCGATGGCTATGATTGTTCCTTCACAACTCTTGAAAGGACCGTGGCCGCAGGGGCGTTTCCACTCATATTCTGCTTTCACTTCTGCGTACCCTGGTGTTTGGCCTGCAGTGAATGTGGCTTTGGCTTCTCCGTTTTCATCAGTTGTCACGATCTGAGGTTCGATCTGGCCGAGAGTTGAGGAGAGATTAATCGACCGGCCTCTATAGCGCTTGCCATCGCAATCTTCCACCCTGATATTGACCGTCGTTGATTCTTGTGTCTCAATTAAACCGACATTGGGGTAAGGAATTGGAATCGCATCGAGAGCATAATAAGGGCTTTCGCTTCGCTTTTTATTTTGAAAATTCCGTATTTTGTCAAGAACAGGCGAAAGGCGTTGAGCGGCCTGAATTCCCGATTCATACGGACGTCCAACATCGACGAGGACCATCGAATCGCCTACGATTTCTTTTGTTGCGGCCGCCTGCAGGCTGACGTTGACCTGGATGGGATTTGTCTGAAACACGGATCCCGTGATGATATAATCCGAATCCAATATGGGACCCGGTGGAGCCAGATTAGAAGGAGGCCCATCGGGATAGTCCTTTGGATCTTCGATTGTCATATGGCCGGCCAACTGCAAGTCGGCAAAGTCAATGGAATCTTCATCCGAATCCTTGGCGAGCAGTCCTTCGCGGACCCCTTTGGACACCAGGTAGAGTCCCCACCACTCCTGGGTGGGCAGTGTGCCTCCTCGAGCGGGAGGAGGAACTTTTACTTCCAGATCGTAGACGCTGACTCTTATGAGCGGGCACTGCTCACTTGCTCCCTGGAATGTGCTCATCGACCGAACAAAAAGAAAGATCAGCGCGATTGTTAATCCTATTGTTAAAAGGTGTGACCTTGTCAGAGATTTGCTCATGATTCCCCCGTGTCGCATCTATCACTTGAAATCATAATATTTCAACAGATTCATTTCAATAGATAGATTTTTCAGATGGAATCACCACAATTCTCTTTGACGTTTTCTTCTAAGTTGTCTTTGGAGACGCTTGCGGGCTTTATGTTCTTTCATCCTTCTCTTGTCGCCAGGTTTTAGATACACTTTGTTCTTCTTATAATCCTTCATGATGGCTTCCCGTTGAACTTTTCTTCTGAATCTTCTTATGGCATTTTCTAGAGATTCATTCTCCTGGACCAGCACGTAAGCCAAGAATAACCACCTCCTTCAATTCTTCTCATTCTAGGGGCGTTTTCATGCAGAAAACACAATTGAATATTCTCACTGGATATCATCCTGTGTAAAAGTGCCTTGATCTAAATCCCTCAAATTCGATCCCAAATTTAAATGACAAAGAAAGTTGAGATGCAATTCTTAGAAAAGAATTTGGGGAAGAGGGATTTTGTTAAAAAAGGCGAGCTTCTTTCAAGCTTTTTAAAAACATGCTCTTATATGCTAACAAATAATTCCGGGTCGATCAAGGCAAGTAACCCACAGAAGACGATTTTAGAGTATATGACGTGATGTTGACTATGAAGATCTAGCTGTAGTATTCTCAATGCAGGAGATCAGCGAGAGGAAAATGTGCAAATTTGTGAAGCTCCGAAGGAGTGTGATCCGGATTGGGTTGCTAATACTGGGTTTTTTTGCGCTCTCCTCAATGACTTCAGGTTTGACAGATGATGCTGATGTCCTCCGTCAACGGATGATGTCTTTAGGTTTTATGGATGGCAGAATCGTCAGCCAAAACGGTGGTAGCTATTTGATAAAGGTGGGCGCCTATGCGCAGAGGAGCCAGGCTTTAAGCTTGAATGGCGTTTTCCGGCCTTTCGAAGTTCGGGCCACATTCAGTTCAGGGATCCTCTATCTGGAGAAAACTGATCTGGAGAGAGCCGGATTTTCCGTGCATGAAAAATTTCTTCCGCGAGGAATCAAAATTGTGAGAAAGGGGATTGCTACCCAATCGCTGCAGAAGCAGATAATCACAGACGCTCCCTACATCCAGCGGATCGAACGTGCGTTGGAAAAAACAAAGCGCAATCGAACTAAGGTGTTTGCTAACTGCAGAGCAGTTGTAGCTAAGCTCAATCAAACATTTGCCGCTGCGTTCCCTGATGTGTGCAAAACTCCGTCTCCGGGCGGGCCGATCCCTATACCTTATCCCAATTTTGCCAAGTCAGGTGATTTGGCCAACAGTTCAAAAAAAGTCAAGGCTGACGGGGCGGAAGCCATCGCTAACCATTCCGATTTCAAGAAGTCAGAATCGGATGAAGTCGGGACAAGGGCGAAAGAACTTGAGCGTGTCTACCGCAGAACTATTGCCAGAAGAGAATTGAGCGCTGAAGAAAAGGCCAAAGTCAAAAAAGAACTCCGATCCTGTCTGGACAAATCCAGATTATTGATGAAGACTCTGGACAAATATGTCGAGGAGGTCGAAAAGCTCCTCCAACAGGCTAAATAACAGATAGTCTCGCGCGGATGTTGACCATGATGTTTCAAGTGTAGTACTCTCACTCTAAATCTTATTCCCCATGTATTTAAGTTTTTCCAATTTGAGAGAAATGTGAAGATTATGGTTTACGGTAAAGAATTTGCCAGGGTGTACGATGAGAAATGGACGGTTTGGGGTGCGAAAATGTGGCCCTTTTTGTTCAAGGTGGTCAAGGAAAAACATCCGGATGCGGCCACATGGCTGGATTTGTGTTGCGGCACAGGAGCGCTCCTCGAATATGTCACCAAACGAGGCTTTGACGGAGTCGGCGTAGATGTATCCCCCCATCAGATTAAAATTGCCAAATACAGGGCCCCCAAGGCTCATTTCTATGTTGACGACGTGCGTGATCTCAATCTATCAAAAAAAATCGATATTATCACCTGCACTTATGACAGCTTGAATTACCTCATAAAAAAACGGGATTTGGAGAGAGTTTTTCGAAGAGCAGGCCTACACCTGGAAAAGCGCGGAATTTTCATCTTTGATATGAACACCTTTGAGGGCTTACAGGAAAAATGGCGTGACACCTACATCATGCGCGAATCTTCGAAGACGATCATCATCGAGGCCTCGTTCCAAAAAAAACGGGCTATAGGAAAGTGCCTTATAACAGGATTCATCAAGGATGGCCGGCTCTACCGAAAATTCGAAGAGATCCATATCGAGCGCGGCTATTCTCGAAAGGACATAGAACAATCACTCGCCAAAACGGGATTTTTGTTCAAAATATACGATGGCGACACCTTCAAAAAGCCCACAGCGCAGTCAGGAAGGCTTGTTTATGTCTGTCAGAGATAAGGGCCCCTCGACGCAGAATTCATATTTCCTCTTGAACTTGGAGTTGATTGAAGTTCGAATTTATCTACCGCGATTTCAAGTTCCTCAATGAGATACCTGTTTTCCCTGTCCTCATGGGTGGATAATGTCCACCGGGCAGGCCAGGCATCATAGAATTTGAATCGTACAGTCTGATCCCTATTTTCCCCGCTAATGATGATAGTCCCGTTCCTGCGCTCCACATTGCCATCCACGACTTTTTTCCGCCATTTCCAAAGTTCAGCATTATAAGTGTAGACACGTTTCAAGATGATATTTGAGTAGGATGTGTTCCCAGGAATTTTCCTTGCGCTTTTGGCCCATATCCCTTCCCTGAATTCAATCGCTTCAGTCGTGGACTCCAGACCTTCCACAGACATGAACGATGCTGAGACCACGCCATCAATCTCGACAAAGAAATTGAGCTGGACTATATCCTCACGTTGGTCTCTTTGGGTGGCATCCGCTGCCATGCTGGGTATTATGAAAAACACAAATAAGATAGCTGGTAGCGTGTGATGTCGTTTCATTATTAAACCTCCATTTTTCGAATAGGGAACATATGACCTGTTTTCAAATAGTCATATTTTTTCGTTTATTTATCACAAACCTGACAATTTTCAAATGCCTGGCTGCCTGTCAGAAAGAGTGATATATGTTTTTGAGTGAAAACACACTGGAGATACCGCTGATGTTTATAACTTCGATATCCTATTCAAGGGAGGTCGTGTTGCCCAAGGAGCCGTCGCCCCCTTTGGGCATATTTCCCGAATGGGGGACGCCATCGCCGCTGTCTTCATACCAGGGTGTCTCCTTTTGGGTGTCCATGGTCCTGGCATAATTGAATGCTTCAACTATGGACACTTCGCCATCGTTGTTTGTGTCCGCATCTACTGTGGTTCCATCTGGATCTGCACCATTTATGGCGCAGGTGAAATAGTAGCAAAACTCATCGTATGACTTTGCTGCCATGCCCCAGGATGGCTCCCATTCCCCGGCAGCAGACATGATTATCCTGTTGCTCCCTGCCATATCACGGATCAGGCCCCCGCTGTAGCACTGTTCCAACACGATCACCAATCTGTCGTATTTCACATCGGTGAGCATTGCCGTCAAATCGTCATCGTAGATCGATCCATTCCAGGCGCACAACTCTTCATCCCAGGAAACCTTATCCTGTATTTTGCCGTTGCCGTTGAAATCCTGATTGTACGTCTTTTCGTCCAGGCCTTCTGTCCCCTCATCACCACTCGTATCAAGCCGGCCGCAAAAAGTACCCGAAGATGTGAGCGGAGACGCAACATCGTCCTTCTCGAAGCCGCCGCCGTGATTCGTGGTGAACAGGAATATGAAATCCTGTGTGGTCGTTACCCCTTTTAACAAATTGAATACTTTCTGCAGATTGGCTTCTGTCGCCGAATAATGCACGGGCATGTCCTTGTCTTCAGCCTTGCCATTTCCATAAAGGACAGCAGTTGTGTTGCTCGTGTAGCCGTAGTCGCTGATCAAAGTGCTGTACATGAATTTCAAATCATTCCAGTATCGGAGGTGATTGTTTGCCTTGTCAATGCCGCCACCAAACAGGATGGCATACCTGTTTTCCTGAGGAACTTCAGGTTCAGCAGGGATTTTCATCGGGATTTTCTTGGGCGCGTACGGTCGAAGTCTTTCGATCATTTCATAGGATATGACCGTTATTCCCACATACTCAGATCCATACCTCTGTGAATCATCAACCGCATTGACAACACCCTTTAGCCGCAATTTTGCTCCCCCGAATTCTTCGGGATCGATTTCTTGAGCGTTAGCACCGAGCAATATGATGTATTTCTCGTCGGGCATCTTTTTATTCATCAAGACAATGTCGAGCTCTGTCACCAGCATGGGCAATGGATCGCGAACAAAAATCCCCTCTACTGTAACAGTCTGGCCGACATAATCCGGCCAGTTTGGGCCTTTAAAGCCTGGAATTGTCAATTCTCCCGTATCAGCTTTATCGGGTTGACAGAACTCCTCCGCCTCTTCCCGGGTTCGGAAGAATCGGCCCCCAAACTCCTCACAGCAGCCCTCAGATACTGGATAAATCTTGCCGTCAAGACAGCACCAGCCTTCTCTGGGACGCATTTCTTGGCAGTGCTCCTCGGCTTCTTTAGGCGTCCAGAAGAAGCGTCCCCCGCGTTCCTCGCATTCCTCAGGGGAGGCCGGAAAGACTTCTCCATCCAGACAGCAATATCCGTGTTCACGTTCAGGGCGCATCTCACGGCAATCCTCTTCGGCCTGCTCACGAGTAGGGAAAAAGCGGCCGCCATGTTCTGCACACTCGGCTTCATTGGCAGGAAAGACATCTCCTTCGCGGCAGCACCAGCCTTCCCTGGGATGCTCTCCGCGGCAGTGTTCTTCGGCCTCTTCGGGAGTCCAGAAAAAGCGACCTCCCCGCTCTTCACATTCCTCAGGGCTGGCTGGAAAGACTTCCCCATCCAGGCAACAGTATCCGCGTTCGGCTTCTGGCTTCAATTCCTTTGGGTGGCAATAGGCTTCCGCCTCTTCACGTGTATCGAAGAACCGTCCCCTCTGCTCCCTACACTGGGCACGTGATGCTGCAAACACATCTCCATCCTTACAACACCACCCTAGCTGAGGTTTTTCACCCCTGCAGAATGCCTCTGCCTCCTCCATTGTCTTGAAGAACCGGCCTCCCTGGTTATGGCACTGGATGGCGGTGGCCATAAACACATCACTGTCCTTGCAGCACCAGCCATCAGCGGCCGAGACAGCTTGGAATACTGCCTGGCGGCTGAATGTGATCTGGTTGCTCCAGACTATTTTTATCGGTCTGCCGGAAGAGTCATACGCAGTGACTTTGCCAGTCAGCGAGTGCCAGGTTTTTCGCCAAAACCAGTCTGCGGTCAGTTTATCACCTTGTATCGTGCCTGATGCCTTTTGGTTAGTCTTTGTATCTTCCCAGCTGAACCTGTTAGCTGTCTGGGTAATCTGAATGGAAATGCCGATGCTGCTATCCCATTTGCCGGAAATGTCAGAGGATTTTTTTGCCTGTGTCGTGATCGAGTCAGCCGGAACAGTATTTACGTTTGCAGCTGTCGTTATTGCCATAAATAGTATGGCTGCAAACACTGAGATAAGGCGAAAAGATATTCTGTGATTCATTCCAAACCTCCTCATTTTAAGCTGTCGTCCAAATGCTCTCTTGTTTAAATAGTAAAACTTCCTTTTATTTCCAGGTGAGAACATACTTGCCCAGAATCGACCTGCGTGTATCATCCATTTTGTACATTTCCCAAGGTGGCAATGTGGACCTGCCGTAGAAGAGCTGCCCATTTCCAGCTTCATAGGGGGGGGTATGGCTCGACGGAATATCCTTGCGCCCTGTGATCTTCAAATGAATGTGGTTCGGGCCGTTTTTCGGCAGGAGTTCGTATTGGACTGTTCCCGCATCCCATATGGGCAGAGAAAATGCCGGGTAGGCATCTGCTTTTGGGCGGGGGGGCGGATAAATGTCAGCTTCCACAAATCCACCGGGGTACCACCAATCAAAATAAACCATATCACCGATCGTCGCCGGTTTTCCCTGCCAGGTCTTGGTAAACATGTTAATAAGGACCGCAGGCGGGTGAATCTCCGTTTTGTAGGGATCATCATGACCACAGTCCGTTATCCAGCGGCCGGCGACATAGAGTTTGTCCCCCGGTTCCAATTGGCCGGGGATATCTTTCTTACTAGAATCTTTGGGATCCACAGGAAGCGGATAGCCGACCAGACACCACTCGTATTCGATTTCCAAATATGGATTTTTTTCGCCCAGGATATCTTCGTATCCCGGATCTGGATAGATCTTTGGACACCAATCCACACCATCACTAATAGCTTTACTGCAGTAATGACACATATGATAGTCTATATGTGATAATGCTGATGATCTCACTGTCCCAATCGTCGAAGTGATTTCTTTTTTCGTTTTCATATGAGCCCATGCAGGCGGCCCCCATGGATACGTCGTCCAGCCGCAATCTGATCCCAAGTATGTGTATGGTTTCCTCGGTCTGGATGACGGCACACCGTGAGATGGAATCAATCCTACCACATGCGAGCAGGGTTCCCCGATTTGCCCGATTGGATACGAACGCCAGACTGTCGGGATTCGAGAAGGTATTTTCCCCGGTATGCCAAGCCGGATAAAACCTAGTATGTCCGGGGTTGCTATCCACAGCCGGCGGGGATTGTCCGTGATTTCCATGGTCGAAAACGTGAGGCCTGCAAAGTAATGAGACGAATTTGTGGGCTCGAATCTCTGCCACAGTATCGGCAACAGTTGTTTATTCTGTTGAACCGGGTCTGTTACCGGAATTCCAAAGTTGGCGTCAAAGTCCAGTTTGTCCATGGCGCTGACAAAGGGTTCGATGACGTAATATGTGCCCTTGGGACCGTCGTAAATCCGGCCTTTGGCAAAATCCTGGCATGATGCGTCATTGATTGTCCTAAGAGCTTGCTCACGGCTGCCCCATTCTGAACCCCATCGTTTTCCCTCCGGATAGCGGCTTTGACTCGTAGGGTATCCCATCAGTCCCAGAGGATTGCTGGGTTTGGTGAGAGATTTCCATTTGGCAAAGATTTTCGTCCATACGGGATACGTGCCGGCTAGCGATGTGAATATCCCCCCGAACTGGTAGATCGCGAATGTGCAATCGCCGACCGATTTGCCCCATATGAAATCACCGAAGGCTGTCTTATTCCACGAATCAAGGTGCTTGGCGTATTCCTCGGCAATCGGTTCAGGGAAATATTCCGTTGAGACCTGGGCCTGCCCTGTTTTTCCCGTGGTGTTGGTCGCCTTTACGGTGATCGTGTTTTTCCCCAGATAGTCCAATGCATAGGGTAGAGAAAAGCCGAGGAAAGGTTTTCCATTGATCACAAATATCCAGTGAAGATTGACTCCGAGTACAAGGTCTGTTTCAAAATAATCGGGGATGCCCAGTTTCTTATATTCAGGGGCCATCGGGTAGGAGATGGTAAGTTTGGGTGGAATGAGCTCAGGGTCAAGGCCCTCTCCTTGAATGGACCCCGTAATGCTGATTTTTCCGGTTTTTGTTTTGATGGTGGTCGGGCTTGTTATCGTAACAGCCGGCGGTTCGGTCGGCACGGCTGGGGCCGCTCCCGCTTTGTACCAGATCTCGATATCGTCCACAAACTCAAACCAGCTGGAATCCAGAACAATTTTCCTGATAGAGGTTTTGTAAGGAAAAGGAACAATAGCGCCGATCGCCACAGTCATACCGGTTGGGCCCTTGACTGTTTGGCTCTGTGTATGCACGAGTTTTCCATATGCGTTATAGCCCCGCAGCACGAGAGTCACGGGTTTCCCGTGGCTATCCCAGGGAGCACCCGTTTTTACGAAGACCTTTTGTACGTCGCGTGTGAATTTTATGGTGAGAGGATTCGGATCGAATTCCTTTCCAATGTCTCCGGAGACCAGGACTTTCGATCCGGAAGAGGCCGCCGATTGTGGGTATTTATCGGACAGGGTGATGATCTGTGCCGAGGAGGACCAGAAAACACCCTTTTGGATGTAGCTGGTTCCCGGGGGTTCATCAAAGGTTATTGTCTGCTTATCGGTATCCGAATAACCCAAAGATGAAACCACCAACATAGCTGCAAGGCAAAGGAATATCGGATAATTTTTCATTTTAATTCTCCCTTGCATCTCTTTCCATCCGTCTATCTAGATCGATAGTCCCTGCCGAGATCTCGGCTTTGAGAGGTTGAGCTGCGTTATTCCTTAGTTTCAAATTCCAATTTTTCCCTTGCACTACCCATTCAGGTCTTATCTCTATCATTTCGCTTATGAACCCCGGAGGTTTTCTTTGCTGTGTTCCTATCCTGGGCCAAATCTGCTGATCATGTCCTTCCCGGTTTAAAAGTATGGAAAACTCTTCCGGCTGGCCTTCAAGGATAAACACTTTGATGACAATTATTGTCGGAACCGTTATTTCAAAGGGAAAGGATTTCTCTTCTTTAGGGTTAAACTCATAGGTCGCATTGTGCTTTATGGCCATCAATTCGGGCACGACGTCAGATATTTTGTCTGATCTCCTTGGAATCTCTGGATCCGGAAGGCCACGGAGAGGTTGCTCTAGAGTCTGTACCTCTCTATTTGCGGAGGCCATTTGTTCGGTTTGTGCAGGCTTTTTGGCTGGGATAAGCTCCTCAACAAGACACACTCCGGTTGCGGAATTATTCCCCTCATCCCACTCCCGTATTCTGTTCTCAGGGTCGATCACGGCCGTTATGAGCCAATCGCCGGGTTCGCGAGCCGAGCTGTTTATAGTCACATCTTCCGCTTGGCCTGGATCAAGATGTTCAATGGTCGCATGACTCATTTCATGGTCTTTCTGATCCATACGCCTCATAAAAAGGATGGAAACCCTTCGAGCGGGACCGTTCCCCATGTTCCTTATAGAAGCACGGACTGCCACCTCTTCACCCTGGCGCAGTCGTATTGGCGCCACTACCATTTCCTGGATGATTAAATCGGGCATTGCGGAGCGGCAATATCTCTCAGCTTCTTCGTGTGCCCAGAAGAACCGTCCTCCTTGTTCTTGGCATTCATCGATGCCGGAGGGCAAGATTCTTCCCTCCAGACAGCAAAATCCTTCTTTGGGTTCCGGCACTTCTCTACGGCAGAACTCCTCCGCTTCTTCACGGCTTGCGAAAAAGCGCCCACCCAGCTCATGACAACATCCCTCAGAGGCTGCAGGGAGTATTTCTCCATCGCGGCAGCACCAGCCATGTTCAGGTTTCGGTTTCATCGTATGACAGTGTTCTTCGGCTTCCTCGCGTGTACGGAAGAACAGCCCTCCACTCTCATGACATTCATCAACGCTGGCGGGAATAACCTCCCCATCCAAACAGCAAAAGCCCTGCTCTGGCTCCGGCCATGTTTCATGACAGAATTCCTCAGCTGCATCACGGTTGTTAAAGTAGCGGCCGCCTCTCTTAAAACACTCAGCTTCGGTGGCTGGGTACACTTTGCCCTCGAAACAGCACCAGCCCTCTACGGGATGTTCCTTCCCGCAGTGCTCCTCCGCCTCTTCCATCGTGGGGAAGAAACGGCCTCCTTTTTCGAGGCATTCATCGATGCTTGACTCGAAAATTTCTCCCTCCATACAGCAATAACCCTGCTCGGATTCCGGAAATTTTTTCTGGCAGAATTCCTCTGCCTGCGTACGGATGGTGAAGAATTGCCCGCCCTTTTCGAGGCACACGTCTCTTCTCGAAGGAAATACCTGGCTTTCGAAACAGCACCAACCTTCTTGCTGATGCTCCTTTGCGCAGACTTCCTCGGCATGTTCACGCTTTGTAAAGAACTTTCCACCTTGTTTATTGCACTCGGTGATGGTGGTCGCGAACACGTCCCCATCTTTACAACACCAACCCTTAATCGGAGTGAGAAGTTTCAGGCTTGACACGCGGTAGAAAATAACTTTGTTGCTCCATTCAATCTTGATTGGCCTTCCGGCCGAATCGAATTCAGTCATTCTACCCGTACACGATTGGCTGGTTTCACGAACTATCCAGGTGGCCAATAACTCTTCGCCTTCAATCGAGCCGGTCGCTTGGTGGCCTGATTCTGGATCCTGCCAGTAGAATCTCTTTTCTCGCTGCTTAATCTGAAATATCACGCCAATACTGCTATTCCATTTTCCGGAAATAACAGGAATTTTCTCCTCTTGGACAGTTGTTGGGTTCGAGAGTGCAAGCTTCTCTGCTCCAGGTGCAATAAACGCAATTGTCGTGATGATTATAAACATTGAAATAAAACAAAAGTTTTTTTTGGGATTCATTTCAAACCGCCGTGTTAAATTTGCCGACAATACTAATTCCCCGTTATTTTAGAAAATTCAACCTTCTTTTTTCATTGAGACATGAATGATGTCTGCGGAATCATGTTGTTTCGAAGGTGATAAAGAAATCTGCCCTATGAGTATCAAATACTCTTTTCTTTGTCAACAAGAGGAGGTTTGAGTAGAAATTATAGGGGTGATGTAGAATTCATACCAATTAATTTTACGCTAAAATTATCATCATGTTTGACCATACCTGATTTTTTATGATAATAAGGATATAATTTTCGGGGAATGATTGAAGAAAATAGCTTTGAAGAAATTTTCCTTTTTTAAGACTATTGAATTTAATTTGGCTGAAGTCTTTGGGCGTACGAGTTTCGTGTCTGAAGGAGGTCAAACCAAATGAAAACCATACGGATTTATGTAATTTTTTTATCCATATGTCTCATTGCATCTTTGGGATTCGGTCAGGATGCCGTGAATCCCGGCAAAGTTCGTGTTGATTCCACATTTCATCATGTCGGTGTTCTTTGGTCAATCGAAGGGGATGACAACCTCAACAGCACCTTCAAGATTGAATATCGATTGGTTTCAAGCGGAGAATGGAAAACCGGTGCCTTTCCCATGCGGGCGCATCCTGGCATTGAGATTGACGGGGAGGAGTTAGGCCTCAATTATTGGGCAGGCAGCGCTATGTTTCTTGAACCCGGATCGAGATATGAAATCAAGCTGACGCTTACAGATCCGGATGGAGGGGGTACGACTCAGACTATCAAGGCGGCAACGAAAAAGGAACAGCAGCCCTCAGAGTTCGGAACGGAATTTTATATCAAACCTGGCAAAGGAGGCGGTTCGGGAACGAAGGAAGATCCATTCAGGGGATTGGCAGCCGCCATGAAAAAGGCTAGACCCGGCAGTATTTTCCATCTTAACTCAGGAACGTACAAGCCTTTCACGATCATCAGAAGCGGCAACAAGGGGAATCCGATAGTTATCAAGGGCCCTGATGATAACTCTGCTGTTATCGATGGCGGACGGACATCCGAAGGGATAATCACACTCGGGGATTACGAAGGGACCTGTGGCTATATCATCATCGAGAATCTAACCATCCAAAACGGCGCCTGGGGTGTTGATGCCCAGAATACGCATAGCATCACTTTCCGCAAAAATGTCGTTCGCAATGTCGACTGGGGCTATACGAATCGTAGAGAAAACGGCCTGGAACACGATCAGACAATTTCCGACAATGTCTTCTTAGGGCGCACGTCATGGCCCGGCCGGGATATCCCTGATGAACGCGGTGTGAACATCATCGGCAACAACAACATTGTCTGCCACAACAAAATTGCCTATTTCAGCGACGGCATTTCCACTGATGCCGAGCCATACGGAGTGTCCTATTCCTTCGATATTTACAACAACGATATTTCCTACTGTGTGGATGACCTTGTCGAGGTAGACGGAAATGTGGCCAACACCAGGATTTGGCGCAACAGGCTCTACAATGGCCGGATGGGGATCAGTGTGGCGCCGATTATGGGAGGACCATGCTATATTTTTCGGAATGAACTATTCAACATTGCCGATGAGGACGGCGCTTTTTCCGCGTTTAAGATGAATCGCAGCCCGTCGGGGCTGGTTGTCGTCCACAACACGGCGGTGAAAATAGGGCGGGGGATAACCGGGCCTTCGGGCTGGCAGAATACGTACTTTCGAAACAATGCGCTGCTGTCTACGGAATATGTTTTCGAGCTCTACGAGGTTGTGGATGACAGCATGATGGACGACTGGGATTTTGACGCCTATGCATCCCAACGATCAGGCCTATCCAAAGACCCGGAAAAAGGTGGCCCTTGGTTTAAATGGAATAACATCAGATATGCCCGGTTGCCTGATTTGCAATCAGGTGCAGGGATAGAACTGCATGGAGTGGCTATCACGTTTGAGGATTTGCTGGAGGCAGATTTGCCAAGCACATATGGTGAAGGTGTGGATCCAGGAAGTCGGAATTTAACCTTGAAAACCGGTTCCAAGGCAGTCAATGCCGGGGAGGTTCTGCCCAACATCAATGATCCGTTTGTCACAGACAATTTGCCCGATTGTGGCGCGTTTGAATCAGGCAAACCTATGCCCCATTATGGGCCCCGAGGCAAAAAGCAAGATTGAGAGTGAAGTAATCAAAGTTAGTGAAGCTGCTTTTCTTTGAAATTGCTTGATAAAATAAAAAAAAATCTTAATTTAACTTCTGAAGCAGGGCAACATGAAAAGAAGCGAATGCACGACCGGAATTATGATTGGTGTATTATTTGTCTTTGCACTTTTTTGATTGCATGTCAGGTGTCTGTGAGACCTAACTTGGGACTAAGGGGAGAGGAGCCTCAAGAGCACCCTCATTCAGAAGGGCCTATAAAGATTGGGGGAATGTGGGATAGCAATATCGGATTGTCCTATAATATCGGACAGGATGGCCCTCATTTTACTTGGGAAACGTTAAAAAACGGTAACCCCACTGGGCAAGTTGGCAAAGGAAATATTAAAGGAGAGATGTTGGTCGCATCATGGAAAGGGGGGCCCCAGGGGCCAGGAGAAGCCAAAGGACGCATAGCTCATGTCAATGAGGATGGAGTGGCCACACGAATAGAATGGGATAACGGCGTCGTATTTATCCGATAATGAACTCAACAAATCTTATACGAAAGCTGAATACTTCTATAGTGTCGCAATCTAGAATTTTGTGGTGGAGACTGCTTCAGCTTACTTATCCAGTAGCGCCGCCCAATTAGCAGGCATATCCAACTGAAGGAGAAATAACTTTTCCTCCCCGACATCCTGATTCCAGTTGGATGCCCAGACGACCTTTGATCCATCATGGCTGATTGTGGCCTGAGTTTCCTCCCAGTATTCTTGGGTCGTGTTGTGGACTTTAGCCAGATAAAAGACCCGCGGATTATTCCTGTCCAGCTTAACCAAAACTATGGAGCGATCGAGCCAATTCTGTTCCCTTATACCCGGTTCGATATAGGTTGAAATAAGGCAGTAACCCGGGAAGTTACACGATATATGTATCCCACAATTGAAACCATCTGGTGAGTCAGAACTGTAGAAGAGGCGCATGAGGGGAATGAGATTGGTTCCCTCATAGTCGTCTGAATCTTCAGGAACCGGTTTTGTCTTTGGATCGAGGGGAAGCAGGTCGACACGGTCGGTCCTGGAGTTTTGCATCACGATGACCTCATTTCCCTCGCTATCCAAACCGACATCAGAGTGTGCCGTTGCGTGAGAAATCTGATGGAATTGTGTCAGTTCCTTGTTGGCTATCACCAAACCGGCTGTTTTTCCTGCACCGGCGTCGCCGCCGATCAAAACCCAAGTCCCCTTAGGGGACATCCCGAGCCAATCGATGAGTTCAGCTTCCTGGAGAGTGAGTTTGAGCACTCCTAAAACACTGTCTGTATCACGATCCCAGCAAAATATGTATCTCATACGATAGTCCCCTTCACTTCCCTGGAGAGCGAAGGCCCAGAATCTTTTTTCTGTTGATGATTCCCCTTCATTTTTCATGGTAATCCGGTATAAATCCGGTTCCGCTTTAATGATGGGCCCAAGAGTTTTATCTTTTGAGAAATCTTTGATTGTCGTGCGTTCGCCTGATTTGACATTGATTTTGAAAATGGAAAAATCCTCGGTTCCCCAAATCATTTTGGGGTCTTTTGGATCCCAGCGAGACTCTTCCGTGTTTATAACCCGGACTAAATTCTTGTCGTTCTCATAGGGCATTGAGTCTGTGCGAAAGGCTTTAAAGTCTCCGCTTTCCGGAAAGTGAATGAGAATCATGGATTGGTCAACATTAAAAGGGTCGAAACGGGCATATTCATGTCTTATGCCTGTTTGTTGAGTTGCCCGGGTCAAACGCGTGTTGAAGTGGGCGTCTTTAAAAGGCTTGCCGCACACGGGAACGTTGCGGGCAGCCAATGGGTAGGTCGGATTTTTCCCCGATAGGGGGTCCGGCACCTCGATGAATGAAAAATCCTCAGAAAAAGGCGTTTCTTTTAAAATAAGATTTGGCCCCGGTGCTTCAGCATAGGATTTGTTCATTTGCTGAAGAACATCGCTGCAAAATAAGAAAGCCATGACCACAATTAATAGAGTCAGTTTTTTGTTCATTTATCCTCCTTCAATGTCGATATTCTTTGGCTGAACCGTGGACTCCTCTTCTCTCCAGAAGCACCAAGCGCAGTATCTTCCGCGGCAGGAGTCGGGACTAATGCATGACTTCTTCCGGTCCGATCCAGCGGACTTTCAACGAGGAGAGATTCCCATCCATGTCGCCCGCGCAACCGGAGAGCTTGAAACAGGTATACCCTTCGTGCTCGTAGGTTGCGTTGGAACCGCAGCTCGTAGAAGGAAGGGTGATCACCGGATATCCCTCGAAATGCGGGTCTTCGAAGAGCCTGACTTCGAGGTGCGGACCTTGAATCTTGACATGTTGGGCCCGGTCGTTGATGTAGTCGCCGAGCTCTGGATAATTGGCTTCCGGGTACTTCAGCGGTTCTGGCAGGGGAAAGAACTGCGTCCGGCGTTCATAGCCGGTGACCGAGTGGAATCCGCTGTCGCTGACCACCACTCCGAGGGGGTGGCGGAATCTTTTCAGAAAGATAACCAGGGAGGAGACTTTGTCGTTCCAATAGCCGCTTATTCTACCGCTTGCATTACAGACGATGCTCGGACCGGCATAGTGTGTGTGCTGGTAGAGTGCAGCATTGACCTCTGATCCGACTTGGATAGCCGAAGTTCTGTTATCGAACCAATGCGGCAGGTCAGGCACCAACTTGTGCCTTAGAGAGATATCAAGATTCCAGACCATGTTCCTGCCAGAAAAGTCGCTGTTTTCCCACAGGATGATCTCCCTGGGTCCCAAATCAACGGCCCATCCTGGCCCCAGCGAACTAACGCACAGAGCCAATGAAAATAGGATTAGCAATCCTGTTTTTTGGTTTTGTATCACAATCAACCTCCTTTTTTGCAGGACACAGAGTCACTCCGTCTCTTTGCGCAAGGTGAGGTATGTTTATTTTGTCACAATCAATCTGTATACCGTCACATTTTTCTTGGGAAATTCCTGGGGGGTGAAGTATTGGACTTGGACGGTCCAATCATGTGCCATGGCATCCCTCAGGAGGGCAAGCATACCCTGACGCACATACAAGTTTATATCGTCGCGGAGCTGGAAACCGAAGGCCTTATCGGGATGACCGCTCAGCTTGAAAACAACCTCCACATCTATTTGATCCGAGTGCGGTCCATATTTTGTTCCCAGTTCGTGAATCCTAATCATGGTGACCTTCCCGCTGGCCCCGACGAGATCGGCCTGAGCGAGCTGCGGCAGCATCGCGATAACCAATGCCGCTGTTAAGGCCAGAGGTGCGATTGTTTTGTATTTCATGGCCATTTTCCTTTCTCCCTTTATTGAATGATGATCACGCGCTGGATGATTCCGATCCGGTAACCAGTGCGCTTGTATTCTATGCGAACGTTCCGACCTGTTTTGAAGGCGTCACGCAGTATATTGAGCATGGCGATCTGTTGTCCCTCTTTGGGCCCCTTGCGCAGCTGGAATCCCAGAGCTATGTTCGGGATGTTGTCTACGGTTACAATAACGTCGGCGTCTATCTTATCGTTGGGGGATCCATATCCCGTGCCCACCTCGTGAAGACGAATAGATGTGATTTTCCCCAGACCAGCCGCTTTCATGCCTAACTGCTGCTCAGGCTGCATTTCGTAAGCGCCCCGGCCCATTGTGGCCGCGCGGATGACGCCCGTTGTGGGGTGCACTTCGATATCCTTGATATCCACGCCGGCTGGTATTCCAGTGTTGTGAAATTCCCAAGTCCAGCTCTGGCCCCCGTCCTTTGTGCGACCACGGTACACGCCTTTGGATGTGCCCGCATAGATGGTTGAAGAATCCAAGCGGTCAACGGCCACCGCATTGACAAGAATAGAATCGGGTATGCCGTTGGCTATGGGCTGATCCGGCATATTGCCGGTGTTGATCGGCACTATGGCGTCACGGGTCAAACGGTATATTCGTCCACTGCCGGTCCTGCCTCCACAAGCCAGGTAGACAATCTTGGGGCTGTTCGGGTCTATTTCGATATCGAGGATTCCGCAGCCTGAAGGATGCTGAAAGACTTTGTTCCATTTTTTTCCGTCTGGTCCTGCATAGAGGCGGCCCCATATTGTGCCTGCATAATAGATGTCGACGCTCGGATCCACACCCACACGCCAGACATCGCCGTCGGTGCTGGAGGGAATGAATATCTTTTTCCAGGACGCGTTCGAGGACCGGGCATTGTCTCTGCGGTAGAGAGCTCCGGCACAAGCCAGGAGTACATCTGGTTTTCCAGGATGAAGTTGGTAGTGCATGTTTCCGTAGACCGAACCGGCTGGAAGGCCTGAACCGATGACATGTTTTCCGGTCTCGTCAACATACCTGAGGCTCGTAGGGTACTGCTCAATGTGATACTGAATCGCTGAATTGGTGGGATCTATATCGCAGTAGGCGCCGTCACTGCCATTGAACTCCTGCCAGATTGTATTTTTTCCCTTGTATCTGATGGTGCCGTTGTCCTGGGTTCCGCCGATGATCAAGTCAGGATCTGTTTTGGCAATGGCGATATCGAAGAATTCGATGTTGCATATACCCTCCCCTATATACGTCCAGGAATTCTGCTTGCCGTGATTATCTGATCTGTAGATACCGCCATCGTTGACGATATAGACAATCTTGGAGTCGACCGGATCGTAAAAGACGCCGTGTTGATCCACATGAGGGCTTCTGCCTTCGATTTTAGAGAAATTCTTACCTCCGTTAGTGGACAGGTAGAAAAGCTCTCCGGCAAAATAGGCGATGAGAAAATTAGGGCTATTTGGATCCGCCTCTATTTCTGATATCGGATTTGTTGTACTCCAACCGGCTTCCCACATCATCTCATTGGACGATCCCACCTTGCATTGCGGGCCAATCGTCCGGTAGAGCTCAAACTTACCCTTCTTCTTGTACCCGACATAGAGTGTATTGGGAGAAGCACCAAGGCTCAATCCCGTATCTTCCGTTATATCCGGAAGCTTTCCTCCTGGACAGCCTGTTATTTTTCTCCAGTTATCACCGCCGTCTGTCGATTCGTAGATGCCTGCGACTTTGAAATCAGTCTTGTGGTAGAGAGCGGCATACAACCTGTCGGGATTATTTGGATCTTGAACAATATCGTCACTGGCGCCTCCACTCAGAACAGGGTACCAGTTTTCTCCGCTGTTGGTGGAGAGAAATATGCCTAGAGAGGACATCGATATGAGCCGTTTGGGCCTTTTGGTGTTGACAATGAGTTTTGTGCCTAGATTGAACGTATTGTGATGGATTCGTCTCCAACTGGTTCCTCCATCATTCGTGCGATACAAACCAACCGGAGTGAGTGCATACACACGTGAAGGGTTGGCCCGGTCTACAGCAAGAGCTGTAATGGCGCACGACTCAAAACTGTCGCTGACAGGATACCAGTTTTTTCCGCTGTCATTGGTTTTCCAGATGCCCGAGCCCGTTTTATCCCCATAGGGGGAAGGAACACCGACATAGATGGTTGAGCGGTTTTTCGGATCGATAGCGGTGTGATAAAGGCGGCCGACAGCGTCGAGATGGCCGATGGCCTTGATCCGACTTGGGCCGATGGATACCCAGCGGCCAATGTCAGAGGTTGTACCCTTGAATTGCCATTTGGCGATGTTGTTGTCTTCTCTGTGCTCGGGGATGGACCGGCCCGAGTCTGCCTCCACCTCGACCTCGAAGGGGCCTAAGGGTCGCTTGAATGATCGTGCGACATAGAGTGTTTCTCCAGCATCTAGCCCTGGCGTGCTCAGATCATAGCTGTCATTGGTGCCATTGCTCCGTATATTTATATGAGTCTTGAAGGGGGAGTGGATATCTCCGCCTCCCCCATTGACGATACGGAAACTAACGGTAATCCTGTTGGAAAACTTCGATCCCTCTCTTCTCTCATGAAAGGTGAGTTTCTCTATGGTGAGATCACCCACCAGTTGGAATGGTATACTTTTCAGGTTGTCGGACTGGTCGGATTCATGCTTGAAAAAGCGGGGATTGACCAATGCCCGGAATTGTCTAAAAGGCTTATCCACGATTGCCGGGCCATCCACAGCAATCTCGCCTCCTGGTTCGATTGGTCCAACCAGACGCCGCGAAAGTTCTTCGTTCTTATCCAGGAACACTAGTGGAATACTCGCTCTCTGCTTGCCATTGTTGCGAATTGTGGCTTGCGGTACCGGCGGCTTATCTTCCTGTTCCTTCCACCGCATGATAATGATCTCAAAGTCTGATCCCTCAGCGGGTTGCTTGGATACGACGATCTCCTCGTTCAAGGAGTTGTCATGTATCGATACTTCATCAATGATCATATCGGGATTCAAGACAGCTCTTAGAACATAAACACCTGCCTGAGGCGGACGCCAATCGAAAAGAAACTCTGAACTGGAGCGTCCCTGAATATTGACAGGTATCACTTCTTTTATTTGGCCATCAACGAGAAAAGCCAATTTTATGTTTTGTCTGTCTTTTTTGGACCGGCTTAACACATCCACCTTAACTATCGATTGTTCTCCAGGCTGCGGGTAAACCGGTTCACAGGTCAATGCTGTTATGGCAAAATCAGCTTTTTCAAAAGGCCGCACTTCATTGGGTTTGAGATTTATATGGGATCGGCAGAATTCCTCGGCCTCTTCACGGTTAGGGAAAAACCGACCTCCGGCCTCATGACATTCAGCCATGTTGGCTGGGAAGATTTTCCCCTCGAGGCAGCAAAAACCATGTTCAGGTTCGGGAAATTTATCTCGGCAGAATTCCTCGGCCAGTTCTTGTGTTTTGAAGAATTTTCCCCCTAGTTTATTGCACTCGGTGATGGTTGTAGCGAATACATCCCCATCCTTACAACACCACCCTTGAATGGGGGAGACCATTTTCGGTTTTGAACCGCGGAAGAAAAAAACACCATTGCTCCATTCGATTCTTATCGGTCTGCCTGAAGAATTGAATTCCGTAATCCTTCCTGTTACAGGTTGGCTGGTTTCACGAACTATCCAAACAGCAGACAATTCTTCACCATGGATAGAGCCCGATGCTTGATTGCCGGATTTTGGGTGTTGCCAGTAGAATCTGTCTCCTATTTGATTAATCTGAAATATCACATCAATACTGCTATTCCAGGCACCGGAAATATCGTGAGTTTTTTGTGTGTCTGAGGGGGCAAAATTGATCAGAGGAGCTTCGGTTGCACCAGAGTTGCTCAACGCCAATATCATGGCGGGTGCAAGAACAATGACAAGACAGAAATATGATTTTGGATTCATTGTAAGCCCCCGGATTGATTTGCAGACAATACAGTTTCCCCGCTATTTAAGGAAATCTAATTTTCCATTTTGGAGAAGACATCAATGATGTCGCCGAAACCCTTATTGTTTTGAAGGTGATCAAAAATCTGGTCTATGCTTATCAAATACTCTTTTCTTTGTCAACAGGGAATATATATCCATATTCCGGGCAGATTCGTTGTGGTTCTTTGTCCAATAATAATTGAAAACCATTGGGCAAGAGAATGGCTGTTTCCCAGCTAATCTCTGTGGCGCGTTTTTCAGGCAAGCCGATTTGCGGGAAGCTAACTTTAAGGGAGCGAATCTTCAGTACGCACGGCTTTTCCTGGCCAATTTTGAAGACGCCGATCTCGCCTATGTTGACGCCCGGTTTGCTGACTTCTGGACTGTCGACTTCCAGGGAGCGAACTTCTTCCGGGCAAACTTTCAGGGGATTTTCCTTAATAAATCTAATTTTGCCCAGGCCAACCTGAAAAAAGTCAATCTTCAAAATACTAGCCTGTGGAAGACTAATCTTCGTGGAGCAAACCTGGAAGAGGCAGATCTTCGAGGCATCAAAGCATATGAGACCGAACAATTGGCTGAAGTGGATACTTTATACAAAGCCAGGTTAGACCAGGAACTTCTGGAACAGATTAGGGAGAAACATCCTCAGCTCTTAGAAAAGCCAGAGACAGGTGAATAGCTTAAAAAATGCTGTGGGTTCTTGTTACTGTTCCCTAATCTCACGGAGAATATCGACAATTTCCTCAGCCGAAATGCCGATGTTGATTCCTTCCACGTCCAATGGCGAGCCCTTTTGGGAGACAGGTTGGATCATATAGACTGAACCGTCCTTCCTTTTGATGAGCACTTTTCCTTCTGCCCGAGCTTTGTCAAGAACCGAGGCAAAATTCTGACGCGCTTCCGAATAAGTGTATATCGTCATGGTTTTACCTCCTGGATGGCAGCCCCGGCTTTTTTGGCTGCTTTCATTAAGCCTTTATCTAAAGTTAATATGGGATATTTGTGTTTTAGGGCACATCCGATGACATAGGCATCATAGGCATAGATGTTGAGTTTAGCCGATAATTCTAAGGCTGTGTCCAGTTCTATGTCAGAGAAGCGGAGGGGGATATCTCGATAAGCATCCATCGCAGTTGAAGTCTGCCTAAGATTTACCCTCTTTCGTTTCATCATGGCCGAAAATCCATTTCCTATCTCCCAATGAAGAGAGGAAGGAGCTGTCAGTTCAGCTCCATCTGTGAGCTTTATCAAATTTTTCTTGTGTTTTTCATTAGTGATGACAGAAATAATAACTGACGTATCAACAACAAAATTCATGGATTCATTTCCATTATTGTACAATTGTACATATAAATTAGCATATTGGGGATTGTTTTGCAATTCAGTTTCAAACATTCTTAAGATCCATTTCAGTCGTTTATATGTATGACGGTCGAATGGAAGGATTTTCTCAGCACGTCTCAAATTTCTTGAAACGGCAGACCCTATTGAGTATGGTGGTATGAGATTGAAGAAAGACCAATCTCTCAGAAGAAAAGGAGAGCGTCATGAAATTCAGCAATCTTATTTCAGTTATCGTCATCATGTTCTTTGTATTCACGAGTTATCACCCGATCTATGCGCAGAAAAAAGGGATGAAGTCCATCACAAAGGAAGAATTAGGCCTTCACTTGAAGTTCCTCGCCTCGGATGAAATGAGAGGCCGTGACACGCCTTCCAATGAATTGAGAATCGCCTCCCGCTATATAGCGACCTATGTCGAGAGCTACGGTTTTAAACCGCTCATGCCTGACGGGTCTTTTTTTCAAGAATTGCCGCTGAGGATCACCACGATCAATCATGCGGAAATGCGGGTGCCGACAAATTCCGGAATAGGGGAACAGGTGTTCACTTTCCCGGAAGATTTCGGTGTCAACACCTCCAGGGACGGGATGTTTGCCCGCCGGGGTTTTTATGAAGGTGAGATCGTGTTTGTCGGTTTGGGGCTTCACGCCCCGGAGATGGAGTGGCTTGACTATGAAAACCTGGACCTCAATGGGAAAATTGTGGTCATGCTTGATCCGGAAAGCAGCAGCATGCCCATGTTCAATAAAGAAAATTTCATTAGACTGTATCTCAGGCCGCGGGTCGCGATAGGGAAGGGAGCTGTGGCTATTCTCTCTGTGATAAGTGAGGAAATGGAAAAGGATTTTGCAGACAATGGCTATAGTTTTGATATCACGGAACGGGCCAGAGTTATAACTAAAGAAGATAGCTCGATACGAAGAAAGGCCGTAGAAAAAAAAGGGAGTTCCGCAAGAAAGGACTCATCTCCTCTGCGGGCAGAGATACGGCACGATGTGGCCGCTGCCCTTCTCGGAATTTCCAAAGCTGAGTTGAGTGAAATGTTCGCGTCCATCCGCGAAGGAAAAAGAGTTGCGGGCAGAGAGTACCCGGGAAAAAATATTCAAATAACCGTCGACGCCCATCAGAGAGTTGGAAACACCAGAAATGTGGTGGCTGTGCTCGAAGGCCGGGATAAAAAACTGAAGCATGAATATGTCCTTTTCGGTTCCCATCATGATCATGTCGGAGCTTTGGGAAGCGCTGTCTGGAATGGCGCCGATGATAACGGATCAGGGACTGTGGCCATGCTGGAGATTGCCCAGGCCATGGTCATAGAAAGGCCCAAGCGTTCAATTGTGATGGTCTGGCATACCGGCGAAGAAAAGGGACTCTGGGGCGCCTATTATTTTGTGGAGAACAGCCCAATTCCGGTATCCAAGATGAGTGCGGAAATCAACATGGATATGATCAGCCGGAATGATCCCAACGGTATTTATCTCATCGGATCGGATATGATAAGCACTGAGCTGGACGGTGCCTTTAACAAGATGAACAACAAATACACAAAACTCAATATCGATTACAGATACAACACGAAAACGCATCCGCAGCGGTGGTACTACCGGAGTGATCATCTGCCGTATGCTCAGATCGGCATTCCGGCGGTGTGGGTGTTTTGCGGAGCGACTGAGGATTATCATCAGACAACGGACACCTTTGACAGAGTGGATCTGAACAAAATGGAAAAGGTAACCCGGCTTGTCTATTTGACTGGCTATGAAATCGGCAATAAGAAGCATTTATTGAAGCTAGATGCCGATCCCAAAATCACCAGCCGGGGTAAACCTAAGCCAAAAAAGCAACAATGAAAACCATAAATCGGGGACAGCTGTCTCGCCAGTTTTTTCTTCTGTGGTGCGTATACAATCAGGTGGAACCGAAGTATTTTTTCTTTGCGGCAGCTGGTCTCGCCACAGGGGCGGGCGGTTTCCATCTCCCTGATTCCACGTCAGCCCAGAGAGAAAAGAAATCTTTTTTGAAGCTTTGGAAAAATTCTTGTCCCTGTTCACTTTGAAAAAGTGTGCCCATTAACAGCTGACAATAGCCTATCTGAGCAACACTCATGAATCCCCTGATTCCATCGTAAGCTTCCATAAAATCAGCGGCCATAAAAGTTACAGTCTGATCTTGATAGTCGATCCCCGGTATGTCTTCGAACAGACTCAGGTCTGCAGGAGGAACGACTCTGAGCTGGGACTTTATGGGCTCGCTCAGTTTCACCGCTTTGCTTTTGGCAATGTTCTGGACTGCCCGCATGGCTGCGGCCCGCATTTCCTCGTGAACCTCCGCCGTGGGCCTGAGTTTGGCATCATCAGCGCCCTTTGCTTTCTTCACCGTCACGTATTCCAGCCAGGTCATCCAGGAAAGCTGTTCTGCCAGCTTGTCATCGCCAGAACAGAAGATCACCGGCACTCTGGCCCGCCCCCATGAATAGGCAAAAATCTCGGTCTCATTGATCGACATATCGTTCAGAATCCAGTCCATCCCGATATTGACCGTATGGGGTGCAAAACCGCCGCCGCCCGTTTTGGAGTGCATGCAGACAAGAACGATCGCGTCGTACTTGTCCTTTTCTACGAGGTCCACATAAGGGCGGAAAGGCTTATCTTTGAAAATCATCTTTGCTCGAGAGTCCATTTTTTCCAGTAGAATATCCGGCTCCGGATTAAAGCTGCCGTGGGCATCAACGACGTCGATCTGATCGGCGCCGCCGGCGCACAAACCCTCAATGACGGCATTGACATCATCTGTCAGCCATTCTTGTGCCTGGAAATAGTCTTCGTTGCCGAAATCGATGGACCAGATGGTTTTTTGACCGGAAATTCCCTCCATGTCATAGTAGAGCAGAATATTGATCATGCCGTCCACGTCCGGTGCCGGATCAAGGAGTTCCCTTCGAGAGATCTCTTCTGCTGCCTTCTTATCCATTTTTTTCTCTGATGTGCACACAAGTAGGCAGACAATGCCGGCAAACGCGACTATAGGAAAGATTATTTTATTTTTGGTCATGATGTCCTCCTTGAAATGACAAGGTCATTATTCGGGTCTTTGTTATCCATCGAGCAAAGTATAGACGAAGAGGCTTGTCTTACATAAAAAAGATGCATCAATAAAAAAGACGCATCTGATGTGGAAAAAGTTCCCAAAAGGCAAAGCACAGGTATGTATGAATCACACCTCACGGCTTGAGAAATGGAAGGGGCGCTCCTTTTAATTGTATGAAGCGGCTAACTGAAAAATCGAGCGGGGTTGTCAACCAGAATGGTTTCTCTGTCTTTTTTTGTCACGCCTCTCTGTTCGAGAAGGGGCAGTATTCCTTCGAAGAGGTAGGTTGTCTTCCAGTTGGCAATAAGCTTTCGATGATACTCATCGGGGTTGAGGGGACGGCCCAGCCAATGCCAGACCGAATCGTTGGAGAGCATGATCTGATCGACATAGCCCTTGGCCAGCAATTCGAGAAGAAGCTCGATCCGCGCGTGTTCCGGAGGTATGTTATCCAATTCCTCTATACCCCATTGGTCGAAGGCAATGGAGACCCCTTCAGCCAGGGTCTTGAGATGATAGTCGATGTTCAGGCAGCTGCCCATGTGGCTGATCAAGATCTTTTTGGGATCCACACCTTGAGAGATGAGGAGCTGTGCTTGTTCGGGTCCCATCGTTCCTTCGGTTGTGTGGGTGAGGATCGGCACACCGGTTACCCGATGAACTTTGGCTGCAGCCCGGAAGAAAGTCTTTTCATAATCGGTTATACGGTTTCTGCTCGAGGCAAGCTTGAAAATGCCAGCTTTGATATCCGACTGTTCGACTCCATGGGTGATTTCCGTCATGAAGAGGTCAATAATTTCCTGTTCAATTTTTCCCATGCTTGAGCGGAACTTGAAATAGGCAGAACCTCCTGTGCTTTCAAAGTAATACCCGGTCGGACAGATGATGTTCAGGCCGGACTGTTCGGCCACATCGCGCAAAAATTTAGGGCTCCGGCCGCATTCATTCGGCGTGGCGTTGACCACGGTCTGCACGCCGTGGGCCTTGATGCTGTCGGCCACCTTCAGGCATGCTTGGAGTGCAGATTTGTGATCAAAGGGTCCCAGTGTGCGGTCCCCCTGATATCCGGGAAAACCGAACAGTATGTGTTCGTGGATGAGCGTTTTGCCTAACCGGTTGGGTGACACAATCCCCGTGACAGTGTTGACATCTGTAGCCATTGTTCCAACTTTTTCCTTAAAGAAAGAAGGAACCAGTATACTCTGCCCACACCAAAAAGCAAGAACTGAAGATCAGTTCGGGGGACACTCTACACAATTATATATAAGTAGGAAATGCCATGAATCATGATGTCCAACAACTCAATCAGACTGGAATTTTGACAGGATTGTTTATTATCTGTTATATGTAGGCATAAGTTATTGGAAAATGCTTTTCACAGAAAAGAAAAAAATCATTAAAGTCCAGCTTGTGACTTTTCGTGATGGTCTCCAGAGCATACTCGGGGGGAAAGTCATGTTGAAAGACTTTTTGCCGGCCATGGAATGCGCCGCACATCTCGGTGTCAAGCATTTTGAATTCGGCGGGGGAGCACGCTTTCAGGCTCCCTATTTTCATGTTGGAGAGGACCCTTTCGAATGCATGAGGATGATACGCAATAAAGTCGGGCCGGATGTAAACCTGCAGATTTTAACCCGCTCGATAAGCGGCGTCACGATGAAGACCCAGAGCCGCGAAGTTCTAACTCTTCAAGCCAGGCTCATGAAGGAATACGGGACGACCTGGAACAGAAATTTTGATTTTATGTACGATGTCGAGCTTATGAGAGAAACCGGCAAACCGATTGTCGCCGCCGGGATGCATCATCAGATAGCCGTGCTCATGATGGGGCTTCCGTTTTTTTCAACAGAAGTTCACACACCCGAATTCTATATCGATGTGGTCAAGCGAATGATCCAAAGCGACATTCAAATCGATTCTGTCTGTATCAAAGATCCGGGAGGGACGGCGGCACCGAAAGACGTTTTTGAGACAGTGAAAGGTGTCAAAAAGATCATGCCTCCGGAAATGCAGCTCTGGTTTCATATCCATGACACGGCCAGCACCGCTGTGTATTGTTACTTGGCTGCCCTGGAAGGCGGGGCGGACGGCGTCGACCTCTCGGTGAGACCATTGGCGAGCGGTACGGCTCAGCCCGATGTGCGGTCGATGGCGAGTGCGCTGAGGGGCACGAATTATGTGTTCGATTTTGATATTTCAGGAATAGATGAAGTCGAGGCACTCCTGACTGAAGGCACCCGTGATTATGATTTCAATCCTGTCGTTCTCACACCGGATGCTCGTGTCCTCGGCTTTCCCATGCCCGGAGGAGCCATAGGTCCCAACGTTCATATGATGGTGAAAGCCGGCATTATGCACCGCTACGGCGAAATCCTGTCGGAATTTCCTGAAGTTCTTGAAAAAGGGGGAGCTTGGGTTGCTGCAACTCCCGGGAGCCAGCACTACTGGGTTCAGGCATTCAACAATGTTCTGTTTGGCCGCTGGAAAAAGATCGATCCGGGTTACGGAAGATCTGTTCTTGGGTATAACGGCAAAACTCCACTGCCGCCGGATCCAAAAGTAGTAAAACTAGCCTCTGAACAATTGAAGTTGCAGCCTTTTAAAGGCAATCCTTTGGATGCCGCTGAAAATGATCTGCCTCTTGCCAGAGAGGAGCTGAAACGGCGGGGACTCCCCGAAGATGACAAGTCGGTTTTCCTGGTTGCGGCCGCTATGGTTCCAGGTAAAAGCATGGAACAGAATGAAGGGATTCGATTGCTGGAAGGGAGACCGAAAATCGACCTCCCCCTTAAGTTAAAAAATAAGCCGAACAAAACTGAGAGAGATCTGAAAACTGAAGCCGGGAATCCTCGCCTATCTAAGGAAAGAGAATCTCAGGCTGTCGGTATTCAAGACGGACCTTTAACCACTATCTGTAAAGTTAAGGAGGACGGCCGTGTTCGAACGGTTGAGATCTGTCTTGAAAAAATCTATCAGCCTTAGACTTTTTGGACTTGGATTTTGTGCCTTTTTGAGATGAGGCCTCGCCAATTTACATAAACGCCATGAAACCCCAGGCTTTCAAGCCGGGGATGAATAGCACCCAGAGCAAAGTGGAGACCAATTATCTTTCTGGGCCGAAGCCTTGGGCTTTGGCCCGGGGAGTGGCTTCATTTCAAAAGATAAATATTAATAAGAGAGGAGAATTATCGGCCTTGAGCTAATTATTGTCCTCATCTCCAATCTTCCAAAAATATCATTTTCTGTAATTGGTTTTCGCTGTACCACTTTCCGGCGACCATGACACCTTGTTTAATTTTTAGATTTTCGATAGTTTTGAAAGGATTTTTTTTGGTAAGGATGAAATCGGCACTTTTTCCTATTTCGATCGTACCCCATTCATCCTGGCAATTTATAGCTTCTGCCGCGCCTCGCGTGGCCAGAGCAATTGCTTCATAAGGAGAAAATCCGTTTTGGGTTAATATGCATAGTTCATCGTGCAGGGAAAAGCCATGAATCACTCCGTAGGGAATTTCACCGTAAGCACCGGCGTCTGTTCCTATGACTAGAGGAATCCTTTTTTTTCTGGATTCTCGCAAAATCATTGTGTACAGTTCATACCATTGGCACATTTCTTTTCCTGCTGCAAATATTTTTTGATGGTGGTCTGTTCCCGATTTTATGGCTTTAAATGTGTTTTTTGATAAATACTGAGCCTCAGGGCGAATTAGGTATTTCTCTGGCGTGCAAATTTTTTGAACAATAACTTCATCTATGGCCAGTGTTGTGCAGAGTTTGATTTTTGACCTTGCCAATTTGGTCATAATATCGGGGAGTTTTTCATAATTGATTTTTAGGCCGAATGGGTTTGGCTTCTCTCTTTCTAATCCATCAAGCAATTCCCATATGAATTCTTCGATGTGAGCGATCTCATCCATCCCCGCTTCTATCACACCGGCAAATCCGACTGAGTAGGGAATATGTCCTACAGTATACATATTGAACTCTTTTGCCGCTTTCATGGCCGCATAAAATTCGTCTTTTGACAGAAAAGAATACAGCTTAATAAAATCATAATCCGCGCGTTTCTGTCGAATGACCTCTGCCCGAACTTGCTCCGCTCCTTTTACTCCAAGGCTTTCTGTGCTGATAATAGGCCCTGACACGTATACTCTTGGACCTGCCAAAGTTTTGTTCTTTATTCTTTCCCTTAGTTTTAGTTGGTAGGCGCTACCGGCTAAGGATCGAATTGTCGTGATTCCATTCGCTAGATATAAGCTTAAAATGGAGACAGGGGCTTCATCATGAAAGTGCATATGCATGTCGGCGAGTCCGGGCATCAAAAATCCACCGTTTCCTTCAATTATTTTTGAGTTTTTTGGGATACTAACCGAACGCGAATCTCCAATTGCCTTGATTTTGCCGTTTTCGATTATCACTGACTGGTCCCAAATTATTTTGTTTTCCGTCATGGGCAACACATTGACATTGACGAAAACGGTTTTTTCATGATTTTGAGTGAGTGGGTAGGCTGCAAGATTTTGAATAACGAGGAAAAATAAAAAAAATACACTTTTTTTCATTCTATGAATTCCTTCTTAATTTTTAATTTGCCTCTTCTTTCGCTCCAAAATTCATTGAAATTCTGAGCGGGGTGTTCTATTCCCTTTTTGATAAATTTCAATCATTCTAGCATACGGCTTAACGATCTTCATGGATTATTTTCCTTTACTTGCGCTTTTTCTGGGAGGAGTTTTTCTAGGCGGCTACTATAGGCATGCCTTTATTCAAAGTGGTTCGTTAATGTTTATAGCGCTTAATAAGAATTTCAGCGGGCACTCCATCCAGAATGAGACGTGTAGATTCGGCACCGTAGATCCATTCTTTGGAAAACATGTGTGTTGTCGACGCGTTCCTGGACCAGATATTGAAGAAACATGGCCAGGCCTTCGGATTCAAACCGAGAAGGTAGAGGACCCAGAGACCTCACGTTTGTTGAATATTTTTTCGTTGTCGTTATCGACCTTGATATTGAATTCATATCGTGTGGTTTTCAGAGCCGGCAGCTTGGAGGAGGATTTCTGAGCCGAAAGTGTGGCTGCCAAAATCAACAAACAGATTAAACAAAGCCTAAAAGGGGTTCCTAATTTACCCATGGCCTATCCTTTCAAAGCCTGCTGAAAAAAGATTGATTTTGATTTTATATACTTTAATAGTGTCAAAAGGTTTCTTGAAATGGTTGCTTATGATGAGATTCCTGCGTATTTTAAAAAAAATCAAGCAAACATATCAGAACACTTGACAAATGCAAAAGAAGACCTTATAAGTAATATTGTCTGACATCTTGATATCTATAATTGAGGAGAATAAAATTTTTAAACAAATAGACAAAAAAACGGTCATAGAAAGGATTAGAGACCAAATCCTCTCTCTCATTTATGAGGGAAAACTGTTGGCGGGCAATAAACTACCTTCTGAGACCGAGTTGATGAAGATATTTGGCGTTAGCCGTCCTGCGGTCAGAGAAGCCATTCATGTGATGATTGGTGAAGGAATTCTCGAAATCAAACATGGAAAGGGCACGTATGTCCGTGAACTCTCATCGGCCTCTGCTATCAAATCAGAAGTTGTCAATCTCCTTCTTAAGTCGGCCAATTTTGAAGAAATTCTGGATGTTCTCGAAGTGAGGGCAACATTGGAACCTGCCATTGCAGCCAGAGTCGCTCAGTATGCTTCAGCGGAAGATTTTGAGGACATGGAAAAGATCCTTGATCAGTGCGAAGAAGCCATTCACAAAGGGGATTTCAATCTTGACATGCCGTGGAACTTTCATAAGCGAGTATCAGAGGCGGCCGGGAATTCGATAATGGCCAAGATGTTGGTCATTCTGTATGAAATGATTAAAGCTTATGAGGTGGGTCTCTATGACATCTATTTCGATCCTATGGAGGATTTGGCAGGACATCGCAAGCTGTTGGAAGAGATTAAAAGCAAAGACCCTGAGCGAGCTCGAAAGGCGATGTTAGAACATTTTGAGGATTTCAAGCAGAATCTCACCAGCGCCCTCCAGATTGAAAAGGAGAAGAGCCGATCGAATCACCCGGACTAGGTTTCTCTTTTTTTGTTAGCCCCGGGGCGGCTTCCTTTTTTCCGTAAATCAATAAATTCCACAAATTTTTAAAAAAACATGTTGAATCTTGACAAAGCCTAGTACTTAGTTAATAATATATCAGATGTCAGACAACTAGATAATTACAAAAAATTGGATTTAAGGAGGTCAATGAGAAATCAGATAATTGAAAATATTTTAACCGGTTCTTTTTATGCATAAAAAGGAGTAAGAAAAATGACGAAACGCTACTTAAAAGTAATCCTAACCATTTTGATTTTTCTAGGGTCTTTTTCTTTCGCAATGGGCCAAAGACAGACTGGCTCCATAAGAGGATTTGTGTTCGATGAGGAAGGAGGTCCATTACCTGGAGTCACAATAACCATTCTGTCTCCCTCTTTGATGGGGACACAATCCTTTATTAGCTCTGCAAACGGGGCCTTCCGGTTCCCGGCCTGTCCTCCGGGAGATTATGTTGTCAGAGCAGAGTTGGACGGATTCCAAACCCTTGATAGGCCGAATGTTATTGTCCATGTGGGACTGACCGTTGATATCACTCTGGTCATGAAACAGGAGTCTCTTGAAGAGGAAATTGTGGTCACAGCGCCCTCTCCGATGATCGATAAAAAATCCTCCAAACTGGCAACATCCATCACCAGAGATATTATCTCGAATGTCCCCATGCCGAGAGACATATTCGATATGCTCCTGTCAGCTCCGGGCACTGTGAAGGAGGATATAGGCGGTCGCGGTGATTACCGCAGGATGGCATCGGTGCACGGCGGAACCCTCCAACAGAACACTTACGCCATCGACGGTGTGAGTTTGACTGATCCTCATGCCGGTTATATCGCCAAAGATGTTGTCTTCGATGCTATCGAGGAAATTGAGATAGTATCTGGAGCACAAGGGGCTGAAACAGGACTCACATCCGGAGGCTTCATTAATGTCGTCTCCAAATCCGGTGGAAACACGTTCACAGGAAGCCTCAACGCCCAGTACACGTCCGAAGCGCTCCAATCGAGCACTGTTCCCAGCAATACATTGGAAGGTTTAAATTTAGCCACGCCTAACTTTGATAAGCACTATATGGATTTTGGATTAAACCTAGGAGGCCCGATTCTTAAAGACAAGGTGTGGTTTTTCGTGAGCCCTCGAATGATCAGGTTCACAAGAGGAAATGCGTTTATTCCCTTTACCGACCCTGGTGGCAATTTTCATGACCTCTACGATAATAAAATCTCGGATTATTCCCTATTCAGCAAAGTTTCGGCCCAGTTAACAAAAAACATCAAACTCATGCTGATGTGGCAATACAATGATTTGAACGAAGATCCAGCCATCATCACCACCGGATGGATGAAACCCTATGAAGCCAACATTTTAACCAATGATTATGCCCATACCCTAAGTTCGGTGTTCACCGTCATCCTGAACCAGAACACTTTTTTGGAAGCTCGTGGAGGATACCTGCGAAAAACTCGAGACCTTCAGACCAACAGCTGGCGGGAGGGGAGAGAAGCCTCCATGTCCTGGGACAGGTACACGGGCCGTATGTGGGGGGCGTACTGGGCGGATGAATTTTATATCAGGCAGAGTTACAACATCAATGTCCAGCTAACCAGGTATCAGGATGATTTTCTCGGCAGCAATCACGAATTGAAACTGGGCGCGGAATACGGAGGATGGAATGTGTTGTTGGAATATCCGAGAGGGGCCGATCCATTCTGGCATTGGTACTACAATGGTGATCCATGGTATTTCCATGATACGATGCCGTATACCGGGTATCTGGTTGCATGGGCTAACGGACCAAAGGGCACTACCGAGGCCAAGGGGAAACAGTGGAGAGCCTCTTTCTATATTCAGGACAATGTCTCCATCGGGGAAAAGTTATCTCTGAATATCGGGTTGAGATATGACTACATCAACCTCAGCAGACCGGAGGAGATTAAAATAGGTTGGGTTGACAGATGGTACGATGGCCTTGCTAACCTGCTTTATCCGGAGCTGTTCACCACGACTGATATTGTGGCCCCGGCTATAGACGGGCTTTTCACCTCAGGCCTTCTCCAACCCAGGCTTGGATTCAACTATGACCTTCTCGGAGACGGCACGACAATTCTCAAAGGTTCCTTTTCCCGCTATGCCGATTACATCACCAACATGATGTTTGAGGGGACCTCGCCTTTCAGCGGCCAAGCTGCGGAGTTTCTCTGGTTCGACAACGATAGAGACGGATACTATGATCTGCCTGACATTGACACTTATGTCCCCTTATGGCTTCCCCCGGTCATCACGAATCCGGAAGAGCTGACAAAGCATCTTGATCCGAACCTCAAAACTCCGTATGTCGACGAGTTCACGCTGGGAATTCACCGGGAAATCCTCCAAGATTTCAGTGCCGGAGTGAACTTCATCTACAAAGATCACAAGAACCTGTTTGAGCGGCGAAATACGACTAATCCCATCGATGGTCCGATGTGGGTTCCCTATGTGGTTACCGATCCCGGCGACGATGGTGAGTTCGGGACGGGCGATGAGCAGGACCTGACTGTTTTCGCCTTGGACAACAGTGCAGAATTTTCGAGTCCTTACACCACGAATATCGATGAGTTGAGAAGGAAATACTGGGGAGTCGAGCTGGTGATGTTCAAAAGAATGACAACCTGGTGGCAGGTCAGCGGATCCATCACTTATTCCAAGACGTATGGAAACATCTCCAGTAATCTTCATGATGTCGAGGGGAGACTGGGAATATTCATGGACCCCAACAACCTCATCAATTACTGGGGCCGCCAAACCTGGGATAGGCCCCTGATCATCAAACTCATGGGAACGATGAGACTTCCCTTCGGAATCAATTTCAGCGGATATTTCAGATATTCTGATGGCGCTCCGGCTTATAGAACATTGACTGTCTACTTTCCTAGCTCTGTTGGGGGGATTGTCCCAAGGAGTCCTTCAGTAACCGTGAATGCCGAGCCGCCGGGTTCGAAAAGAGGTCCTTCCTACAGCTTGCTGGACCTTAGATTGGAGAAGGAATTCAGTCTTCAATTCGGCAGAATCGGCCTCTTCATGGATCTCTTTAATGTCCTGGGCAACAATGTGATCATCACCGAACAGGATAACGGGGGATACCTATTCAGCGACGGCAGTTTTGCCCGCTATCCCCAATACGGAGCGCTTCGTCAGATCATCGGTACAAGACAAGTCAGGATTACTCTCAGGTTCAATTTTTAATCTCCCATTTTTGTTTGCTGCCTAAAAATGAGGGGGAAGCGTACCGAAATCGCTTCCCCCTTTTGATCTTCCCCTTGATTCCAGTTGTCGGGATGAGGTAAATTTGTGCTTCCGGATCAAATTACTTTCCCTACAAAATGGAGATGTCACATGAAAAAGCATTGGCGTAAATTCTTGACCTGCGGACTTGCCGCCTCGATAGCTCTCTGGCTGGCATTTTTCTCGGCAAAAGCCTCTCCACAACTGGTCGATCTTGAGGAGGATCTTTATTCTTGCACGAGCGTTCTTGTAGGAAAGTTGGCTTCGGTCGACGGCTCAACCATGACCTCGCACTCCTGCGACAGCAGCAGTGATCGGACCTGGATCAACATCGTTCCTCATAAAAAACACAAATCGGGGGATATGTGCGTGCTGTATTTTCAACCCAAACAGATAAAGGGCCCCGATCACCCGGATAAACTGCCGAGGGGCCGAATCCCCCAGGTCAAGGAGACCTACGCCTACATCAATACCTGCTATCCGGTCATGAATGAATACCAGCTGGCCATTGGTGAAACGACCATAGGGCAAAGGCCCGAGCTGAAAAGCAAGGAAGGACTCATTGATGCTCCTGAACTGTTCCGTCTTATCCTGGAGAGAGCCAAAACGGCACGGGAGGCCATAAAGGTGGCCGATTCACTTACCAAAGAATATGGCTATATCGATACAGGAGAATGCCTCACTTTTGCCGACCCCAATGAGGTCTGGCACTTCGAAATCTTCGGGCCAGGCAAAGGGCGAAAAGGTGCTGTCTGGGCAGCGCAGAGAGTTCCTGATGATCATGTGGGTGTCTCCTCCAACGCCAGCCGTATACGTCAAATCGATTTGAAAAACAAGGACTATTATATGGCATCGGACAACATCCATTCCTTGGCCATTGAAATGGGCTGGTGGGATCCTGAGGGTGGCAAGCCTTTTGAAGTTTGCTATGCCTATCATCCGACCTCACGGACTCATATGATGTGCCGGCCCCGGGAGTGGCGTGTTCTGAGTCTTATCGCGCCCTCTTTGAAATTGGATTACAATTCGGAAAATTATCCGTTTTCGGTTAAGCCCGACAAAAAACTCTCTGTACAGGATCTGTTGACGATTTTCAGGGACACCTATGAGGGAACAGAGCATGACATGACACGGAGCCTGACCGTTGTCAACCGGAAGGGTGAGACGGTCAAAAGTCCGGTGGCCACGCCCTTCATGAGTGAAGAATTGAGGGAGCTTCTCAAAGTAAAAAGAGAGAGGACCATTGCTCACAGAGCCTGCACTTACCTTCAGATCACCCAGTCCAGGAACTGGCTCCCCGATATGATAGGCGGCGTTGTCTGGCTGGGATACGACAATCCCGCCGCAACACCGCACCCGCCATTTTACTGTGGAATTTCTCGCATGCCGAATTCCTACAGGGTGGGCGGAAGGTCGGGTTTTAACAGGGAGTGTGCCTGGTGGGCGTTCCGTAGAGCCAGCAAGCTGGCCCAGTTCCGATGGCAACATATGAAGCAAGATGTGGAAAAAGTGTGGACAAAGATCGAGGGGGAAGCCTTTGCCAAGCAGCTGAAGATCGAAGAGGAAGCCCTGAGGCTTTACAAGGATGATCCTCGAAAAGCCAAAGCCTACTTGACGAAGTACTGCATGGGTGTGGCGGAAAATGCTGTCAAAGCTTACTGGAAATTGGGCGACAACCTTTGGTCCCTCTATTCCAGGTATTTTTAGCAATCGAAGTGCTGTCCGAACAGACGTTTGATGACGGAATCAAGCAGCTGAATTAGACGAAAGGAGGAATCGCAATTACAGTCAAATTGCGTTTTTGCTGTATCGGCATTCTTTCGGTGCTGCTTTTCGTTGTTTGTTCCGTGCATATCAGTGCAAAAGACAAACGGCTTGCGATGCCTGAGGATTTTGTCAATATACGTGAGGTCAGCGATGTGCAGCTGTCTTCCGACGGCAAACTTGCAGCCTTTGTCGTGACCGAGCCCGTCGATCCGGAGACTCCCCTCTATCGCCGGCCGACCCGTATCTGGATTGTTCCCGTTGACGGCAGTCGATCCGCCCGGCCGATGACAGCAAGTTCCGGCTGTGATTCTTCTCCGCGCTGGTCACCCGACGGGCGACACTTGGCCTTTCTTTCAAGACGCGCCATTGTTGAAGGCGAGGAGGAATCCGGGCGTCAAATATTCCTTCTGAATACAGGCAGCCATGAAGTCGAAAAATTAACGAACTGCGAATCAGGTATTGAGCAAATTGAATGGTCGTTGGATGGTGGAATGATCGCCTTTACGGCTCAAGATCCTGTGACAGACTTGGAACGAGAAAAGCAGCGCCTCAAAGACGATGCCGTTGTTTGGGACCGTGGGCACAAATACAGCCGGCTCTGGGTGTTGGACTTGGCGGCGCGAAAAGTCGCAAAAATAACGGAGGAGGATTTTCATGTGTGTGACTTTGCCTGGTCGCCGGACGGCAGAGAGTTGGCGCTCATCGTTTCCTCGACACCGCGTCAGGATGACATTCTCTGGAGGTGTTCCCTGGTGGTTGTCAGCAGGACTGAAAAGGCTGTTGTTCGGAAATTAAGTGACTCTGTCGGTCATCCGGAAGCTGGAGTATTTGCATCCATGGAATGGTCTCCAAACGGCCGGACAATCTGTTTCACAGAGTACACACCTCTCAATATCGGGACTTGGCTGACGCTTGTCCCGGCTAGAGGCGGACCTCTGCGTCGATTGCTCAAAGATTACAAAGGAACGGTTAGGAAAGTCGGGTGGTATCCCGATTCGTATCATCTCATCGCCGACTGTCGGAGCGGAGTAAGGACTGAACTCATACGAATAGACACAGAAAGCGAGAGCATGACCAGGCTGGCTGGTATTTGTGCCAAGCATCCTGAATTCAGCCTGAGTGTGGATGCACACACCGTCGTTTATCTTGGCGAAACACCGTATAGTGCCAACGATGTTTGGGTTTTGGAGCGAGGGAGCAAGCCTTTGTGTCTGACGAATCTTCATCCCCAGCTCAGCTCCCTCATTCTTGGGGACGCCCAGGAAATAAGCTGGAAAAGCGGCCGTGACGGCCGGACAATCTGCGGCTTGGTCATCACGCCTCCAGACTTTAAAATCGGGGAATCCCAGCCGACCATCGTGCATATCCATGGGGGTCCTCCGTGGTCGTGGTGGATGGGCTGGCACGGGTCATGGTCTCTCTGGGGGCAGCTGCTCGCATCGAATGGATATGTCGTTTTTTTGCCGAATCCCCGCGGCTCAACAGATCAGGGCTGGCGGTTTGCCCAGGCAAATTTGGGTGACTGGGGAGGCGGGGACTTCCATGACATCATGGACGGTGTGGATCATATCATTAAAATGGGAATTGCTGATCCCGATGGCTTGGGTATCGGCGGTTGGAGCTACGGAGGCTACTTGTCTGCCTGGTCTGTGACTCAGACAGACCGCTTCAAAGCAGCCGTCGTAGGGGCCGGCATCACGGATCTCTCGAGTTTTCACGGGACAACGGATGTCAATCCCGGCTTTTTGACCATCTATTTTCCCGATTGTAAGTTTCCCTGTCGTGACACTTTCAAAAATCATTCTCCTATGAGTTTTATGCGAGCCTGCAAAACACCTGTGTTGGTCCTTCATCCGGTGGAAGATAAGCGCGTGCCCTTTGGGCAGGGATTGCAGTTTTACAATGGCTTGAAACAACTCGGACTGGAAACGCAGATGATTGCCTACCCGCGCGAAGGGCATGGGCTTATAGAGCGAGCTCATCAACAGGATGTTCTCGAACGGATGTTGGCCTGGTTCGACAGGCATTTAAAAAATAATGTTCCCTGAGAGATCTTGTAGTCTGGTGCGATTTTCTCTGTATGAAAGATGCAACAGGGAGTTTTAGTGGGACCTGTGAGTTTGCGCGATAGACTCTGCGTGTCATCAGAATCTTGGATAACAGTGCTGAGTGAAAATAGCGCACGCAGGACAACAGCTTTGATTTTTATGGGAGAATTTGGTTCTTTAGGTAAGGAGGATAGCGTGAGCAGCATTAGACCATATTTCATTTCCTTTCTTTTAACACTGATTTCTGTGTTGATCTCGTGTGGCACCGGCCCTGCTGAGCAGTATGACCTCATCATAAACAACGCTAAAATCGTCGACGGTACGGGAAACCCAGCGTTCAAGGGCGATATTGCTGTCATGGATAGAAAAATTGTCCGGGTAGGGAAAATTCGAGGGGATGCGGCAACGACTATTGATGGCTCTGGGCTGGTTGTTTGCCCCGGGTTTATCGATCCCCACAACCACTCGGATTTGACCATCCGGGAAAACCCTCGTGCTGAGAACCTCATCATGCAGGGGATTACGACAGCATTGGTCGGAAACTGCGGGGGATCTGCTGCTCCCTTCCCTATTACTGCGGGCGACGCGTTTTTCGAAAGGATCGAAAATCCAGAGTGGGAGACTCTGGAGGAGTGGATCGGCATTGTGGAGAGTAAAGGCATTTCGATCAACATGGCTCCTCTTGTCGGCCACAACAACATCAGGAGCCATGTTATGGGAGATGACAGCCTGAGAGTGGCCACGGCGGAAGAAGTCGGACAGATGGCAGCGTTTGTGGAGCAGACCATGAACGAGGGTGCTTTTGGCCTGTCGCTCGGTCTTGATTATTATCCGGGCGAATACGCGGATGCCGAAGAGCTCGTCGAATTAGCCAAGGTTGTGGCCACCCACGGAGGCCTCCTTATTCCCCATCTCAGGAATTGCAAAAGCGCCTGGAAAGCAGCTTCAAAAGAGGAATACGGGTACAGTGTCTTTCAAGGACCTATCGAAAACGCCTGGGTCGGAAAATACCGGGCCCTTATCGAGGCCTTCGAGATCAGCAAAAAATCAGGGGTGAGACTTCACATCGCGCATCTCCTTCCCGCCTACCAGGTGCCCCAACCGCATCCCGATTATCTGGACGAGGCCGTGGGCCGAGCGACGACATGGATCCTGAACGAAGCGAGAAAAGAAGGGCTGGAAGTCACATTCGATCAGGATATCACGACGAATGACATCGCCTTCCCCAAACCCTTGATCGATGAATTCATCAAACCCATAATCCCCCAGCTCCAGTGGCTGTCAGGCTACAGCAAGGAGCGGTTTATCGAAGAATTGAAGGCTCCCGGGCTCAGGGAAAAAATACATGAGTTGAACGACAGTGCACGGCTCAAGATTGGAAAGAGTCACACCAAAGCCGACCCGTATTGGATGAACCGGTTTCGGATTGTCGAGTGCGCAAACAAAACTTTTGAAGGAAAAGTGGTTGGGGAATTGGCCCAGGAACAGAATCTCGATCCCTTGGATTTGATTTTTGACATACTCATTGAGGATCCCGATACAATCTGGTTTCAGTATCAGGATGAAAGGAATTTCTTTCCCTGCAGGGCGGCCATGATCAGTCATCCATCAGGGATGCCGAGCACCGACGTGAGCGCCCTGCCTCCTATCTCTCGGCCTGACGGTATCCCTCAGAAGGACGGATCGCTGTATCTGCCTCCTCCGCATGCCTATGGTATGTATGCCGACTATATTGATATCTTTGTGAACAAGGAAGAAATCTTTACGTTGGAAGAGGCGATCAGAAAGGCGACATCTGCGCCGGCGCATTTATTGGGGCTTGAAGATCGCGGGGTTATCCGTCAAGGCGCTTGGGCCGATCTGATTATTTTCAACCCGAAAACGATTAGTATGACAGGTACCATCACTAAACCCTGCCAGCCACCCGAAGGAATTGCATTCGTTCTAGTCAATGGAACCGTGGTTTATAAAAATAAGAAACACACCGGGGAGAGACCGGGATTTGTGCTGAAGAATAAGCTTGAAAGCCGGAACTACAACCAATGAAATAGACCTGCCCCTTTTTTTTCAAGACAAAATTTTAGTATTTTTTGTTCTTTTTGATCCCCTGCTTCAATGTCTTTATTTTAAGATATTTGTATAATACATAGATTGGGCAGGGCGATCGCTATTTTCCGCTTTTATTTGGAATGAAGTTGTGATAAATCAGTATTCTGTTTGAATAGGAATAGACCATGCTTGAATACATTGATTTGATGCAAACGGTGGGCAAAGCTGATTACAAACCTGCAATGACAAAGCTCGAGCGAAAGTTGGGTGCTCTGCAGAGAGATGTGAAACACCATAAAATTCCTGTCATGGTCATCTTTGAAGGTTGGGATGCTGCTGGCAAAGGCACGATTATCAACAGACTCACACTCGCTCTTGATCCCCGGGGATTCAAAGTCTATCCCATATTTCCTCCCAATGAAGAAGAAAAACTTCGGCCTTTCCTGTGGCGGTATTGGCGGAAGATACCGGAAAGAGGCGGGATCGCCATCTTCGACAGAAGTTGGGGCGGACGGCTCATAGAGGAACGGGTGGAAAAAACCATCAAAAACAAAGTCCTGGGAAGTGCCTACAACGAGATTAACTCCTTCGAAAGGCAGCTCTCGAATGACAGGTATTTGATACTCAAGTTTTTTCTTCATATCAGTAAAAAAGAGCAGAAGAAACGCTTCAAGGCGTTTACAGAAAACCCTGCCACACAGTGGAGGGTCACCGACCATGATTGGGACCATCACAACAAGTACGAGAAATACATGCAGTATTTCGAGGAAATGCTGACGAAAACGGATACTGAGGTCGCCCCCTGGACCATTGTGGGCGCGCATGACAGGCGTTTCACGACACTCCAGATTTTCAAGACAGCGGTGGAAAAAATCGAACAAAAAATTGATGAGGTATCTCAAAAAAAAGCTGCGCCAACCGCAAAAAGATCGACAGTTCTCTCTCTGCCGAAATTTAAAGAGTCCATAATCGACCAAGTGGACCTCACCCTCTCCATGAGCCGTGAGAAATACGAGGCAGACCTGAAGTCATACCAGGAGAGAATTCGGGAAGTGGAGCACAAGGTCTACATCAAACGTATTCCTGTCGTGATTGTTTACGAAGGCTGGGATGCCTCGGGCAAAGGAGGAAACATCAAGCGTCTCGTCCAGCGCATGGATCCCAGAGGCTACGAAGTCATTCCCTTCGGTGCACCCACCAAAATAGAGCTGCAGCATCACTATCTGTGGCGGTTTCGAAAGCATTTTCCCAAGGCCGGACATTTTGTCATCTTTGACCGTTCCTGGTACGGGCGGGTGTTGGTCGAGCGTGTCGAGGGATATTGCACCACAGAGGAGTGGAAGAGAGCTTACTCGGAGATCAACGAAATGGAGGAGCACTGGGCCAATTTTGGCGCTGTGATCGTCAAATTCTGGATTCACATCAGTAAAGACGAGCAATTGGCGCGCTTTGAATCCAGAGAAAGCCTCGACTACAAAAAATGGAAAATCACTGAGGAAGACTGGCGCAACAGGGAAAAATGGGCTGCCTACAAAGAAGCCGTGGATGAGATGCTTTTCAGGACGAGCACACCTTATGCTCCCTGGACGGTTATTGAAGGCAATTCGAAACTGTACGCACGTATTAAGGCCTTAAAAACAGTTACACACGCGGTGGAAAAGCATCTCTGAGATATCTCCACATCCGACCTGAACTTGGCTCTACTTGAGATTCAGAGGCTTTTTTTGGGGTTGTTGGATTTCCACAAACAAAAAAAGGATTTGGAGGGCGCGTGCTCCTTTTTCTCTTTTTCCCGAATGTCACGTGTGAATTTTCTTTAGGTAATCGTATATATCCATCTGAGCTCTGCATTTCTTAGCTCGGGTTTCCAGAAAATTATGAAGTGTCCCGTCGGAATGCAGACGTGCCTTCACGTCGTCCTTCCATTGATGTTCACAGAATGTGTGCAATTCCTCTTGAATGGATTTGTCATAAATGGGGCAGGTGACCTCCACCCTGCGGTCCAGATTCCGGGGCATGATATCGGCTGAGGAAATGTACATCATCTCGTCTCCGCCATTGCAAAACCTGAAAATACGCGTGTGTTCGAGATATCTGTCCACTATCCGGATGGCCTCGATATTCTCACTCATCCCCGGCACTCCCGGAACTAGTGAGAACATTCCTCTGACGTTGAGCTGGATTTTGACCCCTGCCTGGCTTGCTCTGTAAAGCCAATCAATGACCTCGGCATCCACAAGGTTGTTGAGCTTCCATCGGATGTATGCCTCTTTGCCTTCTTGGGCGTTCTTGATCTCGTTTTTGATGAACTTCAATATTTTTTTTCGCATCTGAAATGGCGAGACAATCAGGTGGCTGAAGGAAGTGATTTTATAGTTGTCGGCATAAAACTCGAAAATTTTCGATACCTCATTGGTCAACCGGCGATCCGTAGTGAAGAGGCTGTGATCGCTGTAAACTTTGGCTGTATCCTCATTGAGGTTTCCCGTTCCGATTATTGCCAACCTTTTTGTTCCACCCTTTACCCTGCGTTCGATCAGGCAAAGTTTTGAGTGGACTTTCAGTCCGGGCACGCCATAGATCACTCTCACCCCTTCATCTTGCAGTCGGTGAGCCCAGAAAATATTTGCCTCTTCATCGAACCGTGCCTGCAATTCCATGACCACGAGAACAGATTTTCCGTTATTCACGGCATTGAGAAGGGCATTCACCACAGCCGAATATTTCGCCACTCTGTAGAGTGTCGCCTTGATGGAGCTGACTTTGGGATCGATGGCTGCTTCTCGCAATAGATCGATGACAGGATGAAATGACTGGTAGGGGAAATGCAGCAGAATGTCTTTTTTCGAAATGGTCTTAAACAGACTCTTGCTGTGGATCAAGTCTTTATGCGGCAGGTTTTTAATGGGGGTATACTTGAGCCGCTTGAGCCCCATATCGGGAAAATTCATGAAATCCTTGAAATTGTGGTACTTGGATCCGGCGATGATGGTATCATCCTTGGTCAGCTGAAGCTTTCGCGTGAAGAAGGCAAGGAGGGATTCAGGCATGCGGGCATCGTAGATGAATCTTACCGGCAGTCCCCCCTTCCTCATCTTCAGGCTTTTGGAGACCTTTGTTATGTAGCTCTGGCTCAGGTCGTCGTCGATGTCCAATTCGGCATCTCTTGTGAGCTTGATGGTGTAAGCACTGAACCTGTCATAAGGGAGGAAGGCAAATATTTTGCCCAATTCGAGACGGATAACATCATCGAGAAGGATGATGTATTTTTTTCTCCCTATCCCCGGCAATATCAGGAATCTAGGGAGAACATCCGTGGGGACCTCGATCAGGGCGTACTTGGATTTCTGTTCCGCCCCTTTTTTCCAGAGGTGCACGGCGAGATAGATGGATTGGTCTTTGAGCTCGGGGAACTTTTCCACCTGATCGACCATGATCGGCACCAGTTTGGGCCGGACTTCCTGATCGAAATAGGATTCTACATAGGCCGCCTGTTCTTCGTTAAGTTGTTTCTCGTCAATGATGAAAATATTCTGCCGGGCCATCTCTTTGAGCAGCTGCTGGTAAATTCTGTCGAAATGTTTATGCTGATGGATAACCGTCTTCTGAACCTGTTTTAAAACTTTGGCAGGATCGTGTCCGGTCAACTTTTTCGCTTTCTTTCCAAGCCTTCTAAGCCTATTAAGGGTGGCCACACGAACCCTGAAAAACTCATCCAGATTTGACGAAAAAATACCCAGGAATTTAATCCTCTCCATGAGCGGAACTGTCGGGTCAGCAGCTTCCATCAAGACTCGCTCATTGAATGTGAGCCAGCTCAGTTCCTTACTGATGTGTTTGAGCTCCGGTTTCTCTTTCAGTTTTTGGGGCTGGGCTTCACCGGACGCACTCTCGTCTTTTTTGGGCGTGCTGTTCTGATTAGACATCTGTACCCTCACTCACCTGCCCTATAAAAAAAGGGACCTCCCAAACAACGGAATATTTTTTCAAGCCAAGATGCGAGAATTTATCAATTCTCTTCTTAAGGCTTTCCCTGTTTTGTTTTTGTGCTTGCCGGCTTTTTGGGCGTAGCTTTTTTTGGCGTGGCAGCCCTTTTAGATCGTGGCGTTTGTTTTTTGGCTGCTTTTGCTGGGGAACCTTTTTTTATCGGTTTCGAACTTCTGCCCGCAGCGGACTTGACCACCGGCTTTTGCGATTCTGGTTTCGCCTTGAATTTTGGTTTGGCGGCTTGGGCTTTTTCTCTGGCCAAGGCTTTTTTTTCTTCTTCACTCGCAGTGGCCTTCATGATTTTGATGAAATCCTTGGCAATTTTGTCACTTGCCTTAGCCACTTGTTTTTTTATCTTTTCTGTCGACTTGGCATCAACATGCTCCAATATGTTTTGTGTCGCCTTGATGATTTCACTTTTCAGTTCTGCTTCCAGCCGCTTCATCGTTTTGGCCAGGCGTTTGGGATACTCAAAGAATTCCAGTTTTCCGTCCCCTTTGGAAACCTCTTTCCAACTATCCTTCCGAAATTGGATGCCGACGATCCCTGTCTTTGGAATGTCCTGATCGAATCCTCTGACCAGGTAAGAGGCAAAATCTGTAAAAGCGGGATTGTGACCGAAGAGCATAATGGATTTGTATGTGTTATCGACTTGACGGACCAAGTAAAGTAGGGCTTCGGGGCTCATCTCGTTGTACAGGGCGTCCTTAACTACGATATCGTTTGACGGATAATCCAGATGCCGTGCAAACAGATGAGCTGTCTCCAGTGCTCTGTTGGCTGTGCTCGATATTATGAGGTCTGGCATCACACCCTCTTTCTTGAGTTTCTTGGCCATGCTCATAGACTTTTTCTCGCCCGTCTTAACCAAGGCTCTCCGAAAATCGGGTAAATTCGCCTTCCTGGTCACTGCTTTGGAATGTCTAACCAAAAAAAGAGTTTTCATTGTTTTTCCCTCCGCTAATCACCCTCGAACACCTCTGCATACCTTTTCCCATCATGAATCTATACAAAATGTATATAAATAATTTGTTAAGATTGTGTTAATTTAGCAAAAAAAATCAAAAAAAACATTAAAAAAGCGCTTTTTTAGCAAAATTCGCATGATTTTTTCGTGACTCGCCCCTATTCGATCTTTTCAGCACTCTTTAGCACTAACCAGGCTGTATGGAATCGCTCAAGTCTTTTTTTGTCTTCTTCAGAAAAATTATGGAGCCGTTTCGGGTCCATGTTGTCTTCCAGGTCCGCAATTTTAACCCGGCGGGAAAGAGTATCCCCCTTGGCCCGTTCGATATGAGTTTCGTAATCTTCACCGGGGCGTTTTGTGAGGCGATCCACGGCAGCGAGTATGTCTTCGGCAAAACCTTCGCGGCGCAAATCGTCAAGAGTTTGACCGCTTTTTTCTACAACATCATGAAGAACAGCCACGATCTGTTCCACCTCCGTGTTCATCCTCATCATCATCCGCAGAGGATGGAGAAGGTAAGGCTGCCCGTATCGGTCCCTTTGGCCTTGATGGGCGAGAACAGCAAGAGATATAGCTTTTTCAAGTGTTGACATTTTTCTGCGTTTCCCAATCTGCCATCCGGCTTCAATCGGGTATATTCTAACAATTTAGATGTTATCAACGCAAATGGTTGGGGTGACAAGTATGCATTTCTAAAACCGTGCTAACTCTAGATCCATCTTACGTTATACAGTGAGCAGAATGTATGATGGCAAAAACCGTTTGAAAGCCGGTGGCGGGCATGGTTCCTTGACTGCAGAATTTCAGCATAAGGCGAATCCTTGTCTATGTTCGGAGAAGATCCCGCCACCCACTCTATGCGCCTCCTACAGACAACGACCTGCTACCAATCGTTGCATCATTGTCTTGCATCGCGGATTTGGAGAACCTTTCATATCCTATGAGCGATTTATCCGGGTGAGAGGATGTTGTGATATAATGAGCAAACCCGATTCGGCCATGGCATCTTACGAAATCGAGCGAAAGTTCCTCGTTAAAACAATCCCCGAACACATCGAATCCTATGCCAGTGAGGAGATTTTGCAGGGCTATCTTGCCGTAAACATTGACGGCCCAGAGATAAGAGTGCGCAAAAAAGGCAAGGCCTATTTTCTGACACTCAAAAGCGGCAGCGGGATGAAGAGGCATGAAATAGAGACAGAATTAGCCCAGGAACAGTTCGATGCGCTGTGGCCGATAACAGAGGGAAAACGAGTGGAAAAAGAGCGGATAAAAATCCCTGAAGGAAATGTGCTCATCGAACTTGACATATATCACGGTGATCTTGAGGGTTTGAAAACCGCAGAAGTGGAGTTCCGGAGCCAGAGTGAAGCGGAGGCCTTTTTCCCGCCATCTTGGCTGGGAAAAGAGATCACTTGGGATGACAGGTACAAAAACAGGAATTTGGCGGTGCATGGCCTGCCGGAATAATGAAAGCTGCCGTGTTTGTTTGTGATATGGTCGGGATGACGGCAAGAAAAAGCCTCGACAACCGGTTTTTTCAGCTTAACGCAGGCGTGAGAAGAAACTGTAGACACAAAGAAAATGCACTCGGTTCTGCATAAGGCACATTAAGCCTATGGATCAAATAGACGATTCAAACTGGATCTACAACCAGTCCGGGGTGATTCCTTTCCGGCGGGAAAAGGATGGGGTGCAGATCATGCTCATCACATCCCGGCGCCGCAAACGGTGGGTTATTCCCAAGGGAATCGTAGAGCCCGATCTCACACCTCAAGAATCCGCCGAAAAAGAGGCCTTTGAGGAGGCGGGTATATCAGGAAAGATTAGCCAGGAAACGATTGGGGAGTACAGTTACGATAAATGGGGCGGGACATGTACGGTGAAGGTTTTTCTCCTGGAAGTGGGAAAAATATTCGAGGATTGGCCGGAGTCCTTTTTTCGGACAAGAGAATGGTTGAGCTTGGATCAGGCCATAGAACGTGTGGATGAACAGGAGCTCAAGGACATTCTGCGCTCCATTTCCCGATACATTTAACATCCCTTTTTTTAACATTTCCTCCGCAATTTCTGGACCGAAGGGTTGACAGGCCTTCATTTTGTTTTCATTATGTTGATAGGAGTTTATTCAGCGGATATAGGTTTCTCTTTCAGGAGGAATAGAGTATGAAACAGATGGATATTGACACGTTTAGACCACGCTTGAAAGTGCTAAATCGGGATCAGGTGAAAGCCATTCATAAAGCGGCATTAGAAATCCTGGAGAAGCCGGGTTTCAAGACAGATCATCCCCGAGTTCTTGAAATGCTCGATGGAGCAGGATGCAGAGTATCGAAGGATCATTGGGTTAAGTTGCCATCATACCTTGTGGAGGAAGCGTTGCGGGCAGTCCCGCGCCAGTTCACTCTTTACGATCAGAAAGGCAACAGGGCAATGCGTCTGGTCGATGTCAATTCGTTTTTCGGCACAGGTTCGGATACCACCTTTACCATTGATTTGGAAACAGGAGTACGCCGGCGGACGGTGCTCGAAGATACAGGGAATTTTGCGAGATTGGTGGACGGGCTTGACAACATGGATTTTCTGATGTCGATGGCCAATCCTGCCGACGTTCCCGTCGACGACATTTATGTGTATGGTTTTGCTGAAATGGTGAAAAACACCAACAAACCTGTTGTGTTCATTGCTGATAGCGGGAAAGATCTGGCCAAAATCTATGATATCGCCTGCCTGATTGCCGGAAGCGAAGAAGGATTGGAGAATAAACCCTTTTTGCTGAATTATTCGGAAGGCATAAGTCCCCTCCATTTTCCGGAAAATGTTATGGATAAGCTCATTTTCTGTGCCGAAAAAAGGATTCCCTTCTGTTTTCCTTCGGGTTCGAATGCAGGAGGGGGTGCACCCGTGACCCTTGCCGGAGCGATGACGTTAGGTATTGCCGAAAATCTGGTTGGACTCGTCATCCATCAGTTAACAAGCAAAGGAGCCCCTTTCCTCTTTGGTCCCAATGTCAGTGTCTTGGACATGAAATCCAGTGTCGTTTCTTATGGATGTCCGGAATGGGGGCTCACTCAGGCTGCGCTCGCCGATATGCGCGATGAATTCTATGACCTTCCGATTTGGGCTTACGCTGGAGCTTCCGACTCAAAGGTGATGGATGCTCAGGCTGGGGCGGAAGCCATGTTTTCGATCATCACCGCCCTGCTTTGCCGGGCTAACATGATCCACGATGTGGGATATCTGGAATATGGAAGCACGTCGTCGCTGGAAATGGTCATGCTGGCTAATGACCTGATCGCTATGAGCCGGTTTTTCGTTGACGGAATCCCTGTGAATGAGGACACCCTGGCTCTGGAGGTGATCGAAAATGTGACCAAGAGCGGCCCTGGCGCCATGTTTCTCACAGAAAATCATACCGTCAAGCATTTCAAAACAGCGCAGTTTCTCCCCAAACTCTTGGATCGCTCCCGGTATGATGCTTGGGCCAAGTCCGGATCCATGGATATATACAAACGGTGCAATATTGAGGCCAAAAAAAAGCTTTCGACCCACGAAGTCGATCCCAAACCGGATGACATCCTGAGAGAGATTGATAAGATCCTTCAGAAATAGTGTCACAATGAGAGAAGACTGTTCATTTGCCGATTCTGCTGAACAAAAGATGCATTGGACGAATGCGTGCTCTGCTCGAAGGAGACTATCATGAAATCACACGATATTCGCACGTTTCAACCTCGGCTAAGCGTGCTCAGCAGGGAACAGGTGAAGGCCATCCACGCAGCGGCGCTTGAAATTCTTGAAAAAACAGGATTCAAAATGTCGCATTCTGGCGCGGTGGACATGCTCGCTGATGCGGGAGGCCAAGTCACTGGAGGAGATTGGGTGAGATTGCCAGCTGTCCTTGTCGAAGATGCGCTGCGATCAGCTCCTAAACAGATTATCCTTTATGACCAGATGGGAAAGAAGGCGATGTCTCTTGTGAACGGCAACGCCTACTACGGAACAGGTTCAGACGCCACATTCACTTTCGATATCAACACAGGCAAACGGCGGCGGACAGTGCTGAGGGATGTGGCCAACTTCGCCAAATTGGTGGATGGGCTCGATAATATTGATTTTGCCATGTCGATGGCCAATCCCGTGGATACTCCTGTCGAGGACATTTATATTTATGTGTTTGCCGAGATGGTCAAGAATCTCAATAAACCGATTGTGTTCATCGCTGACAGCGGCAGGGATATTGCCAAGATGTATGACATTGCCTGTGTGGTTGCGGGGGGTGAGGAGGAGCTTCAGAAGAAACCTTTTCTCCTCAACTATTCTGAGGCCATCAGTCCTCTGCATTTTCCCCAAAATGTCATGGAAAAACTCATTTTCTGTGCTGAAAAGAGAATTCCAATATGCCTCCCTTCGGGCTCGAATGCCGGCGGGGGAGCGCCGGTCACGCTTGCCGGAGCGATGGCTTTGGGAATTGCCGAAAACTTGGTGGGATTGGTGGTCCACCAGCTGGCCGGAAAAGGGGCTCCCTTTCTGTTCGGGCCGAATGTCAGTGCCTTGGACATGAGATCCGCGGTGATCTTGTATGGCTGTCCTGAATGGAGCCTCACTCAGGCTGCACTGGCTGACATGAGGGATGAACTCTACGATCTGCCGATCTGGGCGTTTGCAGGAGCATCGGATGCCAAAGTTATAGATTCTCAGGCTGGTGCAGAGGCCATGTTTTCAATCATCACAGCCTTGCTGTGCCGGGCCAACGTGATCCACGATGTCGGCTACATCGAACACGGAACCACATCGTCCCTTGAGATGGTGGCCATGGCCAATGAGATGATCGCGATGAGCCGGTTTTTTGTTCAGGGAATTCCTGTCAATGAGAATACTCTGGCCCTTGAAGTGATTGAAAAGGTGGCGAAGGGTGGACCGGGATTCACCTTTAGCACAGAAAATCATACCATTCGTCATTATAAAGATGCCCATTTTTTTCCAAAGCTTATGGACCGGAGTGGCTATGATTTCTGGGAACAAACCGGGGCCAGAAATATGTTTCAAAGGTGCAATTTTGAAGCGAAAAGAATCCTCCGTGAACATCAAGTCGATGCGAAACCCGAAGAAGTGATTCAAGAAATTGACCGCATCCTTCAGACGCACTGAGGAATGCAGATCGCTTTAAATCCATTCAGCTGCAGATTCAGTTTTTCGATAAGAATGGATCACTGAAAACCTGATATCGGTCATTTTTATGGAGAATTTTGTGTGAAGTTTTTTTGAGATTTCGTGCCGCTATGATGTCACGACCGGGAATGATTCCCGGTCGTGACAATGATCCTCGGGCCCCTTATTTGGGGAGGACAACGGCGTCGATCACATGGATCACGCCATTGGAGCAGACAATGTCCGTCTTGATGACTTTAGCGTTATCGACCATAACAGTGCTGTCTTTGACCATTATGGTTAAGGATTGGCCATTGACTGTTTTTGCTTCTGTCAAATTCACCACATCTTTGGCCATAACTTTACCCGCAACAACGTGATAGGTCAAAATTGCCGTGAGTTTCTCTTTGTCTTTTAGCAAGGCTTCGACCGTACCTTCGGGTAGCTTTGCAAAGGCGTCATCGGTTGGAGCAAATACGGTGAATGGTCCTTCGCCCGATAAAGTATCCACGAGACCCGCGGTCTTGACTGCGGTCACAAGCGTGTTGAATGAGCCTGCTGCCACAGCTGTTTCCACGATTGTTTTTTCACCCATTTTGGCATTCAGGTGTAACATTCCGGAAGCAAGGAAAACAACGGACAAAGCAATAATTCCCAAAAGATTCTTTTTCATAGGATCCCTCCTTTTTTGATGTTGCGAGGGCAATTGTTTCCGCCCTCCCATATATTGAAAAAATGTGACATTATGTTCTATCTTTTGTATTCAACGACTTGAATGGTATCATGAGGCAAGTGGGGAAAATATCGATGAATCCAGGTTATATCTGTGGCTAAAAGACCTTTTTTTTTTCATGATTTTTTGCTTCTGCGTGTGGTTGAATCAGTGACAAACGGATTATTGAGGCTTGATCCTTTGGCATCGGCAACAAGGAGTCGTCATGATTTGTGAATGAGATACTCTGATCCCAAGGGTTGCAGGAGTCGAAGGAGTTCATTATGATGGATTCTTGTCATATGCGTTTTTTGGAATTTGCAGTGCAGCTGTCGGTGTGGGGACAGCACAGGATGTATCGTGAGCTCTTGCCCCCTCAAAAAATAATTCATAAAGCTAACGGTCATGAAAGCTGTTTTAACCCATAAAATCATCCGTGATTTTGAAGGGATCCCTGCAGAAAAGGTTTTTGATGCTGTCCAATCTCTTGGTGGCGATAATGGATGGTTTCGTTATGATTGGCTGTGGCAAATTAGAGGTTTTGTTGATAGGCTCTTGGGCGGGCCGGGGCTGAACCGGGGTAGAAGAGATCCCGTCGATCTCCGCATCGGCGATGACCTTGACTTTTGGAGAGTCGTCGATATTCGTGAGGGCAAAAGACTTTTGCTTCTTGCTCAGATGAGGCTCCCGGGAAAAGCCTGGTTGGATTTTTTTGTAGAAAAGGAATGTCTGATTCAGACCTCCCATTTTCTTCCCAAGGGGCTATGGGGAAGAATCTACTGGTCTCTGATAAAGCCGTTCCACGGACTTATTTTTGCGGACATTGCTAGGGGAATCGTGAAAAAAGCCGGGACTCTGGAGAACATTCCTTGAGAGTGCCGAACTAGCTGGTTTTGCATTCTTGGGCAGAACTGTCCTTAACTATCTCTCTGGCCATGTTTTGGCCAAGTTCCGCACACTTTTCACGGTCCTCTGTGGATGGGGCGTGCTTGGCTTCAATAACAGGTTCAACATGAAGATTGGGACACTTTTGGGCATACTCGCTGAGTGCTTTGACAGCGCCGCCGCTCCAGCTGTAGGATCCGAATATACCTAGTACCCGGCCTGTCAGCCTATCGTTATCCAGTGTGTGCACCAGAGTATCCATCGGGGGAAAAAGCTTCGTGTTATAGGTGCAGCTTCCCAGAACGATGCCCTTGAACCGCCAAATGTCGGTCAGAATGAAGGAGAGATGGGACTTGGATATATTGTGCAGTCTGATAATATCTATGCCCTCCCGGGCCATGGACCGGGCTATGGCTTCGGCCATGGCTTGGGTATTGCCGTACATCGAGGCGTACACGATCACGGCTCCCCTCTCTGTTTCCTGTCTGCTCCATTTGTCGTAGAGGTTGACGATGTAGGAAGGATTCTGACGGAAGATGGGGCCGTGGGTGGCGGCGATAATCTTCACATCGAGTTCCTTGAGTTTGCCCAACGCCTTCTGGACCATGGGGCTGTACTTCGCTACGATGTTCGAGTAGTAGCGCAGTATTTCATTCTCAAAAAAGCTCAGGTCCACTTCATCGTCGAATATACCTCCATTGAGCGTACCGAAGCCTCCGAAAGCATCGCCTGAAAAGAGAATCTTATCTTTTATCTCATAGGTCATCATGGTTTCTGGCCAGTGGACCATAGGAGTCAGCGCGAACTTGAGCGTGTGTTTTCCCAGTTCGAGAGTATCCCCGTCCTCGACCACATGGAAGGATGCTTTGTCTCCGTAGAAACCCTTTGCGAAATCGACCGTCTTCTTGTTTCCCACGATTTTAATCCCGGGAAAAACGTCCTGTAAAACACCCATTGATCCCGAGTGGTCCGGTTCCATGTGGTTGACGACCAAATAGTCGACTTTTTTTCGGTTCTTTATCACTTCTTTGATTTTATCTATGTACTGCGGGAAAAAACCCCGTTTCACTGTGTCGATTAGGGCAACCTTGTCATCATCAATAAGGTACGAATTGTAGCTGACTCCTTGAGGGAGCGGCCATATGGCTTCGAACAGATGCGTTTCCAGGTCGTTAGCACCGACCCAGTAGATATCCTTTGCAATAGGAATGGGCTTGCTCATCATGACTATCACTCCTTTTTGTAAATGTAAAAAATACGGCGATGGCAAAAAAATCTGTTGCTGAACAACAAGTCATGATACAGAATTTATCAAAAGATATCTAGTGTAATGTATCATAAATAACTTGACTAATTAGAAGCTTTTCTCTATCATGGGCTTGTCTAAATGGAGGTGGCCCATGAGAACAGGAAGACCTAGAAAACCTATCGTGCTCTCCAAGCAAGAAGAAATGGAACTTAACGCCATCGCAGGCTCGCGTTCCTTGCCTTACGGCTTGGTCACCAGAGCAAAAATTATCCTGATGTCGGCACAAGGTTTCTCCAATCGTGACATCGCTGCCAAAGTCGACTACAGCACTCAGTCGGTAGCCTTGTGGCGAAAACGTTATCTTGAACAGGGAATAACCGGCCTTCATGATGAACTCCGCCCCGGACGTCCCCGCTCCATTGCCGATGAACAAGTCGCCGAGCTCATCCGAAAAACACTCCAGAGCAAACCCCGAGGCCGCACCCACTGGTCGGTCCGCTCGATGGCTAAAGAGACTGACATTTCTGCTCCCACCGTCCAAAGAATCTGGAAAGCCTTCGGCCTGCAGCCTCACCGGCAAACCCATTTCAAAATCTCCCCCGATCCTTTTTTCGTCGAAAAGGTCAGAGACATCGTCGGCCTCTATCTGAACCCACCTGAAAATGCTATGGTCCTCTGTGTCGATGAGAAAAGCCAGATTCAAGCCCTGGACCGGACTCAACCTGTTTTGCCCATGGGCCTGGGATACGTCGAGGGCGTGACTCACGACTATGTGCGACACGGAACACTGACCCTTTTCGCCGCTCTGGACATCGCTACCGGCAAAGTCCTTACCAAGTGCAAAAAACGGCATCGCCACCAGGAATATCTTGACTTCCTCAAACACATCGATGCGAATGTCGCTCAAGAGCTCGATATCCATTTGATCGTCGATAACTACTCCACTCATAAACACGACAGGGTGAAACGCTGGCTGGCTCTGCACCCACGTTTTCATGTCCATCTGACTCCAACCTATGCCTCCTGGCTTAACCAGGTGGAAATCTGGTTCAATGTGATCACTCAGCAGGCGATCCGAAGAGGCACTTTCCGCAGCGTCAAAGATCTGGCAGCGAAGATCGACCGTTTCGTTCAGCATCATAACACTCAAGCCCAACCTTTCATCTGGACAGCAACCGCCGATTCCATCCTGGCCAAAATCAAAAGACTATGTCAATATATTTCCGAGACGGAACACTAGACACTATTATTCTATAATATTCAGGGAGTTATAGCTGACCGCCAAGGATTTGATAATCACGCTATGTTTTGGTAGTTTTGTTGCAAGGAGGTGGTCATGCCGCGAAGTGTGATGGTGTTGGTGGCAGTGGTGTTGGGTCTGTGTTTGGGCCTGATCCGAGCTGAGGACACAGTTTCGGTTCGATCGATGCCCCCTGTTGTGGTCAAAACGTCTCCGCAGGCTGGGGATACTCGTGTTGATCCCTACCTCACAGAAATTAGAGTGACCTTCAGCAAAGATATGATGACGGAGAAGATGTGGTCATGGGTGATGCTGACCAAGGATTCTTTTCCTCTGATTGTCGGCCAAGCGAGATTTTTGGAAGACAGAAGAACGTGCGTTGTACAGGTCAAGCTGGAGCCAGGAAAAACGTATGCCATCTGGCTTAATTCGGAGAATCACAATTCCTTCAGAGACACAGACAATAATCCTGCCGTGCCTTATTTGTTGGTGTTTCAAACACGAAAGTAGGAGGACGTGCAAGTTTGAAGTCTGGGTCTCCTGATATGAAATTTGAGTTTTGGGATCCGGCCTCTGAGAGAAGTGTATTTGTTGAGGCGCGAACCCTTTTCAAAAGAGGAGGATAAAGGATATGAAGAGAAGGATTTTTTTCAAAAAAAGTGCACAAATGCTTGTCGGAGTTTCTGCAGGATGTCTCATCCCGGGAGGAGGGAAGGGATTCTTCTCCAGCCCGCATATGCACCGGTCGCATTTTTCAGACGAAGAAACGATTAAAGTCCTTGAGCTCAGGGGAACACCCCGGCAGCGAGGACAGATACATGGCGAAGCTCTTAGAGATAAAATATCTGAGTTGATTGAAATTTGGTTCGATGATCTCCGATCGAACCGCAGGATGGATCCCGAGGCCTGCATTGATGATTTCCTGGAAAACACACAATTTCCACTGGCCATAAAAAAATGGACACCTGATCTTTTGGAAGAGGTTAAGGGGATTGCCGAAGGCTCGGGAATCGATTACAAGACGATATTTGCCTATCAGGTTGGCGAAGAAGAGGGCTGGTATGCCCGAAGAAAGGAACCGGATTCTCCGGTTGATCCTTTTTCTGTATCACTCATGAAAAGATGCAGCGGACTGGGTGTCTATGATCAGGAAGGGCTTCCATCGCTTGTGGCTCAGAATCAGGACTACACATTGAAAGATGGATACGAGGCTCTGCTCCACATCAAACATGACAATTCTTCTCTGGAATCATATGTCTTCACTCTGGCCGGGCTGATCGCCATCCTGCCCGGAATGAACAACAGCCCTCTCGGAATTTGCGCCAATGCTCTGCCCCAACTGGCTCCTCGACCGGATGGATTGCCGGTTGCCTTCATCGCTCGAGGTGTTTTGGAGAGAAGAAGCTACACAGATGCCGTGAAATTCATCCATGATATAAAGCATGCCACCGGTCAGAATTACATCATCGGCGGCCCGGGTGAGGTGGGTTCGTACGAATGTTCGGCCAACAAGGTTAGCCGGTATGTGCCCTACCCGGGAGCCAACAGAGTCTATCACACCAACCATGTGTTGGTGAATGATGATTTGGACAAGACGCTGGATGCGGACAGTGTGTATGGCGGTTTTTTGCCGAATACCCAAGCGAGATTTCGGGCCCTAGAGAGAAGATTAAAAGACCCTTCCAAAAGAATTACGGTCGGCACGGCCAAAGCCGCCTTGAGCTCTCACGATGATCCGGAATTTCCGGTTTGCCGGCACACGCCCAAACCGGGGGGAGTTGGCTTTACCGCCGGATGCGGGATTGCCGAATTGTCAGACCCCCCCGTTTTTCACTTTGCCCCGGGCCCTCCCTGCTCCACAAAATTTAGGACATATGCCTTCGCTTCCCGGTAAGAGCGCGGATTCTGAGGAAAGCTTCATTCAAAATAAAACTATCTATTCAGATAAAGCTATCTATCCAGAAAAACTATATATACAGATAAAATTATCGATTCTGATAATATGTTCTCATTGAGTACGGCATTTTTTTTGCTGAAGGCCGTTGCTTTCGTTATGGCGTTCTTGCTTTTAAGACCTCCTCTCATTGTGTCGGAGGCAGGTGTTCCAGAAAATAGTTCACCATTGAGTCCAACCAGTACTTTTGGCTTTGTCCGTGCAAACTGTGGTCCTGTTCGGGCAGGATGATGAGATCGTAGGGCCTTCCGGCTCGGACGAAGCGTTCAATCATATTTATGGTGGCGCTGAAGTGGGCGTTGACGTCAATGGTGCCGTGAACCATAAGCAGCTTGCCTTTGAGTTGGTCGGCCAGGCGATGGCTTGAGCCGTACTCGTATCCCTCTCTGTTGTTTTGCGGCATGCCCATCCAGCGTTCGAGATAGGCCCAGTGATTGTAGAGATCGTAGACAGGATAAGTGGCTACGCCCACATCGTAGATATCAGGGGCCAGAAGCATGGCCCTGGTCGTGAAATAGCCTCCCCATGACCCGCCGTACACTCCGACCCTGTCCATGTCCATATAAGGCCTTTCTGCGGCAAGCTGTTTGAGTGTGGCGACATGATCCGGGATCTCGTTTTTGCCGAAGTTTTGGTAGACCACATCCTGAAAGGTCTTTCCTCTCCCGGGAGTTCCCCGTGCATCTACGTTGACGACTATATAGCCAAGCTGGGCCATAGCCTGGGCGAGCGTGCCCACAAATCCGTCAGTGAGGAAGTAATTATGAGGAACTACAGAAACTTGAGGGCCGCCGTAAAGGGCGTCGATCACGGGATATTTCTTGTTGGGATCGAAGTCACTCGGTTTGAAGATCACTCCGTAGAGGTCGGTTTTGCCGTCAGCCGCTTTAACGATGAACTCTTCCGGAGGAACCCTCTTCAAGGGTTCCAGGGCGTCGATATTCGCCTCGGAAACTGTCTGAACGAGGGATCCGTCGGCATTTTTCAGTTCCACAACGGGTGGACGATCCAGGCTGGAGTGGGTATCAAGAAAAAACTGCTTTGAGGGCGAATATTGAATGCAGTGCTGTCCGGGTGCTTCGGTGAGGCGGGCCAACCCCCGCCCCTTCAGCGCAATCCGGTAGAGGTGGGTATCGTAGAGACGCTCAGTGCCATGAGCTAAAAAGTAGACCCAGTTGTTCTTGGCATCCACAGCAGCCACCCGGATAACAGGATAAGTTCCTGATGTTAGCCGCCGGAGGAGGTTCCCGTTAAGGTCATAGAGATAGAGATGAGCCCAGCCGTCTCTTTCTGATTTCCAGATAAATCTGTTTTCGTCCACAGGGTAGTAATAAGGGGTATCCTCGGCCAAAAAAGTTTCCGACGTTTCAGTGAGTATGGTCCGTGTGGCGCCGGATGAGGGGTTGGCGACCATGAGGTCCACGCGCTTGAACTCACGGTCCATTCTCGCTAGTATCATTTCCGAGCCGTCCGGCCTCCAGCTTAGTATGCTGAGAAACATGTTTTCTGGGTCGCCGGTTTCTATTTTGACTTTTTTCTTTGAGAGAATATCGATGACGTAGAGCTCTGCCTTAGGCATTGGTTTGCCGCACTTGACATAGTTCCGGTATTCCACTTCCTCTGTGTGCTTGAGCCAATGAACGATCGGGATTTTGAGGACATGGCGGCTGTCCATCTTGGTGGCTGCCACCTTGAAGCTGTCAGGAGACCAACTGGCGCTGGCGTAGGCCCATTCGAACATGCCGATCATCCATTCATAATCTTTGACGCCGCAATCTGTCAGCGATTCTATCCGGCCGTCATAGGTCGATCGAAGACAGAGGTTGTAATCCTCGACTCCTAAAAACCATCGCTTGTCCGGAGAGAGGATCTCCATCACAGGGGCATCTCCTCCGAACATCCCTTTGTGAGCAATTCGGGGAATGAAGCGTTCCCTTTCTTTTTGTGATTGGGGTAGGATCTGAGAGATCTCATACGTGTCAAGCTGGCATTTGAACTCTTTTTTTTCGACAGTGAATTCCACGGTTTTTTCCCCGTCGACAAAGGTAAATTTGCTGAAAGGAAGCCCTTTGTAGGGTGGTTCATGTCCCAGCACAGGAGTCAATGCACGGCGCAAACGCTCTGTATCGAAAAGAGGTTCTTTGGTGTTGGCAACGGGATCGACCTTGAAGATGATAGTGGAATACGGCTCTCCTTCGGCAAACCAGAAGCAATTCCCGTCCGCCATCCAGTGAGGCTGTATTGTCCCCCCTTTCACCATGGATGCAAACCTCAAGTATTGGGCAAAAATCTTCCTCCGTTCGGATTGCTTGTTTTCCTCTGCCCTAATCGAAACGGATAGGAGAAGCAGGATGAGTGCCAAAATAGAAAGCGTAATTGTGCTGTATTTGCGCATAATTCCCTCCTGTCTTTTTTCTCATTTTTAAGAACCCATATGCTTCGTAAATTATACTTGCAAAACTAAAATATATTCCACTCCTGTTTTGTTTTTTGGAGAAGGAATGCTTAGAAGGTTGTTTTTGGCCTAAAAAACACTATTTTAAGAGTCAAAAAGGGAGCTGAATTTTGGCTAAATTATTTATATTTAAAAAGATAGATAAGCCAAACTACATTTCCATATTTTTTTGTTTTTATTCGTTTCTAAAATGTATTAAAATTGCTATCCCAATGCAAGGATGGCAATTGAATCATCATCTTGCCAGGCAACTGAAGGAATTTCAGCCTCCTCTGATATGACAGCCGGATGATACATAAAATATCTCACCTTGGAAAATACCGAAAAAACAAAATCTCATGCTGCATAATTTTTATGTTGAATTTATTTTTACTCCAGTCATACGGCGCGCTTACAGAAAAGGATCAACCTCTCCTTGCCTATAAGACAGATATTCCTCCTGTGATCGATGGAAAGCTGGATGATCCGGTATGGCAGAAAGCTCCTCATGTCAGAGGCTTCAAGACATTCCATCCGGATTTCGGCATCGATATGGTCGATGACACTATTGTCTATCTGGCCTATGACGATGAAAACCTCTATTTCGGCTTTCGGTGTTTTGACAGCGAACCTGATAAAATAAAGGCTTCTGTAACCAGCCGAGATCAAATACGCCCCGATGATTGGGTTGGGGTCAATTTGGACTCCTTTAATGATCATCAATCCCTTTACTGTCTCTATTGCAATCCCCTGGGTATACAGCAGGATTCACGCGCAGAAGGCGGTGACGAGGATTATACTGTTGATATTGTCTGGTACACTGCCGGCCTGATCGACGAGAAGGGATACATGGTTGAAATGAAGATTCCCTTCAAGAGCATCAGGTTTAACTTAAAAAGTCCAGTGGAAATGGGCGTCATTTTCGAGCGACAGGTGAGTCGACGTTCAATCCTGGCAACTCATCCACCGTTGGATCCCAAAGGCGCGAATTGGTTCACTCAGACGATGCCCTTCATTCTGCCTGATGTGAAAACCTATCACCTGCTCGAAGTGCTTCCGTCGGTGACATACAGTCACAGACGTTCATTGGATGAGGGGAGGTTAATCTCTTCTCCGGATGGAGCGGGTGATCTCAGCTTGACGGGAAAATACGGCATCACCTCGGATTTGATTGTGGACGGCACGGTCAATCCGGATTTCAGCCAGGTGGAATCCGACGCCGGGCAGGTGGATTTTAATTTAAGGTATGCCCTTTTCTTTCCGGAGAAACGGCCTTTTTTTCTCGAGGGATTGGAAAAATTCAATTTTGGCGGATACCACGGAGGCGATCCGCTCAGTGAGATTGTCCACACGAGGACGATTGTCAATCCGATTACGGGATTCAAACTGAACGGAAAAATCGGAGAGAAAAATACGGTGGCCGCTCTTTACGCCATGGATGAATTGCTGGAGCCCGATGTGGACAAGCATGCTCATTTCACGATTTTTCGTTACAAACGGTCACTGGCCCAGGACAGCTTTGTCGGAGGATTTTACACGGGAAGGGAGCGTACGGACGGATATAACCGGGTGCTTGGATTGGATGGGCAGATCAGGATATCGACAGCCAGTGTTTTTGGCTTCCATGGTTTCGTTTCCCAGAATCGATTGAATGACCAGGCAGAGAGGGAGGATGGACATGCCCTTAGCCTCCATTATTTCTCGAACACCAGAAATTGGACGTTTATGCTCGGGATGCAGGATATCGCCGAGGATTTTCGTACCGAAACAGGATACATAAGCCGCACCGGCCTTACGCGGTTCAGATCAGGGGCCGTGCGAAAATTTTATCCCCAATTAAAAGTGCTTCCCAGAATCGATGTCCTGGTTCACAGTTTCCATATTGTGGATAAATTCAGCGATCTCTTCGAAACTTCGAATTCCCTTGATGTCCAGTTGAAATTGCTGAGAAATTCCTCGATTTTGGCGGGGTATAGATATTCTACTGAGATTTTTTTGGGAGAGCGGTTCAACACCAGTGGCCCCCGGGTCGTGGCCGAAAGTCAGTTCACCAAAGATTTCTATTTCAAGCTGCAATACTATTTCAGTAATAAAATACGCTATGTGTCAAATCCCTATCAGGGGTTCGGCAGTGATTTGTCCGCGGCCGTCACCTTTCTCCCGTCAGAAAAACTGCATCTCAACCTGAGTTTTATCTACTCGGATTTTTATCGCGATAGAGATAGGGCTAAAGAGTATGATTACACCATCATCCGCAGCCGGAATGTGTATCAGGTAAACAAATACCTCTTTTTCAGAATTATCGTCGAATACAATTCCTTCCGGAGGGAATTGATGACAGACTTTTTGGCTTCCTTCACCTACATTCCAGGGACAGTCCTTCACATTGGCTACGGATCTCTGTACGAAAAGATCCAATGGATGGAAGGCGAGTACCGGCCCTCTGAGCGTTTTCTCGAATCCAAACGCGGCTTCTTCTTCAAAGCGTCTTATCTCTGGAGGTTTTAGACTTTGGTTTGCAAGTCCGGGTGCGCTGTATTAAGATTCGAGCATCAATGAGATAAAGCTTGGAGGGAACAGCCATGAGAAAACGAATATATAGATCAATAGCAATAGCCATCCCCCTGCTTTGCCTGATTACCTTGATGTTTCCGTGGAAAGAACAGACCCACCAGAATCATCTGACACGGATGGCGCTAAGACTGCTGGAGTTGTCGACTCAAAATCAAGAATACAGCGTCGAGATCTGGAAGCGATTTCCTGAATTTGTCATGCAGGGGGCTCATGACGAAGACTTCCCGTTGAGCGATTTTATTTATCTTGAACCGAAGAGCGCTTCAACAATCGGCATAAGGTTTAACTGCAGAGCGAACAATCACTACATGCATGCCCTCGGTAAAGTGGGGCTTTCCGATTTTCCGTTTATCGGCCGCTTTGACAAGGATGTCGATACATTGAGCTGGGCAAAGACAAATGAGTCGTTCCATGCGGATGAAGAATTCAATAGAGGAATACAGTGGCACAACTATGGCTGGTCGGCCGAGGATTTAGACAATGGAAACATGAGCTGGGAAAAGGCGATCAACAGATATGGATACACTGACAATGCCAAAGCACTCGCCTACTACACGTTGGGTTTCATCTTGCACCTTCTGCAGGACATGGGCTGTCCGGAGCATGTTCATGATGATCCGCACGGAGCTTCCGGGTACACCGGATTCGAAATGTATGTGTATAGGGAGTGGGCTCAGCTCATGCCTGTAGTCCGCACTCTTCGCCCCAAAAAATTCAACAGCATTGATGATTATTTTAATAATCTGGCTATGATCGGCTACAGTATCAATCGGTTCCAGGGCGGCAAGCAGGATAACAAGCAAGATATCGATCAATACTCAGATCTTGCGAAGATGTTTCTGCTTGAGTACAACGATTTGCAATCCAAATGGATCATGAAGAATAAAAACGGCACAGCGATCATTGATCGTAGACTTCCTAGTCCTGAAGCGCTCATTCTCCCGGATTCAACTTCTGATTTTGAATGGAACAGAAAAGCATATACAGCCTCACCATTTTGGCACAAGGGGCATGACTCAGGTGAGTTCTGGCCCACATCAATGGAAATGCATGGGGTTGTAGGAGCGCGTGGAAAAGATAAGGAGGGGTTCTACTATATCGAGCTTTCTGGAGATATTCCATTACTCGGGGAAACGAGAAGCTTGTATCCGATGGCTTTTCTTCCGACGCCTCTTCCTCAGGTGAAAAAACAATGTAAGAAATGGGACATTCCCGAGCTGGATGGCAAAACCCACCTCTATGAAATAATCGGAAAAAAAATATTTCCATACATTGTGGAACATTCCACCGGCCTCATCCAACATTACTTTGATATCGTCAATCAGCCCCCGTTCGTGAAATCAGTGTTGATTTCCCAGGTCTCCACGACTAAGTACCACGCAACTTGGCAGGATGAAATAGATCGTGTTTCCAGCAAAAAGAGGACCACTGACGTCAAAAGCAGAAATTTGGAGAAGAAGGCCAATCGCGCTCTTAATGCTGGGAAAGTGATTGTGACGGTGGCTTTCAGCGAACCGGTTTGCAAGCCTCGAGTGACAATAGCCGGAAAATCATTGACCAAGCTCTCTTCGGATTATGAGGATTCGATCTGGTCTGGTTTTTACGAAATTCCTGAAAGAGGACCTGAAAAGGAGAGTCTGCATATTTCGATCAGCACACTTGACAAGAACAATCATTTCGGCGGGACCGGAGGCGCTCTCGACAGGAACCCCGGAAGCCCCGCCAAAAGATTGTCTAGGTCTGGCCAGTACAGGTGGATCAATTATGACGCTGGTGCCGATACGAATCACATTTTTGTTGTCCAAAGAGAGAAGAGCGAAGACATCTCCAGGGAGCATTTCATACCGGGCACATGGGATTGGTATGTCGGTAACACTTTGTTCGGATATGTTGTCATAACCGGTGGAGGGCGGTCGGGCTCAATGATTTCGTACAATACAGAGGGAAAGGAAATAAACTCAGGAAACTGGAGGTTTGATGAGGCCACAAACCGATTTATTTTAAAATGGGATATCGGTCGTTGGGTTGATAAATTGTCACTATCCAAAAACGGCATGATTCTGTCTGGCTCGAATAATGCCGGCAGTGGAATTATGGGAAAAATTAGAAAAAAGAAATGAACAAAAGGAAAGCAATTTAGTGCCTTTAATTTGTAGTTTGGCTTAGCCATCTGATTGAAAATAATAATTTTAGATCCTTTTTTGCCCTGAAATTTGAGCTTAGAAAGGGCTTTTCGAGGGAAAAATTACAGCTTTAAGAGTTTTCTCTTTTCTCATGAATTTAATGAGTTGTGTGTAAACTATCTCACATTTATAATATGTATTAACACAAAAAGGGAGGTAACCGATGATAGTTCATCGGGCTATTGTTCCGTTATTCCTGGTAGTTCTATTCATTCCGTTTTTTACCATTGCTACCTTGGTATCTCATGAGACGCAGACAGGGCTTCATTCCCAAACAGTGAAATTTGAATTTTACCCCCACACTTACGATAAATGTCCGGATCTGCCTTCTCCTTTCACGATGGACGACGGGATAGAAATCGTCCTGGCGATCACAGTAAACCAAAAATTCACGCTTATCCCCGTGACGGTAGACAAAGGCGATTCTCTTGGCTACAGGGAAAACGATTGGGATAAAATTCGCATTCTTTATGTCGAGGAAAAGGATTTTCCCACGTTAGCCCGGACGGGATTGCACTCGGAGATCGAGCTGGATTACACGAGACAGATCACGGGCCTCTCCGTTGCCGAGATCACAAGCAGCGGCCGCCCTGGGGCGTCATCCGGGGAAGGGTTTATGGCCAGGAATGAAGATATCGTCTCAGTCCTGAGAGGAGATAACCGGTTAGTCAAAAAATTAGGATTGACTCATCCGCAACTGGCCAAACCCCTCTTTCATGTCTGGAATCTCATTCGGTGGGTCAACTATAAAAACCAGAGCTTCCGCAGATCTAGAACAATAGATGGTATCGATCATTTTCTCTACAACGGACAAAAAATCCATATTCTCAATTCCGGCGGCCGCGGATGGCAGCCCTCCATTTTCAATGACGAGATCTTGGGGATGTACCACATCGAGTTCAGCATGGAATTGGACGATGACCAAAAAGCGTTTGTGCGCACGAGGTACCCAAATCTGGATAATCGCGAGCAGGAAAATCTTATCAAAATTCTCTCACATATACATACGGGTGAAATGGTGCCCTTTTACATCATGCGCTATGGCTTCTATGAAGGACACACCGGATACAGGGCCGACCCCATAGCGGTCTCGCACATATTCGGCTTGCGGAGCTTGGAAGACATCGAAAAATCATTTAAAGGAAATCTCTACAAAACGCTCACCGAGCATTTTACGCGAGCGAGCATCTCTGCAGGGGAAGGGTGGAGATGAAAACCAAGATCAGAACAGGCATTGGTGTTGTTTTATTTCTGATGAGTTGCCTCATTGGGTATGCACAGGATACCCCCTCGAGCGAAAAGGAAAAAATAGATCGGCTCTTAAACCAATTCTGGGAATTGTCTTATGGAGACTGGGGCGATGTGCAGGATGCTTTAAGAGAGATAGGTAACCCGGTTGTAGAACCCTTACGGAAAAAATTGAGGAATGTGGACATGGCTGGGTGGTCTCAGAGAGAAATTGAATGGCACCAGAGACGAATTGCCTGGGCGTTGGGTCAGGTGAAGACGGAAAAAGCGGTTGACCTTCTGATTGAGATGATCCAGGATCGAACATTGCACGATTACGGTCGATATGAAGCCGCGATGGCCTTGAGACGGATTCAACCCAAGAGAGCGGTGGAGCCGTTAATCGCTGTTCTCGATGACAAAACCTCCAATCCGCCTCCTCGGTATGCGGCAGCCTATGCGCTAGGTGATCTCAAGTCCGAGAAAGCAATCCCCTCTCTGCTTCAGACTTTAGAAGCTGATAATGTTCACATGCGCATGGGCGCAGTCTATGGCCTGGGACAGATCGGAACGAAGGAAGCGATTGTTGGACTCATGAGAGCTTTGATAGACACGGATGGTTATATCAGACAATTGACCTATCCTCATCTCATGCGGTTGCTGCCTGAAAGGAAGACGGAATTTCTGATCATGGCTTTGAGAGATGCAGACTGGGCGACCAGGGAGGATGCAGTCAAGGCCTTGCTGGAAATCGGCAAACCCGCGGTCGAAGATATAATTCCGCTGCTTGAGGATGAAAATCATGTTGTCAGATGGGAAGCCGTGCGGGTTTTGGGCGCAATTGAACGCGATTGGGCTGTGGATATGCTGATTGAGGCTTTGAAAGACGGCGACTGGATGGTTCGTAACGAGGCGGCCGTTGTCTTGGTCAGGATCAACTCCGGAAAAGCGGTTGCACCGCTCATCGAAATGTTGAACGATGAGAACACTCAAGTCCGCGTTGAAGCCGCGTGGGCTCTGGGCGAGATGAGATCCAATCGGTCGGTGAAGCCCTTGAGTCACGCTCTGAAGCAAAGGGAGAGCGGCTGGATGGCCGCTATGGCACTGGGCAAAATTCGCTCAACCGAAGCAGTGGAGCCCCTTGTCAGCACCCTTGGTGAGAAAAATGTCCAAACGCGACGAGCTTGCGCCTGGGCATTGGAAAAAATACCTTCAGGCAAAGCCGTTAAGCCCTTGATCGCTGCCCTGAAAGATTCTGATGAGGAAGTCCGGTTCTGGGCAGTCCAAGCCTTGAAAAGGATCGGCACTCCAGAAGCTGAGCAAGCTCTTAAAGAGTCCAGTCGAGCCGGGGAAAGATAACCGGTATTTTCCAAAACTATCTGTGCAACGGGGTGATTCACTCATAAGGGTTTGTCATAAATAATTGCACCTATCTCATTTCATGTCCCGTGTTTCATGCGGGATTTTTGTCCTTTATCAATGTTTCATGAACTATTTTCATTAAATTTTCGTCATAACTGAAAAGGAGATAGTCTAATTGAGCCATTCTTCAATTTCACTGGATATTCCTTTTCTTGGAGAGCTGTCATGATCGGGAACTATATCAAGGTCACTTTCCGCAACATCCTGAAGCACAAAGGGCATTATTTCATCAACGTGGCTGGCTTGAGCACAGGGATTGTCTGCTTTGTTTTGATCGCCCTCTTCATCCGGGATGAATTGAGCTATGACCGCTATCATGACAAGGCTGATCGAATCTACCGGGCCGGAACCAGGGCTGTTTGGGCCGATAATGAATTCCACGGAGCGGTCTCGCCTGCGCCCCTTTCCAAGACTCTGGCTATGGAATTTTCTGAGGTGGAGGCATCCACAAGACTCCGCAGATCCGGATATCCGGTCATCCGCTACAAGGACAATGTTTTTAGCGAAGAGCGGTGGTACTGGGCCGATGATACTTTTTTTGATGTTTTTTCTGTTCGCTTTCTTCAGGGAGATCCGCTAACAGCCCTCACGAAGCCGAATTCTGTGGTTATAACAGAATCCATGGCCCGGAAATATTTTGGCCCTGAAGACCCTCTCGGGAAATCCTTGATTGCGGATAAACGGAGGGATTACCAGGTTACAGGTGTTATCCAGGATGTCCCTCATAACTCGCATGTCCATTATGACTTTCTGGCCTCATTCATCACTATCGAGGATGGAAGCGATCATAATTGGATCAGCAACAATTATTCCACTTATTTTGTCCTGAGAGAGGGCGTGTCTCAAAAAGACTTCGAAAAAAAACTCCAGCTGATCGTAGATAAATATGTCGTACCTCAAGCCGAAAAAGTCTTTGGGACCACGATAGATGAATTTGCAGCCAGCGGTGGATTCATCAAATATTTTCTCACCCCCTTGACAGACATTCATCTCCACTCCCATCTGAGGTTTGAGCACCAACCCAACAGTGACATAGCCTATGTTTATATTTTTAGCGCTGTTGCCTTTGCCATCCTGCTCATTGCTTGTGTTAATTTTGTGAATCTGGCAACCGCTCGATCAGCCACAAGGGCCAAAGAGGTCGGTGTGCGTAAAACCGTTGGTTCCACCCGGGGGCAGCTTTTTCGGCAATTTCTTAGTGAAACCATAATTTTGAGTTTTCTGGCCATTTTTATTGCTCTTCCTGCAATTCATTTCCTTCTACCAGTCTTCAACAGGCTGACCGGAAAAAGTCTGAGCCTTCCCTACCTGACGAGTGCTTTCACAATTCCTCTGTTGCTTGGATTAGGATTGTTGGTGGGATTGCTGGCAGGGCTGTATCCAGCCCTCTTTCTCGCCTCCTTTGAACCGGTGGCCGTTTTGAAGGGAGAATCGAAGGGACGAACCAAAGGATCATGGATGAGAAACATCCTGGTTGTCTTTCAATTTTCGGTCTCAATCGTTCTCATCATAGGAACTCTCGCTGTCTACCGGCAGTTGAACTATATTCAGGATAAAAACTTAGGATTTAACAAAGATCAAGTGGTCATCGTCAAAAAGGCCGATGACTTGGGACAGAAACTCAAACCATTGAGACAAGAGCTGCTCAGACATTCCGGTATTGTCAGTGTGTCCAATAGTTCGAACATGATTGGCGATTTTTTTGGGGATGAATTGTACAGACATATCGATCATCCCAAAGAAGATAACCAGCTCCTTTGGCGTATGTGGACCGATCCGGATTATGCGGAGACTTACCATATCCAAATCAAACAGGGGAGATACTTTTCCGATTATCGGCAGGAGGGTCAGCGCGAAGTTGTGCTCAACGAAGCTGGCGCAAAAATTCTCGGTTACGATGATCCAGTCGGCCAGAAGATTGTCGATATGGGTGGGGGAGAGTACACTATAATCGGAGTCGTGGAGAACTTTCACTTTGAGTCTCTTCACAAGCCGTTGAATCCTCTGATCATCCATCCCTTCAGTTCCAGGGGACACGGGCGGTATCTGTCCGTTCGGGTGACTGCAGAGAAGATCCAGGAGACTCTGGCTTTTTTAAAAAAGACATGGCAGAGGCACTCTGGAGGCCAAGCCTTTGAATATGAATTTTTCGACGACCATTTTGCCAGGATATACCAAAGTGAAGAGACGACCGGCAGGATATTTTTCAGTTTTTCTCTCTTGGCCATCGTTATCGCCAGCTTAGGGCTTTTTGGGTTGACTGCCTTCATCACTCAGCAGAAAACGAAAGAAGTTGGCATTCGGAAAGTGCTTGGTGCCACCATTCCAGGGCTCATGTTTCTGTTCATGAAACAGTTCACACAATGGGTTTTGGTGGCGAACCTCATTGCCTGGCCTCTGGCTTATCTGGCCATGAACAGATGGCTCCAGAATTTTGCATTCAGGACAAACATGGGCGTTGGAATTTTTGTGCTGTCATCAACGCTGGCTTTGGCTATTGCCCTGTTGACCGTCAGTTTCCAATCCATCCGCGCCGCCATCGCTGATCCCGTCGATTCCCTCCGCTACGAATAACCCTTATTTGTAGTTTGGCTTACTTTCCTTATTTGTAGTCTGGCTTAGCCATCTTCTTGAAAATAAATAAAATAATTCAAATTTTACCCTGTTTTTTCGGTTTAGAATGGCTTTTATAGGGCGAAAATTGTGATCTTTATAATTTGGAACCCGTTTGAATTTCACTCTATTAAGTAATAAAGTAATAATCCTGTTTCTGTGCGAGTTTCAGCTCTCTGCGATCTTAATGGATAGAAAAAGGAGGTTGGGATGAAAATCAGGCAAATAGCCATAGTTGGGATATCCCTTATGGTCATCAATGGGGCGAGTTTGGCCCAAATGACACCTTGGCATCAGTGGACTTTTCTGCCTCAGGAATATATGGATGAGATCATCGGCGAGGCATCCGGAGAGAACGCCTGGAACACGGTTGTGGCCACAGCCGGATACAACTGCAACCGCCCTGCCGAAGCATATTCGGGGACATTCTATGAAGTCGAACACATTTACCAAAAACTCAAGGAATACGGGCTGCCTGGTACAGAGATCTTGCGATTTCCTGCATCCGGTCTCTGGGGTCATGAAGTGGGGGAGCTTTATGAGAAGAAGACATGGGATGGCATTAAAGGGGAGCTCTGGGAAGTCAAACCGGGGCGCCGCAAATTAGCTTCCTACAGAGATCTCACAGCCATGCTTCTCAAAGGCAGCGCGTCCGCGGATGTGACCGCCGAACTTGTCTGGGTCGGCCAAGGGAGTAATAAGGAGCTGCAGGGGGCGGATATCAACGGAAAAATCGTTGTCACCGAAGGTCACCCGGTTGAAGTCCACAGAAAAGCCTGCATGGAAAGGGGCGCGGCCGGTGTGATCTCCATGTATTCGGAGCGTCCTTACTCCGATCCTCTTCAGATTCCCTTTCCCTGGAGTTCGCTGCGGCCCACAGAGAGTCAGCCAGTGAAATTTGTTTTCTGCCTGCCGCCGAGGGAGGGCCATTACCTGAAAAAGCGGCTTGTTGCGGGAGAGACAATTGCCGTACACGCCCAGGTGGAAAGCCGGGTGATGGACTACGATGTCCAAGATGTGGTCTGTCACATTCCTGGAACAGATCATGACGCAGGAGAAATCATCCTATGTGCCCATCTTTTTGAGTGGTATACCAAACAGGGGGCCAATGATAATAAGTCAGGCTGTGCCACCATACTGGAGATAGCCCGGGTGCTGCACACGCTAATCGAGGAAGAGCGCCTTCCCCGGCCGAGAAGGACGATCCGATTCCTGTGGGGGCCTGAATTTGCCGGGACGGTGAGTTGGGTCAACGCCAACCTCAAGCTTACGAAAAAGCTGCTCTGTAACATCAACATGGATATGGTGGGGGAATGGCTGAGCAAGAACAACGCGTTCATGTGTTTGTTTCGCACATCCTATGGCAATCCTCATTATATCAACGATGTGATGGAGAACTACTTCCGGTATGTCGGGGAGGGAAACAGGGACCGCCTCCACAATCTGCGCAGCGGCAGTGCCTGGAAATTTCCGCAGCGCATCGTGTCACCTAGCGGTTCTGAGGATCCCTTTATCTACAGCATCGAGAGTATGTTCAAAGGCTCTGACAGTGAGGTTTTCAATGACTGGGGAGTTCAGGTCCCCGGTGTATTCATTATTGCCTGGCCTGATCAGTGGTATCACTCTTCGGGCGACAGACCTGACAAGTCCGACCCAACCACGTTAAAACGAATGGCCGTCATCGGTGCCGCCAGTGCCTACACAGTGGCCAATGCGGATGATGGTATGGCCATAAAGATAGCAGCCGAGATAGCCAGCAACGGCACGCGCCGCCTCGGCCATCAGTATGTGCGGGGATTGGAGGCGCTCAACCGGGCAAATGCTGAGGATTTCGGCGAAGCCTTCAGGATGGCCCGGGTCTATGTGCAGACTGCTGTTTCCAATGAGAAGGCCACGCTGGAGACGATTCTGGAGCTGGCGGAAGATGCCAAACGTGTTGGAGTATATGTCAAAGGGCTTCAAGATTCGATGTCAAATATCGGTGATGTTCTTCTTTCGAATCTGGAGCGGCATATGACCGATATGTCGCAAAGACTGAATACTATGCCAGTTGATATTCAGCTATCTGCATTGGAGAAAACGGCAGAGAGCATTGTCCCCAAACCTACGGAAAAAGTGACGGCCAACGGCTATGAAGGGTACAAGAAGTTAATCGCCATGGTTCCCGATCCTATCCGTTCTCCATATTCCTATTCCAAGATTTCTGATTTGGATGAGCTCCTCACCCTCATAAACGGCAGACACACCGCTCTCGACATCAAAAATATGCTGGACGCCCAGTATCCGCAAAAGTCAGACCTTCAGCACATCTTGAATTACCTGGAAATATTGAAATACGCCGAGCTGATCGAATATTAGAACTTTAATTTAGTTTTTCTCGTTTTCGGTGTTTTGAGAACAGCAAGTTCCACCGGGTGTGCAACTCCACGCGCCCATCTTCGTCGTTTTTTAATGTATAGCTGGCATTCCCTCCCATCTGCTTTTTCCCACCTCCGGATTTCACTTTCCAGCCATCCATAAATTTTCCGAGGATAACTACGGATTTGTCGCCTACCCAGTTATCGACCCTGAAGGCATGCTCCTTATTGTCGATTACGCCCTTATCACTCGAGGTGTGGTCAGAGTAGATGTCGATTTTTGTCCATTCTCCCATCCAATGGATTGAGGCGTAGAACACCGGAAATCTGACGGATTTGGCTTTGCCGGTTTTGGTGTCGATGACGACTTCCAGTTCGTTCGTCGCCGATTGTGCCTCCACATCCTTGTATCCTGTCCCGCGGGCTCTGGATTGGTATGTGCCATCATGGAAGGGCCTCTTCGCTTCAACATGCCTGTTCTCGGTCATGAATCCCCCTGATCCAACCACTTCCCAGGATTTCAACCGGTAGAAGTCTGTCAGCTCTTCCTTTTTTTCATAGTAATCCGAGCCACGGTATTCGAATTGGGCATGGACGGTCACTTCCATGTTACGATCATGCTTCGAGTTTCCGTGGGCGCCCCGGCTGCTCCATTCTTTGTATGTGGAGCTCACATGCCTGAGCGTCACTTTGCCCTGTGCTTCCCCGGCCACGCAGCGTTCGGCGTCGACTGTGATTTTCAATTCAGGTTGGCAGGTGGCATCACGGCTGTGATTGGCGACAACAAGGACCAATGTGGAAAAGTTTTCGTCTTCGAAATTGACGCACAGGGATTTGTCCTTCAAATGGGACCAGTCCTCCGGTTCTCCCGCACTCGTGTCCGGATCGATCATGGCCTGAAGACTGAGGTCCCAGAAATTTGTCATGCCGCGCAAATCAAAGTAAAAGTGAGGCGTGAGATCGGGATTGCGCAGGTTGTTGCCGATCTTGATGTACTTGACAGCCAACGGCGGCACCGTAAATTCAATCGGATCCTGCTTGCCGGGTTTTTCTATCTTTTTAATCATCGCGCGGTGATGAGGGTATACGTTTAGCATCTCAGGGTAGGACTCGGGGGTTGCCGGTGACGTGTCGTCATAATTGAGAAGAGCGAATTCCTTGAAGACATCCCGGAAGTTGCCCTCGAGGACTTCCTCGACAGCATCCAGGGCTTGGATATCCCCACCGCATACTTTCCAAATATCTCCGATTTTCTTGTCTTCATATTTGGTGCTCAGGTGATAGGGCAGGATATAAATTCCGTATTCGTGCAAACCACCCTCCAGGGTGATGGTTTTCAATAAGAATTTTTTTCTGTCAAAGGCATCCCTCAAATAATAATGCTCGGTATCCCAATCTTTCCCAATATGGTCTTCTGACCAGACAGCCGTTCCCTCCTGCCACCATTTGTCTGCGTAAGAATCGTATGCGAACTGAAAGGCGTGAAAAATTTCATGAGCCAAAGTTGCCTTGAAATTTTTCCCTGCCAATTCCCTGTCGATCAGAATGTAGGCCGCGGTCTTATTAGCAGGCACAGCTCGGCAGCACAGGCCGCCGGCTACGGAAATCTCACCTTCCTCATCTTCGTATTCCAATTCCTTATCTCCGACAAGGTAGATATCCAGCCTGTCGTTTCCTCCGAAGAAGACAGTGAAATTCGATTGTGCTTCTTCCCCCTCAAAATCAGAGGCCTGTTTTCCTCCGGCATCGGGAAGCGGCCCTGTTTCCATGATTTTTTCGAATTTGCTGTAAATATTTTTATCTCGAATGGTTTGACAGGCTTCTTCTGCTTTTTTCCTGTCACTGGCCTTGTTTCTGGCCCAGACCCGGATCTTGGGATGGCCGTCGTCCGAGTACCACCAGCGCTTGAGATTCTCTCGCGTGACCGGGCGCTGGGCATAGAGCATACCCGAAAGTCCACCTTTTTTTTGAGCGGACATCTTTTCTTCCTCTTGAATCTGCTGGCTGAAGACACTCTCCGGATGCGTCGGCCGCACCAGGTAAGGTTTCAAGGCGTCCATAGTCTCCTGCTTGAGTTGTGACTGAATTTTGGAGAAATCTGTCATGACCGGCGTTCCGCACTTGATCGGAGTCGGACTTTTGTATTTTGCCGGAAGTCTGGTTGGCTCGAACAATCTTTGAAGGCGGTAGGTCCAGGCCGTATCCAGGTCAAGAAGGCCCTTTTTCTCATCTGCATCAATCAGCTCCAGGGACGAGGAACCGTAGGCTGTGAATCGAACCGTCTTTTTCTTTTTCGCAGATTTGACTTCCAGCTCCAGCGCATACGTCACTCCTGCCTTATAGGGGTTGGCATGACTCAGTGTTGCGTACATTCCCCCCTCTTCCCATGAAGTGCTCCACCCTCCGGGATCTGGCGAAACATGAAACTTCAGATCTTCGGGATTGACGGTTCTGGAAAAACTAATGGCGATGGGATCTTCAAGGCTCCGGGTGAATCCGCCGTTTCCGGGCACAATGACTATCCGCAAGTCCTCTGCCTCAGGCTTTGCTCGTACCTGAGGCTCTTGTGCTTTTGTTTTGACCGTTTCCTGAATCTGGGGTTCGGCCTCCGCGTTCGGCTCCTCCCTGGATTTCTTTTTACAAGCTGCAATTGTCAGTGTCAGCAGCAAGAGACACACTGCTACCATGAGCATGCGCCTGAATGATGGCAGACACAATTTTTCCTTCATGTGCAAATGTTCATGCATAGTTTCCCCGCTCGAGAAAGATTTGATCTTCAAAAACTTTCAACTCTGCTTATTTATAACATTTATGTCACTGATATATCATATCAACACAACCCCGTCAATTTCAAAATTTGTAGTTTGGCTTAGCCATTTATCTGATTTTAAACATATTAGCTTTAATATGGAGGCATTTTTATTTGTTAAAATGGTCTTTTTAGGGGGGAAATTGGGGTTCTAAGAATCGACCTCTCAGAATAGCTTAATAATATGCCTTAGCCAGAGATTTTTTAGCCCGAAAATCTGTTTCACCACAATCTAGAGCATCAGCAGGTTTTTCTAAGACTCAATTTGAAGCAAAATTTTAAGGCAAACACAGATAATACTATTGATAGCTAAGTGCGACCTTCTCAGATTCCCTTTATCTGTCTTGAAGTTCCCTCAACTTGGCCGTGAGGCGTTTGGGTGATATGGGGTGGGCGGTTTTGAGCTCCGGCGCAAACAGAGACACTTTAAATTCCTCCACCATCCAGCGGAATTCATCGATGGCGTTCATTCTTTCGGCGGATATCTCGGAGGAAGATTTAGCATCAGCTCCTTCTTGTGCTGCGAGCACCTCCTCCTGGAGCTTTTCCAATGCCCGGACAAAAGGTGCGGCTTGATCGGCCTTTGTTTGATCCTTAGTGGGATTATACGCACCCCTCTCCACCCTTAGTCTTAGAGCTTCCAAATAACGGGAAATGTGCTTCAGTCTTTCCAAAGAATAAGTGTGCAGAAAATTTTTTGGCACCAAAATGTCTAATGCTTTTCGTGCCTCATCAATGAGGCTTTTAACCGCTCGGTTAGATCCATGGCTTTTATGGATACTGCTCAGTGTCGTGCGTGTCTTGTGGTAATTGAGAAGGATTCCTTGGACGGCTTCTCTGAGGGCATGACTTATGGCGTATAAATCTTTTATCATGCGCTCCATGCAACCCCTGAAGTCTTCTTCGGTGCGGATATCTTTTTCGAAAGCCTCTTTTTGGAGTGATTCCATAAAGAACTTTTGCAATACTTCTTTTCCGCCGAAGTACAATGCCTGAGTTTGCAATTCCTCATCCACAGCCAGATATTGTTTTAAAAATGCCAGATCCTTTTTGAAGTGGCGAAACAAAAGCGACCGAACTCCTTTTCGGTGGGACTGCTTGGCTTGTTCAGGATCGGCGAATAGCCGGATATTCACCCTGTCCCCGACAGGCTCAAGACCGGGATAGGCTGTCACAAATGGCCCGATCACAATTTCTTCCGGGAGCGCATTGAAATCCCATGAGGATAGGTCCCGCTTCTCCCACTCTTTCCGGGCTTGGATCCATTGATCGGATGATGGGGCAGCTTCCTTTGGCTTGACTGTTTTTTTGAGGAAATCAAGATCTCGTCCTGCCTCAAACTCGTCCCCGTCGGGTCCCTTCACGGAAATCCGCATCCTGAGATGTGCAGGAACTGATGCTTCGGCCCAAGCAGAAGCCGGGATATCCAGCTGAAATCGACGGCGGATAAAATCAGAGAGTGCTTTGTAAAGAGAGCCTTTCCTGGGCTCCAATTCCTCAAGGATAATCTCCACCTTCTCAGCGACAGGGACTAGGAGCTTGCGGTAACGTTTGGGAAGGCCCTTGATGAGCGATGAAATTTTCTCCCTGAACTGGCCGGGTGTGCCCCACTCCAAAGCCTCGGGGCTAAGGTCTTTTATCAGGGTGAGAGGAACGGAAAGTGTGGTTCCATCATCTTTCTCACCCGGAGCAAACCGGTAGGTCAGAGGAAGAGTCTGATCTCCGACCTCGAGATAGTCGGGAAAACCGGAGAGTTCTTCCAGATCGGGAAGGCGCTGAAGGAGGTCATGTTCACTCATTCTCAGGAAATCATCACCGCCCCTGTTCTTGATGTATTTCCGCAAGGTTTGCCCGTCACATATTCCCGGAAGACGTTGCGCATAGAAATCGGCCATGACATCTTCGCCAGCCATATACCCCCGCATCCTCAGCTTGTCTTCGATTGTGATTATACGCTTCATAAGATCCAGGTTGTGTTTGAGGAAGGACGGCGGGTCGATGAATTCGCCCTCTACGAGGGCTGTTTGAATGAAGATCCGGTGAGCTTCTTCAGGATTGATGCGGCCGTAGGAGACGCGGCGGCCGGAGACGATCTCCAGTCCATAGAGAGTTACCCGCTCGTCCGCCACGACTTCACCTCTGTCTTTATCCCAATGGGCATTTGAATGAGAAGAGCGGCAGAGATCGCCGCCCAGAGCTTCCAGCCATTCCGGATCAATGCGGGCTGCCGTCCGGGCAAACAGCCGCGATGTCCTCACCATCTCAGAGGCTACGATCCAGGGGTGGGATTTTCCGAACAATGTCGAACCGGGAAAGATCATGGCTTCCCGGCTCTTGGCTGCGGTGTAAAAATTTTTCTCCTTGAGCACGGCGATGTTGGAAAGATAGCCGGAGAGTACGGCACGATGTATTTGGCCGTAGATCTGCTTGGAGATTTGCTCTCTATCCCTGCGTCCCTGCGGAATCCTGTGCTCCTTGAGAATGGCCAGAATCTCGTCATGGACATGCACCCACTCCCGCATTCGGGGAAAGGAAAGAAAATGATCACGACAGAAACGACGCTGTTTGTTTCGTGAGCTCAGGTTTACCAGAGGATCGTGATAATGATCCCAGATGTTGAGTAGAGTTAAAAAATCCGAATCCGGATGACGAAAAGGCGCATG
>Ga0180432_10000316_pt1 | contig 77424 bp, 76 predicted proteins | sample SS_ome_10_FD_132414 | JGI IMG/M metagenome (GOLD analysis project Ga0180432, IMG submission 132414) | Hypersaline lake sediment archaeal communities from the Salton Sea, California, USA - SS_1_MS_2 metaG | ecosystem: Environmental > Aquatic > Non-marine Saline and Alkaline > Hypersaline >...
CTTAAGCTAAACTGACTTGGACCCGGCACTGCTCCATCCACCCCGGTAGGGGTGGCCGATTTGCCCGAGAAGATGGCCGGTTTGGAGCGAAACCGGTGTCCGATTTCACCGAAATACGCAATCAGGTCGGACCGGGTTAGGCAAGTCACAGCTCAGCCCTGTCAGCGATTGAAATACAACTACCAGTGACGTGGGATTATATCTATGATATGCAAAATATAAAAAACAGGTGGAACTACGTATTGACAAAGCAGCAAGACGAATGAATAATTACGTCTACCCTGCAGTGCTGGCAGGTCTAATTAACACACAAAAGGAGGACAACATGCCGGAGAGTGTCTACAAAATCATCACATTGGTAGGTACAAGCACCGAGTCGTGGGAGAAAGCAGCCGCCGCTGCGGTAGATCAAGCCAGTAAGTCTTTGCGTGACCTCCGAATAGCCGAGGTCGATGAACTCGATATGCAACTTGAGAGTGGAAAGGTAATTGCCTACCGCGCCAAGGTCAGGATCTCCTTTAAATATGAGGGAAAATAAACAGAGGCCAAGTCCTCAGAACGACTACTGAATAGACTCTGCATTTCACTCAACCCTGAAGTGAGTGAGAGATAGAATACCTGTGTTATCTGTTAATTCAGTCTGAACTGCACTTATGCGGCAATTCATACCCTCCTTGCAACCCTGCGAAGTATTCCTGTTCTATATCACCTGCTGCCCCTGTAATCACCCCGATTCCTATTGACAGAAGCTTTTGAGTCGATTACGATTGGCGCACTGAGTAAACCCGCAGCTCCTTTAATACCTTCTATAAAACAAACTGTTACCGGCTATATCGAAGAATACGCCGCTATAATCAGGAAAAATTTTTCGTGGATACAAGTATCAGTCTATGTAGCCAGTTTTACAAATCCAATTAAGCTTAGTCACAGGGCGGTTGTTACAAGGGTGAAAGGAGGACCCAGATGGTACAAAGAACGGATGCGCAGGCCAAGAAATCAAAGTTGGAGGCCTGGTTGCGAAATAAATTACCTTCGGCAGATAAAGTCTCGGTTAGCAATCTTAAAAAAGCCGCCGGGGGCTATGGTAGTGAGATTCACTTTTTTGATCTTCTTTTGCGGGAGGGAGGACAGGAAAAGACAGAGAGACTGGTAATTCGAGAGGAGCCGATGGTGTTCAGGGTCTTCCCCGAATATCATATAGCCAGGGAGTTCGACACGATGAAATCGCTGCAAGACAGCGATGTCCCGGTGCCCAAGATGTACTGGCTTGAGACTGACGCAAGTGTGCTGGGCGCCCCGTTCTACATCATGGGAGAAGTCGACGCTGAGGTGCTCGACCCCCAGCAGTTCGGCGATGAGCCTCACGGCCCCCTTTACCAAGCCAGGCCCGAGGGAAGGCTTAATATCTACCGTCAGGTACTCGAAGCCATGGCCAGGATCCACAGCGTCGATTGTACTAGACTTGCGCAATTTTCGCATGAAGATTTGCCTGGGAGTAGCGTCGATGCTCTCGATGAGCAGATGGACTTCTACCAGGGTATGGCACAGTGGGCGGAGGTCGAACCCCGCTCGCTGGTCGACTCCGCCTTCGACTGGTTGCGGAAGAACAGGCCTGAGCCGGGGCATATGTCCATCTGCTGGGGTGATGCCAGACTAGGCAACCTCATGTATCGCGACGGCGAGATAGCGTCCGTTCTAGACTGGGACATGACCCATATCGGAGTCCCGGAAACGGACCTGGCATGGTTTCTTGCCGTAGACTGGCTTACCGGTGAAAGCGGCTTGCGGGGCGCTCGCTGGGAGGGGGTGCCAGGTAGAGAGGAGAAGATACAGCTATATGAAAAAGCGCTGGGCAGGAAACTTGAGGACTTCTTTTATCACGAAGTGTTCGCATTCCTTAAACTGGGCATAATCTTCTGGAGAGTAGTCAAGAACATACCCGGGGTACCGCCGGAGTATATCCCCGAAAACCCGGCTATGTCCAAACTAGCGAGTATGCTGCGTCTGGAATACAGCACCTGATGCGTGCTACCCTTTTATAGACCGCCACCAGACCAGAAGCTCGAAGATCTGAGCGGCGCAGTGGATGACACCCTGTACGAGTTTAAGTGCGGCGAAGGTATTGGATACGGCATCCTTGAGTCCTGCGTGATAGTAGCTTAGGTGATGCTATGAGACCTTCCTCCGCCATTAAAATAGAGCAGCGAAAGAGGGACTAATGACTACTTCAGTAGTGACAGGGTCAGCTTCAGGCATGGGAGCCGCGCTCCGCAGGCATTTCGAGCAGTCCGGAGATACGGTTATTGGTATCGATATAAGAGATGCCGAAATTATAGCAGACCTTTCCGACCATAACGACAGGGAGAAGGCTATCCTGGATATAAAGCAGCAATGCGACGCGCTCGACCGTTTTGTGGCCTGTGCCGGTCTCGCTACATATGCGCGCCCACCGTCCCTTATCGCCTCTGTCAATTACTTCGGAGCGCTCGTTCTACTTGATGGGCTCTTCGAACTACTGCAACAAGGAGATAATCCAGCTGCGGTAGTAGTTCTGTCGAACTCAGCTCAATGGGTGCCTATGGACGACTCCCCCTACATGCAGGCCTTGCTGGATAATAACGAGGCTAATGCCACGAGAATCATCGATGACATGGAAAACGTCCTTATGGCAGCCTCCCACGCTTACGTCGGATCAAAACTGGCTCTGGGTAGAGCGATAAGAAGTCGAGCGACAAAGTGGGGCAAGTCCGGTGTGAGGCTTAATGCTGTAGCACCGGGGAATACAAATACGCCAATGTTAAGCCGTGTCCTCGAGGACCCGAATATCGGTGACAGCGTCAGGGATATGGAAATCCCTCTGGAACGTCTGGCTGAACCCGATGAAATAGCAGTCCTGATTGCCTTCCTGTGCAGCTCGCAGGCCTCTTATGTACACGGGAGCATCTTCTATATCGATGGTGGGTTAGACGCTCAGATTCGCCCGGACCGCTTCTAACCCTTAATTCCACGCGTCTGAAAGAAACCCTTGATTCTCTGAGTAGAACACTGGTCCCCTCTAATCCCCCCCACAAAATGACTGTCAAGTACTCAGGCAGGTGGTAATCCCTGGCAATGGTGCAGAGCTATACAAGCTCAGTTACCTTTTAAGACAGTATGAAGCGCCGTTGTCGTAAGGCCTGTAAATAGAACCTTATTTGCTATTCAGACTAGCTTCGTGTATAATGCAATTAACCTAGGTGTTGGGAGAATATGCTGGGAAGCAGTATATCTCCCTTATGCTGGGGATTGTAGGTGACAGTGAGGGGGGAGGTAGTGGGTTACCTACAAGAAACCATGCCCCCTTCGGGGTAGCATAGTAGAACGAGCCCTAGATTCATGTTCTAGGGTTTTTCTATTTCTGCCGCCTTTGAGGACAGCAGGAAGCGATACAAGCGGGCTTTAGTTTAGCCTCGCGTTCCAAGTTTGAGGACGTCACACCCGCCCCGCTTATGGCATAACGTTTATAAAGTAAAAAATTGCCACTATTAGAAATATACCTAAAACCGCTGCCATGCCAATCCACTCCCCTTTTTATTCCATAGCATGTAGGGAGTGTAGCCATAAAAGGGGAATTAACCAACCACCTAATAGTACCTATTTATACCTTACTTTAGTACCTAGAAATTAATTGAACCCCACAAAAGCTCCGATTCTGCGGGATTCTCACTCCGCGGGCAGGGCATCAAAAAGGGAGGCTTGCTTCGGCCTCCCTTCGATTGCTGGTGGAGACGGGGGAGAGTCGAACTCCCCGTCCAGAAGAATTCCATCCAGAGCATCTACAGGCTTAGTCAGCCGTTTGCTCTCGCTCAACCGTTCTCCGCTGACCGATTGCGGTCGAGCCAGCCGATTTATCTTGGGCAATCCCTACCGGCATCGGGATCGCTGCACCTCGACTTTTCGGCGCCCAGTACTCACCCTTCGAGGAGAGGTTGAGATGGACGTGGCTGCCTTTATTTAGGCTGCCAGTGCGTATTCGCGTTCGTCGGTTACTTTTTTTGCCACCTGATTTACGAGGGTGACGGCACCTCGGCCTGCAACTCTGAAACGCCACTCCCCTGTCGAACCTCACGTCCCCAAGAATACGCAAACACTGAATCCTAATCTCTAAATAAGTCATTCTTAGGATTTGTTCAGGATTTCGAGTCCAGTGCTCAGGACTTACGCTTCGGGGTGCGCTGGCTTAATGCGCGTTCCATATCTCGCTGAGCATCGCGCTGAGCTATAGCCTCACGTTTGTCGTAGACTTTCTTGCCCCTGGCGACTCCCAGCTCCACCTTCGCTATTCCATTTTTAAGGTACAACTTCAGGGGCACTATTGTAAGCCCCCCCTTCATCACCGCACCGCTCAACTCAGATATTTGCCTGTGGTGCAGTAGTAATTTCCTCGGCCTTTTCGGTTCGTGGTTGTATCTATTTCCCCCGGGATACTGGGCGATATGAGCGCCTATCAGCCACAGCTCGCCGTTTTCCGATCTGGCGTAAGCGTCGCGCAGATTAACCCTGCCCGCACGTATTGACTTTATCTCTGTGCCGGTGAGGACCAACCCCGCCTCAACGGTCTCCTCAATATGATAATCGTGATAAGCCTTGCGGTTGACAGTTACGGTTTTTGGAGACATGCTCTAGTCTAGCACATGTGAAGCGTTATGTCAAGTACTACTATGTATTTCCCCCTAATACCACAAGCCTTTTAGCCGAAAAAACGCCTTATTTCGCAGCTAATCCCTGGCTCCTATGATAGCCACACCCGAGACACCGCCGCCAGGAAGACCACCGTAATTCTGCGCTAAGCCTATCCGCGGGTTCTTCACCTGGCGTGGCCCCGCCTTGCCCTGAAGCTGGAGGTATGATTCGAAGATCATCCTCAGCCCGCTGGCACCTATAGGATGTCCAAAGCATTTTAAACCACCATCGGGGTTAATCGCCACTTCTCCACCGATTTCGAAGGCAGCCGCCTCCTGGTCCTCCTTGTATTTGCCTCTCGCAGCGTAACCCAGGTCCTCGGTTATTAGAACCTCCGTGATGGTGAAGCAATCATGTATCTCGGCGATGTCGACTTCCTTACGGGGGTCTGTTATACCAGCCTCGGCATAGGCAGCCTGACCCGAACGTACAATCTCGTCAATGTGCAGATAATCGTAATCGGACGCAATAACCCCCTGTGGTCCTGCTCCTGCGGATATGGCAAATCCCTTGACCATAACATAATCGTCTCTGATCCTTCTGGCGATTTCGGGCGTTGTGACAATCACTGCTGCCGAGCCATCGCTCACCCCACAGCAATCGTAAAGCCCCAGCGGCCATGCGATCATCGGAGCATTTAACGCCTGCTCCAGTGTTATCTCGCGCTGGAAGTGCGCCCTGTGATTAAGGCTGCCGTTATGGTGATTCTTAACAGCGATACGTGCCAGCATCTCCTTACCCTCTTGAGAGCTCAAGCCATAGGCGTGGAAATACCTTGTGGCGGAGAGAGCAAACCTGGCCGGCGCTACGACTGGCGCCCATACCCAGCTACTGAATTGAGGCTCGCCCCCCATCTGGGTAAGCCCGCTGGCTCCCGTGTCCTTCAACTTCTCCGCGCCACAGGCCAGCGCAATATCGTAGATACCGGCGGCCACAGCATAGGCAGCTCCCCTGAAAGCCTCGATCCCTGTGGCGCAATAGTTTTCAACCCTGGTGACAGGTATATAATCTGTTTTTAGAGCCCGGGCCAGCCTGCACCCGGCGCTGCCAGTTTCCGCGCCCTGTATGCCCAACCAGGCTGCCTGAATATCCTTCAGATCGAGCTTCGCATCTGCTAAAGCCTCGTGACATGATTCTACCATCAGGTCCTGATCGTTCTTATCCCAGAGCTCACCAAACCTCGTACATCCCATCCCAACCACTGCAACCCTATCCTTAATGCCTGGCATTACTCTTTTCTCCTCCTTATGCTATCGGTCTAATCCCTGAGCGGTATAGACTTCCAGAAGTAGTTGTGAATCCCATCCTGGGATGCTAATTTCCTGAAGCTCATCTCCACCTTCTGTCCCACTTCCAACTCCTCAAGTACCCTGTCAGTCATCGTGGTTGCCATCCGGCCCCCACCTTCAAAATCGATAATTGCTGTTACCCTGGGGGCCTCGCGCCTGGGACACAGATTATCCGCACTGAAGGTAAATATATTGCCTTTCTTGTCCGACAGCCTCACCTCGTCGAACTGGTCTTGAGTTCGGCACTTCGGACAAACCCTCTGCGGCGGGAAGTGGATTTCTTCGCAGGACCGGCATTTCAGGCCATGCAGGGGGAAAATCTGGCTGCGATCCCTCATCTGCGCCGATGAAGATATATGCCCCCCGGGTGGGGTCGGCTGGGCCTCAAAAACAAGTAATTCTCGCCATTGCAGGTATATCCTGTAGTCATCAACAATTCTCTTCGATGCCAGATGCCCTTTCATGCCCCGTCGATTCTCGACCTTCTTCCCTATCTGCCCGGTAACATTCATAACAATGGCATCGCTGCCGTTGCCATAGCTGTTGACGAGCAAACGGTCACCCGGCTTCGCCTCTTCCAGCGCCGCCACCAGCAACATCAATGGATAGGCAGCGCCCGTGTTTCCCATAATGTCAAAAAAGTGATGTTGGACCTGAGATTTGGGCTCAAATCCCAGCTTTCTCACTATGTCGCCGTGCACCCTCGCATTGGGAGCGGCGAAAATAGCTTTAGCGAAATCAGAGGGGTTGAGATTGCATTCTTGCAGCAGCGCAGATACCGTCTGCATCACCGTGTTAACATAGACTACGGAGTAGATAAACCTATCTTCCCAAGCGCGGATGAACTCGTCATCATCCCTACGCCAGATATCATTAACCTCGTTAGACACAGAATGCCAGGCCTCAATGCTGACAGCGACATCCGAGTCACCGACAAGCAATGCCGCAGCGCCATCACCGCAATTCTGCTCGAATTCAGTCCCGGGAGCCCCCATGCGGCAATCGGACGCCACCACTAGCACCTGCTTCGCTGAGCCCGCCTTCACAGCGTCCAGCGCTGCCCTCAAGGCAGCGGTCCCGGCCCTTAAAGAATTGGAGAAGTCAGCGGTGATGATATCCGGCCTCAGATCAGCAGCCGCGGCTATTGTAGTCGCAATCTGCTTTTCCCTATATGGAGCGGTGGTCGAGGCGAAGAACAAGCCGTCTATTGCTGCCCTATCCTGTCCCTTCAGGCAATCGACAGTAGCTGCCACCGCCATTGTAGTGCTATCCTCATCGAAATTGCGGATAGCCTTCTCGCCACGCAGCCCTTTCATTATGGCCTCCCGACCAAGTCTCCAAAGAGGTACATAGGCTCCATAAGACGTGATACCGGCCATCTATATTATTCCTCCTTGTCCGTAAGCTTCGAATAGCCTTAATTAGAATAACAGCCCACACGGGCGACTGTCAATTTAAATTGCCTGTCTGAGTAAAAGCTGCTAATATCAACATAATCATCGCTGAAAGAGACAGGAAGGTATAATTTGATTAGAACACCGGTGCTATTGCTTCTGTTTACGGCCCTTGCCATTGCCCTGGTTCTGGTAAGCTACGGCCCGTCTTGGTTTGGTCCATACAGCACACAACCAGAGTTCGATGTCGTGGAAGAAGCATGGCAAGTAATAGTAAATGACTTCGTAGACGGTGACGATATCGATCTGGACAGGCTGAGCCAGGGAGCGATAGAAGGCATGATCGAGTCCCTCGATGACCCTTATTCCGCCTACTTCAACGCCGAGCAGTATGAGATACGTCAGTACAGCCTGGGAGGGTCATTCGGAGGAGTGGGAATCGAGGTTACTGTTGATGAAAAAGGGAATCTTATTGTAATTGCCCCTATCGCTGGTACTCCGGCACAACGAGAAGGCATTATGCCCGGGGATAAGATTCTGGAGATCAATGGCGAGCCAACCAAGGATTTAGATTTCATTGAGGCCGTGCTCAAGATAAGAGGAGAACCAGGCACCCAGATTACACTGCGCATATTGCATGAGGGAGATGATGTTCCACAGGATTACACAATTACACGTGAAGAAATAGATACGGCCAGCGTTATAACGAAGATGCTCCCTGACAACATAGCCTATATCGAGATTAGCCACTTCACGAGTCGTACTGACTCCGAGATGACCTCCGCACTTGAGGATATTACCGCTGACAATGTGAGCGGCATTATCCTTGACCTCCGCGACAACCCCGGTGGTATCCTCAAGACAGCAGTAGCCGTAGCAAGCCAGTTCCTTGAAGAGGGCGTTGTAGTCTATGTGATAGACGGAGAGGGGAACAAAGATGAATGGAAGAATGAAAAAGAAGGGCTGGCCACCGAATTGCCACTGGCGGTCTTGGTGAACGGAAACAGCGCCAGTGCTAGCGAAGTCGTCGCAGGTGCTCTCCAAGACCACGACAGGGGTATAATCATCGGCACCCAGACCCTGGGCAAGGGGGCGGTCAATCACTTTAGTGAGCTAAGCGATGGCTCTGCTATCTACATCACCAGCGCCCGCTGGTACACGCCGAACATGCGGCAGATAGAAGGACAGGGGATTACTCCGGATGAGATAATTGAAATCACGGATGACGACATTGCACATGACTATGACCCTCAGCTTGAGCGAGCTATCGAGTATATCGAAAGCCTGTTATAAACATGTACATGACACAAATCGCAGTAATAATGAGCAGCGGGCTGATGGAACAACTCAGTCTCCAAGCATAGCACTATCGAATAAGCCAATCCCCTCTAACGTACTGTTGCCGTTCCTAGATTATCGTAGTATATTAGTTGCAGAAATAAAACTCGTGGGGGAGGTAACGCCTCATGCTTGAACAGTTTCGCGATATAATGATCATCATATCCGCCTTTTTAGTAATCGGTGCCGCCCTTACATTCGCTATCCTGACAATTATCGTCTTCCGCAAGGTATCCCCTACCCTGGATGCAGCACGTGATTTCTTCACCGACCTCCGGAGCGTTTCTTCTCTCGTAACTGGCAAAGTGTTCAAACCACTCACTAAGGGCGCTATTTTCGCTGCAGGTCTACGAAAGGCTGCAACAACCCTATCGGAACGCTCTCATAGAAAGGAGAAAAAAGATGGCAAAGGACAATAATGGCCCGAACTTCTTCACTGGCTTACTCCTTGGCGGCATCATAGGTGCAGTTCTGGGTTTGCTGTTTGCGCCGCAGCCCGGAGAGCAGACGCGCGAGCAATTGCGGGGCAAAGTAGACGAATTCGTTTCTCTGGGCAAGTCAGCATGGGAAGAGGGAAAAGAGGCCGCTACTCAGAAGGGTGAGGAACTAAAAACCAAATTCGATCAGGCGAGGCATAAAGCTTGACTTATCTGCCCTAGAGCAAGTCTTTTATGAAGATACTACGCTTTTCGGGTAGGACCCAAGAATCTTCAAAAACGTAGTTTTATCCCGAAGGTCTGCCAAAGCTTGACTGCAAATGCTGTCCTCCATATGCGCCTCTAAATCGACATAGAAAACGTACTCCCAAGGTTTATCCTTGCTTGGCCGCGATTCAAGTTTAGTCAGGTTTATGCCCCTGGTGGCAAAAGCACCCAAGCACTCGTATAAGGCTCCGGGGGCATTTTTCGTGGCAAAAACCAGCGACGTCTTATTAACATCAGCGTATTTGGCCTTATCCTTTGATACCACAAAGAACTTGGTGTAATTACCGGGTATCGTCTGAATATCCTCGGCCAGTATCTGCATCTGGTAGATTTCGGCTACTCTCCTGCTTGCCACAGCGGCACAGCTTGACAGAGCCTTTTCCCTTATTAGCTTGGCACTGCCAGCGGTATCATAAGTAGGCACGATTTCGACATTGAGCTTCCTCAGGAATTCCTCACATTGCGCCAAGGCTTGAGGGTGAGAGTAAACCGTCTTTATACTTGACAAACTCTCGCTCTCTGGCGCCATGAGACAATGGTTAACTTCTAACGCAATCTCGCCTAAGATATTCAGGTCACACTTCAACAGCAAATCATAGGTTTCATTTATACTGCCTGCCTGGGAGTTCTCCACGGGAACAACACCAAAATCAGCCCCACTCTCACTCACAAATCCAAAAACATCTGCTAAAGACCGGCATGGATGAAGCTCAACATCGCCAAAAAAATTCAGTACTGCGTCTTCGCTGAATGCGCCTCTTTCCCCCTGGAATGCAACCTTAGTCATTCTTCACTTATAAATAGCGGGTAAATATTATTTTCCACTTAGTATTGCCCGCATTACCTCCTCATTTGCAGCAGTCGTAATCGCCACCACCTCATCCTCAGCTTCAAGAATTGTGTTATCTGTCGGGATGAAAGGCCCTTTCTCCTTGCCGATCACAAGTAAAACGACGCTGCCCTCGGGCATACTGAAGGAACCGATTTTCTTGCCCACTACCTTTGAATCGGGAGGGACCTTTACCTCAACAACCTCAAACGTCCCGCTCTTAAACTTAAGCAAAGGTATCAATGGATGCGAAGGGAGCTCCTGCTCGATATGTGCCAGTATAAGGTTAGTGCTACTTACAGTTGCATCAATCCCTAATATCTTGAAAATCGTCTCATTATTAGGGTTAGTAATGCGAGCGATGGTGCGCGGGACATTGAACTTATGTTTGGCCACCTGGCAAGCCACCAGATTGTCTTCGTCCCCATCGGTAACAGCAACCAGCATATCCGCTCTGCCAGTTCCAACAGAATCAAGAGTGGCTGCCTCGCAACCGTCACCGCGATGTACTACGCCGCCTAGTTCCTCTGTCAGCCTTTCACATCTTATTGCGTCCTGCTCCAGAATCAGGACCTCATGGCCATCATTGAGCAATATCTTCGAGAGATGATAACCAACCTCGCCGCCACCAACTACTATGATATACATGTCTACCTAACCTTCAATTTTTTCTTTCAGAAGGCCCGCTACCACCTTGGTAGGGCTAACAGTATCCAACCCTAGATTTCTATACATTTCCTCGCGAATCGGGTCGTATATACGGGAAACCGCCTTAGGCACATGGTAGATATGTTTCGCTATCTGACAAGCCATTACATTACGGTTGTCTCCCTGTGTCGTAGTTACAAAGACATCCGCTTCCTCTATGCCCGCCTTCTTGAGCGACTCTTCCTCCAACCCATTTCCCACCAATGCCACACCACTGAAAGTTGGAGGAAGCTTCCTGAAACTATAAGGCTCGACATCCATAATGGTAACCTTGTGCCCCTCGGCATCCAACATACCGGCCAATTGAGCGCCAACGCGACCGCATCCCATTATGATAACGTTCATAGCGTATCAGTGCTCCTCCTCAGGAATCGGCTCTCTACAAATCAGCACCCAGCATGGAGCATTCTTGAGCACATATGGCGTAGTATCCCCCATGCTAAATTCACCAAACTTTTTCTCGTAACTGAGCCCGATCATTATCAGGTCCACTCCACGCTCTATCGCTTCGTCAACTATCGCCGGGCCTATCTCGCGTGATTGCAGGAGGTCGGTCTCAACATTGTAGTCCTGCTCCTCAGCGATGGTTTCCGCTTGATCAAGGACCTGCTCAGCCCTTTCTATTTCAGCTTTGACCTCAGCATCTAACGGCAATGTGCGATCCACCTGGATAACATAGGTAACGTAAATCTTACCTCCCGTCTTCTTAGCCAGCCGGCAAGACAGCCTAATTGCCTCCTCATCAGCCTTGCTGCCACTAACAGGGACTAGAACTTTCTTTGGTCGCATCACTTCTCCATTTTAAGACGGTAATCAACGCATTATAAAAATTGCCAAGCACATATTATAGTTCCTTTTGTAAAGCCTTGCAAAAGGTTAATCGATTAGAATCGGTTTATCCACTTGTCAAATCTTTCAGGAGAATGCTAGAATGTGGAAAGGTAAATTTCATTAAGTCCCTGTAGCTCAGTAGGATAGAGCAACTGCCTTCTAAGCAGTGGGTCGTGGGTTCGAGTCCCTCCAGGGACGCCAGCTAATTTTGAATCTGGCTTAACCTTGCTAGTTCGCACTGGCTTCCCCTTTCTTAGTTTTGCCCAGGCTAACCAGTGAGCTTAACCTAGCTTACCACCAGGTGGCAAACAATAATATGTATAATTGGGTAAATATCAATCACTATTTTTCATCAAGCATCTCAGCATGTGCTGCTCCTCTAACTCCCTCTCGAATAGATAGTTATTCTGCGTTGACGTAAACCGAGCAAATGGGCTAAAATCACCCGAAAATACCTTTGCGGATATAACTGAACCGAATATGCATTAAAGAAGACATTTCCCAGAGAAAGAAGGTAAATCAATGATAGAAGGCGCCTTAGATGGCTTACAAGTATTGGAATTATCCCAGTTTATCTCTGGACCGTATTGCTGTAAATTGCTGGCTGACCTGGGTGCGGAGGTAATAAAGATAGAGGAACCGGAAACTGGAGACGAATCACGACAAAGAGGGCCATTTCCTAATGATAGTAATCATATAGAAAAAAGCGGGTTATTTCTATATCTGAATACAAACAAATACGGTATTACCTTGAATATAAAAACGCCTAAAGGTAGAGAAATTTTTAAAGAGTTGGTCAGGGAAACCGATGTCCTGATCGAGAATAATCCTCCTTTGATGATGAAGGAATTAGAACTAAACTACAGTACACTCAAGCAGGTAAATCCCAGACTTATAATGACCTCCATTACTCCGTTTGGCCAGACAGGACCGTATCAAAATTATAAATCCTATTATCTGAATACATTTCATGGTGGTGGTGAGGGGTATTTATTACCTGCGGGCCTCGGTTATGTGCTCTATCCTGATCGTGAACCCATAAAAGCCGGTGGTTATATAGGAGAATATGATATTGGTCTGGCAGCTGCTATAGCAACTCTGGGGTCTTACTACATGGCTCAGACTGTAAATGAGGGACAATATGCAGATGTGTCCGGGCTGGAAGTAATAGCAGGGCTGATGAGATATGAGCATGCTCCCTATAATGACGGTTGGGTGGTGAACAGGGCTAGTTGGGCATTACCCATCGGTGGACTTGCGCAGTGTAAGGATGGATTCGTAGAGTTAATGCCTCTGATGGAACATATGTATGAAGGACTTTTAGAATTGATTAATCCTGAGTTAGCACAGGATGAGAAATACCAATACAAAAACGTTATGCTTAGTTACGCACGTCCCGTCGGAGGTGAGGACGATGATGTAAGGCAGAGCTTAAAGGACCTCATAGAGGAATGGGCTCTTAAACATACCAAGGAGGAGATATATCATCAAGTTCAGGCCAAAGGTTGTGCTGCAGGCATTATTGCCACACCGGAGGATGTGTTGGATTCTGCGCAGCTAAAAGCTCGTAATTTATTTGTTGAGGTTGAACATCCGGAAGCCGGTACATTGAAATTTCCCTCGACGCCATGTCTATTCTCAAGGACTCCCTGGCAATTACGCAGATATGCTCCACATCTAGGGGAACATAATGAGGCGATTTTTTGTAACCGGATGGGTATTTCGAAGCAGGAAGTACTGGAGTTAAAGCAAAAGGGGGTGGTTTAGTTAAATCATGTCTACTTATCGTGGTCCGCTTGATGGTATAAGGATAGCTGATTTTACAACCGGTTTAGCTGGTCCCTTCAGTACCCAAATATTAACCTGGCTCGGCGCAGAAGTTATTAAAATCGAAAGCATGGAGCATTCGAGCCTGCTCAGACAAACAGCAGAAGCAAGATTTATTAATACGAATTTAGCTAAATTAAGTACGACGATTAATCTCACCAGACCGGAGGGATTAGACCTCGCAAGGAGGCTAATAACTGTAAGTGACGTACTAGCCGAAAGTTTCCGCCCCGGAGTAATGACAAACTTGGGACTGGATTATGAAGCAGTAAGAAAAATAAAGCCAGATATTATCATGATCTCGTTATCTGGTTTCGGACAAACGCCTCCCGAGGGTCATTATCGTACCTGGGCAAGTATTTTTGGAGGAATGGGTGGACTGACACACTTGACAGGTTATCCCGATGGCATACCTTGCAATGAAAGAGGCGCCAATGATACCAGGGGAGGCCAGTATGCTGCCTTTGCTGTGCTGACGGCGCTATGTTATAGAATGAGGACCGGACAGGGTCAATACCTGGATCTAGCTGTTCGAGATGTGATTTGTTGCCACATTGGAGACGTTTTACTGGATTATACCATGAACCTCAGAGACCAGGGGCGCCGGGGTAACCGGGATGATAAAATGTCGCCCCACAATTGCTATCGCTGTAAAGGTGACGATAAGTGGATCAGTATAGCTGTGGCGACAGACGACGAATGGAGGTCGCTTTGTAAAGCTACGGGCATTGCTGAGCTACCTGATGATAAGAGATTTGCAGATGCCCGGGATAGGTGGCAGAACCAGGATGAACTCGACGGAATCATTACAGCATGGACACTGAACCATACCCACTATGAAATAATGGAGATATTACAGGCGTCCAGTGTAGCAGCCGTACCTTCGCTAAACTGTGAGGAGATTTACACTGATCGCCATTTCAAATCAAGGGGGTTTGTGAAGGAGGTCGAACACCCTGAGCGCGGAAAACAAGTTGTAACCGGACCACCCTGGATACTATCGGCAACCGAGACCAGCTTAGATACAGCCCCGCTAATGGGACAACATAATGATTATATTTTTGGTGAGCTGCTTGGATTATCAAGCAGTGATATCGCCAGACTCCGTGAAGACCAAGTAATATATTGACTATTCCGCAATAACCAGAGTAATACGGCTATCATGTCATCAATTCCAAACGAACGAATATCATACCCCCAGGTAAGCTTTCCTGACATAATCGCTATCTATTAATTCAACTGTATCACCTTCAAGTATGATCTCGCCCAACTCCAGTACATATGCTTTTTTAGCAACAGCGAATGCCAGTCGAACATTCTGTTCTACCAGAAGTACAGTTGTATCGAGTCGGTTAATCCGAACGATAATATCAGCAATTTCATTACACATCAAAGGTGACAGGCCAAGTGTCGGCTCATCCATTAGAAGCAGTTTTGGTTTTGACATCAGAGCCCTTCCTATCGCTAACATCTGCTGCTCTCCACCGCTTAATGCTCCTGCTAATTGTTTGCTCCGTTCTTTAAGTACCGGGAAATAATAAAAGATGTCTTCCAGGTCTTTATTTATTTCCTTCTTAGACTTTCTCAGATAGGCACCCATTTTAAGGTTCTCCATGACAGTCATATGTGGAAAGAGTCTCCTGCCCTCCGGTACAAGAGCAATACCTTTATCAACTATTTGTCTGGCCGGTATTCCATTTATTTTCTCACCTCCAAACAATATCTCTCCCAGAGTTGGTTTATTCAATCCACATATAGTTCTCAAGGTCGTGCTTTTCCCGGCGCCATTAGCCCCTACGAGACTTACAATATGACCCTGGTCCACATGGATTGAAATATCTTTCAATACCTCAACCTTGCCAAAATGAACTTTTATCTTTCGAATCTCAAGCAACATTGATATCTACACCAAGATATGCTTTAATCACATCTTCATTCTTACTTATTAAGTCAGGGCTGCCTTCGGCTATTTTCTTGCCATAGTTCAATACTACTATGCGATCACAAGTATTCATAACGGCCTTCATATTATGTTCCACAAGTAAAATCGTTAAGCCGTTATCACGCAATTTTACAATATAATTCATGAAGGCAGATGTTTCTTCTGGAGTCAACCCTGTTACAGGCTCATCAAGTAGAAGTATTGTCGGATTTGCAGCTAGAGCCAAACATACTCCCAACAACCTTTGATAACCGTGTGGTAAATTTACAGCATATTCATTTTGTACCGTTGAAAGACCAATTGAATCTATTAGCTCTAACGCCTGATTCTTAATATTATTTTCCTCAGCCCCTATAGAAGGAGTGTTGATAAAGGTTCGTAATAATCCTGATCGATATTTTAGGTGGGATGCAATCAGTACATTCTCCCAAACCATCCTCTGTTGAAATAAAGTGTTGGAAGCCTGGAAGGTACGTACTATCCCTTTTGCAGCGACTTCGTTTGCTTTAAGTCCTGTTATATCCTCACCTCGAAATTTTATCCTACCTTTGTTTGGACGGATAAAACCTGTAATAAGATTGAAAAGGGTTGTTTTACCAGCACCATTAGGGCCAATCAAGCCCAATATCTCTCCTCTAATTAGTTCCATACTCACTTGATCGACTGCGTTTAACCCTCCAAAAGATTTGGATAAATCTATAATTTCAAGCAGTTTCATGCTTAATATTCCTCTCCAGGAGTCTAAGCAGTCTTAAACGCCACGCTAAAATACGCTGGGGTAACGATATAAGACCATTACGAAGGAAGAAGATAATTAAGATCAATATTGCCGCATAAACCAAAGGTTGAGCTTTTATGGGGATATCGAGAAACTCTGTTAGTAGTATTAGAGAAAAAGCGCCGACAATGGGCCCCCCTATAACGGAAACCATACCACCAACAATTGCATATATTTGTATATAAAGCGATTGCCATGTGGTAAAAAGTTCAGCCCCCGCGAAGTTCAGATAATGAACTAAAAAGCTACCAGTAATACCGGCAAAAAAACATCCAATGGAAAATGCTATTAATTTGTACCTAATTACATCAATGCCTATACTTCTAGCAAGATCCTCATCTTCACCTATAGACGTGAATATTCGGCCGATCCTCGAAGTGTATATCCTGTATAAGGTAATAACGGTAACTGCCGCTAGAAAAAGAATAAGATAGTAATAATGTACTTTAGATGAGAAATCTATCGCTCCAATAGCGTTCGGCCTGGGAACACCAATAAGCCCCACATATCCGCCAAGAAATTTCCAATTTCTGATAATAATTACAAATAGTTCATTGAAAGCGAAAGTAATGATAAGGAAATATATACCCTTCACTCTGAGCAGGGGGAAACCTAATATTAGGGCTATAATCGCCGTTATTAGACCTGATAATGGTAGAGCCAGCCAGAAAGAAATCCCGGCTTTCGTTACAATTAAAGCTGAAGCAATACCGCCGACGCCCATGAAAGCAGCATGTGCCAGACTTAAATGCCCGATTTTCAATATAAGCAGCCAGCTCATTGCCAGTATACTGCTATAAATACATATAATTACAACGTGCATCCAGTAAGGCTGGTTACTTAGCAACGGCCCCAGGACTAATAAAATAAGACAAAATATTATGAAAGTTAATTTTCTTTGCATGATGAGAATTATGTGAACTATTTAATGCCTCATAATATATTCCTTGCCCAATATGCCTCTCGGTCTGATGAGAAGCACTATAATTACAAGACCGAACAACATCGCAGTAACCCAGTGCTCGACATACCAGAATCCAAAGCTTTCCACAAATCCTATGATAAGAGCCGCAGTAAAGGCTCCAGGTACACTTCCAAAACCGCCAACGGTTATTACTAAAATGGCTTTGAACATTATTGTTTGTCCCATATAAGGATCCACAACACCAAAAACAGGAGCCAGTAATGCCCCGGCAAATCCAGCGAGGCCAGCTCCGATACCCATAGCTAATGCACTTGTATAGTTGAAATTGACACCCTGTAGGGTTGCAGCTTCACTATCCTGAGCCACAGCTCTCATTGCCGCTCCCTGTTTTGTATGATTAATAAACCAAAACAAAGCCAACATGACAAACGCACCGGCAAATATTACTATAATTCTTTCTACAGATAATGTAGCTCCGAATATATCAACGTTGCCTGAGACAAAAGGAGCGATTGATCTTTCTTGCTCACTAAAGATAAGCGCTCCCCCACCCTCTACAAAAAAAACAAGACCCAGCGATACAATCACGGCTGCGAAGAATTGACCGGCTAGCCTTCGGAAGAGCAGCTTATCAATTAGAATTCCAAATAAACCAACACTTAAAACAGATAACGCCAAAGCAAGTGGAAAGGGCAAACCGGCTTCCTGGAACACATAATAGGCTACATATGCCCCCAGCATATATAGAGCACCGTGTGCAAAATTTACTATTCTGGCAATTCCTAATACCAAGGTAAGTCCTGATGACACCAGAGCATATAACATAGTGAGAAGGAGAGCATTGAAGATGATCTGCGCAACTGGCATTAGAAACTACCTCCGGAGGTTGCAACTAAACAGTTGGGAAGATCAAAGGGCTTACAGATAAAAAATTTAGGCCTGCTGAGTTGAAGGGGTACAACTATGACAGGCCTATGATTGATTATAAGTCTCTTGATAAATTCAGGCATATATCATTTGTTGAAATATATCAAGTATTTGAAAAGAGTTAATCTACGCTATGGACATGGTACAATTTCATCAGCCGGAGGCGGAGGCAATATTTCTAATAATTGCGGCACCCCATCCTGTATATCCATCAGGTGTATTGGCATTACAAGTTGATGGTTTAACCCTCCATACCTCTTTTCGCCGGACCAGTAAGCGTCGCCGATAGGCAGGTGTATTGGCTCACTATCTGCGGCCATCTGGTCGAAAGCAATCATGACATCTGTGGGGTCCGTGCTTTCCGCTTTCTCTATACCCTGTATAATAGCTTCTATTAATCCGACAAAGGAAAGCGCTTGATCATCATATTCACCATACTTGGCTACGTAATCATCGTGAAACTGCGTGGACTCGGGAGTAACTCTCCAGTCCAAATTCTGAGATATAAAATACCCCTCTGAGTATTCAATACCGGCCGTTCCAACCACGACATCAACATTTGTTGAAGTAAGCATACCCGTAGCCATACCTGTATAACCAAGTTGGCGGGCTTGTTTCAAAGGCTCCGGCCCAACAAATAGAAGGTCCGGGTCGTCAGCAAGCAGTGTGGTAAGCATAGTATGGTAATCCATTGTAAGCGGCGGGTAATATATTACAGAGGTTTCAACGCCTAGCTCTCCGCATACTTTTTCGTAACATTCTGCAATTTCAATCGAACTCATGGTCTCGTATGTAAGCATGGCAAAATTCTGTATATCATAATTATCGATCAGCCACCCCATAATGCTGTATGCTCCAACTGTTGCTCCCATATACGGCCTGAAAACGTAAGGCCTTTCGGGGCTTATTATTTCTTGGCCACCAGAAGATGTCGTTGTTACCAGTACCTGGTTATCGGCAAGTAATGATGACGATGCGCTAAATGTTGATCCGAACAGACCGACTATGTAATCAACATTATCTTCGTTGATTAGCTTTTCGACATTTGTTCGTCCCCTTACAGGATCGTAGGCATCGTCATACCAAGTCATATCGATTAAATATTTGACACCATCAATAACGATACCACCGTTCTCGTTGAAATCATCTATAATTAAATCAACTGTTCGTTGGACTGGGGTACCCAGATAAGCCCCAATACCAGTAAGAGGAAGCGTACCCCCCATATCTATATATGCTTCTTGAACCGGTGTTTCTGTTACAGTAGCGGAAGGTTCTTCCCCCCCTCCACAACTTATAAGCGCGGGAGTGACAATTATTGAAAATAAAACAACTAATACGATCGGTAAAAGCTTCTTCATGTTGTGTTCCTTCACTAAATTTCTCGTTGATTAAGATTGGTTAACTTTTGCTCGATTTTACATCTGCGATTATATTGTGTCAACATACAGTTACATTTGAAGACGAAAGTCTCAGGAGTAGTATATTCATATAAAGACTGGCGTTGTGTTTAAAATAAGCTCTAAACCGTTCGCCCTGAGCTTGTCGAAGGGAGCTTGTCGAAGGGAGTCTGCCGAAGGGCCGTTTATAGTTCGATAAGCCTATACTGAGCAGAGCCGAAGTGCTCACCACGAACGGCGTCCTTAATATCGGCTGTTCTAAAATTTATTTTCATTCTTCGTGTTGTTGATTGCAATCAGCATGACATATTCCTGCAAAAAGGTTAAAAGCAGGTGTTCAGTGCCTTCTCCTAAAGCTAACCTTGCCTGCAAATTAGCCCGAGATTCACTTTTTGTAATGCCGCCAACTATCTCCATATAGTAGAAGCAGTGTCCATAACTTGTACAGACACTGCTTCTATCTAAGGTGTTACTGGAATTACGATGTTTCCGGCGCGGCTTCCGCAATTTCGGAAAGCATCCAGACCTGCATGTCAGCCATCATAGCCATTGCACCCGGGAGGTCAGTGGCAAAGGTGGATACAATATTATTCCAGCGCTGTATCAGCTCTGCATCTCCTGATGCGTTGACTGCATCGGTCATTTGACCAAGCAGAGCTATGTCTAGCGCTGCCACCAGCGCCGCCATCTCGTCCCCCACACCCATCAAGGGCTGGACTTCGGTGGGGAAGGCCGAAGCTACATAAGAACATTCGCCCAGCATATAGCCATAGAACTGGAATAAAGTCATACCCGGGTCACCTGCGGTTAAAGCAGCCTGAAATGTTCCCCAACTCTCTATTAGGCCTTCATTCTCAGTTCCATTGATCGCTGAAGTCAGTGCGCCAAATAATGCAGTGTCGCTACTATCTGCGGCCCACGCTTCGATCTCATCAACTACACTCAACATCGTTAAGATATCGGGTAACAATGCCGCGGCTATCAGTTCATTTTCAGCTTCGAGAGCCGCGACTTCGGCTTCAAGAGCTGTAACTTCTGCCTCAAGGTCCGTGATCTGCGTTTCAAGATCTGTTATTTCGGCCTCTGCTGCGTCGCGCTCAGCTACTACTTCATCGTAATCTTCCTGCGATATACCAGAGGAGCATCCGGAGAATATGATACCCAGGACTACGAGAATAGTGACCCCGACCAGCAATGATTTAGACTTCATGGATTTAACCCCCCTAATTTATTTATATCTAAATCAAGTCAATTTACGACTTGATAAATTTCTTATACCGGGAATAAATTTATGGACACTCGTATAATTGCATTAAACGGAAAAGACGTGTGGATATCTTTATTTGGATTCAAACATGGAACTTATACTACACTCACTTGCCAAAGTCAATAGCATCTATCATGAGATCGCAATCAACAGAAATAAAACGATAGATCGTGTGTTCAGTATAGCTTACCCAAGAAGTTGCCCCTGTTGACGGAACGGAAAGCTTCGCATATGCTATCCATGCAGGAAGCTTGGCTGCAGCGCACCTGCAAGTGCTTGTCATATTTAATACGGAGGTTGAAACATGTCGTCTGAGTCTATTGCAGAGCTTTTTGATCTTAACGGTAAGGGCGCCATCGTAACCGGAGCCGGCATGGGTATCGGCCAGGCTATCGCCTTCAGGCTGGCAGAGGCAGGCGCTGCCGTGATGATAACCGACATCAACCTGGAAGCTGCAACCCAAACCGCGGAGCAGATCGTGAGCAGAGGCGGCACAGCACAGGCTATCCAAGCCAACGCCAGCAACTCAAAAGATGCGAGGAAGGCATCCAAAGCTACGGTAAAGGCATTCGGCAGCCTTGACATACTGGTAAATAACGCGGGTATTTTCCCCCACGCATCAGTTCTCGATATCAGCGAGAAAATGTGGGATGAAGTGCTCGGCATTAACATCAAGGGCGTATATTTCAACTCCCAAGCTGCTGCCAAGGAGATGATCAGGGCCGGTCGCGGAGGGAAGATCGTTAACATGGCCTCGATGGAAGGCCTGCACCCACGAGAGGACCTGGGACACTACGTTACTACCAAGGCAGGTGTGATTATACTCACCAAGTCCCTCGCCCTCGAGCTAGCGCCTCATAACATCCTGGTAAACGCCATCGCGCCAGGTGGTATTTTAACGCCCGGTACCGTAGCTCAGAGAGCCACACTGAAATCCAGCGGCAAATCTCTCAAGGAGCTCTATGACAATTTCATGTCACGACTGCCACTGGGCCGTATGGGTGAGCCCGATGACGTCGCCAAGGTGGTGCTCTTCATGGTCAGCTCCGCCGCAAATTATATGACAGGCAGTGTCATACTGGTAGATGGAGGATACCTACTATCCTGAATTATACTACACAACAGATAACACACACCATGTTTTAACTACTCCGCCTCAGACTTGACCTTCGAGTAGCAGGCAGCATCACCAGGGGACATCCTGGTCATGTAATGAACTCGATTCATCCCATCACCTACACCCGTATCACCCTTATCGTTGCACTACCCTTGTGTTTCTGATATCATGTGCGCTACCCAAGGATTGTACATCCAGCCTATGAGTTAGACACATCATGGTAAGAGAATTAGAGAAAAAATACGAGTTTAAGACCAAGAAACAACTCATAGCAGAGTTAGAAACCCTGTATAAGCGCATTGCCAAACTTGAGAAGTCCGGTAACGGGAGCGGGTGGACAGAGGAGGCACTGCTCCAGCGTGAACTTGTGGCATCAGCGACTATTGAAGAAATGACTGACAGCGTCATGCTTGTAGATGTAGAAGGCAAGGTACTCTATATCAATAAAGCATGCGAGAAACTACTTGGATACAAATCAGAAGATTTGATCGGTAAGTCCGCTCTCGAGTTACCAACTTATCGCAGTTGGAGGGAGCAGGAAAAGGCCAAGAAAGCTATGAAAGAAGTTATGGTAAAAGGCAGCACCGGATACATTGATATGGGCGCTATAACCAAATCAGGCAAGGAAATCCCGGTCTCATTTACAGCTTTTGTTATAAAGGATACCCAGGGCAACCCAAGAAACATGGTCGCTATAATGAGGGATATCACAGAACGCAAGCGTGCCGAGGACGCCCTGAAAGAGAGGGAGGAAAACTTCCGCGCTCTTATCGAGAATTCCATGGACATCAGCGTAATCACCAATGCCGATCAAACCATCCGCTATGTGAGCCCATCTATAGAAAGAACCCTGGGCTATAAACCGCATGAATTGATAGGTAAGTACGCTCTTGATTTCCTCCATCCAGATGACGTAAAGAGTATTATCGACAACTATGACACCCTTGCCAATCACCCGGGGCAGCCTGTATCCATCGAAGTCCGCTTCCGGCACAATAACGGTTCGTGGCTCGTGATCGAAGGTATAGCAAATAATCTCGTCGATGATCCCACAGTTAATGGTGTCATTGTCAACGCTCGCGACACTACAGAGCGCAAGCGTGCTGAGGAGGCACTGAAACAGAGAGAGGAACACTTCAGGATAATGATCGAAAATTCCCTAGATAACATTTCCATTCTGGATAGAGACGGACATATTATCTACCAGAGCCCGTCAATTGAACGCGTGCTGGGATATAAAATCGACGAGCATACTAACAGGAATGCCCTGGAATTCGTTCATCCAGACGACCTGCAATTTGTTACCGAGTCCTTTACCAAACTGCTGCAAAATCCAGGTTCTACATATCACGGCGAGTTGCGTGCCCTGCATAGAGACGGTTCATGGCGTACCCTTGAGGTCATGGTCAGGAACTTTCTCGATGATCCTGTTGTAGCTGGCATCCTTGCCCACTTTCGCGATATCACCGAGCGCAAGATGGCAGAGGAGGAACGCATCGAGCACGCGGCGGCTCTGGCAAGGGCGGAGGAACTGCAACTCTCCCGCCAGAGGATGGTAACTGTTCAAGAATCCGTCCGAAGGGACATTGCGCACCAACTCCACGGCTCTGTGCAAAACAGGCTAATTATCCTTCTACACCGGCTAGCGGAACTGGAGCGCATGGCCCCAACAGAAGAGCTCGCCCACGAGCTAGGTGATCTACGTCAGAAACTTGTAGAGTTGCTTGAGAGCCAAGTAAGGGCTATCAGCCACCAGCTTTACCCCTCGATTCTGCGTCGGGGCCTTATCGCGGCCCTGCAATCTCTAGGTGACCAATTCGAGACGGCCATTGCTGTTGAGACAGAGTTGGACGATACGCTCATACAGCAGGAGAGGGCTAATCCGCAGTTGATTCTAGAGCAAGTTAGGCTAGCAGCCTACCGAATCGCCGAAGAGGCGTTAACCAATGCGGTAAAACACGCGAAAGCCAGCAGGTTAACCATAAGGCTAGAACTGTCCTCTAAAGAATGGTTGCGTCTTACCGTGCGAAACAATGGGCAGGGATTCGACATAGAAAGTACGCCCACTGGACAGGGCATACTTATGATGCATGATTACGCTGAGGTCGTAGGCGGGAATTGTACTGTCCGCAGTGCCCCAGATGAGGGAACAGAGGTTATAGCTGCTCTTCCCCTTGCAGGGCCCGGCGCAGAGCCTCCAGAGAGAGTCTTACCTTTGGAATAAAGGCCAGCGCGCCTTCCTCCCTCGCCAGTTTCTCATAGACGCGCTCCTCATGAGCACTGACGAGTATCGCTTTTATATCAGGATAGTGACGTTGCACGTACCTTGTCACCTCTAAGCCATCTGGCTCCGGCATATACATATCCGCTATCACCAGATCAGGCGTCAAAGAGGGGATAAGGCTAACTGCTTCAGTGCCAGTACTAGCCTCTCCTACCAACTGGAAGTCCCCGCTCTCCTCCAGAATTGACCGGAGCCATCCTCGAAACTCTGGTTCGTCATCAGCTACAATAACCCGGTACACCTACATCCCTCTCCTGGCTAGAGCTCAGCCTTATCAACCGCAACCAGAGTAACGCCTTTGGAAACAGATAACATAGTGCTAGCCTGACGATTCTCTTCCGTCTATCCCTGACGGCTCTTGGAGCTTTCCAGATAGAGAAGGGTAGCTTTTACTCGGGCGTGAATGTCTGGCTCATGGGAGAGATGTAGTTCCTGATAGATAGCGTTGATATAGGTTTCCACAGACTTTCGGGACAGCCTAAGCTGCTGTGCTATAGCGGCGTTGCTATAGCCCTGGGCAAGAAGCTCCAGCACCTCCTGATGTCTCGGGTTCAACCTCGCTACCGCCGAACCCTGCCTAGGCCGAAGGCCCGCCACCACCGCGGGGTCTAATACTACCATACCCACTTTGCTCCCCTGGATGGCACGCACGATAGTGGCCAAGTCCGGCACTGTCTGTTTCAAGAGATAACCCCAGCCCTGTATCTCTTCAAGAGGCAAGCTTGTAACATAGCGCCGTTCACTATGAGCTGAAAGGATTACGATTCCTATCTGCGGCATTTCCCTTTTAATCTCTAATGCCGACTCAATCCCGTCCATCTCTCCGGGGAGCTCAATATCCATAAGCACGACGTCCGGTATTTTCTCCCTGGTGAGGCTGACAGCCTTCTCGCCATCCTCGGCCACTCCAACCACCTCAATTACTGGCTCCGCAGACAAAGTACGAACTAACAGTTCCCTGAAAAGTGCCTCGTCATCCACTATTATCACTCTTGTTTTCTCCATGCGCACACTCCTCTCCCAAAACACCGCCCATCTGCAACTGGACCCAGATGGGGGCCTATACTCCCTTACCCTAATTATGTCAGGTGCTAACACTGTTGTCTACACCGTGCCACCACTATCTCATATGGTGCAACCCTTAAGAGTCATTAAGAAACGATAGTGGGATAAAACAAGGAGCGACACTATACTCATAAACAACTCTTGGCATTATCCTCATGGGGGCAGTTTTGCAAATTATCTAGATAGTACGGATAATATGCATTTTTGACAGAATTCGAAACGATTGCTAATCTATGTGGGCAGAGCTATAGATTCTAAAAGGAGATGTCGATGATAGGAATAACCTCATATGGTGCCTATATACCCTGGCATCGGATAGATCGACAGCTTTTTCTGAAAGCGTGGGGAGGCTTTGCTATGCCGGGGGAGCGAGCTGTAGCCTACTATGACGAAGACAGTGTGACCATGGCTGTAGAGGCGGCCCTGGACTGTCTCCGAGATTTTGACCCAAAATCGGTAGACGGCCTCTTCTACGCTTCAACCACCTCCCCCTATAAGGAGAAGTTGTGCTCGGCCACCATGGCGCTGGCACTTAGTCTCCGACGGGATATCAGAACCGTCGATATTACGAGTGCACTGCGTTCGGGCACGGCTGCCCTGGGCTTCGCACTCGATGCTATATCCTCAGGGAGGTCGGACAGCATACTGGTAACAGCATCCGACGTTCGCCTGTCTCCCCCATCGGGCATGACTGAGCAGGCCCTCGGCGATGCCGCCGGCGCCCTGCTCCTGGGCAAAGAGAATGTCATCGCCGAGGTTCTTGACTGCTACTCGGTCTCGGATGAGCTTGCTGCAACATGGCGCGGTGAGGCCGATACTTTCATCCGCTCATGGGAAGACCGCATGACCATGGACGAGAGCTACTCAAAGGTCATGCCCGAGGCTATATCAGGGGTTATGAAGAAGGCAGGCCTCAATACCAAGGACCTGGCCAGGGTAGTCTTCGATCCTCCCGGCGATGTCAGAAGGCACGGAAGAGTTGCGGGTGAGTTAGGGTTCGATCCGGCGCAACTACTGGACCCCGGCGGTGTTTTCATGACCGTGGGACTTCTCGGCTCAGCCATGTCATTTGTGATGCTGGTGGCTGCGCTGGAGCAGGCGAAGCCCGGAGATAAGATACTGTTCGCCGCCTATGGCAACGGCGCTGATGCATACGTACTGCAAGTGACCGACGCTATAGGCAAGCTGAGCGAGCGACGCGGGTATGCGAAGCACCTCGAATCCAAGGGGATGATGCGCAGCTACAATGACTACCTTCGCTGGCGTGATATCGTGCCCCTCGACCAGGCCAGGCGACCCGAGAGAGGGCACATCTCCCTGGCAGCTAACTGGCGGGAACGGCACGTTGACCTGGGCCTCTGGGGAATCAAGTGCAGGCGCTGCGGCACCCCTCAGTACGACTACGGCGGCATGACCACCACTCCCATACGCGTGTGCGCTGTCTGCGGGGCGGTGGACGATTTCGATGACTACAATTTCGCTCGCCGCAAGGCCACTGTTTTCAGCTACACCCATGATATGCTGAGCCCATCTCTCGATCCGCCAACGTCAGTGGCGATGATTGAGTTCGAAGGCGGAGGGAGATCACTTTTCGACCTTACCGACCGCAATCCCGATCAAGTCCAGGTAGGCATAGAAGTCGAGATGACCTTCAGGAAGGTCTTCTTCGACAGGGGCCTCAACAACTACTTCTGGAAAGCTCGACCCATCAGGTGCTAAAGGAGGCAGAATATGGCAGGAAGCATTAAAGACCGGGTCGCGATTATAGGCATGGGCTGCACCCGGTTTGGAGAGTTGTGGGACAAGGGCCCGACTGACCTTGTTGTGGATGCCGTTGAAGAAGCCTGCGCCGATGCCGGCGTTGAAAGGAAGGACATCGAGGCGCTCTGGGGAGGCAGCATCTTCACCGCACACGGTGGCCGGTTCTTCACAGAGGCCTTGAGAATGCAGTACATACCGGCGTCACACCTGGTCAATGCCTGTGCTTCGGGCCAGGACGCCATGAGAAACGCCGCCTACGCCCTCGCAGCGGGCATCTACGACATCGTCCTCGCCGTAGGCGTGGAGAAGATCAAGGACGAGGGCATGAGCGGCCTGCCGGGTATGGATAACCGAACCCATACGCACGCTGTGGCAACAATGCCGGGCGTCTTCGCGATGATGGCCACCAAGTACTTCCACCGCTACGGCTTGAACCCCGAGGAAGGCAAGACAATGCTGGCCAAGATCTCGGTGAAGAGCCATGCCAACGGCTCATTGAATCCCAAGGCCCATTTGAGGAATGTGCTGACCGTGGAGCGTGTGCTGAATGCCCCGATCATCGCCTGGCCGCTGGGGCTGTTCGACTGCTGCGGGGTCTCCGACGGCGGTGCCGCTGCGATCATGACGCGTGCCGACAAAGCCAAAGAATTTCGCAAGGATCCCGTATATTTGAAGGCGCTGCAGATATGCGGCACGCCCTCTTCCGGGCGAATAACGTCCGAGTACGACTACACGCATGTCGAAGAGTCATACCGGGCTGCTGTGGCAGCTTACGAGGAGGCCGGAATCACAGATCCGCGCGGGGAAATAGGTATGGCTGAGGTACATGACTGCTTTTCCATAACCGAGGCAGTTACCATGGAGGATCTTCAGTTCTGCGAAAGAGGCAGGGTCAAGGATGACATTGAGGCAGGCACCTTTGAGCTCACCGGCGACCTGCCGGTGCAGCCGGACGGCGGGCTGAAGTGCTTCGGACACCCCGTCGGTGCTTCAGGCATAAGAATGGTGTACGAGCTCTATCTTCAACTTCAAGGGCGAGCCGACAAGCGCCAGATCAAGAACCCTAAGCTCGGTCTGGCCCATAACCTCGGACACGAACCCTACGCGCCATTGTGCAGTGTCTGCATCGTCGGGCTTTGAGACAATGTGTGTATTATTTAACCTAAAACCAATTAGAGAGGTGTTTGAATGACACAACCTGCTCCAGCATCGCCAGTATTCTGGCGGTTCAACCCAGAGGTATTCAGGCTAATTGGCATCAGATGTAAGGATTGTGGCCATATTAGCTACCCCCGCACCAAAATTTGTCACGAATGCGGCAGCTTAAATCTCGAGGAATTTAAGCTCGCTAAGAAAGGGACAGTGCACACCTACTGCGTCAACTGGGCGCCCCCTCCGAACTTTGAACCACCGATCACGCCCGTCATAGTTGACCTTGAGGGCGGCGGCAGATACCAGGGCTTGATGACAGAAACCGCTACCCCCGAGGACGTGAAGGTGGGGTCCAAGGTTGAAATGGTCCTCAGGAAGTTAAACACCGATAGGGGTCTGAACGTATACGGTTACAAGTTCAGATTGGTGGAGGAGGATTAAGATGAGAGGAAAAGTTGCGGTAATCGGTGTGGGGATGATCAGATTCGGTGAACTTTTTGATAAGAGCCTGGAGAGCATGATCCAGGAGGCATACCTGAACTGCCTGAATAACGTGGAAAAGGGAATTGATCCCAGGGAAATCAAAGCGGCCTGGTTCGGGCAGTGGAGCGGTGGTTTCATTGGACAGGGCGCTCAGTCCGGGCAATCGCTGGCAAGCTTCATTGGTAATCTTGAGATCCCTGTCACCAGGCTGGAAAACGCCTGCCCAACAGGTGGCGATACCTTCAGACATGCCTGCCTTGGCGTTGCATCCGGCCTCTATGACGTTGTTCTTGCAGTGGGCGCGGAGAAGATGAGGGACAAGCCTTCCGCGGAGTCCCTGGGCGGCGCAGGCGGCGGCGGCGGCTCGGAAACAGGCAATCACCCCGCATGGATGATAGGACAGGGGGGTCCAGCGATACAGGCCTTACATGCCACCAGGCAGATGTACCAGCTAGGGTATACCATGGAAGACTTCGCCAGGGTCGCTGTCAAGAACCACCACAATGGAACCTTCTGCCCATATGCCCACTATCGATTCGAGGTAACCATAGAGCGTGTTCTCGGCAGCTATACGGTTTGCTGGCCACTGCATTTGCTCGATTGCTGCCCTCAGACCGACGGCGCTGCTGCAGCCATTGTATGTCGCGCCGATTTGGCCAAGAAGTATACGGATAAGCCGATTTACGTCCTGGGAACTAATGTCGGCGTAGACCACAGCCAGCTTTGGGATAGAAGCAGCCTGGTCGAGCAGCTTTCTACCGTCAGGGCTGCCCGAGGGGCCTTCGAGATGGCAGGTATTAAGCCGGAAGACGTGGACTTCGCCGAGCTTCACGACTGTTTCACCAACACCGAGCTGATGAATGCCGAGGACGTTGGATTCGCTCGCAAGGGTGAGGCCGCCCGGATGCTCAAGGACGGCGAGTTCGATATGCACAGCAGGCTCCCGATCAATCCCAGCGGCGGTCTAAAAGCCCACGGACACCCGATAGCGGCGACCGGTCTGGGACAGCTCTACGAAGTCGTAACACAATTGCGAGAGGAAGCGGACAAACGCCAGGTAAAATTAAAGAGGGGTATCGGGCTACAGCATAATGTGGGTGGTCCTGCCTTCGGCGTTTCGGTAGTTAATATTCTATCTCGCTCCATGTAACTAACATAAGGAGGCAAACGTGGCTGGTATTATCGGATATGGAATATATATTCCCCGCTACAGGCTTGAGCAGAAAGAAGCGGCCATGCCCTGGGGCAGCTGGTCACCCGGGGAGAAATCTGTTTGCGGAATGGACGAGGATGTGGTAACTATGGCTGCCGAAGCCATGGATAGGGCGATAAACCATGCGGGAATCGATCCGGCAGAGGTCGGGGCTATACACATCGGCACCGCCTCTTCACCATATATAGAGCAGTATGTATCCCCAATCCTGGCCGAAACGCTGGGTTTGAAGCCAGAAACAACCGTGGTTGATTACTCAGGCTCCCTCAACGCGCTTGCTAATGCACTATTGGGATGTCTGGACGCTATTGCAGCTAAAAGGATCAAGTGTGGTATTGTTATCGGTGCTGAGGACAGGGCTACCGCTCCGGGCGCTGATGGTGACGCCACTTTCGGTGCCGGAGCAGTAGCTATGGTAATCGGAACTACTGGAACCATAGCCGATTTCGAAGGCGTTCACACATACTCTACCCTTTTCATCGACAGGTGGCATGCAGTCAAGGACTCCTGGGTATCTAACTGGAATGACTACCGGTTCGACCGCGAATACGGGTATCAAAAGCATGTGGCCGAGGCATGCAAAGGTCTCTTATCTAAGCTCGGCAAAACAGGTCAGGATTATACCTATGTAGTCTTCCCACAACCAGATGACAGGATTGCAGCCCTGCCGGCAAAAGACCTTGGAGTCGCAAAGGAAGGTCTGGCTCCGGCGATTTCATCGACGTTGGGGGACCTTGGCTCATGCTCGTCCTTCATCAGTCTGGCTGGGATACTGGATAAAGCTAAGCCCGGAGAAACGATATTACTTGCATCCTATGGCTCCGGTGCCAGCAATGCCATGAGCCTCATTGCGCGCGCCCAAATAGGCAGGAAGAGAAAACGCATCATTCCGCTGGAGAAGGACATAGCGCGCAAACAATACATAACTTACACATCTTATTTGAGACTAAGGGAGCATGTGAAACGCGCGCCTTACTAGTATAGCGAGACAAATAGTTTGAGCGAGAACGCTTGACTTTTTCAGCGCAAACACTAGAATGTGCAAGATTTTCGATAACAGAAGGCATTAGAAAGCCGGGAGGGGAACCACCAACCTGCTACTAATTATAAACCTGGCATCGGCGATTTACACGGAATATTAATTCCATAAATACAAAGGAGGTAGAAGTGGCAACCTACACAGGTAAAACCCTGGAAGTCGATCTTAGCACTGGTGAAGTTAAAACCACTAAGTTAGCCGATGATGTGGTGCGGAAATTCATCGGGGGCAGTGGACTGGCAGCCAAACTGTTCCTTGACCGCGTCCCTCCCGATATCGATCCGTTGTCCGCGAAAAATGTTCTCTTTTTAATGGGCGGTCCATTGTCAGGGACCAATTTCCCTACATCGTCACGCCTTGTGGCTGCTTTCAAGTCCCCCCAGACGGGTATATGGGGACAGGCTTCCGCTGGAGGAAGCTTCGCCTCCGAGATGAAGAGGGCAGGTTATGATGGGATTGCTATAGCTGGCGCATCAACCAAGCCCGTGTACCTGGTGATCGAGGATGACAAGGTGGAGATTAAAGACGCTGCTGACATTTGGGGCAAGGACTGCTATGAGACTACCGACATCCTTGAAAAACGCCATGAGGCAAAGGCGGACATGATCGAGATTGGTCCTGCAGGTGAAAACCTTGTCAAGTTCGCCAGCATATTGAATGGAAAGTGGGGCTTCATCAGCCGCTGCGGTGGTGGGGCAGTGATGGGCTCTAAAAAGCTGAAGGCCGTCGTCATACGTGGTACCGGTAAGGTAACTCCGGCTATGCCCAAGGAATATGACAATTTACGCAAAGACGTACTATCCAAGGTCAAGGATAATGTTATAAGCCAGGCTCTTAATGGTGCCGGTACAGCTATGGCCATAGAGGTCAACGCCATGACCGGTGTCCTCCCGGTAAAGAACTACACGATTGGTGATGGCAATTTCCTGGCTCCCAAGATAACCGGAGGTGCGATAACGGCGCAATACCTGACAAAGCCGCATGCCTGCCTCACCTGTCCGATCGGGTGTAAGAGAACAGTCAAGGTCGCTGAGGGACCTTACGCAATTGATGAAGGTCCCGGCCCACAGTACGAAACAGTTGGCGCCCTCGGCTCCTTGCTTCTAATTGATAATCTGGCCGCGATACTCAAGACGGGCGAGATGGCCAATCGTTACGGAATGGACACCATCAGCTGCGGCGGTACTATCGCCTTCGCTGCGGAGTGCTTCGAGAAAGGCCTTATTACCTCCAAGGACCTCGACGGTGACCAGTTGAGATGGGGAAATCCAGACGATGTTCTGGCAATAATGGGGAAAATCGCCAAACGTCAGGGCTTCGGCGATGTGCTGGCGGAGGGCAGTCGAAGCGCCGCTAAGAAGGTCGGCGGTAATGCCGAAGACTATACAATCGAGATCAAGGGTCTCGAGTTCCCGCAATACGACATCCGGGGTTCCCACGGACACGGCCTGAGTTTCATGACATCCAACCGCGGTGCCTGCCATGTCCAGTCTACGATTGGCTCGATCGAGTCAAACTGGACCACTTGGCCAGACATTGGTATCAACGGCGGCTGGGATGCCAAGGCAGACGAGGGTAAAGGTGAGTTAAACGTTCCTTGTGAAAACCTGGACATGTTAACGAATTCTGTGACTATGTGCCGATTCGCCCTTATGTCCATGAGCATCTCCGAACTGGCTGAGGCGCTGAAAACCACCACAGGTTTTGACTACGACCTCGACGAGATTATGAAATGCGGCGAACGTATCTGGATGCTCCTCAGAGGGGTGAACAACCTCATGGGCGTTACGGCAGCAGACGACCGGATGCCGAAGCGACTCATGACTCCACACACCGAGGGCGGCGCCGCGGGTTCAGTGCCTAACGTAGAGCTCATGCTTAAGGACTACTATAAGGCAAGGGGCCTGGATTCCAACGGACGCCCCTTGAAGGACAAGTTGAATGCACTGGGGCTATCCGAGCTCGCCGCCAGGCTCTAGCAAGGCGTATAAAGAATAGAGACCGTTTTAATACCAGTACCTCTCCCCGTGAGGGAGAGGTACTGGTATAATTTACATTGAGCGATGAAATCAGGGGCTTCAATACTGCATAGTTGCTGATACCATTATCGGAGTATCACACATGCTAAGCAAACGAGAGTTGGCGAGATATGAGAGACAGCTAATATTGCCCGAGTGGGGGAAGGAAGGACAGAGAAAGCTTAAGAAATCAAAGGTCCTAGTGGCTGGCGCCGGAGGACTCGGTTCGACCGTCTTGACCTATCTGGCCATTGCCGGCGTGGGCAAGATAAGGATAATCGATAGTGACAAAGTGGAACTGAGCAACTTGAACCGTCAGGTGCTATACTCAGACAGTGATATAGGTAAAAAAAAGGCTGTTTGCGCCGGGGAAAGGCTTGAATCGCTGAATCCATATATCCAAATAGAAGCTATCGATGAGGTAATTACAGAAAACAATGTCTTTGAGCTTGTTGCTGATTACCTCATCGTCGATGCCCTGGACAATCTTCCCACAAGGCACCTGCTGAACAGTGTTGCTGTTAAAAGAAACCTGCCGCTCTTCCACGGAGCAGTTCACGGCCTGGAGGGGAGAGCAACTACCATTATCCCGGGCAAGACGCCATGCTTGAGGTGCCTGTATAAAGGGGTTATCCCGGGCAAGATTCCCGTAGTCGGTATCACGCCAGGAATTATCGGCTGCATCCAGGCAGCCGAATTAGTAAAGTATATTTTAGGTGTAGGTGAATTACTCACCAACAGGCTCACTATCTTTGATGGACTCAGCCTTAGATTCAGCGAGGTCAGGTTGAAGAAAGACCCCAAGTGCGAGGAATGCAAGTCATGTCATTAATTTGTGCCGAGGTCAGGAAATGGGCGTCAATGTAAGAATCTCCTCGCTGCTGCGAAAATTTACTGACGGGCAAGAATTGGTGGAAGTGCCGTCGAATAGCCCTCTGGAGTGCCTTCACAGCGTAATAGAGCAGTTCCCCAAAATTAAGAAATGGTTATACGATAATCAAGGCGAACTGCGGCCCCAGGTCTGGTTCTTTGTCAACAAGGAAAGAATCTACGCAGATGATTTAAACAAGCCTCTAAACGACGGTGACGAACTCCTAATATTACTTGCCGCCGGTGGTGGATGAGATGGCCTCACCCAGCACATACCACCTCCACTTTCATTTTACCTTAACAATTCTCTCCTCTATACCCTCTATCAATCGGGAAAACCTTCGCTGTACCTTCTTTACTAATCAGGTGCTAGCACTGTTACCCACACCATGAAAACACTATTTCATATAGTGCTGCCCTTAATGCCAGTCAGGAAACGGTAGAAGCACAAAACAAGGACAAACACCATATCTATTCACAACTTGAAGCCTTATCCTAAATTAGAATTGCATGTATTATATCCAGTGCTGTATGATTATGACTCCATCATAATAACCGTAGCATGTAACTGCTGCGCTATGTTCGGTTCAGACTTTGAAAATACAGTAATAACATCCGACACTTCAAACCGCTAGCCTAAGGCAGCTAGAGGTGCTATTATATTGGACAATTCGAGCAGCCGGTGCGGCATGGACTAGAGGTGCGATTGTGACAAAGGGACAAGAAGGTGCTCTAAGTATATATCGCGTGCTTGACCTCACCGATAGCTGGGGAGCATATTGCACCAAGCTATTCGCCGATCTGGGAGCTGATGTCATTAAAATCGAGAGTCCGGAAGGAGACCCGGGAAGAGCCATACCCCCATTTGTGGATGACATTCCGCATCCCGAAAAGAGCCTATATTTCCTTCATCGCAACGCAGGCAAGCGCGGGGTCACACTGAATTTGGAGACTATCGATGGTATTGACATTTTCGAGAAGCTGGTGAAGACGGCGGACATTCTAGTGGATAACTCACCACCCGATTACATGGATTGCCTGGGTCTTGATTACCCTGTTCTCCAGGAGATAAACCCCAACCTTATTATGGTCAGTATTACCGAATTCGGCCACTCCGGCCCGTATAAATATCGCAAGGGCTCTAATCTCATTGACTTCGCCATGAGTGGCGTAATGATCACCAGCGGCTATCCTGGCAAAGAACCCTGCCTGTTGCCAGGATCACCGGCCTACGATGCAGCTTCAGTACACGCTAATATATCCATACTCTGCGCACTCCATATGCGGGGAATCACAGGGGAGGGACAGTACATCGAAACATCGGTTCACGAAACATCGCGCATGGGTCTCTACCCCTGGATAGTACCTAACTATTCCTATGCCATCAATCCAGGCGCTCCCCCGCCGACTCATGAGACGCGCATGGGCCCTGCCATCTACCCCGTCTATCCCTGCAAGGATGGGCTAATCAGAGTGGTTGCCCTGACACCGCGGCAGTGGGATGCCCTGGTCCGGGTACTGGGCAGCCCTGAGGTACTCCTCATGGAAGAGTGGAGGAGTTTCATGTACCGCATAGGCAATACAGATGACCTGTACGCCCTTATGATTGAATTCACTGAGAAGTACACCATGCTCGAACTCTTTGAAGCGGGGAAACGGGAGGGCGTGCCCATTGCCCCCATATTGAACATAGAGGACTTCTACAACAGTCCCCATACTAAAGCAAGGGAATATTTCGTCGAAGTCAACCATCCCGTAGCGGGCAAGGCCGAATACCCCGGTCCGCCCTATAAGTGGACCGAAACACCAGCCAGCATAGGACGCCCCGCCCCCTGCCTGGGTGAACACAACGAAGAAATATATTGCAGAGAACTGGGGCTTTCTTTAAACGATCTGGTAGCCCTCAGGGGAGCTGGAGTCCTGTAGTCAAGGAGGTCGATTTGCTGCCTCTAGAGAATGTCAAGGTGTTGAGCTTCGGCACAGGGGGAGTAGGCCCCGATGCTTGCAAGATTGTAGGAGAACTGGGGGCTGATGTTATCAAGATTGAATCGAAGGACAACCTCGACTTCATGAGAACCATCGGGCCTGATATCAACGATATTGGCCAGTTCAACGAGGCAAACCGCAATAAGCGAAGCTTCGGCGTAAACCTGAAGTCAGACAGAGGGAAAGAGTTAATCAGCCAACTTATTAAGATGGCCGATATACTGGTGGAGAACTTCCGCGGCGGTGTGATGAAATCCCTCGGATTCGACTATAAGAGTGTGCGGAAGCTCAACCCCAAGATTATCTATGTCAGCAGCCAGGGCTTCGGCGGAGGCGGCCCCTTCAGCGAGCACCAGGCCTACGGCCCGATGCTCTCCTCCGCCTCAGGCATGCTCTCTATCTGGGCCCAGCCAGACGACCCATATCCCGTAGGCTCCAATTCGCCGCTGCCCGACCACATGGCCAGCAAGCATGTCGTAATAGCAGCTCTGGCCGCCCTTGACTACCGGCGGCGAACCGGCAAGGGACAATTCGTCGACATGGCGCAAACGGAAGTGGCAGCCAGTCTCATCGGCGAGCACTATCTGGACTACACCTTCAACAAGCGAATAGCTAAGCCAATGGGGAACCGAAGCCTATACGCTGCTCCCCACGGCTGTTATGCCTGCAAGGGAATAGATGAGTGGTGTGCCATAGCAGTATTCACGGATGAGGAGTGGGATAGCTTCTGCGATGCAATCGGCAATCCCCCCTGGACTGAAGACCCCAAATTTGACGACCTGTTGGGCCGCTTAAAGAACACGGATGAATTGGACGAAAATATCAGAGAATGGACCACGACGCTTGATGCCCACGTTGTCATGGAAACCCTGCAAGCCGTAGGTATCGCTGCCGGGGTAGTGCAGCGCGCACCTGATACTCTCGCCGATCCACAGCTCAAGTGGGATGGCGCATTCGTAGAATTGGATCACCCCGTATCGGGGAAGAGACTTTATCCGGGCATACCATTCCATCTATCTGATGCTTCACCTCTACAAAGCACGCCTGCACCCATGCTTGGACAGCACACTGAGGAAATATGCCGTGACCTGCTGGGGATTTCAGATGATGAGATAAAGCGTCTGCTGGATGAAGATATCCTGCACAGTCCTGCCAATACCGAAAGTTCGGGCAAAGGCATGTTTGGCTAAGAAAGGAAAAGGAGGGGAAACCAATGAAAGCAGCCATATGCTACGAAGCCGGCGCGCCACTGAAGGTAGAAGAGGTTACCCTTGACGAGCCGCAGGTCAACGAAGTGCTAATAAAACTCACAGCCTCCGGAGTATGCCACAGCGACCTGCATTTCATGAAAGGCGAAATGTACTGTGCCATGCCTGTTGTCGTTGGGCATGAGGGAGCGGGGATAGTAGAAAAGGTGGGACCGGGAGTAACCGCAGTACAGCCAGGAGATCATGTCATCCTGATGGTATCATTCTCATGTGGAAAATGCCGTTTCTGCGTTGAGGCCGACCTACGATGTGCGTTGAGAACATGGCCATCATGGCCGGGTCTGTCCTGCCCATATGTTGCGGAACGCGCCTGAGCAAAGGTGACCAGGCACTGCATCACCTCTTCGGCCTCGCAACATTCGCTGAATATACGGTAGTACATGAGCGTTCATGCGTGAAGATTCGAGATGATGCCCCAATGGATAAGGTCTGTTTGCTGGGCTGCGGCGTCGCTACCGGAATTGGCGCCGCAATCAACACAGCCGGGGTAAGGCCTGGCGAGAGCATCGTCATCTGGGGGGCTGGTGGTGTGGGGCTCAGTGCAGTCATGGGAGCCAAGCTGGCAGGAGCAGGCAAGATCATCGCCGTAGCCAGCAACGATAAGAAGCTAGCTCTGGCCAAGGAGTTCGGGGCCGACCTCGTGGTCAACTACAAGCAGGATGACCCTGTGGCGAAGGTCATGGAGCTAACCGGCGGAGGTGCGGACTACGCCATTGAGACTGCAGGAAGAGCAGAGGTCATACAGCAGGCCTATGCCTCGATTCATGGCGGCGGAAAATGCGTCGTCGCTGGAATGGCCCCCATAGGCACGTCTGTCAGTATTCAATCCTACGAGTTTCTACTGGGCAAGGCCATTACCGGCACAGTCCAGGGCGATATAAAAGCCCAGGTCGATATACCTAGATACGTTGATATGTTCATGGAAGGTAAACTTCCCTTCGATAAGCTTATCAGCAAGACCTACAGCCTTGACCAGGTTAATGAGGCCTTCGAGGCGTTGGAAAAAGGAGAAGTTATTCGAAGCGTAGTCAAGATTCAGTAAACGTTTTACTCATAGGATGCAGGCAAAGTCCTAGAAGGAGGTCATCATGCCCGATGACACTTTTGATGCTGTAATAGTAGGGGGAGGAAACAAAGGGCTATTTCTCGCCATGTATTTGATGAAGTACGGCGGAATGAGCGTCGGTGTATTTGAGAGGAGGCATGAGATCGGCGGCTGCCTCTGCACGGAGGAGATCGCCGCCCCCGGCTTCCGCGGTAATGACCATGCCAACATCATGCTGCCCTTTTACTGGACACCGCTGTACCGCGACTTCCCCGACTTCTGGGAGTACGGGGCCCGATGGGACCAGCATCTGTGCAGCGACGGGTTCGTCTTCAGGGACAACGAGACCGCCATAGCCATATACAGCGACAAACACGACCCGACCTGGGAGCGAACCGCTAAGGAGATCGCCAGGTTCTCTGAGAAGGACGCCGAAAAATGGCTTAAGCTCTGGCAGTTGGACCAGTCCGACGAGTTCCAGAGAGTGACAGTAGACAGGTGTTTCGTCCCCGCGGAATGGCTGATACAACCCGAGTATATGGAAAGGCAAATGGCCCTCTATCCCAAGCTGGTAGAGACTGGCTTCGCACCCGACGGCCTGATTCTCCAGGGAAGCGCCCTGCGAGTCGCAAAGGAGCAGTTTGAAAGCCCTGAACTGCAGTCCTGTATTCTAAGATGGTGCGTGTCGGCGGTAATGGACATCACTGAGCCTGGCCAGGGCGCGATGGTTTTCGGTATGGCAGAGCAGGCGCCGCTTATAGGCTTCGCCCGTGGCGGGACTCATCAGGTGGCACATGCTGCGCACCAGATCCTGGTCCAGATGGGGTGCAAGTTCTTCACCCACACCGAGGTAGAGAAAGCCATCATTGAGGATGGAAAGGCCACAGGAATCCGCCTCACAGACGGTAGTGAGGTCAAAGCGCGGAAGCTCGTGGCCGTATGCGGTTTATCACCGGAGCAGGCCTGCTTCGACATTATCGGCAGGGAATATATCCCCGAGGCGTTGGCAAAGCGGGTGGAGCTGATAGAGAAATCGTTCGGCTGCCTGATGTGGTATAGCTTTGCCGTGCACGAAGCACCGAAGTATAAAGCTGAGGCCTTCAATCCGGATATCCATGAGACCCAGTGGCTCGGCTTACAGCCGGACCCCGACCCCATACATATCGCCAGGGAGTGCCTGAACGAGAAGTTATTGCAGTGGCCTCCACTGGAGGACTACGCGCCCACTGTAGGCTGCCACAGCCTGGTTGACCCTTCATACGCGCCCCCAGGCAAGCACGTTATCCAGAATGAACAGCTTTCGCCGCCTGCCCGCGTCCATACCGAGAAGGAATGGCTGGAGATTAAGAAACGTTACGCTGAAAATTTGATGCTAATCTGGGAGCAGTATGCACCCAATATGACCTGGGATAACGTCATAGGGGTCGACAGTAACAGTCCCTACGACCATCTGCGCATGAAAAACCTGGCGCCCAACGGCACGATGGCCGGAATCGACCGCTCACCATTCCAGGTCTTCGAGAACAGGCCGACGCCGGAGCTGGCCAATTACAGGACTCCAATACCGAACATCTACGCTACAGGGGGATGCTGGCACGTCGGTTCGAACGCCGGGTGCAGCGAGTCCTACAACTGCTACAAGATAAATGCCACCGACATGGGACTGGGCAAACCCTGGGAGGAGCAGGGCAAGGAGGAGCCTGATTCCCTGGTGCAGGAGCAGTGGAAAGTGAGAAAAAGGGCACAAGCATCGGCTCCGCCCAATTACTCTTACCGCTAGCGACAGAGGACATGCCTGCGCCGAATTCCATTATTGTCTAGTGAACAATGAATCCGCACAGCAATAAACCAGCTTGAGGTTATGGATATATGCCAATAAACAAGATAATCGGCAGCTTTGATGAAGCTGTAGCAGACATAGAGGATGGAGCCGTAATAATGGTTGGCGGCTTCGGCACTGTTGTCAGTATGCCCAGCTGCCTGCTGGAGGCCCTGGACCGAAAAGGAGTCAAGAATCTAACTACGGTATCCAACAGCAGTGGCTTCGGCGCCGATGTATGGAGAATGCAGGGCGCACCATTCCCCGAAGACATGGATATTCTGGTAAGAAACGAGCGTATTAAGAAGGCCATCGTCTCAGCGCCCGTAAGCGCACTTTATGTAAACAACTTCGAGAAACTGCTGCGAGCGGGGAAAGTAGACATCGAAATGGTACCACAGGGCACGCTGGCGGAGCGCGTCAGGGCGGCTAAGGCAGGACTGGGCGGTGTGTACATTCCCACGGGAATAGGAACAGTAGTGGAGGAAGGAAAAGAGAAAAAGCTCATAGATGGCCGCGAGTATCTGCTGGAACTCCCCATCAAGGCTGATTTCGCCCTTATACACGCTCATAAGGGAGACCGCTGGGGCAACCTGGTCTACAGAGGTACATCGAGAACTTTCAACCCCACTATGGCCGGTGCCGCCAGGGTCACCATCGCCGAGGTAGATGAGGTGGTGGAACTCGGAGAGCTTGATCCGGAGTGCATCGTTACCCCCGGAGTATATGTAGATAGGGTAGTGGAACGCCCCAAAGTAGCTCCTACTCAAGAAGGAGAGATAACAGACGCCCAGGCATTGGAATCCACGAGGAGATACCAGGAGGAAATAGAGGCAGTAAAGAGGGCTAAGGAGGGGGGTAGCTCCTGATGAACGACAATCTCAAGGAGAAGGGAAGGCTCGACCGGCAGATAGTCGCGCTCAGGGTAGCCAAGGAGTTCAACGACGGCGATGTGGTCAATCTGGGGATCGGAATCCCCATGCTGGCATCGAACTTTGTACCGGCAGGCAGAGAGGTTGTGTTCCACAGCGAGAACGGTGTTCTCGGCTTCGGAGAGGTGACCCTTCCCGGAGAGGGTGATTTGGACCTGGTTAATGCCGGCGGCCAAACCGTACACAGGCAGCCGGGTATGTGCTTCTTCGGCCACGACGAGTCGTTCGCAATAGTCAGGGGAGGGCACCTTGACATCAGCGTGATGGGAGCATATCAGGTCTCGGAGAAGGGTGACCTGGCCAACTATATGGTGCCGGAGAGGCAGGTCGGCACTATCGGCGGCGCCATGGACCTTGCCCAGGGGGCCAACAGGCTTATTATCGCGATGAATCATACTACCAAAGAAGGTGAGCCCCGGGTAGTGAAGAAGTGCAGCTACCTGTTGACAGCGCCCGGGTGCGTTGATTTCATCGTGACCGACATTGCGGTCATCGAGGTCACGAAACGCGGGCTCGTTCTCAAGGAAGTGGCTCCGGGATGGACCCCCGAGGAGGTTCAGAGCCTGACCGAACCCAGGCTTATCGTCGACCCTGAATTTCATGAAATTGAGCTGATGTGACCAGAATTATAACGTTCGACTTCCATTAAAAAGGAGTAATCGTGGCCGATTTGACATTTGATGCGGTGCTTTGCGGGGGAGGTAATAAAGCGCTGCTGCTCGCAATGTATCTTACGAAATACGCCGGCATGAGCGTCGGTATATTCGAGAGGAGGCATGAGATCGGAGGTGGCCTGGCCACCGAGGAGATATCAGCCCCCGGTTTCCGTGGTAATACCCATGCTAACATAATCCTGCCCTGGTACTACGCACCTATATGGCGCGATTTCCCGGATTTCTGGGATTACGGAGCCCAGTGGGATCAGTACCTTTGCAGCGACGGTGCAGCCTTTGCAAACAACAGTACATGCCTCTCCATCTACAGCGATAAAGAAGACGCAACTCAAGAGCGCACGGCGAAGGAGATCGCCAGGTTCTCTGAAATTGATGCCGAAAAATGGCTCAAGCTCTGGAAGGTGCAATTAAGCGATGAGCTGCAGAGAGTCACCATGGACATGCTTTTCAACCCGCACGAGTGGAGGACTGCACCCGAGTACATGGACAGGCAGATCGCTGTTTATCCGCTAGCTCTAGAGGCTGGTTTTGACCCTGACTCACTGATTATGGCGGCCGCACCCATGCGCGCAGTGCGCGAATGGTTCGACAGCCCTGAGCTGCAGTACTGCATCCTGAGGTTTATAGTATCCGCCGCGCATAACGTCAACGACCAATATCTTGGGGCCAACACCCTGGGGATGTGCGGGACGCTGCCGACCATAGGCTATGCCAGGGGTGGTACACACCAGATAGCGCACGCTGCTCACCAGGTACTCGTACAGCAGGGCTGTAAGTTCTTTACCCACGCTGAGGTAGACAAGTTCCTCATCGAAAACGGTTCTTGCACAGGCATCCACCTCACCGATGGAAGCGAGGTTAAGGCAAGAAAGCTGGTTGTCAGCGCCGGATTAAGCGCCTGGCAACTGGTAGAACTAATGGGCAGAGATGTGATCGGCGAGAAGATAGCGAGGCGTGTCGACAACCTGTCAACTAACAACATTGGCAACTTGATGTGGTATAGCTTCGCCATCCACGATGCCCCCAAGTATGCAGCCGAATCTTTCAATCCAGATATACATGAAACAATGTGGCTTGGGTTGGCCCCGGATGCTGATCCCGAGCATATCTCAAAGGAATGCAAGTATGCGGTGCTGGGAATGCTCCCGCCCATCGACGATTATAACCCCGTTGTCTGGTGCCACAGCCTCGCTGACCCCGCCTATGCCCCACCGGGCAAACACGTCGCCCAGAACGAGATGCAGGGGCCTCGTGCCTCTGACTTAACCGAGAGAGAATGGCTCAAACTAAAGAGGCAATTTGCAGAGAACCTGGTGAGCGTCTGGGGCAAACACGCCTCCAATATGAACTGGGAGAACATTATTGGCGTCGACACCAACAGCCCCTACGATAACCTACGGATGAAAAACCTCGCTCCTCATGGCAACTTCTCAGGTATTGACCGTTCCCTATCGCAGCTAAACGAAAACAGGCCCACACCCGAACTTGCCAACCACAGGACACCGATACAAAACCTCTACTGCACGGGGGGCTACTGGCATGTGGGTTCAGAGGCCAGTGCAGCAGCGTCCTACAACTGTTACAAAATCATAGCTACAGATATGGGGCTGGGCAAGCCCTGGGAGGAGCCAGGAAAGAAGGAGCCCGATTCTCTGGTTCAGGAGATTCGGAAGACAGTTCAAAGAGCGCGTGACTCGTTCAAGCGGAACGCTTAGCACAATAAAGAAAGAATATTCCTGCTACAAAACAGCCACAAAAGGAGGCCTAAATGGCGAGAGAGTACGACATAATCATCATAGGCAGCGGCCCGAACGGCTTGGAGATCGGCGCCTACCTCAGCAAAGCGGGCCAGAGGGTCTTACTTCTGGAGAAAAGGTACGAGGCAGGAGGAGGACTGGCTACCGAGCAGATAACCCTTCCCGACTATTTTCACAACACACATGCAATATTCCACATGATGGTGGACTACGCTCCGGTGTACCAGGACTTCAAGCTGGAGGAGCAGTACCTAGTCAAGCATATTTTCCCCGACCTTCAGTGGGCTCTGCCTACACCCGACGGGAAGTGCATTTGCGTCTACACCGACCCGGAGAAGACATGCGCCTCAATAGCCCAGTTCTCCCAGAAGGATGCCGATGCCTACCGCGATATGTATCGCGAGTGCGACGAGTTGATGAGGGAGATGGTAGGCCCCCAGACCTTCGTCAAGCCCGAACCGGCCCCTCTTATGGCTGCCAGGGCGGATGCGAGTGAGCTGGGGAGAAAGCTCACTGACTACTCGGAGAAAACACCTGATGACGTGATCAAGGAGAGGTTTGAAAACGATCATGTCAGAACGCTGATGCTCTATACCGTCTGTCACTGGGGCCTCGACTACAGCCAGTCGGGAGTCGGCTATCTTATTCCTCTGTACTTTAACCGGATGTCGAATTACCGCCTGGTAGGGGGAGGATCCCACAGAGTCTCCAACGCCCTGCTTAAATCGATCTTCGAAAATCAGGGCCAGATCAGGACCAGTGCCCAGATCAAGCGTATCATAGTGGAGGACGGGACCGCGAAGGGTGTAGAGCTGGACGACGGTACCCAAATTATGGCCACCAAGGCGGTTGTGAGCACTATCGACATACATCAGACATTCCTCAAGTATGTTGGTGAAGACAAGCTGGACAGCGATTTCGTAGCAATGGTCAATGCCTGGCAGTGGGAGAAGTGGAGCCTGTGCGACCTGCACCTGGCCCTGGAAGAGCCGCCTCACTTCAAGGCGGCTGAGTCCAACCCGGACGTTGACAAGGCCTTCATGTATGTCCTCGGTTATGATAACTCTGACGAGTTGAGACACGAATGGGACTTGATGAGTACAGGCGAGTTGCCGGAAAAGGCAGGTTACATAGCTTCCTTCCCAAGCGTACATGATTCCTACCAGGCTCCTGCGGGAAGGGCTTCGGGCCTCCTCTCTCAAATGACTCCGTACGAACTGAAGGCCGGCGGCTCCGAGAAATGGTTGAAATACAAATTCAGGGAGCAGATAGCCGAATATCAGTTGGCCACGCTGGAGAAATATGCTCCTAATATCACCAAGGACAAAGTGCTGTGGTGGAACATCACCACACCGGCAGACATCCAGAATAAGTTCGCTAATATGGTTAAGGGATCGTACAAGCAGGGGCAGTATCACCCGCTGCAAATGGGCTTCCTCAGACCCAATCAGGAGTGTTCCCATAATGTAACACCGATAAAGAACCTGTTCGTGGGAGGGGCGGGTGTCTGGCCCGGCGGCTGTGTAATCTGGGGCCCGGGCTATGTTTGCGCCAATTCCATAGCCGAGGAATGCGGAATAGAGAAGTGGTGGAAGGAGCCTGAGATCGTGACCCGGTCACGCGAGAATGGTTATATACTCTGAAGAGATAAATGAATCATGCGAAAAACGATAACATATAACAGGTCAAGGGGGTTAGTTTAGTATGTTGATGAGATCAACAGGTCTCGGGAAGACAGAGCTGACAGGAAAGGTCGACTGCATGGAGCGTAAGGGCGACTACATAATTATGTATGTGGACGTCATTGACCCCGTGAAGTGGAGGCTTCGAGTAGGTCTGAATTTCAGAGACCTAGTGAAGGTCGCGTCCTGCATGGCCAAACGTGCGATTCTATCGTTCCTACTCTCACCCAAGCAGTGGGGCAAAAAGGAACCAGGGCATCCCGGAGACTTCTAGCTGAACCTGGCAGCCTCTTGTGAGATACCGCCTCTATCAAGGGGCCATCGCTGCGGCCTGCCCCACCAGGATTACATTGCTAGATGTATCGCTCGAGGCCCCGGGCCTCACCGGGAAGGCTTGCTTAGCGCTGCAACGCCAGCCTGGTTTCATGGCAGCGAGAGCATAAGAGGCAGGGGCATCTAGGAGTAAGTATACCAATAGAGGCTTGCCGGCTTTATTTGAGAAGTAAAAGCTAAACTCTAGGGATTTTCCGATTCAGCTGCGAGTGGACAGATGTTAGTACAGTAAGGAGGCATGTATGGCTGAAAGAGTAGGTATTATTGCAGTAGGCCAGACAAAGTACCACCCCGACAGAAGCGACGTAAGCGAGGAGGAACTGGCGTATGAAGCAATAAAGCAAGTCCTTGAGAAAACCGGACTTACCTTGTCCGATGTCGATTCAGCCGTGAGCTGTTCTCAGGATTTCTGGGATGGCCGGACGATCTCAAACATGAATATCCAGCACGTGGTAGGCGCACACCTGGGACATGAGGACAAGGTGGCCGAAGACGGACTCAACGCCGTTTACGTCGGTATGTCACAGGTGCTCTCGGGCCACCAGGACATTATCCTGGTGGTAGCACATATGAAGGAATCTCAGGCCGATAAAAGTTTAGTCGAAAACGCCGCGTTTGACCCAGCACTGATGAGGCAACTGGGACTGGACTTTCTCTCTGCCGCTGCCATGCAGGCCAAGCGTTATATGTACAAGTACGGCATAACACCGGAACAGTGTGCCAAGGTGGCGGTCAAGAACCGCGGCAATGCTAAGAACAATCCCTTTGCACAAGAGCCTCTCGATATCACAGTGGAGGATGTTCTCAGTTCAAAGACGCTGTCATCTCCCATAAAGCGTCTGGATACGAAGCCTATATCAGACGGCGCTTGCGCCATGATTCTGGCTCCAGAGGCGAAGGCCAAGAAGCTTACCAAAAAGCCAGTCTGGATACTGGGCGCGTCGAACTGCTACGAGGCACATTACCTGGGAGACCGGGATTTGGCTGACTGTGACGCGCTAATGAAAGCTGCCAAGAAGGCTTACAGCATGGCGGGTATTAAGAATCCCTTGAAAGAGATAAATGTGGCCGAAATATCAGAGGAATACACCTACCAGGAGCTTCTCTGGATGGAGGGGCTTGGTTTCTGCGGCCGGGGCGAGGGAGGCAAGTTTATCGATCGCGGTATGACAAAGATAAGCGGAAAGCTTCCTGTAAATCCCTCCGGTGGAGTGCTTTCCGGCAATCCGGTAGGCGTGGCAGGAATGACACGCGTAGCTGAAGCTGTACTGCAGCTTCGCGGTGAGGCAGGCGACAGACAGGTAAAGGGAGCCCAGATAGCACTTGCTCACGGCGTCACCGGGATCTGCGGACAGCATCAAGGCGTAATGATCCTGGGTAACAGGTAGTTGGAGGTAAGATATGCCTAATAGAGTCGCTATAGTAGGAATCGGGCAGACATATCATAAGAGCAAGCGCCCCGATGTTAACCAGCCGGAAATGGTTGCTGAGGCAGTGAGAGCAGCCCTGGCCGATGCCCAGTTGAGTATTAGAGACATCGAGGGTATGTTCTTCAGCAACATGGAAACCTTCGAAGGTATCTTTCTCCCCGACCACGGAATGACATCTGAGGTCGGGGCCTACGGAAAGCCAGGCTTGAAGGTATGCACGGGCGGCACCAGTGGCGGTTCAGTAGTATGCGAAGGTTTCTACTTCGTCGCCTCCGGACTCTACGACCTGATTATGGTCATCGGCTTTGAAAAACAGGATTGCGGCGATACAACCGCTGCCATAAGCGCTGCGGCTACCCCGCTGTGGGGCAAAGGCGCAACCACAGGCGCCATAGGGGAGTTCGCCAAGCAGGCGCTGTCCTATATGGAGACATCCGGAGCCACGGAGGAGCATGCGGCCATGGTCCGTCTGAAGGCAGACCGTAACGCCTGCAGAAACCCCCATGCTCATCTCAGGCTCGGGCTTAAGAGCATTGACGATGTACTGCAGTCGGCATACCTGGTGTGGCCACTCAGGATACTTGACTTCTGTCCACAGTCATGTGGCGCCTGCGCGCTCATCTTCGCCAGCGAGAAAAGAGCAAAGAAAATCACCAAGAAACCGGTCTGGATCGCCGATGTCGAGACCGTGCACCAGGAACCCTTCCGCGCTGGCACATTCGGAGACCCCACCGGCAAGGAAACGTATACCCAACATGTTGCATGCGAGAGGCTATACAAGAGAAACGGCATAACCAACCCTCGAAAAGACATCGACATGGCTGAGATCTACGAGCCATCGAACTGGGAGGAAATGAACCTCTATGAACACTTCCACTTCTGTGACAAGGGCGAGGGCTGGAAGCTGATCGAAAAAGGCGTAACCGAGATCGAGGGAGAGTTCCCGGTGAACTGCTCAGGTGGTGTAATAGCTACAAATCCCATCGGCGCTACACCTACCATCCGGGTAGCCGAAGCTGCTCTCCAAATTCGGGGGGATGCCGGCGAGCACCAGGCTACAAAGGACATAAAGACAGCTCTGACCAGTGCTCTCGGTGGCCCTAACTGGACAATCCTGACCTTGCTCAGGCGGTCATTATAGGAGGCAATGAAATGGCAAAAACATCCCCCAATAAGGCAGAGAAGGCACAGCCGGAATATATTAATGTGAATTTCAACTTGCCCAGACGTTACGAGTGGTCTACCGGGAAGTACCTTGGTCACTTTTACGCGGAGGCAAGGGAAAATAAAAAGTTAGTGGGTATCAGGTGCCCCAAGTGCAAAGAAATCTGGCTGCCACCGACGGTAGTATGTCCTAAATGCAAGGTAGAGATGGGTTGGGACTGGGTGGAGATGCCCCAGACAGGCGAGGTATATCAGTACACCTATCTTGTGTTTCCTCTGTGGGACCCACACTATGGCGAGAAGTGGGCAAACCCCTATCCCAGCGGCATCATCCTTATGGATAACGGAGTCTTCTGTAGGCACTGGCTGGAGGAAACAGATAAGGAGAAACTGAAGGTGGGAACGCGAGTACAGGCTATTTGGCGTGAAGACTATGAGGAACGCGGACAGGGGCCCGGAGACATCCTGTACTTTAAAGAGATAGGTAAATAGGAGGTCACGTTATGGCAACAGCAACCGAGAAGCTGGAAGGGCTAGATGTCTGGATTTATCACGGGCAGATTTATATACCGAACACCTATTCCGCCGGTGCCGTTGGCAGCCGATTCCTTATAGCGTTAAGGGATAAAAAGAGAATAATGGGTACGAGATGCCCTACCTGTAATCGCGTTTATGTCCCGGCCCGGTCTATCTGTAAAGACTGCTATGGACAACTCGATGAGTTAGTTGAGGTCAGCGACAAGGGAACTTTGCTTACATACACAGTTTGCAACCAGCCGAATCCGGTGCAGCCTGTGGAATCCCCTGTAATATACGGGATAATTCAACTCGATGGTGCCGACACTGGTTTCGTCCACATGCTGGGCGAAATCAACCCCGAGCAGATACGCATTGGCATGCGGGTTCAGGCAGTATTCAAAAATGAGCGCGAAGCCAGTATCCTCGACATCAAGTATTTCAAACCACTGGGGTAATCAGACAGAGGGTATCGAGATGGAATTTGCACTGACACCTGAACAGGAACAGTTCGCCAAGGATTTTCAGAATTACCTGAGAACCCACATGACACCCGAGTTGATCGCCGAGTTGGACAAGGAAATCGCGTACTCCGAATCACCGCTCTGTATGGAATTTATCCGTCAGATGGGCCGCGACGGCTGGCTTGGAGTAGGCTGGCCCAAAGAATACGGCGGCCAGGGCCGCTCACCCATAGAGCAGCATCTATTCTACGAGATAGCCCACTACGAACGAGCACCTCTGCCGGTGCTTCCATTGAACACGGTGGGGCCCGCTCTTATGCGATTCGGAAGTGAGGAGCAGAAGAACGAGTTCTTGCCCCGTATCCTGAGAGGTGAAGTGGAGATTTCCATTGGTTATACCGAGGCCGAGGCCGGCACTGACCTGGCATCTCTTAAGACTACGGCGGTAAGAGATGGGGACTACTATATCATAAACGGGGCCAAGGTATTTACCAGCCTGGCGCATGTCAGCGATTATATCTGGCTCGCCGCCAGAACCGACCCCAATGCCCCCAAGAAACACCGCGGGTTATCTATTTTCCTTATCCCCACCAATACTCCCGGCATAAGCATGAAGCCTCTTTACACCATGCCGGGTGAGCAGAACAATTACACTTTCTATGATGATGTAAGAGTCCATAAGAGCTGTCTCGTCGGTGAGGAAAACAAAGGCTGGCAATATCTGACTACCCAGCTTGACTTTGAACGCATAATGCTCAGCCCTTCATCTCCGATGATGCGCAACATCGAAGATACGATTCAGTGGGCAAAGGAGACAAAGATTGACGGAGCACCTGTTATAGACCAGCCCTGGGTCAGGCGTAAGTTCGCCGAATTGATAATGGAGGTCGAGGTGCTCAAGATACTCAACTTCCAGGTTGCATGGTTAATAACGAAAGATATTGTTCCTTACGCTGAGGCCTCGATGGTCAAAGTGTTTGGATCAGAGCTGTACCAGAAGGTAAACGCCTCTTTGCTGGAGATAATGGGACAGTTCGGGCAGTTACAGGCAGATTCCAAGTGGGCAGTACATAAGGGTAGAGTGGAAAAGTCTTTCAGAAGCGATGTGGTCTTTATCTTTGGTGGTGGTGCCATCGAGGTCCAAAGGAACATAATCGCCATAGCTGGCCTGGGCATGCCGAGGGCTATGTAAAAAAATAGATATATATTTACTATTTGGAGGTCAACTTATATGAGCCAGGACGTATATGAAAAACTACAGGCAATGGTCGGAGAGGAAGCCTGCCCTTTCGTAGCTCCAAACACAGTAAATGAGGCCATGATCCGACATTGGTGCGAAGCAATGGAGGACGGCAATCCCCTCTACAGCGATGATGAGTACGCCAGGAAAAGCAAGTATGGTGGTATCATCGCCCCTCCGCAGATGGTGCAGGCTTATTGTATGCCGCCATTGTGGCCAAAGAAGGAGATGCCCGATCCTCAGGCGAAGGCCGTGCAGATGATGGACGAGGCCGGCTATCACGGGGTAGTGGCTACCACTACCTCCCAGGAATATTTCTGCCCGATGCGTCCGGGCGACCGGTTGAGCTATAAAATAAAGCTTGTCAGCGTGTCACCGGAAAAGACCACCCGGCTTGGAACAGGTCACTTCATTACCTCAGAGTACACCTACACAAATCAGAACGGCGAGGTTGTCTGTATTCAGCCCTTTACTGTGTTGAAGTTCAAACCGGCAATGTAGGAAAAAAGAAAGGGGCCTTAGATGTCTTTGAAATTTATCTACTGGGATGATGTAGGAGAAGGTGACGAACTCCCGACTCAAACAAGGGAGATAACCCGCACTACTATTGTCGCCACAGCGATTGCCACCAGGGATTTCACGCCCGTGCACCATGACCATGAAGCAGCCCAAAGAGAGGGCGCTAAGGACATATTCCTGAATATACTAAGCACAGGCGGGTTTATAGGTAAGTACCTCACGGACTGGAGTGGCCCGGAGGGGGAACTTAAGAAGGTAATTATCAGGTTAGGGGCTACTGTCTTCCCCGGCGACACACTTACTAACAATGGGAAGATAACGAAGAAATACACCGAAGGTGATAAACACCTGGTTGATGTTGATTTCAATCTTACAGTACCGATGGGGCCTCACGCGTGGGGAACTGCGACCATGGTTCTTCCCACCAAAGGCTAAGGAGGCATATACATGTATGATCAGTACCTTGCCAGACGATATCGGACAACGGTCAGGCCGAGAGTCGAAGACTACAAGATCAAGGACAACGTCGCTATTGTAGGCATCGGACAAACCGAATTCTCTAAGGATTCAGGTAGAAGTGAATGCCAGATGGCATGTGAAGCTATAAAGGCCGCAGTAGAGGACGCCGGGCTCAATCTCGAAGACATCGACGGTCTAGTCAAATACGCCATGGACTATACGGACGAGATGCACATTGTCAGTGCACTGGGTATCCATGATCTGAACTATTTTGGCGAATGCGGCTGGGGTGGTGGTGCTTCTTGTGCCACAGTCCTGCATGCAGCTACCGCGATAGCCGCAGGCGCAGCTAACTGCGTCGTCTGCTACCGTGCTATGAATGAGCGCTCGGGGCGCCGCTATGGTCGCGTACCCGGGGTGGAACAGATCACGATAGCACCCAACGATCACTACGGATACATAATGCCCTTCGGTCTCGCAACACCCCCCTCCTGGGTAGCCATGTTCACAACCAGATACATGCACGAATTCGGAGCCACCGCCGAACATCTGGGCTGGGTCTCGGTCGTCCTTCGAGAATATGCATGTATGAACCCGAAAGCAATGTTCTATGGCAGACCAATAACGCTGCAAGACTACATGGAATCCAGGATGATCGTCGAGCCACTCCGCCTCTATGATTGCTGCGTAGATACCGACGGCGCAGTCGCGGTTGTCCTAACAACGTCGGAGAGGGCAAAGACCCTGAAGCAGCGACCGGCATATATGCTCGGTGCTACTCAGGGTATAGCCACCCAGGGCGAGATGATGACAAGTTACTACAGGCCGATGATATCCATACTTCCCGAATCATGGTATGCGGGTGAGGAGCTCTGGCGGGTGACGGGACTTTCTCCCAAGGACGTCGACGTGGCACAATTTTACGATGCTTTTACCCCTTTGATTCCCATGCAGCTTGAAGAATATGGCTTCTGCGGTGTGGGTGAAGGGGCAGCTTTCTGTGAGGGGGGCGACCGCATCAGACTGGGGGGTGAGATTCCCTGCAATACATCAGGCGGACATCTCTCGGAAGCATACATCCACGGCATGAATTTGATTGCAGAGGCAGTGCGTCAGATAAGGGGCACTTCCACGGCACAGGTGAAGGACGCGGAGATAAGCCTCGTTACCGGGGGGCTCGGCGTTCCCACCAGCGCCGTCCTTCTGAGGAGGTAAGAGACATGGTAATGGAATATATTCCAGGCATCCCGATACTGCGCCCCCGAGTTGATTTGGATAACCAGGAGTTCTGGGACGGGTTCAAGCAGCACAAGCTTGTCTTTCAGAGGTGCAAGTACTGTGGTCTGTTTATCCACCGACCGCGGCCAATGTGTCCCAGGTGTAACTCCATGGACATGGATTGGGTGCCCTCCACGGGTAAGGGCACCGTGTATAGCTGGGTCAACTTTGTCTACGCCAATGCCGCTTACCCGGGTATAAAGGTTCCCTACCTCGTCGTGGTAGTCGAAATGCTCGAGGGAGTGAGAATAGTCAGCAACATGTACGATGTTACCCGAGATGAAATCTACGTCGGGATGCCCGTGGAAGTGGTCTTTGATGAAGTAGCCGACGACTTGACTCTTCCCAAATTCAAGAGAAGAGAAGCCTAACTGAGGTGAGGATACTGCAATGAATAATATCAGGAACAGGGCGGCCATCGTTGGCATCGGCATGACTGAATTTTCCCGGGACTCCGAGCGCACGGAGCTATATCTTACATGCCAGTGTATAAAAACGGCGCTGGATGACGCTGGGCTAACACCCGATGATATCGACGGCCTGGTAAAGCAGACCGATGATGCCACAGACGAGCATGCCGTCACCAGCTCTATGGGTATGGGCAATCTAAGCTACTTCGGCGAGTCACGCTGGGGCGCAGCACCATCAGCCATGATTATGCGTGCAGCTATGGGAGTCGCCGTTGGGGCCGCCAACTATATTGTTGTTTACAGGGCCGTAAACGGCGCATCCAAAAGACGGATGATCCCCAGCATGCGGACCTCAGGCCAGATGTCAACCTCTGACCTGCTGCAATGGACGTTCCATGCTCCCTTCGGCCATATGTCCGATGCGGGGCGGGTCGCCATGATTGTGCGAAGGTACATGCACGAATTCGGTATCGGTAATGACCAATTCGGTTGGGTGCCGACAGTTTGCAGAGAACACGGCGCAAGGAATCCTAATAGTATGTTCTACCAGAAGCCAATAACCTTCGAAGATTACTTGAAGTCCGAGGTGGTTGCCGAGCCCCTGCGACGGATGGACTACTACGAGGAGGCTGATGCAGCGGCAGCTTTGGTCATCACCACCGCCGAAAGAGCTAAGGACCTTATACAGCGACCCGTCTACGTGCTTGGTGCCGCCCAGCATATGAACTCAGAAACCGAGGAGCTGACCAGCTACTACCGACCGTCTATTTCCGGGCTGCCCGAAGTAGGCAAGGTGGGTAAGAAGATCTTCAATATGGCAGGTGTAGCTGCTGGAGATATCAATTGCGTTCAACTCGACGATTCATATGGTCCTCTGGTCCCAATGCAACTTGAGGAACTCGGTTTCTGCGATCGTGGCGAAGGCACAGACTTCTGCAGCGGGGGAGATCGTATCAGATTAGGAGGCAAACTACCCCTTAACACCTCCGGCGGCTCCCTCGGGGAAGGTTACCTCCACGGGGTGAACCATCTGGTCGAGGCAGTACGTCAGATAAGGGGCACCTCAACAGCCCAGGTGAAGGACGCCGAACTCGTGTTGGTCGCCTCCGGTGCCGGCGGGCCGGCGAGTGGTCTTATTCTAGGAGGTCAGTCATGAGCATGGTTTATGATACAGAACATCCTGTTCCCATGCCTCCCATCCTCTGGGACAATATGGGTTTCTGGGAAGGGATTAACAGGCACGAGCTGGTTTTCCAGAGGTGTAAGGAATGCGGCACCTGGCTGCATCCGCCAAGACCGATTTGCCCGAAATGCCGCTCATTCGAAAAGGAGTGGGCCCCTTCCACCGGGAAAGGAACAATCTATAGCTGGGTCACATATCAGGAGTCCCCGCATCCCAGTTTCAAGGCTCCTTATTCAGTCATCCTCGTGGAAATGGAGGAGGGGGTAAGGCTGGTCAGCAACATGACTGATATAAAACCGGAGGAGATATCTATCGGGATGCCGGTTGAAGTAGTCTTCGAAGAAATAGCCGAAGGCTTGATCCTTCCCAAGTTCAGAAAGGTGGATTAGACATGGACTTCGCCCTGAGTGAAGAACAAGAGATGCTGCGGAAGTCAGCGCGGGATTTCCTGAGCGCTGAATGTCCCAAATCGCTGGTGAGGGAGATCGAGGCTGGCGACCTGGGTTATTCTACCGAACTGTGGGCGAAGATGGCAGGGCTGGGCTGGATGGGCCTCGCGTTGCCAGAAGAATACGGCGGAGCCGACTTCAGCCTGCTTGACATGGCAGTGTTATTCGAGGAATACGGGCGTGCGGCAGTGCCGGGACCAATGTTTAGCACCATGGCTCTGGGAGCGCTGCCTATCCTCGATTTTGGAACCGACGAGCAAAAAAAATCACTGCTGCCCAAGGTGGCAACCGGCGAACTCATAATGACAATGGCGATGGCAGAACCACAGGTAAACGAAGAGCCCAAATTCATTGCCACTCGAGCGCAAGTTAACAATGGCGGGTATGTGATCACTGGCAACAAGCTTTTCGTTCCTTATGCTAACATCGCGGATTACATGCTCGTGGCAGCCAGGACGGAGGGAACTCCCGGAGATGATGATGGTCTAACACTATTTATAGTTGACGCAAAGGCTGACGGCATCAAGCTCACCACACTGGTTACAATTGCCGCCGACAAGCAATATGACGTCTTGTTTGACAACGTCCCTGCTTCAACCAACGACATACTGGGACATCCGAATAAAGCTTTACCAGCGGTTAATGCCATACTCAGAAAGGCAACAGCAATTCAATGCGCAATAATAGTAGGTGGTGCGCAGCAAGAACTGGAGCTAACGGCCGAACATACCAAGACGCGTATACAGTTTGATCGCCCTCTTGGGGCGTTCCAGGCTGTACAGCATAGATTGGCTGATATGTACGTAGATGTTCAGGGGGCACGCTGGACCGCATATCAAGCGGTGTGGCGCTTAAGCGAGGGCCTTCCCGCTGACAGGGAAGTGGCCATTGCCAAGGCTTTTGGAAACATCGCCTGCCAGCGAGTCGCCGCCAGCGCCCAGCAACTACACGGGGGTGTGGGCGTCGACAAGGACTATGACCTTCATTTCTATTTTCGTCGTGCAAAGTCGCTCGCACTCACCCTTGGCAGCACACCTTTTTACTTGAAAACACTTGAGGCTGAACTAGGCTCATAGAATTCTAATTTAAGAGTTTCCCTTCTGCTTATAATCAGGCAGGAGGTGGATTCTTCGCTAATTGCCCTACTTGCAAAGTGCCCGCACTGCTGCATACATAGGGTGAACCTGACGTCATATGGTGGTTACTCTTTGAAGCGACTAGGATTTCGCAACAGAATAAAACAGGTATCATCACGATACTCAGCAGCAGTTCCAAGACGTATCCTGAGTATGTCGGGGTATTTGCACATGTAAAATATTATGTAAACTTGTTTACGTCCGGCAGGTGGATTAAACTGGAATCAGAGGCTTAATTGAGCAAACCCAGTGCGTGTCTTTAAGTCACAGGGACACTAAGGGAACCAGGATATTGGAGTCAAAGATACAATCTAAAGCATTTCAAGAGTTGAGCCAGGCGGCTGAAACGCTTGTCAACCCCGAGATTAAGAGGTGGCGAGAGCAGGGTGGCAAGGTATTAGGCTATTTCTGCTCCGCTATGCCGGAGGAGTTGATAACGGCTGCCGGCCTACTGCCTTTTCGAATGAGAGCGACAGGAAGCACAGGAACAGATCTGTCAGACACCTACTTTAGCAGCATCAATTGTAGTTTTCCACGTCACTGCTTCAACATAGCTCTACAGGGTGGCTTCGATTCCTTTGAAGGCGTCGTCTGCATTAACAGTTGCGACAATATCCGTCGCATCTATGACAACTGGAAGCGGCAGTTACCAACCACCCTCGTGCACATAATGAGCCTCCCCAGGAAGACAGGTAAACCACAGGTGGAATGGTTCCGGGACGAAGTGGCTAACCTCAAGCTACTCCTTGAGAAGCATCTGAATATGAAAATCCCCGATGAGCGTTTGTGGGATGCGATAGCGCTCCACAATGAAACACGCCGTCTGCAGAGAAAGCTTTATGACTTCAGAAAATTAGACAACCCGCCGATCACTGGAACCGAGGCGCTGGCTGTCATTGTTGCTGGCACAGCCATGCCCAAGGAGCGCTATAATCAACTGCTCACGGAATTGCTGGATGAGCTAGGTAAATCTGCCGGCAATACTGATTATCGTGCGAGATTGCTGCTAATGGGCGGCATCCTCGATGACCCTGCCTATGTCAAGGTTATTGAGGACCAGGGAGGCCTCGTGGTCACCGACTCACTCTGTTTCGGCTCCAGACTTTTTTGGAACGATATCAATGAGAGGGCAAGCGACCCAATCACGGCTCTCGCCCAATATTATGTCGCCGACCGCCCCTCCTGTCCCCGGATGTTCGGGGATTACGAGCGTAGAATCGGTCTCGTCCGAGAGATGATCCGAGATTTCAAGGTAGACGGTGTTATCGTCGAAAGGCTGGCATTTTGCGACCATTGGGGGTTTGAGCAGTTCACCATCGAAAACGACTTTCAGGACGATAACATCCCCTGTCTGATTATGGATAGAGAATACATCTTGAGCGGCGCGGGCCAGTTGAGAACCAGGGTTCAGGCGTTTCTGGAAACAATGGGGAGATAGAAAATGGTTGATAAGGGACTGGAAAGAACAATTGCTGAGCGCGACCATTTCGAGTTCCTGTTGAAGTTCCTTGAAGAGAGCCCCAGTGAGACAAGTCATCTACTGATACCACTGGTCAGGGCGAACCTGGAACACTACAAAGATACAGTACGGTGTATTGAGGAGGGCAAGCCGGTAATAGCGAGCTACTTCTCAAACGCACCTGAGATATTCACCGCCATGGATATCCACTGGTACTGCCCTGTCGCTGCCGCATTCGCGGGGGCAGGTGCAAACCCCTACCTTATGAATGACCTTGAAGGGACTGACAAACTGGCGGTGTCATCCGATATTTGCACCCTTCTCAGGATGGCTATGTATTACACGGAGGCCGGTCTCCTGCCACGTCCCACGGCGATTGTGGGAATGATAATACCCTGCGACGGTATTGTTGCCCTGCATGAAGCAAGCAGGAGAAGCAAACAATGGCGAGACATTCCCATGTTTGCCCCCGACCCTCCTTATTTCACCGATGAACGCAGCATAGATTACTTTGCGCAAGAGCTCAGGCGGATGGTGGACTTCCTCACGGAGCATACCGGGCAGAAGCTGGATATCGGCCGACTCCGCGAGGTCGTGGAGGTGACCAACGAGCAATACAAGCTCTGGCAGGAGATCAACGAGTTGAGGCGGGCAGTGCCATGCCCCTTCAACTGGGGGGTCGGAGGGGGCCCGTTTGCTCTGACTCAAAACCGCTGGGTCGGCGACTCCAGAGGCCTTGAGTGGTTCGAGGCAGCGCTGGCCGATTCCGAGAAGCGGGTAAAGGCGGGAAAGGGCTGGTTGGAGAACGAGAGGATCAGGTTGCTCTGGTTTGACGTTCACCCAACCTGGTTCTTTGACCTAGCTCCGTGGCTGGAGGAGGAGTGGGGAGCAGTAATCGTCATGGATATGTTCAGCTATTGCCCATATACCCTGGTTGACACGTTAAACGAGGAAACCATGTTCCACGACCTGGCCAAGCGGAATCTGATGGACACCACGATGGTAAGGCAGGCTGTGGGCGTGGCGGATAACTTCGCCAGTGACATCGTGCGAATAGTCAAGGACTACAAAATAGATTGCGTCGTCTGGCCAGCCCACATGGGCCACAAGGATGGCGCCGCGAGCGTGGGCATCATGAGGGAGGTATGCCGCGATCTCGGCGTCCCGTTCTTGAGCATCGGGATTGATACGTTTGACCCCAGATATACAACTCCGGATGAGGTGAAGAACAGGATGTCACAGTTCTTCACCGCTATGGGGCTCGGTTAGATACACAATCGATATTGTCAACTGGCGCAACGACAAGTCAAGGAAGGAGACAGAATGTTAGTCGGAGGCTGTGACGTAGGTTCGGCCACAGGCAAGGCCGTCGTAATGAAGGACGGAGAGATTACCTCGTATGTAATTATCCCGTCCACTACCAAGCCCGAGGTGACGGCACGCACGGTCATGGACGAGGCCATAGAGAAAGCCGGGCTATCGTCGATCGAAGATCTTGATTACATAGTGGGCACGGGCTACGGAAGACTCAAGGTGCCATTTGCCAACGAAAACGTCTCGGAGATAACCTGCCATGCCCGTGGGGCTCACTGGCTCTCTCCCACGGTGAGAACAGTGGTCGACATCGGGGGGCAGGACTGCAAGGTTATGTCAATGGACGATAAAGGCAAGGTCCTGGAGTTTGTTATGAACGACAGGTGCGCTGCAGGAACAGGGAGGTTCTTTGAGGCTATGGCCAGGGTGCTCGACTGCGGATTGGAAGGGCTATCAAGATTATCCCTTCAGGGGAAGAATCCCGCAGCTATCACCAGCCAGTGCAGCGTATTTGCCGAATCCGAGGTTGTGACCCTGGTCAACGAAGGCGTGGAACTGGTAGATATCGTCGCCGGTCTCCACAATTCGATAGCAGGCAGGTTGAATTCAATGGTTAGAAAGGTAGGCCTCGTCGAAGACGTAGCTTTGACCGGCGGATGTGCCAAGAACGACGGCCTGGCTAAAGCCCTGGAGGAAAAATTGGGTGTAGCTGTTAAGAAGCTGCCCCAAGACCCCCAAATCGCAGGAGCTATAGGAGCGGCTCTCATAGCCGAGGAAAAGCTAGACGGACAGTCTTGAGAAGCATCAGGCTTTAAAACATTGTATTCGGTTAGACACTGTATTATAGTAATCCATACTCTGACAGGGAGGAGGGCAACGAATTGGAAACTAATCTAAAGTCCAAGGTATTCCAGGAGTTCAGCGACGCAGCCGAAACTCTCGCCAACCCGGTGCTGCAGCATTGGAAGGATCAGGGAGGCAAGGTCGTAGGATACTTCTGCTCCACAGTTCCCGAAGAGATCATCACGGCCGCCGGGCTCGTTCCCTTCCGGATGAGAGCTACGGGCAGCACCGGTACAGAGGAATCGGATGCCTATTACAGCAGTATTAACTGCAGCTTCCCCCGCCACTGCTTCAATCAGGCGCTTACCGGTGATTTCAAGTTTCTAGACGGAGTTATATGCGTTAACAGCTGCGACCATGTACGCCGTATCTACGACAACTGGAAACGCTTCGTACCCACAGACTTCATTGAGGTAATGAGCCTTCCCCGAAAGACAGGCCAGGACCAGGTGGATTGGTACACCGATGAGCTTGCCATGCTTAGGGACAAGATCGGGAAGTACTTCGGGGTAGAGATCACGGATGATCTGTTGTGGAAAGCGGTAAAGCTCCACAACGAAACACGGAGGCTGCAGAAAAAGCTCTACGAACTGAGGAAACAGGAGAAACCGCCGATTACGGGAGCTGAGACGCTGGCCGTCATGGTTGCGGGAACCGCAATGCCAAAGGAGCAATACAATGAAAAGCTGCGGGAACTGCTGGACGAGTTGAGCGGTACCGAAGGTCCGGGCAGCCACCGGGCGCGACTTATGATAGTGGGCGGTATTCTCGACGACCCGGCTTACGTCAAGGTCATCGAAGACCAGGGAGGCCTCGTTGTCACCGATTCAACGTGCTTCGGCTCCAGGCTTATGTGGATTGAAGTCAATGAGAATGCAAGCGACCCCGTCGCAGCCTTAGCTCAGTACTACTTGACAGACCGTCCCTCATGTCCACGAATGTACGGTGAGCACGACAACCGGACGCAGTACGTTATCGACATGTGCCGTGAGTTCAACTGCGACGGAGTCATCGGAGAGAGGCTGATATTCTGTGACTCATGGCTGGTGGAACACTACATGCTTGGCCAGGACCTCAAGGCTGCCGGTATTCCAATGCTGAAAATGGACAGGGAATACCTCACAAGCGGTATTGGCCAACTGAGAACACGGGCCCAGGCTTTCCTAGAAACGATGGGGAGGTAAGCAATGGCGCTGATAGACAAACATCCCGAGTTGGCACGCTACATCTCAGAGCGGGAATGGTTCGAATTTCTCCGCGAGCAGACCATGGCACTGATCGAAATCCCAGAGATGCAGCTTCAGGTAAAGACACTCGATTCCCTCCTGAAGATGTACGGCAGGATACTCGACGCTGTGGAAAACAAAAAGCCGTTCGTTTCCAGCTATTACTGTCTGGCACCCGAGCTATATACAGCGATGGGTCTGCCTTACTATATGGTCATGCAGACCCCGTTCCTGGCTTCCTCAGTACCGTATCTCCTCGATGACATCGACGCTGCCGAGGATATGGGGCTGGGGAATGACCTCTGCACTGCTATCAGACTTTCGATATATTACGTTGAGGCCAACCTGTCGCCACTGCCCACCTGCGCCCTTAACCTGCTTTATCCCTGCGACGGCGCCCCATTGCTTCACGAAGTGATCAAGCGGAATGAACGGTGGCGCAATATTCCAATGTTCGCCTGTGACCCGCCGTATTATAACGACGAGCGCAGCCTGAACTATTTCGCCGATGAAATGCGTAAGATGGCGAAGTTCGTCGAGAAGCAGACCGCTACCAAGCTGGACCTGGACAAGCTGAAGGAGGCCCTGGAATACTCCAATCAGATGTTCGGGCTATGGGATGAATACAACCAGTTGCGACGCAATGTGCCGAGCCCTCACGGCTGGGGCCTCGGAGCCCCGCAGTGCTTCTCCCAGGCCTGGGTCTACGAGGCAGGCACGCCGCAGGGTGTAGACTGGTTTAAGAAGCTGGTTGAGATAGCCGAGCTAAACGTAAAGAGCGGGGTAGGACCTGTGCCCGAGGAAAAGATAAGGCTGTTCTGGTTCGACCTTCTGCCCTTCGGCTGGGTGTTCGAGTTCCTGCCCTGGCTGGAGGAGGAGTGGGGAGCTGTCATGGTCATGGACATGTTCGGCAACTATCCGTACACCATGATAGATACATCAAGCGAGGAGGGAATATGGAAGGGCCTTGCCAAGAGGAACCTTTTCGACTCGCCGATGGTCAGGCAGGCACGTGGTGTAGCCGACAACTTCTCCAATGACATCGTCCGAATAGTCAAAGACTTCAAGATAGACGCCGTAGTCTGGCCCGGCCACATGGGCCACAAGGACGGGGCCGCGACCGTTGGCATTATGAGAGAGACCTGCCGCGACCTCAATGTGCCTTTTGTTCACTTAGGGCTCGACCTGTTCGATAAAAGATACAGCACACCCGACCAGATAAAGGACAAGATATCCCAGTTCTTCAGAGCTATGGGGCTCGGCTAGGTATACATACATGCGAAGGGGCAAGCTAATGCGCTGCCCCTTCGCCATTGCTGGAAATTTTGGCTACAGCTAAAGATAAGGTTATAAAGCATCCCTTTTGCACCCAAAGTTGTAGGGAGGGGACAGACTGTGGCGATCTTCGACGTATACGTGAATAAGATAGCCGACTACGTTGAGTCAGTGCGGGGAAAAGGCAGGCAGATCAGAGAGTTCGATTGCCCCGGTGACCCCAGCAGACTACTGGATGGGCTGCCGGTTCGTGTCGGGCCCGAGGCAGGTTCGGGTGTAATACTGCGAGGGGACACCTTCGTCGAGTTGGGAAGCCCCGACACAAGCTCCAGCGGACTCATATTGTGGACAGATACCCCCTCACTGGTCAGAGATGGTAAGATTACGCTCATCGGCCCCGATATTCAGGAATCGGAGGGGGCCAGTTTGCCATTCGCCCAGGTCTTGATGCTCGGAGGAACGGGTCTGGGCAAGGAAGATCACTCTGCGCTGGAGCAGAACCAGTACATTGCCGACCAGATAGAAGGGTACATGCTCAGGAGCACTCCGGAGCGCATATGGGGCAGGGTCAGCAAGGACGCCGCGACCAAGGGCTTCAACTTGGTCACCCTGGGAAAAGCGCTGATGTCAATCTTCAAAACAGCGGTGCCCAAGGTACAGGCAATGGAGATCGTTTTTATCACTTCAGACAAAGAGGATGTGCAACAACTGAATAGCATCGCAGAGCAAGTACGCATGATTAGCAAGGACATCACAAGAGAGACATGGTTGGTTAGAGGATATGACGTCCTCGAATGCACATTTGGCTGGGACTGCAACTCATGCTCGTACAAACCGGTGTGCGACGAAATCAGGGAAGTTATTACCGTTCGCAAGAAAAAAACCAGAAAGACCAAAACATCCAGTAAACAGTAGAATAAAAATACACAAGGGGTAGCGCTAGTAATGTCTGAGACCACCACTCCGAATAAGAAGCTGATCGCGGTATGCGGTAAGGGTGGCGTTGGTAAAACAGCGTTAACAGCTATGACGACCAGGGTTCTCGTTGAGAGCGGCAAGGCAGGCAAATTGCTGCTGATCGACGCCGACCCCGCTATGGGTCTGCCCATCGCCCTTGGAATACACGTCAGCCGGACCATGGGACAGGTCCGCGAGGACATAATCCAAACCGCAAGGAGAGGCAAGAAGGAGGAAAAAATCCAGCTTGTAGACATGCTTGATTATATGGCCCTGGAGGCCCTCAATGAGATGGACGACTTCGCCCTTTTGGCTATGGGGCGCACGGAAACACTTGGCTGCTACTGCCCTGTAAACGACCTTCTACGGGGAACAATAGAAACCCTCTCCAGGAGCTTCGACACTATCCTCATTGATGGCGAAGCCGGACTGGAGCAGATTAACCGGCAGGTAATGCGCCGGGTAGATACCCTACTCATTGTAAGCGATGCTACATCCAGGGGTATAAAGACCGCGACCTTGATAAAGGAAATGGCACAAAACGAGAAGGTGTTACAGTGTGAGAAGATGGGTCTGGTTTTCAACAGAGTGCTGGGCAATGAGGAGCTGCTGAATCAATTCGCACTGGAGACCGGTCTGGAAATCTTTGGCTACATTCCCCACGATGAAAGCATCGCGCATCATGATTTAGTCGGCAAGTCCATAACCGAGCTTCCCGCAACCTCACCCGGACTCGATGCCGTGCGTAAGATAGTAGAGGAACGTGTTCTCAAGTAGCGCTATAGCGGGGGTCTCGTTGATCAGAAAAAGCCATCCAGTTAGATTGGGAAAATAAAACCTTTCATGAATGACACTGCATTGCACAACCTTTATGCTTTAAGTCAAATATTACCCTTCACTCATGAATTGAACGCGCTACAGGCCGTACTTTAATTAAGGCTGATATGAATGGAGTCATACAACAATGGAAATCGCTAGAAGACATATTGTCAGGACCCTGCGCTGCAAGAACAGAAGTATCCCGGGCACTCTGGGCAAGCTAACTACAGCCATTGGCAGAGCTGGAGCGGACATCGGGAATGTGACAACAGTGCATCTGGGTCACCATTACACCGTCAGAGATATTGATGTTTTTGTCGAGAACGAAGAGCACCTCGCTCGAGTAGTAAATGCAGCGACAAAACTTGAAGATGTCTCAGTTCTACAAATTAGGGACGCAGTTCTACAGCTTCATGAAAAGGGAAAGATCAAAATGATCAACACTGTTCCCTTAGAAACGTTGGACTACCTCAGCAAGGTGTATACCCCTGGTGTAGCTGAGGTATGCAACCTGATTAAGGACCAGCCAAAATGGAAGAATAGTTATACTACAATCCCTTATTCTGTAGCTATTGTTACGGATGGGACTGCTGTCCTTGGTCTGGGTAACATCGGCCCGGTAGCGGGAATGCCCGTTATGGAAGGAAAGGCTGCCCTACTCCAGCACCTGGTAGGTATTAGCGGTATACCTGTCCTGTTGAATACTACCGACACGGACGAAATTGTGGAAACAGTGGAACATATTGCTCCTACATTTGGCGGCATTCAGCTAGAAGATATAGCATCGCCCCGATGTTTTTCGATCGAGGAAAGGCTCCAAAAGGAATTGGACATTCCCGTAATGCACGACGACCAGCACGGGACTGCTGTGGTCACTCTGGCAGCTTTAATCAATGCTTGCAAGCTAGCCAAAGTAACACTCCACGAGGCGAAGATCGGGCTTATTGGCCTAGGGGCTGCCGGACTGTCCATTGGAAAGATACTCTATCAATACACAGGGAACCCAACCCTGGGCACGGCAAGAACCGAAGCCAGCATAAGGCGGCACACAGAACAGGGAGGCCTTGCCTCCTCTATGGAAAAGATCATGGAAACAGCCGATATTGTAGTCGCCACCACCGGGGTAAAAGGACTTATCAGCCCGGGCATGGTTAGAAAAGGGCAGATTATCTTCGCCCTCTCGAATCCCTATCCGGAAATCTCACCGGAGCGTGCCATAGCATCAGGCGCTATCCTCGCCACAGATGGCAGAGCAGTCAATAATTTAATAGGCTATCCGGGGATCTGGCGGGGAACACTGGACGCTAAGGCCGCTAAAATAAATTACGAGATGTATAAGTACGCAGCTCTAGCCATTGCCGATGCTACACCAGAAGGAGAACTCGTACCAAGTCCTATTGACCCTGTCGTACATCTGGCAGTCGCTCATAACGTAGCCAGGGCGGCTGTGGAATCAGGTATTGCCCAGCAACAACTGGACGATGACTATTTCGAAAACACCGACGTCAGAGAGCCCCCATGTTAATAGAGGCCACTGCACGATTTTGTTCACCGGTATAATTATGGACTGGCATTTACATCATCGGGGCTTAACCCCCGAACTACCATTATTGCTCCACCAACCGTCGCCGTAATCCCTTCACCCGCAGCTGATGTTACCTCTGCCTCCTGCGCCGTAACCTTCGATACGTGAGCCGTAATGACCTGTGCCAAGACAGCAATAATCGTTAGACACCTTTCTTCCTTGCACACACAGTACTATTTTCCTACCTGAAGCCAACGAAAGAACTATTGCGTATCTGAAGAAAGCTATGCTAATGTTTGAAATAGTTAGTCGTATCCTGTCATATGTATGCGTGAGTTCATAAAGCAGGATACGATTTAACAGCCGGTAGTGATGTCAACATATAAGGAGGGAGCCATGAAGCATGCAACGGATAATAACCAGCTCGACAGGATGCTGACCGTGAGGCAGGTAGCTGATTTCTTGCAGGTCAGCATATGCAGCGTTAGGCGCTGGAGCGACAAAGGGACATTGAGATTCTACCGTGTGGGCTCTCGAGGGGACCGCAGATACCAGCGCGAGGATGTCCTTCAATTCCTGGACGAATCCAGCCGCTACTTTGTGCCTGATCGCACAACTGCGAAGGTTTAATTTCGCCCTGGTATAAACATCTCCTCTCTTGAGTAACATTAAGGCATACCGATAAGGAATGCCAGTGCACATACTTGGTATATTAAACGTTCCCAAGCCAGCTATTGATGAGCTCCCATGCTCGACAAACATTCTCTACTGACTTGCCAGGTGACCAACTTACAACACATATATACAGGCTATCCCCAATAGCACTACAGCCCACTTCAATGTGACAAAGTTGTAATACAATTGTAAGCTCTTTGTTATTTCTGCTTAATATAGACTTAACCGGTTTGTTATCCCATGTTCGTATAATTTCATATCATCAAACGCGATTATATCAATGCCTTATAAACATCAATATACATCTGGCAACGCAGAATCAACGTGGTAGATATAGACAGTGTCAACTGCTGGCATCCTTTACTACTGATATAAAAGCATGCTGGACCTTATAATAATAATCGCCTTATCCCTTCTAGTAGTGCCCTTGGCTCTACTGGCAAGCGGACCACTGCGTATTGCTCTGGGCGTGCTATTTGTCCTATTTTTCCCAGGCTATACACTAATCGCAGCCCTGTTCCCACGAAGAGATACTCTCGACTCAGTAGAGCGTCTGGCTCTAAGTGTCGGCCTGAGCATCGCTATAGTCCCCCTCGTAGGGCTGGTGCTGAATTACACCCCCTGGGGTATTCGCCTCGAGCCCATAGTGCTCTCCCTGCTGGGTTTTATACTGGTCATGAGCGCAGTGGCCCTGTGGCGCAGAAGGAACTTGCCGCCAGAGGAGCGCTTCGAAGTCAATCTCAAAGGCAACTTCTCGCAGATCACTCTCGGGTGGGGGAACGAGAGGTCTTGGGACAAGTTACTTTCTGTTCTTCTAGTGGTGGCCATCGTCGGAGCTATAGGCACGATAGTATATGTCATTCAGTCCCCAAAAGTTGGTGAAACATTTACCGAGTTCTACATCCTGGGACTGGAGGGTAAGGCAGAGGGCTACCCAAACGAGGTCACACTGGGAAACGAAGGTGAGGTAATCGTGGGAATAGTGAACCGCGAGCACGAGCCTGCATCCTATAGCGTGGTGATAGCTGTCAACGAAGACTCCCTCACAGAGGTTGGCCCTATTTACCTGGATCACGAAGCGAAGTGGGAACAGGAAATCAGCTTCACTCCGGTCATGGCTGGGGCAGATCAAAAGGTGGAGTTCCTACTCTACAAGGAGAATGACGCCGAGCCTTATCACAGGCTTCATCTCTGGGTAGATGTTAACGGGACATAATACGCAAGCAGTTGATCGGGTTACGATTTGCCCATTGTACCAGCAGGGATCAGATAAGAATTCTTCCTGAGAATGGAGGGGTGACGGTTTGAATGGCTGTGTGGTATTTACAGAATCAAGCGAACATGTGATACAGGCATGACGTGGAAGACTATAAGCACACGAATCCATATTGTTCATTCCGACCTGAATTGTTATCTATTTGTAAGATGATAGTAATTTCCTATTAATCAGTTTGTAATCCTGTGTTTATACAATTGCATATACCCACAGGATTCGTGCGGGGAGTATCAGCATGCCTTTCACCGATACGAGCTAAAGGAACAAAGCAGTCAGACGGCATGTCACAAATCATATGTTAAAGGAGTGAACCACGAGAAATCCTTATATTTGGCTGGGGCTTGGCTTGACTATGTTCGGCGCTATGATATCGCCGGTGTTCTATTTCATTGTGAAGTCGGCTCCTCTTTCGGCCCTGGGAATATCCTTCCTGATGCTCGGGCTTACCTGCATTGCCCTGGCCAATACCAGGCCTCCTATCTCTCCGGAGGCCAGCCAGATGATGCTGCAAACCGGAATCGAAAACATCGCCGCTTTATTGGAAGAGTTGGGCCTAAGAGGAAAGGCTATCTACCTACCCCCCTCTTTAAGGAATGGCCGCGCCCAAGCACTGATCCCGCTGCGTCATGACCAGAACCCAGTTCAGATAACTAATAGGATTCAGGGCCGGCTTATAGTCAGGTATGGCCACGACCCCGAGGCCCTCGGTATCGCCGTCACCACTCCGGGTTCAATTTGTTTAGACGGGCTGGAAATCCAGCCCGGTCCCACCTCAGCCGAGCTTGCGTCTGCCATGAATCACGTACTGGTAGGAATGTTGGACATCGCCAGTTCTCTTACAGTAAACACCAACAATAGTAGAGTGAACATTGAAGTCTCAAATCCCAAGCTTAGTTACCAGAATATATGGTTCTACCGCTCGATGGGTAGCCCTCTGGCCTCAATAGCGGCTACCATCACCAGCGAAGCCCTGGATAAACCCATAACAGTTACCAGAGAAGAGCATCGTGGAAATAAAAATATGATTGAACTAGAGGTACTGTCTTGAGGATATATAACAGATACATACTGACGCTGGCCTTACTCTTTACTGTCATTAACGTAACCATGATCGCTTCAGGACAGACCAGCCTTGATACCTATTTCGCGGTGCTTGTTATAGCTTCACTGGTGGTGACTTTGCTCTATGTTTATTTAAGCAACAGGGCCAGAAAGGCGCTTAACGCTATCGCTCTTTCCTTCTTCGTCGGATTCCTGGCCGTCGTGGCGCTCAAGGTAATTGATATTCTCTATCGAGCATAAGGTATCCAAATGTATCACAAGAAATCGCTTGCCACGCTTGCTCTGGTACTGCTTTCTCTGCTAGTGCTGCCAGGCGGCGTTATAATGGCCGGTAATGGCGAACCGGTGCCCCACGAGGACCCCGACATCGCTGAGGTGCACTATGATGAAATCGCCATTTTAGACTACTACTCCCAGCTAATAGACACTGCTCTAGCCAGGACACCTACCAACACAGAAGTACTGCGAGAAAAGACCCTGTTCGCGAACATCCCTGAATCCCTCGGGCTGTATCTCGCGAAATTCGGAAATGCCACCGTTAGAATCTCCTGGCTCATCGTAGAGATAGAAGCTGATATAGATACGATTAATGCTCTTGCCAGGCAGTTCCGTCTGGAAGAGATGGAAGAGCAGCGTCTCCAAACACAGGACAAGCTGAACGGAGCCTATGAGCAATTATCTATAATAGAGAAGTCCTCTGCCACTTCCGCACAGATACTGGGTATCCCATATTCTCCAGGTGACAGCCCGCTAGGTATGGCCTACAAAGAATTGGAAGGAAAGATCGCCTTGCTCCGCAGTCTATTAGACCTTTTTCAAGCCCTGCTGGAAACCCTACCCGAGGATTCCCTCCAGGAACTGCTGCAGGACATCCCCGAGGGTTCCCTCCAGGAACTGCTGCAGGACATCCCCGAGGGTTCCCTCCAGGAACTGCTGCAAACGCTTCTGCGCCCCACGGAGCTAACCCTGGCGGTAGAACCGACGGCTGTATTTGTTGGAGACTGGATTAGTTTTAAGGGCAACCTGACTTCCGGAGGCATTGCCCTGCCCAACCGCGAGGTGCTGCTGCTGCTCGACGGTGTTCCCTATTTCAACAGCCAGACCGGCCAGGACGGTTCATATCAAGGCCAGTTGCAAATACCATATAACTACAACCCCTGCCTGACCCTGCAAGCCCTGTATTACCCGCAGGACAGCGATATCGGTATCTACCTTGCATCCAAGAGTTCAGCCGTCGAGATTCAGGCGCTTTTTTACATGGCTGGGCTGCGTCTGGAAATCAGAGGCAAGTCCTACCCGGGATTGGACTGTTCCTTGTTTGGTTACTTCGACTATGGTGACCAGCCAATCCCGGCTGCCAGAGTTATTCAGATATATCTTGATAGAAGGCTCATATCCCAAGTCAGCGTTAAGGACAGTTTTGAACTCGATATACCGCTAGAGCCCGAAACCGCTTTAGGGCAACACAGGCTTCTGGTGATAGCCCCGTCCCAGAAGAGGTATGCTCCAGTCGCCTCTGAAACCACCCTGGATGTGGTCAAGGCGGTAACCACAATCGAAGTCAGCCCACCCCGATTAGCATTCATGCCCTTCTCATTGAATCTGGAGGGCTATATTTACTCGGATTTTGGCCCCGTAAAGGATGCTATTGTGGAAGCAAGCTTTGGCACCCACATTGCACAGGCAACAACGTCTCAGGATGGCACTTTTAATGTCAAGCTGGCAACTGGTATGAACCTCAGCTTGATTGGCACTCGGGACATCAGTCTTAAAATAAATCCCACAGAACCATGGAACTCGACGGCCGATTCATCCTGGAGCCTGGTACTCGTAAACCCGATTCTTATCTTTTTAATTGCAGCAGCGCTGGCTATCATTATAGTTACTTTAGCTAAGAGGCTCAGGGTTAGGTCTACCATAACTGTCACCGGGGCTGCTGTGCCGGTCGTAGTAACTCCGGCTACGGCCTCAACCGAACAATCACGCACAGGAATTACGTCACTATCTATCCATCGAAGAGAAGTAAAAGACCTCAGGCAGCTTACTTTCAATCTTTATCGCAGGCTCCTGAGATTGATACAGGACTTCACCAATATAACAATGAAACCTCACCTTACTCTCAGGGAATTTACGACCCAATGTGCACCCATAATCGGGCCCGCCCACAGGTACCTGGACCAGTTTACCCACATCATCGAGAGACTCTTATATTCGAAACATCCTCCGGAACCGGCAGACCTGGAGAAAGGCCAAGAACTTACCAGATACATGGAGGAATCGCTGAAACATGACCATGCGTAGCATAATAGCGCTGGCCTTAGCTCTCGTAGTTATAATATCGCTTGTCAGCATCTGGTTTTATCCCTCAATACAGGACTTCATGCGTACCAATCCCTTCTGGAACGGGATCAAAGACTTCTCCGATGAATTCGATGCCACTTGGACAGAGTCTTTGTTAGACTCAACTCAGAATCCCGAAAGCACGACATTGATTATTATCCCTTATTCAATATATAAGCAAGATGATCTGCAAGAGATTAACAGATTCGTGCGAGAGGGCGGCGTATTACTGCTGCTCGATGACTATGGCTATGGCAATACCCTGCTGGAACAGTTTGGGTTAGAAGCGAGATTCAGTGGAAATCCTATGGTCGACCCATTATTCTGCTACAAGAATGAATGGCTGCCCCGGATAACCGATTTTCACCCTGAAGTAACGCAGGCCGGAATAGAATCAGTGGTCCTGAACCATGGCACCGCGCTACTAGAAGTGGATTCAACCCAGGTCCTGGCTATGTCTTCAGAGTCGAGCTATCTGGACCTGAACGGGAATACTATCCTTGACGATGGAGAGCCACAAGGCCCTTTCCCCGTGGCAACTGTGTCGATTCTGGGCGACGGTACTGTCCTGCTACTCTCCGACCCCAGTATACTGATAAACAGTATGGTAGGCAGAGATAATAATCACAACTTCCTGGATTATATAATAATGCAGTATGGGCAGGACCGTGAGCTTCTGATGGACATATCTCATCTACCCAAGTCTCCGTTGGATGACTCTAAATCAACGTTGACCCAAACCAGAGAACGGATAGCACATCCCTATTCCGTAGTAGTTGTAATGGGAATAGTTGTATCGCTGTTTCTAAGACCATGGCAGAGAGAGGAGGCAAGTTGAGCAAAGAAAACAACATTATTCAATTGCCACACAGGATTCGTGAAGAACTATCCAAGGTAATCATAGGTAAGGATGAGGTTAAGCGAACCTTGATCCTGGCGCTGATCTCCGGCGGACACGTCCTTATCGAAGGTCTGCCCGGTACAGCTAAAACCAAGCTGGCTTGTACCATCGCCCAGATAACCGGCTGTGAGTTTAAGAGAATCCAGTTCACCCCAGACATGATGCCAGCTGACATAACCGGCTTCTTCTTATATTCTCCCACCAATCAACCCAGATTCATACAAGGTCCAATATTCGCCAATGTCGTTCTGGCCGACGAGCTTAACCGGACCTCACCGAGAACCCAGGCAGCTCCACTAGAAGCAATGCAAGAACATCAGGTCACCATAGAGAGGAATACCTATGAGCTACCCAGACCGTTTATGGTGATTGCCACGCAGGTTGCGTCCGGAGCAGAGGGAACCTATCCCCTGAGCGACGTACAGGTGGACCGGTTTATCCTGAAAGCCAGCACCCAACATGCCTCTACGGCAGAAGAAAGGCAAATAGTAGCCAACATTGACTACCTGGACAATCCAGATATCAATGCAGTAGCTAATGCCGAAAACATAGTTAAACTGCAAAAGGAGGTAAAAGGTATTTTTGTATCGGAGGCAATTATTGAATATATCGTCTCCTTAATCGATAGGCTTCGCCAACACCCCGACATACTCTCGCCCCCAAGCAGTAGAGCAGGAATTGCGCTCTTTAAATGTACTCGGGCACTGGCTATGCTCGAAGGTCGCGATTTCGTAATCCCTGACGATGTGAAACAACTTGCCGTACCTGCCATGGAACACAGGATTATTATTAAGCCGGAAGCTGAGATGGATGATATACGCCCTAAAGACATCATTAACACAGTAATGGAGCAAGTATCAGTCCCCAAGATAGCGGTATGATAGGCTTGAAAAGGTCCGGCATCCGGCTACTGATTAAAATCTATGTAGCGCTCAGCCTCGTTGCAGGTGTTGTTTTCTCGCCGCTGGAATTTTCCTTTGTCCCATCTTTGTTTCTGGCTATATTCCTTTATTCCTGGTTTCGACCTCCCCGCCCCCTGGCCGCCTTCACCCTGAATTTGTACCTGTTTATAGCCTTGCCTCTAATCTACGAATCCATCGTAGTCGCGGAATTATCGCCATTCTTCTCTCTACCCATTCTAGCCCTGCTGGACTTAGACCTCGAACGCCTGGCATCCACCTATCATTTCGAGGATTCAAGATTCAAGCGACAGCCCAGCAAACTCCTTGTAAGTCTGGCTCTCGTAGTTGTTATCTCACTTGCCATCGCCGTCTTCCTGGGAAAATATAACCTGCTAATTGCCTGTGCCTTTCTGGCTGGTTATCTGCTCTTTCTTATCATCCGCCTCCTGGCAGCTATTCCACAATCACCCATCGATGTTGATAAAGCCCAGTACAAAGTAATTGCCGGTCACAACATCAGTTTTACAGTGCCTCTCTTGAACAGGTTAAAGCTGGGAGGTTGGCTATACCTTGCTACACCGCATGAATTTATCAAGCTGAAGCACCACAGATTTCCACTGAACCAAGACATAATCGAACTTCATGTCTCTCTCACCCCACCTCTCGCCGGACCATCGACAGTCAATGTAACTGCCTTTGTTCTGGATCGATGCGGATTGATACAAACCAAATTTCCTCTGGAACTGGCTGAACTTCTTGTAATCCCCAGAGCCAAATATGCCGCCTGGCTGGCGAGGAGATATCTCGAGACAACCAGGGCAGGACTAGTTACTCCAATGGCATCCGGCACAACTGTTTTCCGGCGATCTACAGGGTCTAGAAGTGGCGCAGAGTACTATGCAAACAGGTTTTATCAGCCAGGTGATAGCTTACGCAGCATTAGCTGGAAACACTCACTGAAACTGAATGAGATCGTAGTGAAGGAGTTTGATTCCCCCCAAGCCTCCTCTGCGGCACTACTTATAAATCTGACAGTAGCTAACGCGGATGAGGCCGATCGATTGGTCTACACCTGGTTAATCACCTCTATAACGTTGGCCCGAGAGGGCATTCCCACTATGCTTGCCGTATATAACCACGAGGATGTTTTAACGGTAACCGGATTTCTCGATTCCAGACAGGTAGTGCTCAGGTCACTAATGCTATCCAGAGAAGTAGTTATTTGGGCACAACCTCAGAAATACCTTAAGCCACCCGATCCTCTAAGGATAAGAGCGGATATCAGCAGGCTCAGGATGGCAAACATGGACTCAGTGACTAAGCTCATAGAGTTGCTCGACATGGAGTACAAGGCCCTATGTGATTACGCAGCTTCTAACCCCGCCACTAAAGCAGTGAACGCAGTGCTGGCTAAAAGCAGCAGTCGTGCTACGTTTGCCTTCATATCCGCTGAAAATCACGATGTGGAAGCATTGCAGATGGCCAAATACAGACTAAAGACTCGCAATCTTCGCTTCACTGAGATATCCCTAGACGGAAATGCCACGAAGGCGGATAAAACGCCCGGTACCCAAATTTCCGATAACGCTTCTGAGTTACCACGGCCCTTGAAATCCACCGATGCCAGCATATCGTTTAAGCCTGCTTGAGCAGATATGCAGCCCGTAATTAACCACGGGAATAAGAAACGTCCGCATACTGCGGCGTATCGTGAGCACTTAAATACTAGCTGTACATTCCTGCATAATTGTAATCTGTTTGTAAGCCTTTTGTAATTCCCTTTTTACATCCTTAATCCCCCTCTTAATCCCGTGTTCCTACAATTGCATTCGACAGGATAAGCCGTCATTTCTACTATGGCGAGATGTTTCAACTTGAAGGACAAGGTGCCTTGGAAATGACACGGCTTTCTCATAAAGACATGCTACGTCGTTTTCCACGAGATCTCAAACACTGTTGATAACATTTATTGGGGGAGTAACCAAATTGTGCGCGCAGAAAAAACAGAATTCACCGGTTCTTGATCACCAGGTGGATGGCGACATTATCTGCAACAATCGCCAGCCACAGATAAGCATCCGAATTACGGACAAGTCAAAGCTAAACGAAGCTGTAGTTTCCGTCGTCGGATTGGGCTATGTAGGATGGCCTTTAGCTACGGCATTTTCCAGAAATCTGAGTGTGGTCGGCTTCGATATTAATTCTTCCAAGATTAATGAATTATACCAACATAACCACAACCAGAGCCTTATTCTTACTGATAATCCCGAAGAGCTGGGCACGGCCGATTTCATTATTATCGCTGTCCCAACCCCGGTTACGAAATCCAAAGAACCTGACCTATCATTCGTTAAAAAAGCTGCCGAAATCGTAGGGCGAAGGCTAAAGATAAACAGCACAGTTATTCTGGAATCCACTGTTTATCCCGGTGTAACCGAAGAGGTTGTGAAACCGATCCTCGAGGAAGAGTCGGGTCTTGTATGCGGCGTGGACTTCAAGATCGCCTATTCACCGGAAAGAATAAATCCCGGTGACGAAGAGCACGCCATAAGCAGAATAACCAAAGTGGTTGCAGGAATGGATGAGGCGACCACAGATCTCGTGGCCGAGCTCTATCTAAGAATAACCCCCCACGTCTTCAAAGCCAGGGACATAAGGACAGCTGAAGCAGCCAAGGTAATAGAGAATATACAGCGTGATCTTAATATCGCACTGATGAACGAACTGGCTGTAATCTTTGAGAAAGCCAACCTGAGCACAAAAGATGTCCTCAACGCAGCAGCGACCAAATGGAATTTTCATCGTTATTCCCCAGGACTCGTCGGCGGTCACTGCATCCCTATTGACCCCTACTATATGGTCTTCAAAGCAAAGGAGCTTGGCTACCAGCCTGAGGTAATCCTGGCAGGCAGGGCCATTAATGACCATATGTCCAAACACGTGGCTGAGATGACTATCAAGGCGCTGAACAATGTTGGCAAGGTAATAAAAGGCTCCAAGGTTCTCATAATGGGACTTGCTTACAAGGAGGACGTCGCCGATGTCAGGGAAACGCCAGTGAAAGAGATCATAAAGGAGCTCGAAGGGTATAAGGTGGAAATGGTCGCCTTTGACCCTCTGCTTAACATCGATTATTTCCAGGATCAATTCAAGATAAAATTACTGCGCAATCTTGAGGAAGTAAGGAGTATAAAAGTAGACTGCATCATTCTTACAACCCCTCACTCCATGTTTCGTAAACTTAGTCTTGAAGACCTCAGGGGACTGCAGAATGGAAACCCTATCCTGGTTGATGTCCGTGGAATATTCGATATAGAGCAAGCAGAACAAGCAGGATTTCAGTATATAACTTTATAGCATTTACATCGATTGTGGCTTTTTTTAAACACAAGCAACTGGTGCGTTACTGAAGAAATGAGCATTAATTTATTTCGTATGGGGAGACACTTCACTACTATATAACAGTTAAAGAGATTAAAACCCCGATATTCCCGGTAATAGTACAATGCCCCCGACGGCCTCATCTTATCCCCATCAAAGAAAATCTGTTCTTCTTCTACGGCAACACGTACACATTATTCGTAACCTCCACGAGATCAGGGTTAACACAGGGCCACCTGTTGTAGATGATGGAAATATTCTCCCTATTCAGAAAAGTAGTATCATTGCAGCCACCTCTAAGGAATACCCATGTTTCTAAATCTTCATCTTCAGGTGCCAGAAGTATCCTACTATGAACATCCTTCAACGTAAGCGCAATGAAGGCTGTGGCCTTCCACGGATCCAGTATTGCCTTCTGATATCCATCTACCAGGTTATCTCCGATCCAGACAAAGGCTCTATAGTCATGCTCGTCAATCATGTGATAGAAACGGGTATTCTCCCGTGCTGGTATAGCTACCACCAAGATGGTGACAACAAGAGCGCAGCATAACCATTTACCTATGTTCTGTGTGACGAAAGGCGCTGCCAGTCTCCGGGGTAACCTCAGCGTCCTGATACCCCTCAAACCTGCTCCCCCAATGATGCTCATCATAAGCAGCATATATAACATCCCACGCAGATACATTATCTGGTGTCCGTAGCCAAAGGCATAGTAAATAACAACCATAGCTGCGATAGTCAACAGGCCCAGAATCAAGCTGATGTTTTTCACTCCAGACCGTGTACCCAGTATAAAGACCCCTAACACACACAGAATGGTAGGAACATAACCGTATGTGGACATAATTGGCGCCATATCATGATATGCAGGCAGAGGATCAGCGACAAAGATCTGTGCTATTCCTTGAGTCATTACGAAATCATACGCAAAACAAAGGGCCACTAGAAATGGGGCAGCTATGCTAAGTAACAATCCAAAGCTGTGGCGGAAATCCCCCTTCAGACTTAGCACGAGAAACGGGAGCAATATGATTATCATGGCAAGCGCTGACGGCGGGTGTATCCACAATAGAGCACAAGTTAAGACAAACATCAACACGTAGGACTGGATCGCCCTCAAGTTGAATGCCACAAACAACACAAGGGGAATGAAGAGCAGCCCTATGGACACCGGGACCAGGAAAGCGGGACCCAGTATTCCAACTGTAGTCGGTATCAGAGCAGCAATGAAAGCTGCTTCGTAGCCAAAACCCTGCCTTCGCGCCAGACAGTATACAGACAGAACCGTTATTACGAAGATGATGCTCGGTAAAAATTTGACAATATTCATCCAGGAAATACCCGTGACTTCGTACAACATCCCACAAAACATATGAAAGCCAACCTCGAACTGGCCGAGGCTCAAGGCAGGTATGCCAGAAAAGGGGTCACTAACGTCCCTTATATGACCCGTCTCCAGTAGCAACTCCGAGTGTGTCATGTGTTGCCATTCATCGATATGCACCGGGTAGGAGTAACCCCTATTAGGTATCAAGGCCACGAAGAATGCCAACATGATAATAGCCAATAGCGCCAAACACCCTAATCTACGCCTGGCGGTGCTTTCAGCTATCAATGTATTTCTCCGGTGATACTTCCGGGGCAATATCGGAACTTCCGCATCAACTCACCCCAACAGTCAGACACGGTTATCTTTAATTCCACTTATCCTTCTCCAATAAACTTCCCACGACCTTACGGTCGGGGTTTTAGCCTATTTCAAACTTCGTTTGCCCTGCATCTTTTTTACCTTGTGCGTCTATATACGCGTGTATCATTGCTTCGTTGATTCCAACCGTC
>Ga0180432_10000318_pt1 | contig 77273 bp, 54 predicted proteins | sample SS_ome_10_FD_132414 | JGI IMG/M metagenome (GOLD analysis project Ga0180432, IMG submission 132414) | Hypersaline lake sediment archaeal communities from the Salton Sea, California, USA - SS_1_MS_2 metaG | ecosystem: Environmental > Aquatic > Non-marine Saline and Alkaline > Hypersaline >...
GTTGCCGTTCGCCGTTGCCGTTGCCGTTCGCCGTTCGCCGTTCGCCGTTGCCGTACCTCCAGCCTCCAGCCTCCTGTCTCCAGCCTGCCGTCCTGCCGTCCCAATCTGCAATCCGCTTCCCCTACTCCATTATCTCGACCCGGCTGCCCATCTGGATGAAATCGAACACCTCGATCACGTCCTCGTTGCGCATGCGGATACAGCCGTTGGAGCACTTCGTCCCCATGCCCGAGGGGTCGTTCGTGCCGTGTATGCCCAGCCCGGTCGCCCCGGGCACGTTGGCGAAGCCTATCCATCGCTCGCCGAGCAGGTATCCTTCCTCGCCGTAGCGGATGACGCCGCCCTCCGGCGGGGACCACGGCGGCCCTATCTCCATGCTGTCCACGACGAACTCGCCGACGGGCGTGCGGTCTTCCTTGCCGATGCCGACCCGGTACTCCTTGACGTATGCCCCGTCCAGGAGCAGGACCAGCCTGAACTCGCTCTTGAAGACGATGATGCCGACAGGGCCGGTGAGGATCTTCAACTGCCTGCCGAGACGCAGCCTCTTCGGGTCAACGGCGTTGAGGCGGCCGATCATGCGCCAGTTGACGCCGTGCTTCTTGCCGATCGTCAGGAGCAGCTCACCCTGCTGGACGGTGTGCATCGTCGCGCCTTCGGTGCAGCGGGGGTTGAAGACCAGGTCCGCGTTGATCTTGTCCAGCGCCGCGCGGAGCGCCTGCGCCTGCTCGCCTCGCGCGTCGAGGTAGAGCCCGGTCAGGACGCGGCGCGCGCCGAGCCGGTCGCCGGCCTTCAGCAGGGCCTGGGCCTCGGCCACGCCGGCGGGGGGCACCCTGGCGGGCGGCGGCGCCTGGGCCGCCGGCTCCGCGGGCGGCTCAGCCACGGTCACTGCGGATAGCTGCGGGGGCGGCGACGGGGCGGCTTCCGGTTCCGGCTCGACGGCGGCCGGCGCAGGCTGTTCGGGCGCCGGCTCCTGCTGCGGCACCGCGGCTGGCGCGGGCGCAGGGGCGGCCCCCTCCTCCGCCGACGGCGATTCCCTGTTCGAGATGACCAGCCCGACGGCACCGGCAGCCAGGAGCAACAGCAGCAGCTTCTTCATTTGCTCACCTATGACCTCAGACAACGCGAACGCACCGGCATCCCGGTCACGATAATCAAGGTCGATTGGCGGATTCAAGCTGCCCGGACCGGACGGACGCCGCCGGCCGGGGGCGGGGCAGATAAACCATTGCGCAACAGGGACTTACGGATTTGGCGGGCGCGGAGAGAAAGGCAGGCGGCGTTCAGAATGGCCGCCCTTTTTGTAGGGGGGCGCGGCGTCGCGCGCACCGGCGGCGCTTAGAGCTTCTGAGAAGGCGAACTCAGCGCGGAGCCCGCTGAGAACGCCGAGCAGACAAGAGGGCACCTGACAAACCTATTCCCTTGAGCGTCTCTCCGCCCTCTGCGGTCTCTGCGCTCCATTCTGTCGGCGCCGCTTCCGCTTCGTGACCGCCCGGATGACCCGGTAGCAGATGCCAAGGCAACCGCAGGCAATCAGAAAGGCCCCTGCGCCAATCAAGACCTTCTCGACCATGAGAACCTCCGTCGGCGGAGCGGGACGCCCCGGCTACCCACACATCGGTAGCCCCCGGCGTCTCGCCGGGGGGGGCCACGCGCGCGCACACGCCGGGCGAGACGCCCGGCGCTACCCCCAAAGGGGCAGGCGCGCCCGGTTGCACCGGACGCCGCGCTACTGCCCGCCGGACAACCACTTCATGAAGTGCACGGGCCAGAACACGAAGAAGGCCCTGCCTATAAGATTGCCCTCCGGAATGCCGGGATGCTGCCAGCGCCGGCTGTCGCTGCTGGCCGGGCTGTTATCGCCCAGGACGAAGTACTCGTCCTCGCCGAGTTCATAGACGCGCTCTCCCGACATGCCCCCTACCACGTTTGCGTAGAACACGTCGCGCTCGATCTGGACCCTTTCCCAGAGCACCCGCGCGGCACGGGCGCCCAACTCGACGCCGTGCCGGTGCCCGGGAACCCCTTCGTATTCGTAGGAGAACACCTCCCGCCCCCCTACCCTGGCCACGACGCGGTCGTCGTAGTTCTCCAGGCAGATCCACTCCGCCTTGCCGGGCTCCAGGCCGGACCCCGTGACTTCCCGAATCACCGCGCCGTTGTCCTCCAGGACAATCGTGTTAACGCCGACAAGCAGGGAAAACTCGTGCCCGGCGTCGTCAATGGACAGGACCGCGGCGCCCCGCTGCGGGTCACACTCCCCGATGCGCGCCCTGGCGCGAATGCGGCAATCGCCGACGGTGTTACTGCCGGATGCCTGGTAGGCGTTGCCCGTCGCCTCGTAGCTCAGGCCGTCATAGGAGTAGAAGTCCGCGATGCGCGGCACGAAGGCCGCCGTAACGGGTTGCTCCTCGTCCAGTGCGTCCACGGCGAGTGCCCCCTTCTCCGGGTTCCTCTCCCACCTGTTGGGGGCATCGGCCAGGTCCCAGATCCTCACCCCTTTCCTCTGCGGCATGAAGCGCGAGTCGAACACGTGGAACCAGAGCCCTTCCTGTATCTGGCGGGGCTTCCGCGAGATGGCGCCGTTCACGCAGATGTCGCCGTCCCGCAACTGCATCGCCTCACCGGGCAGCCCCACGATGCGCTTGATGAAGTTCTTCGCCTGAAGGTCCAGATCGTCCGAACCGCAATCGGGGCAGCGCGCGTCCTCGAGGGAATGAACCTGGCCCTCCCAGTCGCACATCCTGCAATGGGCGTCATAGACGGGATAGAGGAAGACGGTCACCTCCCAGCGGCGTGGTTTGCGCAGCCGGTAGATGAACTTGTTGACGAAGATGCGGGCCGGCCCGCGCAGCACCCGGTTCGCCGCGTCCGATCCCCGGACGACCTGCCCGGCGCGGGATTCCGCCCGGTTCCAGAGCCACTCGGGCGACCGGAACCGCAGGGGCAGACCATACTGGTCCACGCGCGAGGCGCCCGGCCACCTGTAGTGGCAGTTCGGGCACTCCACCTCGCCGTTCTGCGTCGGCTTGTCCCGCCCCACCGCAAAGGTCCACCCGCAGTCGGGGCACCGCAGCTCCATGTGCTCGCCGACCAGCGTCGGCGCCATGCTGCCGTGGCGGATCCGGAACGCCTCGACCACGACCTGCCGCAAGCAGAGGACCAGCAGGAAGGCTATGGCGATGGACTCCAGGTTATCGCGCAGGGGCGTGCGCTGGCGCGGCGGGCCCGCCCGGAAGGCGCTGTTGGCAAGCCGCTCCCTCTTGTTGCCTTCGCTCAACTCGATACCCCCGGGTGTGTCCGGCCCCGACCTATTCTTCACCTTCCAGCACGGCCAGGAACGCCTCCTGCGGGATGAAGACGTTCCCGACGGACTTCATCCTCTTCTTGCCGGCCTTCTGCTTCTCACGCAGCTTCCTCTTGCGCGTGATGTCGCCGCCGTAGCACTTGGCCGTCACGTCCTTGCGCATGGGGCTGATGGTCTCCCGCGCGATTATCCGGCTGCCGATCGCCGCCTGGATGGGGACGGCGAACAGGTGCCGCTCGATCTTCTTGCGCAGCAGCTCGACGATCTTCCGCCCGCGCCTCTGCGCCTCTTCCCGGTGGCATATCACCGAGAGCGCGTCCACCGGCCTGTTGTTGACCAGGATGCTCACCTTCACCAGGTCGCCCGCGCGATAGCCTATCAGGTCGTAGTCCATCGTGCCATAGCCGCGCGTCAGTGACTTGAGCCGGTCGTAGAAATCGTACACCACCTCCGCCAGGGGCAGCTCGTAGAGCAGCATCGCGCGCTGGTCGCTCAGGAAGGCCGACCGCACGTGCCTGCCCCGCCGCCGCTCGGCCAGCTTCATCACGTTGCCGATGTACGTGGCCGGCAGGATGACGCTCACCTGGATCCACGGCTCCCGGATCTCGGCCATCTCGCCCTCCGGCGGCATCTGCGCCGGCCGGTCGATGCGCGCCGTCTCGCCGTCCTGCGTCACCACCTCGTAGGTCACGTTCGGCGCCGTCTGGAGGATGGCCACGTCGTTCTCGCGCTCAAGCCGCTCCCGGACGATCTCCATGTGCAGAAGGCCCAGGAACCCGCAACGGAATCCGAACCCCAGCGCGTCCGACGTCTCCGCGTCGTAGACGAACGACGAATCGTTCAGCGACAGCTTCTCCAGCGCCGAGCGCAGCGTCGGCAGGTCGTCGTTGTCCTGGGGGAACAGCCCGCAGAAGACCATCGGCTTCGGCTCGCGGTAGCCCGGGAGCGCCTCGACGGCGGGGTCATTCTCCAGCGTCAGCGTGTCGCCCACGTGCACCTCGCGGATGTCCTTGATGCCCGTCATGATGTAGCCCACCTGCCCGCACGAGAGCGACTCCCGCGCCACCCTCAGCGGGCCGAAGACGCCCAGGCGGCTCACCTCGTAGGAGCGCCCCGACCCGAGCATCCGTATCCTCTGGCCCGTCTCGACCCGCCCGTCCACGATCCGCACCAGCACGACCACGCCCTGGTAGGGGTCGTAGAACGAGTCGAAGACCAGGGCCCGCAGCGGCCCCTCCTGCCGGCCCGCGGGCGCCGGCACGCGCCGCACGACCTCCGCCAGCAACTCCGGCACGCCCTCCCCCGTCTTGCCGCTGACCAGCAGCACGTCGTCCGGGTCGATCCCGAAGCTCTCCTCCATCTCCGTCATCGCCTCGATGGGCCGCGCGTCGGGCAGGTCGATCTTCGTCACCGCCGGCACGATAGCCAGCCCCTGCGCCCGGGCCTGGTTCAGGTTGGCCACCGTCTGCGCCTCGACCCCCTGGTTCGCGTCCACCAGCAGCACGGCGCCCTCGCACGCCCTCAGGCTCCTGGACACCTCGTAGCTGAAGTCCACGTGCCCGGGCGTATCGATCAGGTTGAGCTGGTAGACCTCCCCGTCCACCTCATAGGACATGGTCACGCAGCTCGCCTTGATCGTGATGCCGTGCTCGCGCTCCAGCTCCATGTCGTCCAGCATCAGATCGTGGAACTCCCGCGCGGGCACGGCGTCCGTGAGCTGGAGCAGGCGGTCGGCCAGCGTGGACTTCCCGTGGTCGATGTGCGCCACGATGCAGAAGTTTCTTATCTTGTCGAGCATCCGGGAGGGGCAACCAGAGCAGGGAAACGCCGGCAAGACGCCGACGAATGAGCATATCAGAGACCCGCCGCGCGTGCAAGGCGCCGACGGCCCGCGCGGGTGCGTCCGCATCCCGGAACCGGGCTACGACCGCGAGACGGCGCCGGCCACGCTCATCTCGACGTGCGTGTGAGGATACCCCTCGATCTCGCCGTTCCACTCCCCCACGCCCGGGGAACCCGCCTTGATGCCGAACTGGTCGAAGGAGACGTGCTCCAGGTCGGCGAAGTCATCCGGGATGAGCAACGGCCACTTGCCGCCGGTCAGGTCGGACATCGCCGTCGGGTACTGCCCGTGCTCCGCCTTGTAAGCGCGGGAAGCGGAACGGACCGTGGCCAGGGCCGAGACAATCTCCGATTCGTAAGCGCCACCGTCCATTGCCAAGTCGGTCTTGGCGCCCGTCCCCGCGCGCCTTCTGGACATTATCAGCGGCATCACCGCCGCGACGGAGAGGGTGGCGAACTGCCCCCGATCCATCTCGAAACCCCCATGGATCTCGGCGCCTTTGGCCTCCATCTTCAGGCTGTCCAGGATCGTCAAGAAGCGCTGCATGGACAGGGCCGTTGTCGGCTGGGCCTGCATCGTTTCCTCCATTCGCTCCTTGAACCAGGCGACTCGCTCTCTGGCCGCGGCCAGGGCCGCCTGCGCGTCCTCGGGGCTTCCGAGCAAGGCGAGGCCGGAGACGGTCAGGTTCTCCGCCAGCCGCGCGCCGAAGGCGGCTGCGCTCGCTCCCCGCAGGTAGGCCGGCACGTCCTCCGCCTCTTCGGCGGGAATCAGGTCGGCGAATCGGCCTGTTCCCGGCACCGCCATCGCTCCCAGGGCAATGCCGCCCGCGTACGGCCGCACCAGCCCTGCGAGCTTTTCGTCGAGCCCGGGCTTCTCCGCCGCCCGGTAGGCCGCCAGGAGGACCTTGAACGTTTCCTGATCGCCGCCCATCAGCAAGGCGTCGTCGGCAGCGAAGCCCTGGATCCCGTCCCACGTACCGTAAACGGAGAGACCCTCAATGGCGAGCTTCTCACCGTCCTCAGCCAGCTTCTTCTCCCAGGCCGGCCTGCTCGCCGGGTCCATGGAGATGATGCCGCACCAGGGCGGGGGCTCCTCGAAGGGCAACTCGCCCGGCGGCAGGAAGAACGCAGCCGCGCGCGTCCCCGTGACCTCTGCGGGGAGCCAATTCCGCGCGCCCTTCATCGGCCCGGAGGCCAGCACCTGCGCCACGTCCACCGCCAGCACGCCCCAGGTCCCCTTCGGCGCGCACTCCAGCAGTTGCTCGGCCGGCGAGGGAGCGCCCTCCTCCTCCGCCGCCGCGACCCCCGAAAGCGCGCAGGCGCACGCCAGCGCCGCCGCACACAGAACCAGACCGCCTTGCCGATACGCGCGCCCCCCAGTCCGCATAGTCGCGTCCTCCCACTTGCGGATGGCCCGACGTCAACCGGAGCAAAGGTATCCCATCGCGGCGCCGGGGTCAACGCCTATCGCGGCCAGCGTAGTCGCTGAGGACGCGTTTTTCTTGACACGCGGGCCGGCCCCGGCTATAAAGCGTAATGCGTGAGCATCCGCTTTTCGCAGCCATTGTACCCCCTTAGCTCAGCCGGCAGAGCAGCGGATTCTTAATCCGCGGGTCCGGGGTTCGAGTCCCCGAGGGGGTACCAATGCAAGTCAGCAGCCGAGCGTCTGATAGAGCAGGTCAGGCGCTCGGCTGCATCGCTTTGGCACCGCCAATGTGAACGCATTGTCAACGCGTCTTGCCGGTCAGCCGGCAGGGATATCACGCCCCTGGGCGCGTCCGGGGCGAACATCTACCCGCAATACCACGTTGCCCCCCTTGCGCGTCTCGGGGCGCGAATATTCGCGCCTGCGGGGGAGGTCAGACAGACCCCATCCCGGCTCTGTGTACGCACACGGCCAGCGCCGGAATGGCCGGACTTTCCAGCAAGAATTGTGCGGGCGGCTCAGTATGGGGTGCTCAGACCGCCCGGGCCCCTCCCCCCAGGGTCGGCCGGTTTGCCGGCCGGCGCGTAGCGAACACCTGCCCCCGTCGTCGCCCAGGCCGCCGGGCGGCGGCCGCCGCCGCCGGGCAATGCAGTCCGGCGCGGTTCGGTCCGGGCGGGGCCTCCCCCCGTGTCGCCCGAGTCCAGGTCGCCCCGTCGTCGCAACTGCCGGCGCCTTTCCCGCCAGGCGCGTAATTCGAGGCCATCCGTGCCATTATAGGAGAGTCTGAGCGGCCTACTTGACCAGAGAACGCCGTTATGGTATAGTGTGCTATACTATCTGAACGCCATATGGCTCAGTACGCCGTTTGAAACTGCCTGCGAGGACAGTCACGGCATAGAGCTTCCTCCTCGGAGTCCGGGTCATGGACAAGAACCAGCGAAATCAAGCCCAAGGATCGGCCAGCATACGAGCTACGTCTGAGCTGACGGCGCGGGCTGTTGTCATCAACCGAGATGAACTGGTCGGGGTCATCCAGAGGCACAACCCCTGGTGGACGGGGCGCCCGGCCAGCGTGCCGCCATTCCGGCGCATAGCCTACTATGCCTGCCGGCGCTACCTCGACGACCCACAGCTGCGGCGGGCTGTCCTTCTCTCCGGACCGCGTCGGGTCGGCAAGACCACGCTTCTCCAGCAGATCGCCAACGCCGTAGTAGAAGAGGGCCGCGATCCCAAGTCGGTCTGCTATTTGAGTCTGGACCACCCGGTCCTCAGCCACGTGCCTGTTACCAAGCTCCTCGAGGTCTACCACGAGAACGTGTGGCCGGAAGGCGAGCCCGTGCTCCTGCTGCTGGATGAAATACAGTACTCGGAGCAGTGGGACCTATACCTGAAGCAACTCGTGGACCATTGGCCTGCTTATCGGATCGCCGCGACCGGGTCGGCCAGCCTGGAGCATCGCCAGAAGGTGGCCGAGAGCGGTGTGGGCCGATGGGTGACGACGCTGGTCCCTCCGCTTTCCTTTTACGAGTACCTTCACCTTCGTGAAGAAGCCCCGGACGGGTTGCCGGATGACCTCCGGCCTGAGGATATCTTCTCCATGGAATCAAGGGAACTGTTCCTCTTGGGCGGCCGCTTTCGCCCGATCATGCCTTCTTTCGGGCGGTATCTGCTGCTCGGGGGCTTCCCCGAGCCGGCGTTGCGTGACGACCTGGCCTTCTGTCACCGCATGCTGCGCGATGACGTGATAGACGGAGTGCTCAAGCGGGACATGGTCGTCCTCTTCAACCTGCGCAGCGTACAGAACCTGGAGAACCTGTTCGTCTACCTCTGCATCCACAGCGGAGGAGTCTTCTCTCCCACCAACTGCGCCAACGCCCTGGAGAGCACGAAAACGACGGTCGGGAACCACCTGGAGGCGTTGGAGCAGGCCAACCTGGTCCATTTGCTGCCCCCTTTCAGGAGAACGGGCAAGAAAGCGCTGAAAGTTCCACCCAAGGTCTACCTTGTCGATGCGGCCCTGCGGAACGCAGTGCTGCTTAAGGGAGAGGAAGTCCTGAGTGACCCTGATGAAATGGGGTGCATCGTGGAGACGTGCGTCCTGCGACATCTGCTCTCCCGGTACCACGCCGATACCCCCGAGGTGTCGCATTGGCGTGAACGGCGGGGGGACAGGGAGGTGGACTTCGTTGTGCGGACGCCGAAGTACACCATCCCCGTCGAGGTGAAGTACTGTGCCAGCGCCCGGGCGGTTAATGGCAGCGGGCTGGCGGAGTTCTGTCAGTCGGAGAAGGCAGAGCACGCTTACTGGGTCACGCAGCGCGAACAGGACTTCGGGCTCGTTGAAGTGGAAGGCAGCGACGCGAAGGTGCTCCGCATTCCGGCTCACATCTTTTGCTACCTGCTGGGCCAAGCCGAACGGCTGCTGTGGACGGAGGAGAGGGTCTGACGCTACCTCTGGTGGGCGAGCACACGGACAGGGAACCGGAGTTCCCAGCAAGAATTGTGCGGGCAGGTGGATACGGGGTGGGGCGAGTTGTCCGCGCCCCTCCCCCCAGGGCCAGCCGGGTCGGCCACTGCGTCGGCAGGTCTCGGCGGCCGGACCACGATGCCGGGCCAGAGTGGACGGCTATCGGGGATCTTTCCCCCGCGAGCGGGCCAGATCGGGCTGGTGTCAGGGGCCAAGTGGGGCACATCGCGTCTGCTTCCGGGGGCCGCTATACGCGCCCTCCCCTGCCCCATTCCGCCCTCTCGCCCCCGTTTCTGCCCTCGCAGGCGCAGCGAAGCTGTGCATGGTCTCCGGGGCATGGATGGCACACGGGCCGATGCAGCGCACCGTCGATCATTGGCGAGCCCAAGCGGGCACGTCCCCGGATCGGTCGTTCTCCGGCGCTCAGTAGAACCCGGCGGCCCCCGTGACGGATCCTCAGTCCAGCGCCCTGACCCGGGCCTCCCAGGCTTCGTACCGGGCGAGTAGTTCCCGGACGACCTCCGGATGCGTGTCGGCCAGATTGTCCAACTCCGTCCGGTCGGCGTCTACGTCACAGAGTTCCCAGCGGCCCGCGCGGTTGCCCTCGTGCTCCGAGTGTATCGGCTGGTTGCCGGCCGAGAGCGGGTCGAGGATGGCGCGTGGAGCAGGCTCTTGCCTTCGAGCGGCTGGACCTTGTTGCCCTGGAGGGCCTGGCAGCCTGTTGAAGAACTGGATCTGGTCGCGTTGGGAGCGCCGCGGGGTCGGATGCAAGGCGCGGCGATGCAGGCGATGCTCGACGTATCGTCGAGGAGACGCAACGCAGCAGACGGCCCCGCGCCGCCCCAACCCCTTGGGCCGCAGCCGGCCATGCCAGTGAGTCCGAGGGCGGCGCGTAAACTGCACTCGAGACTTGGCGCGGGCGTGCGACACGTGTATGATAGCGCCATGCTATGGTGAATATGGGATCCGGCATGCCCCCACAACTTGCGAGGATGGTCATGGAGCGCTACCCGACCCGCGCGGTCCGCTGCGCGCGACGGTTTGTGTTGCCCGCCGTCATATGTGCCCTGCTCGTCACGAGTTCGCGCCGCGCCGGCGCGGCGCCACCGGCCGTGGAACTGCTGGCCGGCCCGGGCGTGCGGCCCGGCCTGGTCGTGCACGTCGGCTGCGGCGACGGCAAGACGACAGCGGCTTTGCACCTGGACGAGCGCTACCTCGTCCACGGCCTCTCCGCCGACCCGGCCGAGGTCGCCAGCGCCCGGGCCAACATCGCCGCGCTGGGCGTCTACGGCCCGGTCTCCGCGGACGTCTGCGCGATGAAGCGCCTGCCCTACGCGCAGAACACCGTCAACGTGATCATCGTCGAGGACTTCCCCGCGCGGCGCGGGGAGGGCCTCACCACGGCCGAGATCGCGCGCGTGCTGGCGCCTTACGGAACGGCGTTCCTGGCCGGCGGCTCGGCCGTGATCGACGGCCTGGAGCCGGGCAAGGCGCCGCAGCAGGGCTGGACGCGACTGGACAAGCCCTTCCCGGACGCAATGGGTGAGTGGCGCCAGGCCCGCTGTGACGCGTCGCGGGCGGCAGTTTCCCCGGACAGGCTGGTGGCGCCGCCGACGGCGCTGCGCTGGATCACCGGCGGGTACTGGACCGACGACCATGGCTGGGGCTACATGAAGATGGTCAGCGCCGGGGGGCGCGTCTTCTACAAGTACAACATCGAGAAGGGCTACAAGGTCACGCGCGACCCCGGGCACATCATCCTCGCGCGCGACGCTTTCAATGGCCTGAAGCTCTGGGAGCGGATCTTCCCCGCCAAGGACACCTGGGTGATGGACTTCCAGATGTCGACCGACGGCGACCGGCTCTACGTGCCCGGCCAGGTCCTGGACGCGGCGACCGGCAAGGACCTCGGCAAGAGCCAGCTGTACCGGGCCGCGCATATCGATAGCATCGCGGTAATGACCCCCGGCGCGCCCCACGCCATCGACCTCCAAACAGGCAAGGAACTGTGGCGCTACCCCCGCGGCGCCTACGACGTCGTGATCGGCGAGGGGAAGGTCTTCGCGGCACTCTACGCAGCAGAGGTGGGCGACAAGAAGGTCAGGCACACGGTCTGCCTGGACCTCAAGACCGGTCAGGAGATATGGAAGGTGCCGTCGGTCGGGAGTCTCTTGTGCTACCGGGACGGCCTCATCTTCACGACCGGGGGCAGGCGCGACGAGGACGGCAAGTCCACCGGCATCAACAGCGCGATCTCGGCGAAGGACGGACGCCTGCTATGGACCTACGAGTATCCCCTGCCGGGGCACGGCGGGCGCGCGCACGTGTGGCTGCTGGGCGGGCTGGCGTGGGTACACGTCGGCGACCACGCATTCAAGTACGGCCGCAACGAGACCTGGCGCGGACTGGACCCGCAGACCGGCGAGGTGAAGAAGACGATCCTGATGGAGAACAAGGTCAAGCACCGCTGCTACCCCCACCGCGCCACCGAGAAGTACGTGCTCGCCGGCGGGATGGACTTCTTCGACTTCGCGGCGGAGAGGGTCTACTCATTCTACGGCGTGCGCGGCGCGTGCAGCTTCGGCTACATGCCCGCCAACGGCCTGCTCTACAGCTCGACGACGGTGTGCATGTGCTTCGCGCACTTGCGTGGCGTCCCGGCCGTGGCCGCGGAGGACATCCCCTCGCTGGCGGGCATGCGGGCACGCTCCGGCCCGACGCTGGAGAAAGGCCCCGCTTGGGGCCGCAAGGGCGCGCTGCAAGTCGCCGCAACCGACTGGCCAACGTTCCGGGGGGATCAGCAGCGCTTTGGGTCTACCGCTGCCAAGCTGCCCACCGTGCTCGAGCAGGCGTGGGCGACAGACGTGGGCAGTAAGGTCTCCAGCCCCGTGGCAGCCGGGGGCCTGCTGTTCGTGGCCGCGGTGGACGAGCACCGCGTCACAGCCCTGGACGCCGCGAGCGGCCAGCCGCACTGGAGCTACACGGCCGGGGGCCGTGTCGACTCCCCGCCGACGATCCACGACGGACTGGCGCTGTTCGGCAGCCTCGACGGCTGGGTCTACGCCCTGACGGCGGACAGGGGAGAGATGGTCTGGCGCCGGCGCGCGGCCCCGGAGGACAAGCGCATCGTCTCCCGGGGGCAGATCGAGTCCGCATGGCCCGTGCCCGGCAGCGTCGTCGTCGCGAACGGCACGCTCTACTGTTCGGCCGGGCGGCACTCGGAGACGGACGGCGGCATCATGCTCTACGCGATGGACCCGGCCTCGGGCGATGTGCACTGGGAACGGCAGATTCGCCGGGAGCAGTTCCACGTGCAGGCCCGCGCGGGCCAGATCGCCAACGAGATGAACGACATCCTCAGCACGGACGGGAAGACGCTGTACATGCATGTAAGCCAGTTCAGCACAGCCGACGGCAAGCTGGCCAGCGCCACGGGCAACTACATCTGGGGCGGTCCGGTTGGCTTCGCAGCAGACATCTCCAATCCGCCCTACGAGTGGAAGCACGAAGAGCAGCGGCAGTGGAAGTACATGTACCCGAACGGGCGCTGGAAGGGGAAGGGGACAGCGCTGGCGGTATACGAGAAGGACGTCTACATCCTGTATAACGACATCGGCGAGATGTTCAAGAACGTGAAGAAGAACGCCTTCATCCCGCTCGCCGACACCGGCGAGAGAAGAGAGGGGAGCTGGAGGGTGAAGATGCCCGCGGGCGGCCGCGCGCGTGCGATTCTTGTGGCCGGCGGCACCATCTGCGTAGCCGCCATGCCTGTGAACAGCGACCCCACCAGGGGCGAGGTCCGCACCTATGAGACAGACAACGGTGGCGCCATCGGCGGCGCTGTCGCCCTCCCCTCCGCGCCCAAGTTCGACGGCATGGCCGCCATCCCCGGCAGCCTGTTCGTCTGCACTGATGACGGCCAGGTGGTCTGCCTGAAGGGCCGGTGAGCTCCGCGCCGCCGGAGGAAGAGACCTGGTTGCGTCACCGCCCATCTGCCCGACATTGGGCCGCGCGCCAAGGCCACGATGCACCTCGGCTGCCGCTTGGCGCGGTACACGTCGCCGTGCCACGTTCCCGACATGGTGGCGGCCAGTGCGTCGAGATCCTGCTGGTGACGGTGCTTCCGTCATCCGCTGTTGTCAGGCGGCCATTCTACCCGAGTCAGTCCGTCCGCAGCGATGCAGGGGCCGGATGGCAACGAGCACAAAGACGGCGAGCCCAGGGACAAAGGGCAAGGCGTCTCTGAACGACGGCTTCCTCCCGCTCCATCCCGCCCGGCCTCAAGCTGAGCAGGCGTTCGTCGGAAGCATTCTGGCTAGCTTTCTCCGCGCCGGTCCCCGCCGCAACTGGGAGGGCGCAGCCGGCTCCCCGGGCGCCCGGCGGCGCATCGGCCGGCAAGATGCCGCCGGGCCGTGGCCCGTCGCCCAGATCGAGGACGTGGAAACGCCCCCCCTGACGCCGGCTTTTCGCGCGCCTTCCAGCACGTTCTCTGTGCCGATCACGTTCACCGCAAAGCCCGCCGCATCGCCGGCCTCCGCCCGCGCCCTGCCGTGCAGCGCCGCGACGCGCACAACGACGTCTATATCCCGGCAGGCCTCCTCCACGGCCGCGGCGTCCCGCAGGTCCCCAACCCGCCGGCCGAAGGCAGGCTCCACGGGCGCGATCTGACGTGCGCTGTCCGTCACGCCCTTCGCCTCTGCCACCTTGCGCTCCTACCATGCGACAAGTCATCTGTGCAATCCCAGTGTGCCGTGCCATTCCCATTGAACCACGTTCGGTGATGGAGTAGATTCGCCGCGTGCGCGGAGCTGTTTGGGGAAGGACAGGCGATGGTGCACCAAGCAGGTAATCGGCGAGAGGGGCAGGTTCGTTGTCCAGGTAAACGCCATGACAGTGTAGTGGAGGCTTGTGATCGAGGAGTTGGTTCGCTGATGCCCTTCGGATAGGGAAGGTTCCCACGGGCCACGCCTCCGCCGATGCGGTCGAGGCTGGGTCCCAAGGAGGTGGCCGGCACGTGACGGACAGAACACACTTCTTGTCAGTCATTGAATTGGACCGGTTCAATCCGTTGAAGAAGGTGCTTGTCTGCGACGTGTTCAACAACGGATTCAACGGGTGGGTGACGCTTATGCCGAATTTCACCCAAGCGCCTGATTTCGGCACTCGGGAAGGCGTCATCGACAAGAAGCAGTGGCCGCCGGTCATGCTGAGCAGCGCTACGTACCGCTGCCCGGGCACGCACGGTTCCATGAGCGGGACCTACTCGCTGAGACTATCGACGCGGCCCCTGGCCAGCCGTTACGAAGAGATCCCGCTTGCCGGGAGTATGGGCCACGCGGCCAAGCGGCTTTCTTTTCACCGGCCGGAACGGGGCCTCGTTCAGTTTGAGATGTGGTTTGCTTACACCGCCGAACAGGATCGTGTCTCGGGCACGCAGGACCTTGCCGGTCTCAGCGAGTGCTCCATCCGGGCGTTTGGTGCGAGTTTCGACATGCAGGAGGGCGGGGAGCGTTACTTTGCCGGCGCACGGTACCTGAATTCCGTCAACGGCGGACTCAAGCAGCGGTGGCAGGTGATGAAGGCGGCCGAATGTACGGACGAGGAGTGGACGTTCGGACGCCAAGGCGAGTGGTGCAGGCGCGGCGTCGATCCGTTCTGGTATGGTCGCCGCTATCCCGACGGGCGCCATGATGGTTTCTGCGACGTTCCGGGCGCTCAGCAACAGCTCTGCTACAACGAGACCGACTGCAAGATCAACTGGCTCTACTTCCGCCTCCTCATCGACACCGCCAGGCGCGAATACGTGGAACTCCAGTGTGAGGACGTAACCTTCGCTGTGCGCGGGATTGACTTTACGCTCGTTCCGGGCTACGCTCGGATTGAGAAGCTGTTGAATCCCAACATATGGGTAGAAAACGACACCAATCGACGCGTTTTTCTGTACGTGGATTCGGTGTTGATCTCCATGGAGTAAGGGACGGCGTCACGATGCGCGAATTCTACAGCGCTCCACTCGAAGTAAAGAGAGAGTTCACGGGTGACTTCCAAACGCACCCGTACGAATGCGGCTGGGCTGGCGAGGCGATTTTCTTCATCAGTGTCGAGGAGATCTGCGGAGATCAGGCAGCCCTCCACGCATCCGTCCAGGTATCCAGTGACGGCATCCTATGGGCCGACGAAGGAACATGCTTTCCGCCAATATCCGGAAAGGGGCTCTACTTCACTCGCGTTAAGCACTTTGGGGGCTGGTTGCGCCTCAATTGTTCGATCGCCGGCTAGCAGCCCGTTGAAGAAGGAGGATTCCCCGGAGAGTGCCTGCGCGAGGGGCCGTGTCGGTGTAGCACAGGCGCCCTCGCCTGTGGCGTTCTCAGCGGGGGCGGCTGAGCTACATTTTTCAACGGGCTGCTAGAACGCGCGCCTCACGTTGAATATCCAACTCGCGCTGAAGGAATGACGGCGAGATGACGTTGCTTCCATGAGAGCGCCTGTCAAGCCGAAGAGAAAAAGGGGGCCTCTCGGATGACCGAGAACAAGGACGCCGGAAGGAAGGAGCCGGCCAGCCCCGGGGGACGCCGCCGCCGGTGGCGCCGCGTCGTCGGGTGCGTACTTGTGGCGCTGGTGCTGTTGTTCGTCTTCCTGCCCAGGCTGCTTTCGACGGGTCCTGGACGGGCCCTGCTGGTGGCAGTCGCCAACGCCAGGATGGACGGTTCCGTGGGGGTGGAATCCTGCTCGCTGAGCTGGCTGTCGGGGTTCGAGTTTCGGGGTGTCGAGGTCCGGGATGAAGCGGGGTCGAGGCTGGCCTCCATTGACGCCGTGCGCCTCTCCGCGTCCGTTCCTGATCTCCTGGGTCCGACCAAGAAGCTGGGGGCGCTCGAGGTGGAGAGACCCCGCGTCACGGTGGACCTGTCGGAGGCCGGGCCTGCGGGACCGACCAGCGGCGGCGGCGACGTGCCGCAGGAGGAGGGGCCGGAACGGCTGCCCTTCGACCTGACCGGCACGCTGAAGGTTACGGGGGGACATGTCTCTGTCACCGAAGGTGACGCAGAACTGCTCGCCGTCGAAGACCTGAGCGTCGAGGCCGACGTCGGCGGCCTGAGCCAGCCCATAGACTATTCCGTGCGGGGCAACCTGGCCGACGGGGGCGGGTCCTTCAAGGCGACCGGTTCCGCGCGGGTCGCAGGGGACGGCACGCTGCGGCCGGGCGCGCTCCAGGGCAGCGTGCAGGTCGCGCTGGAGCGGCTCGATCTCTCCTCGCTTCAACCCCTTGTCCGCCGGGCGGACCCGACTTTGCAGGTTCGTGGCCTGCTGGATGCCGACCTGGCGGCCGAGTTCGAGGGCCCGCGAGAGATCGCAGCCACCGGGAAGTTGAAGGTGAGTTCGCTGGCCCTTGCGGGCGGACCGCTGCGCGCCGACAGGCCCGCCGTTGCGAGCGCCGAGGTGGGATTCGACGCGGCAGTCAAGGAAGGCAGGATCGAGCTGCGCGCATTGACGCTGGAATCGCCGCTCGCCCGCGCCAGAGTGAGCGGAACGCTGCCAACGACGCTCGAGGGCCTGAGGTCGGACGCGCAACTGGAGGGATCGGCGTCCGTGGAGCTGGCGGAGGTTGCGGCGCAGCTCCGCAACACGCTCCGGCTCCGCCCGGGACTGGCCATCGAGCGGGGGCGGGTGCTGGGCGATTTCAAGCTGTCCAGCGGCGAAGCCGGGTTCGCGCTCCAGGCCGGTCTCCAGGTCGCCGACCTCGCCGCCGTGCAGGACGGCCGGCGCATCACGCCCGGGGCACAGATTGGTATCGCCTTGAAGGCCGGGCTCGACGCGAGCGGCCCGCGGGTGGAGTCGCTCACGGTCGATTCTCCTTTCGCCACCGTCGAGGGCAGAGGGACCCCGGCCGACTTCACGCTGAGTGCCGTCGCGGACCTGGCTGCGGCCGCCACCGAGGCGGCGAAGTTCGTCGACGTCCCGGCCGACGCGCTCTCGGGCCGCGCCGATCTGAACGTCCGGGTGGAGACCGTCGACGGGGAGCGTCGCCTGACGGCGGATGCACGACTGGCAGACCTGCGCGTAGAGGTGGCTCCCGAGCGCGTGCTGCGGGAGGAATCCCTCCTCGTCCAGGCCGAGGCCCGCACCGATGCCGGCGACGATGTTCCCAGGGCCTTTCGGGATGTCAGGGCGCACCTGGAGAGCGGCCTTGGCAGCGCCCATGCCACCGTCGGGGGCCTCGTCGTCGGGGAGGCCCTGTCAGCAACGAAGATGACCGACGTTTCGGCGACCGCCCGGTTGGACCTCGCGCGCGTCAGCGAGTTGCAGCGCGCCCTGCATCTCGGGCCCGAGAGAATCGGTCTGGCCGGGACCGTAGAGGGCAGCCTGCAGGGCAGCCTCGCCGGGGGCGTGCTGGATTTGGGTTCCATGCGCGTTGCGTTGCGCGACCTCCAGGTAAGACAGCCGGACCGGACACTGTCGCAGGACCGCCTGGAACTCTCGACCGGCCTCCGGACCGACCTGGCGGCTCGGCGCGTCGAGGTGAGCGGCGCCGAGATGGAGTCTGCCGGCGGCCGGTTCAGCATCCCGCACCTCACCGTCCCGGACTGGCGTGCCCCGCTGGCGGGGGCAACGGGCGAACTGTCCGGTGAAGCGGACCTCGGGCGACTGTTCGCCGACCTGGGATCGCTCCTGCCCCTCCCTGTGGATGTTACCGCCGCGGGCAGCTTGAGCCTGGACGCCAGTCTCACTCCGGCGCCGGGCGAGGAACCGGGGCGCCGCACGCTTTCCGCCAACGCACGCCTCGCCGCCCTAAACGTGTCCAACGCCGGCGGGCCGATACTTGAGGACGAGCACATGCAATTGACGCTCAATGCGACCATTGCAGCGGCCCGGGAGGGCGGCGCGTACCGTCTGGAAAACGTCTCGCTCGTGACCGACGGCCGCCTCGCGCCGGTGCGTCTCACGGCCGACGGCGTAGCGCTCGCTTCATCCGTGGAGGAATGGGCCGTCTCGGGCCTGAACCTGGAGGCGGAAGCGTCGCTCGGGCCGCTCGCCCGGGTCGCCCGGCAGCTCGGCGTGGGGCCGGCCGACGTGAAGGTCGCCGGGCACCTCGACCTCCACTGTTCCGGTTCCCTGGACGCCGGGGTCCTCGAAGTGAAGGACCTGAGTGCGGTGGCCGGGGAGCTTTCGCTGGCCCGTGGAGAGGAGGCCCTCCGGGAGCCGGAACTCCGGCTATCTGCCGTCGGTCGGGCGGACCTGGCCGCGCGGTCGGCGCGAGTTTACCGCGCCACACTGGACTGCTCCCTCGGGTCGGGCGGGGCCGCGGACGTGGTGATTCCCGATTGGGCGCGCCTGCCCCGCGGCGTCGCGGGGAACCTGACGGCGAGCGCGGAGCTGGTCCGGGTGCTCGACGCGTTACATCCCTTTGCCGCGCTGCCGGAAGGCCTGCAGGCGGAGGGTAAGCTTGAGTCCCGGAGCGCCTTTTCGGTCGGCGAAGACGCCCTGACCGCCGATGCCGGCATCTCCCTGCGGCCGCTCAAGCTCCGGAGAGGTCAGTCGCCCTGGTTCACCGAGGACAGCCTCGAGATAAAGGCCGTCGCGTCTGTTCCGCACGGCCGGAACGATATCGTTCTGGAGTTGCTCGAGATTTCCTCCAGCCCGGGCACACTCCGCGCCACGGCGTCGGGCGGGCTGGAGGATTGGGCCGGGGCCCGCCACCTGACGCTCGAAGGGGCGGCGACTCCTGATTGGGCCCGGTTCGGCGCCCTGCTGAAGGCGCTCACGGGCTTGGACGTCGAGCTCCAGGGCGCGGAGGAACGGTCCTTCAAGTTGAGCACCCGGCTGGGCGAGATGGACTGGGCGCAGGTGCTCCGGCAGACCACGGCCGACGGCGGCGTACACGTGCGGCGTTTCAGGTGGGCCGGCGTGGAGGCGGAGGAGATGGAGCTGAGCGTCAAGGGCGAAGGCGGCCGTCTCGGCTGGGGCCTGACCGGGCGGGTGAACCAGGGGCCCCTGACGTTCAACCCCGTCCTCAGAATCCTGGACGACGGGGCGGCCGTCGTCCTACCCGAACCCGGGGCGGTCCTCAGCGCCGCGCAGATTACCGATGAAGCGGCCAACAGGCTGCTGGCGCGGGCCCTGCCCGTGTTCAGGAACCCCGTGGACGTGGCGGGCACGGCAAACGTGACGCTCAACGAGTTCCACGTCCCCGTCGCGGGCGACCTCGAGAACGCCTCCATTGACGCCGTCGTCGCGCTCCGCGGCGTCTCGGCGGGCTCCAGCGGCCTCCTCCGATCTCTCCTGGGCCTGGTCGGGCTCGCGAACGAGACCATCGACGTCCCGGACCAGGACGTGCACGTCCTGCTGAAGGACGGGCGCGTGCACCACGACCGCATGCATCTGAACATCCACGGCTACACCCTCGTCAGTTCGGGCAGCGTGGCGCTCGACAAGACGCTGGACCTGCTCGTGGAGGTTCCCATCACGCGGGAACTGGTGAAGAGCGACAGCGTCTACGACATCCTGAAGGGGCAGACGATCAAGGTCCCGATCCGCGGAACGCTGGACCGTCCCGAGTTCAACCGGGACATCATAGGGGACAATCTCAAGTCGCTGATGCGCGGCAGCACTCGCGGGCTCCTCGAGCGCCTGCTGAAGTGACAAGTGCCGACACTTTCCGACCGACCTGTGGCCCCTGGCGCCCGCGAGGAATCTACCTTCCTTCCTCGGACTCCGAGCGGTTCCGCGCGGGCACGTCGCTGCCGGCCCCTCCCCGGGCAGGCAGGAAAAAGGTCTTGATTAGCCGCAGGCCCGCCTCGATAATGGGCGCCTGCTTGGAGAGGGAGTCCGCGTATCCAGCGCTTCTCGTCTGAGCGTGCCCCGGTCGGCCACTGCCGAGCGTTCGGGGCCGCGCGGCACCGGAAGGAACCAGAGAGATGTCCCCCACCAGAAGAACCAAAGCCCAGTTGATCGAAGAGAACGAGGCCCTGCGCGCGAAAGTGGCCGAACTCGAACGTGCGCCTGAGCATGAGGGCGAGGGGCGCGCGCTGAGGGAGAGCGAGGCCAGGTACCGACGCCTGTTCGAGGACGCGCCGATCGGCATCGGGCTGGCAACCCTCGACGGCAAGGTGGTCGCCGTAAACAAAGCGATGCTCTCCATAATGGGGCACTCGCTGGAAAGCCTGAAGACGCTCAAGCTGGCCGACACTTATCAGAAGCCCGAGGACAGGACGGCCCTCCTGGCCGCCCTGGGGCAGGACGGGCACGTGGAGGGCTTCCGCGTGGGCCTGGTGCGCAGGGACGGCACCCCCTACGACGCGCTGCTCTACGTATCGAAGATACGGATGAACGAGAGGGACCTCTATCAGACGATGTGCATGGACCTCACGCGCCGGAAGCGCGTGCGGGAAGCGTTGAAGAGAGCTGAGCGGGAGAAGGCGACCATACTGGACAGCATTTCGGAGACGCTGTTCTACCGGGACATGGACCACAGGGTCATCTGGGCGAACAGGGCCGCGGCGCAGGTGATCGGGGCGCCAGCGGAGTCCCTGGTCGGCCGGCGGTGCTACGAGGTCTGGTGGGACCGGGACGAGCCCTGCGAGGGGTGCTTCGCCGTAGCCGCCGTGGAGACGGGCCATTCGCAGGAAAAGGAGGTCACCAGGCCCGACGGGCGCTCGTTGCGCGTCCGCGTGGACCCCGTGTGGGACGCGGCCGGCCAGATCGTCGGCCTGATTGAGATGGGGGAGGACATCACGGAGCACAAGCGCGCCGAGCAAGCGCTCCGAGAAAGCGAGGAGATGCTCCGCCTGGTGACCGAGAGGGCGTCCGACGGGATCAACATCTGCGAGTTCGACCCGGTCACGCTCAGACGACGGCTCGTTTTCTGCAATGACCGCTACGTCCAGATGTCCGGGTACAGCCGGGAAGAGCTGGCCGCGTGTGAGGACCTGAACCAGCTTGTCGTCCAGCACCACACAGACGAGGAACTGGAAGAACATTATGCGTGCATCCTGAACGGCGTCCCCTTCGGCGGGACGGCCTCATGGAAGCGGCCGGACGGCGAGGAGAACACATACGAGTGGAGCGCGGCCTCCGTCAAGAGGGGCGAGACATACCACATCATCGGCCTTGACCGCGACATCACCGAGCGCAAGCAGGCCGAGGGGGCCTTGCGCGAGAGCGAGGAGCTGTTCCGCCTTGTGGTCGAGAACGCTTTTGAAGGGATCAGCATCTCCGAGTTCGATCCTGTGACACACAAGCGCCGCCTAGTCTTCTGCAATGATCAGTACGTCGAAATGTCGGGTTACACGCGCGAAGAACTGATGGCGGCCGACGATCTCAACCAGCTTGCGACGGCCCATCACACACCCGAGGAACTGCGGGAGCAGCACGAGCACGTTATCGAGGAACGTCGGGTGAGTGGCACAGCGTCCTGGAATCGACCCGACGGCAAGGAGAATACCTACGAGTTCCATTCCGCCTCGACCAGGAGAAACGGGCGATACTGCATCGTCGGCGTCGACAGGGACATCACCGAGCGCAAGCGGGCCGAGGAGTCTCTGCGGGAGAGCGAGGAGTTGCTGAGGGCAGTAATCAACGCTGACCCGAACTGCATCTTCTTGAAGGATGACAATGGTAGATACCTAGTGGTGAACGAAGCGGTTGCCGCGCTTCACAGTACGACCCCCGAGTATATGTTGCGGAAGACCGATGCAGACTATCTCGACAATTCCCTGACCACCCCTGAGCAGGTTGAGAGATTCCGTCGTGACGACCAGGACATCATAGCCCGGGAGAGACCAAGGTTCATCCCACAGGAGAGTTTCGCCCTGCCCGACGGAACGACTCGTTGGTTCCAGACTAACAAGGTCCCGGTCTTCGTCGAAGGGAAAGGGACCTGTGTTCTGGGGGTGGCGGTTGACATCACCGAGCGCAGGAAGGCTGAAGAAGCGCTGCGCGAGAGCGAGGAGCGGTACCGTGCGCTCTTCGAGCAAGCTGCGGATGCGGTGGTGGTGGTTGACGCACAGACGGGCGAACTCCTGGAGTTCAACGACAGGGCGCACGAGCAGTTGGGTTACACGCGCGACGAGTTCCAGAAACTCACCATAGCGGACATCGAGGTGATCGAGTCCCCCGAGGAAGTAGTCGGGCACCTTGAGAAGATCGTGAAGCGGGGAAGGGGCGCCTTCGAGACGAAGCAGAGGGCAGAGGACGGACAGGTGCGGGACGTGCTGGTAACGAGCAGGGCGATCTCGATTGGGCAGAAACCCCTCATCCAGAGCATCTGGCGCGACATCACGGAGCGCAAACAGGCCGAGGTGGCCCTGCGCGAGAGTGAGGAGCGTTACCGTGGGCTGATCGAGATGATGAACGAGGGGCTGGCCGTTCTGGACGAGAACAGACGGCTCACGTTCGCGAACAACAGACTGTGCGAGATGCTGGGGGGGGCACGAGAGGAATTGATCGGGCTGCCTGTCGACGTCCTCATGGACGACGCTAACCGGCGGGTGCTCCGGGAGCAGTTCGCCAGGCGTCGCGAGGGCGCACGGAACCGCTACGAGGTGACGCTGAAGCGCAAGGACGGCGGCGAGGTCTTCGCCCTGGTCTCACCCCGGCCCATCTTCGATGCCGAGGGGCGGTTTGCCGGAAGCATGGCCACTCTCACGGACCTGACCGAGCGCAGGCATGCCGAAAGGGCGCAGCAGGAAGCAGAACGCGAGAAAGTGACCATCCTGGACAGCATGTCCGAACTGCTTGCCTATCAAGACCCCGAGGGAACGGTCCTCTGGGCGAACAGGGCCGCCGCGCAGTCGCTGGGCACGTCCCCCGAGAACCTGATAGGGAAGCGCTGCTACGAACTGTGGCAGGGTCGCGACGAAAGATGCGCCGGCTGCCCCGTCCTGCGCGCCATGAGAACAGGCAGGTTGGAGGACGGTGAGATCACTTCGGCGGACGGACGCGTCTGGCACGTGCGAGGCGACCCGGTTCGCGATGCTGAAGGCAGGGTAGTCGGCGCGGTGGAGACGACTTTCGACATCACCGAACGCAAGCGTGCGGAGGATACGCTTCGGGGTCAGCGTGACCTGGCCGTGACCCTGAGCAGAGTCACGAGCCTGGAAGAGGGTCTCCGGGCGACGCTGGATGCCGCGGTCGAGGTCTCGGGGATGGACTGCGGAGGCATCTACCTGGTGGACCCGGCTTCCGGCGAGGTCCACCTGGCCTGTCATCGGGGTCTGTCGGACGGTTTTGTCAGCGCGGCGGCGCACTATGACGCGGATTCGGCGAACGCGCGCCTGGTGACGGCGGGAGAGCCGGCCTACGGCCAACAGCGGGAAGCGGCCCTCCCGCTCTCGGAGGCCGAACGCCGTGAGGGGCTTCGCGCCCTGGCCGTCATTCCCATCCAGCATGAGGGCCGCGTGGTCGGCTGCCTGAACGTCGCGTCGCACACCGTTGACGAAGTCGCGGCCTGGCGCCGCCAGGCCCTGGAGACGATAGCAGTGGGCATCGGCAGCGCCATTGCCAGCCTCAGGGCCGAGCAGGCGCTGCGGGAGAGCGAGGAGTTCAACAGGGCCCTGTTCGACTACAATCCCATGCAGACCGTCATCGTGGACCGCGAGGGACGAATCACGGACTTCAACATGGCCAAGCGTCAGGCGGACTCCCGCCTCCCCAACACCGGCGACGTAATGTACGGAGACTACGCCTCCAGACACCGCATTGACATGCACGCGGAACTGATGCAGTGCATCGAGACGGGCGAGCTCAGGGAATTCGCCGAGATGCCTTACGGAGACAGGTTCCTCGCCATAACCATTGCGCCGTTCCCCCAGGGGGCAATCATAATCTCGCGCGACATCACGGGTGAGAAGGAGTCCGAACGGAAGCTCAAAGACTCCCGCACGCAACTGCGGGCGCTGGCAGCCAGGGTCACTTCCGTGCGGGAAGAGGAAAGGGAGGAACTGGCGCGGGAGATCCACGACGAGTTGGGTCACGCCCTGACGGCGCTGAAGATGGACGTGGCGTGGCTCAGGAGAAGGCTGCTCGCGCCCGACGCGAAGCTCACCGCGTCCTCGGCGGAAGAGCACATGGATGGCATGGCCGCCATGCTGGACCAGACGATCGAGCGCGTGCGCAAGCTCGCCACCGAACTGAGACCCGGCGTGCTGGACCTCGGGCTCATCAAGGCCGTCGAGTGGCAGGCGCAGGACTTCCAGGAGAGAACGGGAATCCGGTGCAAGATCGTGGCAACCCCGGGCAGCGTGATCCTGGAACGCGAGCGGTCGGCGGCGGCGTTTCGAATCTTCCAGGAACTGCTGTTCAACGTGGCCCGCCACGCTGAGGCAACTGCCGTCCAGGTCTCCATACAGGCGCGGGGCGGCGTGCTGACGGTGGGAGTCAGAGACAACGGTCGAGGCATCACCCAGCGGGAGGTCTCGGACCCGAAGTCCCTCGGGCTGATCGGCATGCGGGAACGCGCCCTGGCCTTCGGCGGAGAGGTCGAGATAGAGGGCACACCCGGCAAGGGAACCGCCGTCACCGTGCGCATCCCCATGGTCGGGTGAACTGACACGCGAGTGGCAAGCAAGGATGCAATGCGATGAAGATACTGATTGCCGACGACCACGCCGTCGTCCGTCAGGGATTGAGGGCCATCCTGGCCGAGGAGTTCCCGACCGCCCGGTTCGGCGAGGCCGAGGACACCCCCGGTGTTCTGCAGCAGGCCGCCCAGGAAGACTGGGACATCGTCATTCTGGACATATCCATGCCGGGACGCGGCGGCCTGGACGCGCTGCACGAGTTGAAGCGACGCCAGCCTCGCCTGCCGGTGCTCGTGCTCAGCATCCATCCTCCGGACCAGTTCGCCGTGCGATGCCTGCGGGCGGGCGCGGCGGGCTACCTTACCAAGGAGAGCGTCCCCGAGGAACTGGTCGAGGCCGTCAACAAGGCCCTGGGCGGGGGCAGTTACGTCAGCGCCGCCGTCGCCGAGAGACTGGCAACCTACCTGCAAGTGGCGCCCGAGGGACCCGTCCACGAAGTCCTGTCGGATCGCGAGTTCCAGATACTCTGCATGATCGCCTCCGGCAAGACCGTGGGGCAGATCGCCGACGAGCTGTCCCTGAGCGTCAGCGCGGTGAGCACCTACCGCAGGCGCATGCTCGACAAGATGGGCATGGAGACAAACGCCGAACTGACCCGCTACGCCGTCGAAAAGGGGCTGCTGGATTGACGCCGAGAGCGAAGCGTCTGAGACCCAGGTGCGGCTACATGCCGGAGACCGTCAGAGCGGGTCTGGATGCCGAGTATGACCGGATCATCGCACAGATTGTCGTCATGATACGCGACGCCGGCAAGTGGCTCATCAGGGCCAAGTAGCCCTCTTCCCCCGGTCCCCCCTTTCCCCGGGTTCCCCTCTTGCCCCGTGTGACGGACCTGCCTGCCGCCTCTTGTAGTCCAAACGACGACAAGAAGCCAACTGACAGAACGACAACGGGTAGGCAGCACCAGCGACAGACAAGGGCAGTCGGAAGTGCTAGGATGTTATGGACCGGCAACGCGCTCAAGCCGCCACACGGGAATATACTCGCATGGGGACTAAGGCACTTATCGCAGACGATTCCTCCGCGCTCCGGGCACGCCTCAGAAGCATGCTGACGGAGGTGGCAGCCATTGACGTGGTTGGCGAGGCCTCGGACGTGCAAGAGGCGAAGGAAGAGATTGCCCGGTGCAAACCGGACGTGGTAATACTGGACATTCGCATGCCGGGCGGGAGCGGGATTGACGTCCTCCAGGAGGCCAAGCAGCAAGAGCGGCCGCCGAAGGTCATCGTGCTGACCAACTACCCTTACCCGCAGTACAGGAGGAGATGCGAGGAACTGGGCGCGGACTACTTCCTGGACAAATCGACCGAGTTCACAGAGATTCCGAAAGTGCTCGGGCAACTCGCGGATAAACCGCGGACCGCAGCGAACGGGTCCGCATGAGCGCCTTCCCGATCCGGCCGTCCGGAGTCTCGTGGGCAGACCCGGGAAGCGGCGCAAGCAAGAACGAACAAGCGCCAGCGGGCAACATGACTGCCGCAAGCGCCGCCAGAGGCAGCGAGCCGCCGCGAGCCCTTCCCGACAGGGCTGGCCTGTGGGGTCAGTTCGTAACCTTCCGTCTCGACGCCCGGACCTACGCCCTCCCCCTCGAGCACGTCGAGGGCGTCCTGCGCATGGTGGCCGTCACGCCTGTGCCCGAGGCCCCGGGATGGGTGGCGGGTGTCATTGACCTGCGGGGCCGGGCGGTGGCCGTCGTGGACTTGCGCGCGCGCCTCGGCATGGAAGTCAAGCCGCCCCACCCGGACGACCGACTTGTCCTCATACACGCGCAGGGACGCACGGTCGGCCTGGTGGTGGACGAGGCGACGGACGTGCTGGACGCGGCCGGGCTGGTCGAGCCGCCTCCCGAGCCATTGCGCCGTTCCGAGCCCGTCCTCTGCGTGATACGGGGCGAAGGGCACATGGCGCTCGTCCTGGACACGGCGAAACTGATTCCCGAGCACCAAGTCGCGGCCGCCGTTCACCCGCAGCCGGAGGGGGAGACCCATCACGTTCCCCGCAACTCGACGGGAGAGACCGGCAAGTGACAGGCACAACGTCTGACACGCGAGACATGGAAGGCGCCGCGGGAGACGGCGGCTTGCCGCAGGCAATCGGAGGGGAGCCGGTGCTTGCGGGGGCGGACTTCATCCGGTTCCGCGAACTCGTGCTGGACCGCACGGGCATCCTGTTCGCCGAGCGCCGCCTGCCGGCGCTGGCGCGCGGCCTGGCCCGGGTTGCGCGCGAGGCCCGCTGCAGCGGCCTCGACGAACTCTATAGCCTGCTCCAGCGGAGCAAGACGGACACGGAGCTGTGGGACGAACTCGTCAGTCACGTCACCATCGGGGAGACATACTTTTTCCGCAACGCCGCGCACATGCACGCCCTCCGCAAGCACGTGCTGCCCGAGCTGATCTCGCGCCGGCGGCGGGAGCGCAGGCTACGCATCTGGTGCGCGGGCTGCGCCACCGGCGAGGAGCCATACTCCGTCGCGATCCTATTGCGCGAGTTGCTGCCCGTCCCGAGCGGAGCCGAGGGGCTCGCCGAGACGTCCCGCTGGAACATCCTTATCCTGGCGACCGACATCAACCGAGACGCCCTCGCCGCCGCCCGCGAGGCGGTCTACCAGCCGTGGTCGTTGCGCGACTGCGACGACCGGATCCGCCGGCGCTACTTCAGCGAGCGCGACGGCTCCTTCGGACTTCGCCCCGAAGTGCGTGAGATGGTCTCGTTCGCGTACCTGAACCTGGCCGAGGACGCCTACCCCTCGCTGGCCAGCAACACGAACGCGATGGACCTGGTCATCTGCCGGAACGTCTTCATCTACCTCTCGGAGCAGACAAGCCGCAAGGTCAGCGAGCGGCTTCACCGGTGCATGGCGCCGGACGGCTGGCTCATCGTCGGCGCGGCGGAGACCGGCACGTCGCTGTTCGCCCCGCTCGCAAGCCACAACGTCGAGGGGGCGATCATCTACCAGAAGCAGGCGGAAGCCGCCGAGCGGCCCGCGCAGCCGCGCCCTGCCCTGCCACGCCAGGCGCTCCTGATCGAGACGCCGGCCCCGCCCCGCCGGCCGCCCCGTCCGAGGGCCGCGCCCGCGCCCTCTCCCCCGGCCGAGCCGGACCGCTCCGCCGAGGCCGCACGCCTGGCACGGGAGGGACGCTACAAGGAGGCCATCGCCTGCTTCTGCGCCTACGTGATAGATCACCCGGGTTCGCCGACGGCCTGCTGCCAGTTGGCCCGGCTCTACGCCAACGTCGGCAACCTAGACACGGCAGAGAAATGGGCCTCGCGCGCTATCGAACTGGACCCTCTCCTGACGGAGGCGCACTACACCCTCGGCCTGATCCGGCAGGAGAGAGGTGCCCTCGAGGGCGCGGCAGAATGCTTCAAACGAACTCTTTACCTTGAACCTGAATTCATCGTCGCGCGCTTCAGCCTGGCCGGCGCCTACCAGGCGCTCGGGCGCGCCCGGGACGCCGCCCGTGAGCGCAGGCAGGTCGTCCGCCTTGCAGCGGGCAAGAGCCCTGACGAGGTGTTGCCCGGCTCTGACGGCACGACGGTCGGCAGGCTGCTGACAATGCTGGAAGCAACGGAGGCGATGGGAACCCCATAGGTCTGAGGAGGGGCTGTGGCATCCGATTCACAGGACACGACAACGTCGGACGCGGACCGCGACGCGCGGCGCATCCTGGAGGAGCGGGCGCGCCTGCTGGCGCGTCCCCCGGATGAGCGGGCGCGTGCCGACGTGCTCGATCTGGTCGCCTTCAGCGTGGGCACGGAGCGCTACGCCGTCGAGGCGGACTTTGTACAGGAAGTCCAGCCGCTCGACAGGGCCACGTGGTCTAGGGTCCCCTGCGCGCCGGAGTTCATCGTTGGAGCGGTGAACATCCGGGGGCGCATTTACTCCTTGATGGACGTGGGGCATTTCCTGAGCCTGCCTCCGCGGCCGTTGTCCGAGGCGGCGCACGTCCTGCTGGTGGCCGGCAAGGACAGCGCTGGAGAGCAGATGGAACTGAGCATCCTGGCCGACGACGTGCCGGAAGCACTGGATGTCCCGCGGGGTACCCTGCGGCCGGCGGCCGAGACGGTCGCAAGCGGCGGCCCGAAGTTCGTGCGAGGCGTCACGGAAGACATGCTGATCGTGCTCGACCTGCGCCGGCTCCTGGAGGAGCCGGGTATCGTCGTCCACGAAGAGGCCTGAAAGCAGAGAGCACTGCGGAACGCAAGACGCAGGAGACAAGCGGACAGGGCGCTGCGATAGAGAAGGAGCCGGGAAGATGAGCATCAAAGGGAAATTGGCGGCAGGATTCGGGATAGTGATCGCTTTGTGGGTGGTTTCCTCACTGCTGGTTTTCGGCCAGCTCCGAAACGTCCGGCACAGAGTGCGCACGATCGGAGACGTTGCACAGCCAACCAGCCACGCCGCGCAGCAGATGGCGCTCGCTCTTCAGGGGGCACGTGCCCGACTGGTCAGCTATCTGCACGATGGGCGCCAGGAGCACCTGGAACGCCTCGCGGTGCACCAGGCCACTTTCGAGAGCAACCAGGCCATCTACGCGAAGCTCGTGCACACTGACGAGGGCAGGGCGCTCCGGGGCACCGTGGATGAGAGCTACAAGCGATTCAAGACACTGATGGAGCAGCTCGTTGCAGAGCACGACGAGGAGGCTGACAAGCTGCTGGCGTTCTCCAAGCACCTGGAGGACATAGATGAGCTTCTGGATGAGAAGATACAGCCGGGGATCACACAGGATGAGCAAGAGGCATACGAGAAACTCCAGGCCGTAACGGAGATGGAGATCAACGTTAACGGCATCGCCAAGTGGCTGGGGGAATTGATCAGAACGGGCACGGCCGACAGTGAGACACACATCGAAGAGGACGAAGAGGATTTCGGGCGCCACCTGGCCCTTTACCAGGGGCTTGAGCTGTCCGACCAGGAGCGGCAATGGGCGACGGACACCCAACGGTCATTCGAGCAGGCAGTGGCACTCGCCGAGGAGATTGTGGACCTGAACAAGGCGATGGCAAGAGGCGTTGATGATCTGGTCATTCTCCGCCGAGAGCTGGATTCCGTTCTGGACGCGAACGTTCTGGCCGAAGCTGAAGAGGATTCGACCGCGGCGCAGGAAGACGCGCAGAAGTCAACCAGCCGGGCGCTGGCTCTCATCCTGGTTCTGCTCGTCACAGGCGTCGTCATGGCCGTGGGGGCCGCTGTGCTGATAGGCCGGGCAGTAGTGCTGCCGCTCACAAGGCTCACAGATGCAGCCGGCGAGATCCGCAGCGGCAACCTGGGCGTCGAGGCCCCTGTCGAGTCCAGGGATGAGACGGGCGCCCTGGCCGAAGCGTTCAACGACATGGTCGGCGCCCTGAGGGACTCCCGCAATGAGACGGAAGAGAAGATCGAATACCTGGACAACGTCCCCAGCCCGGTAATGGCTCTCGACCGGGGACAGAACGTCACGTTCCTGAACGAAACGGCCGGGCAACTGCTGGGCATTCGGCCGGAGGAAGCAATAGGGAAGAAGTGCTACTCCCTGTTCAGGACCGACGACTGCGAAGGGGGCCACTGCGCCGTCAGGAAAGCCATGGAGACCGACAGCGTGTGCACGGCGCAGACCGTCGCCCACGCCCTGGGCGACATGCCCGTCCAGTACACCGGCGTCCCGCTGAGGAACAAGGACGGGAGCGTCATCGGGGCAATCGAGCAGTTGACCGACATCAGCGAGCTGAAGGGGGCCGAACAGGCGCTGCAGGAGACAAACCAGAGGCTGCAGGAAGCGGTCACAGAATGCGTGGCCTTCTCCGAGAAGGTGGGGTCGGGCGACCTGACGCCCCGCCTGAGCGTCAGCGGCGAGGACGACATCGCACGCCTGGGCGCCGCCCTGAACGAAACCGTCGCCAACCAGGCCCAACTGGCGGGCCAACTCCAGCAGGCAACGGCGAGCATCACGTCGAGCACGAGCCAGATACTCTCGGCCACCAGCGAGCAGGCCGCCAGCGTGACCCAACAGGTCTCCTCGGTCAGTGAGGCCACCAGCACCGTGGCGGAGGCGCGGCAGACGGCCGACCAGTCGGCCGAGCGCGCCAAGCTGGTTTCCGAGTCGTCACAGGAGTGCCTGCAATCCGCCGAGCAGGGCTTCCAGGCCGTCGAAGAAATGATGGCCGGTTCCAACAGCATCAAGGAGCAGGTAGGCTCGATCGCCGAGACGATCCTGACCCTCAACGAGCAGATGCAGCAGATTGGCGACATCATCGCCACGGTGAACGACATCGCCGACCAGTCGAACCTGCTGGCGCTCAACGCCTCCATCGAGGCGGCGCGGGCGGGCGAGGCAGGCAAGGGGTTCGCCGTCGTGGCGGACGAGGTGCGCAGCCTGGCCGAGCAGTCGCGGCAGGCGACCGCCCAGGTGCGCGACATCCTGGGCGAGATACAGAAGGTCGCCAACAGCGCCGTCATGGTCACCGAGGAGGGCACCAACCGCGCCGACGCCGGCGTCCAGCTCGCCCAGAGGACGGGCGAAATGATCAGCAGCATCAACGAGCGCGTGCGCGAGATGGCCCAGGCGGCCCAGCAGATCGCCGCCAGCGCCCAGCAGCAGCTGGCCGGAATGGACCAGATCAGCACGGCGATGGACAGCATCAACAAGGGCGCCGAGCAGACGCAGATCGGCGCTGAGCAGACAGAGAAGACCGCCCAGGACCTCAACGCACTGGCCGAGCAGCTCAACCGCATCGTCGGCCAGTACAAGTTGAACGGTAAACCCGTCGCAGCCAAGTCACATGAGTCACAGGTGCAGATGACGCCTTCGGGCAACGCTCCATGAACGGCAACGAAGAACTGAAGCGGGAACTGATGGTCACGTTCCAGGGCGAGCTGGCGGACCACCTGGCCGCGCTCAACGACGGCCTGCTGGCGCTGGAGACGGATCCGCCCCAGCAGGAGCGCGACGCCCTCCTGGCCGACCTTTTCCGCGCCGCACACAGCATCAAGGGCGGGGCCCAGGTGGTCGAACTGAAGGACCTCGAACTGATAGCGCACCGCCTGGAGGACGCCTTCGGAGCCCTTCAGCGGGGCGAGATTCCGCCCTCGCCGGAGGTACTCGACGTCGCCTTCGCGGCGGCCGACGCCCTGCAGGAGGTGATGGACGCCCACCTAGAGGGCAGGAAGCTGCCCGGCGAGCGGACCCGCGGGCTGCTGGGCCGCCTGGAGAACGCGGCCGGCGGCAGGCCGCCCGCGCCCAAGCAGGAGCCGGCCGCGCAGGAGATGGCCCGCCCGGCGGCCGCCCCGCCGACCGCGGAGACGCCCCCACCTGTGCCTCATGCGCCGCCGCGCAAAGCCGCGGCAGAAGAGACCGTCCGCGTGGCCACCGGTAAGCTGGACGCCCTCATGTCCGGCATGGGCGAGCTGGTGGTGGCGCAGATGCGCTTCGAGCAGCGCCTCAGCGAGCTGCGAGACCTGCACGCGGGGCTGGTCGCGTGGCAGAAGGCGTGGAGGCGGACGCGGGGCAGCTACCGGCGACTCCAGCCCAGGCCCGACGACAGCCCCGAGATGAGCGCCCTGCTGGCGTCCGTGGGCCAGAGCGAGAGGGCACTGACGGACGCCGGCTCGGCAGCCGAGGACCTGGTGCGCCGCCTGGCGAAGGACTGCCGCCAGCTCGGCCTGCTCTCGGAAGACCTGCCGGACGCCGTCCGCCGCACGCGGATGCAGCCGATCGCCGGCTTGTTCCAGCCCTTCCCGCGCGTCGTGCGCGACCTGGCCCGGGAGCGGGGCAAGGAGATGGACCTGGTCGTCGAGGGCGGCGAGACCGAGGTGGACAGGCAGGTGCTGGAGGCGCTGAAGGACCCCCTGACCCACATGCTGCGCAACGCGGTGGACCACGGCATCGAAGCGCCCGAACGGCGGGAGGCAGCGGGCAAACCGCGCAGAGGAACCATCCGGCTGCGGGCGGCGCAGAAGGGCGACGCGATCGTCGTCGAGGTGGCCGACGACGGCGCGGGAATCGACCTGGACCGGGTGCGCCGGGCTGCGGCGGAGGGGGGCGTTATCCCGGCCGGACGGGCAGGCGCCCTCGACCGGGAGCAGTCGCTGGACCTGGTCTTCCGGTCCGGGCTCTCGACGCACGCGGAAGTGACGGACCTGTCGGGCCGCGGCGTGGGGCTTGACGTCGTGCGGGAAAACCTGGAGCGGCTCCACGGGATGATTGCGCTCGAGACGGAACCCGGCAGGGGAACGACCTTCACGCTGACGCTGCCGCTGACGATCGCGACGAGCCACGTGCTCCTGGTGGAGGCAGCCGGCCAGACGGTGGCCGTGCCGACCACGACGGTCGAGCGCATCCTCCGGGTGAGCGTGGATCAGGTGGGGAGCGTCGCAGGCAGGCCGGCCGTCCGGCTCGGCGAGCGCCCGGTCCTGCTGGCGCCGCTGGCGCAGGTGCTGGAACTGGGGGACGGCGAGCCGGCGCTCGCGCCGGGCGAAAGGATGCCCGTCGTCGTCATCGGCGTGGCGGAGAAGCGCTCGGCCTTTCGCGTGGACGGGCTGCTGGGCACGCAAGAGGTGATCATCAAGGGCCTGGGGCGCCAGCTCAGCCGCGTGCGCAACGTCGCCGGGGCGACGATCCTGGGCAGCGGCAAGGTCGTGATGATCCTCAATCCGGCAGACCTGATAAAGTCGGCGCCCGGCATCAGGGCCGCCCCGGCGCCCGTGCAGGTGGAGCAGGCGGCCCAGCCGCGCGTCCTCGTCGTGGACGACTCGATAACCACCCGCACGCTGGAGAAGAACATCCTGGAGAACGCCGGCTACGAGGTCGTCACGGCCGGGGACGGCGAGGAGGCCTGGGCCCTGGTCCAGAACGCGAGCTTCAACGCCGTCGTGGCCGACATCAAGATGCCCCGGATGGACGGCTTCGTGCTGACCGAGAAGGTCAAGCGCGACGAGCGCTACAGGGAGCTGCCCCTGGTGCTGGTCACGTCGCTGGAATCGCGCCAGGACAAGACGCGCGGCCTGGAGGCCGGCGCCGACGCATATATCACCAAGGGCTCCTTCGACCAGCGGGAGCTGCTGGCCACGCTGGAACGGTTGATCGGATGACGAACGTGATCAAGGTGCTCATCGTGGACGATTCGCCGACGCTCCGGCGCCTGATCCGTGCGGTGCTGGAGACGGACGCGGGCCTGTCCGTGCTGGGCGAGGCGCGCAACGGAGAAGAGGCGCTCAACATGTGCCACCAGCTCCAGCCCGACATCATCACAATGGACATCCGCATGCCCAGGATGAACGGCTTCGAGGCGATCCAGCGCATCATGAGCGATTCGCCCCGCCCTATCGTCGTGCTCACCACGACCATGTCGGACCGGGAGCTGGGGATCAGCTTCAAGGCGCTCGACGCGGGGGCGCTGTCGGTGATCCGCAAACCCACCGGGATGCCGGGGCGCGACCCGAAGGCGGACGAACTCATCAGGCAACTGAAGGCCATGGCCGACGTCAAAGTGGTGCGCCGGCGATGGCCGTCCGGCGCGCCGGCGACGGCCTCGCGGCCGGCAAGCCCGGCCCCGTCGCGGAGGCCAGAGGGCCGGCGCATCGAGTTGATCGCGATCGGCGCCTCCACGGGCGGCCCGCCCGTTGTGCAGTCCATATTGCAGGGGCTGCCGGCCGACCTGCCCGTGCCCGTCGTCCTGGTGCAGCACATCAGCCCGGGGTTCGTGGAGGCGATGGCTCGCTGGCTGGACGACACGACGCCCGTGTCGGTCAAGGTGGCCCGGAGCGGGGAGCGGCTGGCGCCGGGTGTCGTCTATCTGCCCCCGGACGAGCACCACCTCCTGGTCATGGCGGGCGGCAAGGCGTGGCTCGACGCCTCGCCGCCGGTGGACGGCCACCGTCCCTCGGTGACGGCGCTGTTCGATTCCGTGGCGGAGCACTACGGGGCCGCGGCAACGGCGGTCCTGCTGACGGGCATGGGCCGGGACGGCGCGACCGGGCTGAAGGCCATCCACGACGCGGGCGGTCGCACGATCGCCCAGGACGAGGCGAGCTGCGTCGTGTTCGGGATGCCCAGGGCGGCGGCCGAGCTGGGCGCGGCGGACGAGATCCTGCCGCCGGCAATCATCGCGGCCAGGCTGAAAGCGCTCGTGAGGAGATAGGACAGCATTTCGGGGAGCAGAGAACGCGACGCGGGCCGTCGCGCGAGGTGAGGAGATGATTCGAGTCATGATCGTGGAGGATTCGCCCACGTCGCGGGCGGCCCTCGTGCAATTGCTCGAGGGCGACCCAGAGGTCCAGGTCGTCGGCCAGGCGAAGACCGGTACAGAGGCGTTGCGCATGTCCGGCAGCCTGCAGCCGGACCTGATCACGATGGACATCGTCCTGCCGGACATGGACGGAGTCGAGGCGACGGAACGGATCATGGGGTGTTACAGGGCCCCCATCGTCATCGTTACCGCGCACACGGAGTCCCGTGAGCTGAACATCGCATTCCGGGCCATGAAGGCGGGAGCGGTGGACGTCGTGTCGAAATCGACGATTCTTGGCAGGGAAGCTACGCGGGAGTCGCAGCAAGCCTTCCTTGCGGAGATCAAGGAGCTGGCGGCCGCACACCCGCGCGCCACCGGCGAAGCGTAAGGCGCTATTGCAGAACCCGCTCCGTCGGCCCGAGGCCGAGCGAGGGCGTCGAGGGCAAGGAGGCCGAAGCAGGCGATTCAAAGGCCAGAATCGCCGATGCAGGCCGACACAGCCTTCGGCGCCCGCAGCCGGCCGAAGCCAGGATGGGGTTTTGCAGTAGCGCCTAAGGCCCGGAGGGAGCGGATGAAGCGTGACATACTTGTCGTCGAGGACAGCCCCACCCAGGCCCAGCGCCTCCGAGCATTGCTGGAAGCCAACGGCTGGTCAGTGCGCACGGCCTGCAACGGACACGAGGGCCTGGTCACCGCCAGGGAAACCCCTCCTACCCTGGTCATCAGCGACGTTATCATGCCGCAGATGGACGGCTATCAGCTTTGCCGGTCCATCAAGGACGACCAGGCCCTCACAGACGTGCCCGTCATCCTCGTCACGACGCTCTCGAACGCGGAGGATGTCATCAAGGGCTTCGAGGCCGGCGCGAACAGCCTGCTGGCCAAGCCTTACAGCGAGGAACTGCTCCTGTCCCGCGTCGAGCGCGTGACCGCAGGCGCGACCGTCGTGGGGCCCGACGGCGCGCTGGAAGTGCCGATCGGTGGCGAACGCCACGTCATCCGGGCCGAGCCCGGGAAGATCCTCGATTTCCTGCTGGCCACCTACGAGAACGCAGTCTACCAATACCGCGAACTGGAACGCGTCGAACGCGAGTTGAAGAAGCACGAGGACCGGCTCGAAGACCTGGTCGAGGAGCGCACGGCCCAACTGCACGCGGCCAACGAAGACCTCCAGCGTCAGGTAGCCGAACGGCAGCGCGCGGAGCAGCAGATCGCTGACCTGGCGAAGTTCCCCGCCGAGAACCCGAATCCCGTCCTGCGCATTGCCCACGACGGCACCGTCACTTACGCCAACGAGAGCAGCGGACCATTGTTGGAGTGCTGGGGCTGCGTGCAGGGCGACTTGCTGCCGGCCGAGTTCCGACAGATAGCGCTGGACGCCATGGAATCCCGCACCCGAAGGGAAATGGAGGTGACCTGCAGCGGGACGGCCTACTCGCTGACTTTCACCCCCATACCGGGTACCGACTACCTCGACCTGTACGGCTACGACGTGACCGAGAGAAAATCCCTGGAGGAGCAGCTTCGCCAGTCGCAGAAGATGGAGGCCATCGGCCGGCTGGCCGGGGGCATAGCCCACGACTTCAACAACATCCTGACCGGCATCATCGGATACGCGCAGTTCCTGCTGGACGAAGCCGAGGAGGACTCGCAGGCGTCGCGGGACCTCCGACAGATACGCGACTTAGGGGACCGGGCGGCAAGGCTCACGGGCCAGCTCCTCGCCTTCAGCCGCCGCCAGCCCCTCGAGCCGGTCGTGCTGAACATCAACAGTCTGGTCGGGGACATAGCCAGGATGCTCCGCCGGCTGATCGGCGAGAACATCGAGCTGAAGTTCGGGCCGTCCGACGACCTGGGCAACGTCCGCGCCGACCCCGGCCAGGTGGAGCAGGTGCTGATGAACCTGGCCGTCAACGCCCGGGACGCCATGCCCGACGGCGGCAGGCTGACCATAGAGACCGCCAACGTCGAGCTGGACCAGGAATACGCCAACTCGCATCCGGACGCCGAGCCCGGACCACACGTGATGCTGGCCGTCAGCGACACCGGCTGCGGCATCGACAAGGATACCCGCGAACGCATCTTCGAGCCCTTCTTCACGACCAAGAAGAACGGCAAGGGAACGGGGCTCGGCCTAGCAACGGTTTACGGCATCGTCAAGCAGCACAACGGCAACATCTACGTCTACAGCGAGCCGGGACGGGGGACGACCTTCAAGGTCTATCTGCCGCGCGTCGGGGCCGCCGTTGGCCCCCCGAAGAGCGATAGCTCCATAGTGGAGCGGGCGGCCGGCGGGGAAACCGTCCTGCTGGTGGAAGACGAAGATGCTGTGCGCGACCTGGCCGTGCGCGTGCTGAAACGGGCCGGCTACACCGTGCTGGCGGCGGGCCGCCCGAGCGAGGCGGTGCGTATCTTCGCCGAACACGCGGGTGAGGTGGACCTCCTGCTGACCGACGTCGTGCTGCCGGAGCGCAGCGGCCGGGAACTCCACGAGGAACTGACCCGCAGCGCCCCCTCGCTGAAGGCGCTGTACACGTCCGGATACTCCGACGGTGCCGTCGTCAATGGAGACTTGCTGAAGGAGGGAACGGCGTTCCTGCAGAAGCCCTTCACTCCAAGTGCATTGGCATGGAAAGTGCGTGAGGTCCTGGGCGGAGACTGAGACTGCCGATCATTGGAGAATCTGGCCTGCCATAAGCGGGGAGTTGACAATGGCCGAAACCGTGAGAATGGTTCACAGGTCTGGCCCGGGCCGTCTCGTGGGCGCGCCGGGTGCAAGGATACTCATCGTCGACGACGAGCCCCACATCTGCGAGATCCTGTCGCGGTGGCTCGATGCGGATGGCTACATCTGCCACTCCGCCTACAGCGCCGAGCAAGGGCTGGAAGCGATGGCCGACGAGGACTTCGACCTCGTGATACTGGACATAATGCTGCCGGGCATGTCGGGCATCGAGATGATGCCCATCATCGGCGAGAAGTTCCCGGACGTGGCCGTCGTCATAGTGACGGCCGTGGACGCGCGGCAGACGGCCGTTCGCGCGGTCGAACTGGGCGCCTACGGTTACATCATCAAGCCGTTCCAGCAGAACGAAGTCGTCATCAACGTCATCAACGCCCTGGAACGGCATAGCCTGGTCCAGCTGAGCCGGCATTACGAGGCCCGTCTGGAGGAGAAGGTCCGCAAGCAGACGCTCGAGCTGCGGCAGTCGCGCGAGGACATAGTGCTGCGGCTGACCGCCGCCCAGCAGTACAGGCACGATGAGACGGGCGCCCACGTGCGGCGCATGGGCCTCTACTCCGAGGCGCTCGGCCAGCAAATGGGACACCCCGAAGAGTACACCTACATGCTGCGGCTGGCCGCCCCGATGCACGACGTCGGCAAGATAGGCGTCCCGGACTCGATACTCCTCAAGCCGGGCAAGTTGACTGGCGAGGAGTTCGAGATCATGAAGAACCACACGACCATCGGCGGCCGCATCCTGATGGGCTCGCAGGTCTCCGTTGTCAGGGTCTCCGCGCACGTCGCTCTCAGACACCACGAGAGATGGGACGGCAGCGGCTACCCCGGCAACATGGCAGGCAGGGAGATACCGGAGCCGGCGCGCATCGTTGCCATCCTGGACGTTTACGACGCCCTGGTGCACGACCGGGTTTACAGGCCGGCCCTGTCGGAGGACGAAGCCATCGGCATCATGACGCCGGAGCGAGGGACACATTTCGACCCGGACGTGTTCGATGCGTTCCTGCAGGCCCTGCCGCTAATACGGGACATCCGGGACAGCGTGCGCGACGAAGGACAGCCCGGAACCACGCCGATAGACGGCCCGCTGTCGAGCTGACCCAGCCCGTGTTCCCGCCGGAAGGGGCGAACAAACCGTGTGCAAAGCGCGCGACAACCAAGAGAGAGATCCAGCGGACGGCACGCCCGTGCGCAGCCCCGCCCCCGGGCAACCGGGCCGCGCCGCGGCGCCATTCCGATGGGGCGAGGGCACGCTCCTCGCCATGCTTGGCGCCATCACGGACCACATGAGCATGATGGACGCTGACCTGAACATCCTCTGGGCCAACGAGACGGCAAAGGCCCTGTTCGGCCAGGACATCGTCGGAAGGAAGTGCTACGAAGCGTACCACGGCCGCAAGCGACCTTGCGAGCCCGACCCGTGCCTCACGCTGAAGGCCTTCCAGGACGGCAAGATACACGAGCACTATACGGCGGTCGTGGACAAGGACGGCAACGTTCATCACTTCCATTGCACGGCCAACGTGGCGCTGTGGGACGAGGAGGGCAATCCGAGCGCGGTCATCGAGATATCCAGGGACGTCACCAAACGCACACGGGCGGAGGAGGCACTGCGGGACAGCGAGGAGCGGCTCCGCGTCATCCTGGACACCGTCGCCGACGGCGTGCTGATCGCGGACGCCGAGACGAAGGAGTTCATTGACGCCAATCCCGCCGGGTGCAGAATGCTCGGCCGCACCAGGGACGAGATAACGAAGCTCAACATCATGGCCATCCATCCGGAGAAGGACCTGCCCCACGTCATCGAGACATTCAACAGGCAGGCAGGGGGAGGCGAATCCCTCGCGCACGACCTCCCGGTCCAGAGGAAGGACGGCAGCGTCTTCCTGGCGGACTTCAACTCCGCCCCGGCCTCCCTGGGGGGCAAGAAGTGCCTTGTCGGCACCATGCACGACGCCACGGAGCGGAAGCGGCTCCAGGAGGCCGAGGCCGAGGCCCTCAGGCTCCGCGCCATACGGGACCTGGCGGCAGGGATGGCGCACAACTACAACAACCTGCTGACCGGCATCATGGGCTATGCCAGTTTCCTGCGGGAGGAGTTGGCGGCGCGGGGAGCCCCCCTGGATGACCTGGAGAAGCTCCTGGAGTGCACACAGGCCGCCTGCCAACTGACTGACGGACTGCGCGCCTCGACGGCGTCGGTGGAGCTGACGGCGCGCCCCGTCGAAATCGACCTGCTCGCCGCCGAACTCGCCAGCGAATGCGGGGCCGCATGCCCCGCGAACACAGAGGTCCTCGTGAACGGAGCGGCGCCCGGCCGCGTGGTGATGGGCCGCAAGGGAGACCTGTACGCCGCACTGCTGCACATCTGCGATAACGCCCGGGAGGCCATGCCCGACGGGGGAACGCTCACGATAACGACAACTGCCGGCCAGCGACGGGAGCCGGGCTCCGACACGGAGTACGTCGTCATCGCGATCGCCGACACGGGCGTGGGGATGACGCCCGAGGTCGCCGAGAAGGTGTTCGAGCCCTTCTTCAGCACCAAGAACACGGTCGGCGTCGGCCTCAGCCTGAGCGTCGCGCGCCACGTGATCGAGCAGCACGGGGGCGACGTCGAAGTCGAGACCAGCCCGGGGAAAGGGAGTACCTTCCGGGTCTGGCTGCCGGTGGCGTAAGACGCTCCTCGGCCGCCGGAGCTTGCACACAGGGCGGCAAATCCGGTATAAACTCGCCATCTTTTTCGCCGCATGGGCAGTGTGTGCCACCTTGGGCAAGCAGCCGGTCAGAGGCCACAGGGCGCGCCTTGTGGCGCATCGATAGGACCACCACACGTCGGGAGGGGGAGCGTGATGGCGGACGAGCGTGTGCGGGCGCAGGATGCCGTACCCCGGGGGACGCCTGACTTGCGGGCACAGAACATCCTCATCGTGGACGACGAGCCGGACTCGTGCGAGTTCGTGTCCGCATGCCTGAGCGCCGAGGGCTACAACTGCGCGACGGCCAACACGGCGCAGGAGGCGCTCGACCTGGTCAGGGACCGTGACTTCGACCTGGCGGTTCTGGACGTGCACCTGGGCGAGACAACCGGGCTGGATCTCCTACCGAAGATCAGGGAGTACCGGTCGGACATCGCGGCCGTCGTCGTAACGGGAGCCGATGACCGCGCAACCGCCATCCGGGCGCTTGAACTCGGCGCGCAAAGCTACGTCATCAAGCCGTTCGAGCCCAACGAAGTCATCGTCAACGTCGCCAGCGCCCTGGAGCACCGCCGGCTGGTCCTCCAGAGCCGCCTCAGACAGGCGGAGCTGGAAGAAGCCGCCAACACGGACCAGTTGACGGGCCTCCTGAATCGACGGTCGTTCGACTTCCACGTGCAGCGGGAGTGCAACCGCGCCGAGCGTTACGGCCGCTCGCTGTGCCTGCTGTTTATCGACGTGGACGACTTCAAGCAATACAACGACCTGTACGGGCACAAGGAGGGGGACGTCGTCCTGGCCCGACTGGGGGCGGTGCTCCAGGAGCACCTGCGCGCCAGCGACACGGCGTTCAGGTTCGGCGGAGAGGAGTTCGTGGCACTGTTGCCGGAGACCGGCAACGCCGGCGCCATCAGGTGCGCCGAGAGGGTGCGCGAGTTGTTCGCCAATACGGAGTTCAGACCCGAACGCGGCAACGGCGCCGGCAAGGACGCGGTCCACAAGACCGTCAGCATCGGCGCGGTTCGGTATGAAGCGGCCCTCGGGCCGGAAGAGTTCGTGCGCCGCGCCGACGAGGCCATGTACCGCGCAAAGCGCCGCGGCAAGGACCAGACCGTCTTCTTCGAGTGATCCCGGCCGCGCCGGCAGGCACGTCAGAGGACAGGCGAACCGGGGGCGACCTCCCTGTCGAGCGTCAGCACAGAGATGGTCTCGCCCGCCTGCGCCGCAAGGAGCATTCCCTCGCTGCGCACGCCGCGCAGTTGGGCCGGTTCCAGGTTCGCCACGACGACCACCAGCTTGCCCTCCAGCTCTTCGCCCGAGTAGTACTGCTTCAGTCCCGCAACCGTCGTGCGCGGCGTCTCTTCCCCCAGGTCAACCCTGATCACCATGAGCTTGTCGGCGTTGGGATGATCCTCGACGGAGAGGACCCTTCCGACCTTCAACTCCATCTGCTTGAAGTCCTGAAAACTGATCATCCTGCGGTCTCCCACCTAAAGGCAAGGCGGCCCAGCGCGGCCGCCGGTCCTACTCAAGCGCCTCGCGCGCAGCTTCGCGGACCACGTCCGCCGGCACGTCCTCACACTCCCGCCACTGCCCGACGTCCGTCAGCAGGACGAACCGGTTCCTGCCGGTGGTGAACTTCTTGTCATGCTGCATGAGGGTCAGCACCCGCTCCAGCTCCAGGCCCTCGGCGCGCGTCGGGAGCCCGGCCCGCACGATCACCTCCGTGAGCCTCTGAGGCACTTCGGGCGCACACAGGCGGAGCCGCAGGGAGATGCGTCCGGCGGCCACCATGCCGATGGCAACGCACTCCCCGTGCGTCAGCCGCGCGTCCGCCGCCTTCTCGATGGCGTGCCCGAGGGTGTGACCGAAGTTCAGGCAGACGCGCGTGTGCCGGTCGTCCCGCTCGTCCTGCCCCACGACCTCCGCCTTCAGCTCGATGCACCTGGGCACGACGCGGGCGAGCACCTCGCGGTCCAGCGCGAGCAGCGCGTCGACGTTGCCCTCCAGGAGCTCGAAGAGTCCCGCATCGAGGATGGCGCCGTACTTGATGACTTCCGCGGCGCCGGAGCGTCTCTCCCGTTCATCGAGCGTCCGGAGCACGTCCAGGTCGGCGTAGACGAGCCGGGGCTGGTAGAAGGCGCCCACGAGGTTCTTGCCTTCCGGCAGGTTGACGGCCGTCTTTCCGCCCACACTGCTGTCCACGGCGGCCACGAGGGTCGTGGGCACCTGCACGTAGGGCACGCCGCGGCGGAACGAGGCAGCGGCGAAGCCCGCCAGGTCCCCCACCACTCCTCCGCCGAGGGCGACGACCACCGGCTGGACGGACGGGTCCGGCGCGAACTGCGCAAGCCATCGGACGGCAGCGGCGAAGTTGTCCAGGCTCTTGTTCTGTTCCCCGTCGGGCAGGTCCCAGCGGGCGACGTGCTGGAAGCCCGCCTGCCGCAGCCCCGCCTCGACAGGCGCGAAGTAGAGCCCACCGACGCGGGGGCTGGTGATGACCGCCAGATTCTTCTGGGCGAGACCCCTTCCTTTCAGGGCCTGGCCCAGCTCCGGCAGGCACCCGAAGCCAACCAGCACGTCGTAAGCCCTCTCGCCCAGCGGGATGTGGACCGTGCGCATGATGATCCGTCCTCGGTCTGGTCCTCGTCGTCGTCCTCGATGCCCTTGCCCTTTCAGCGATTACGAGGGCCGCTCGCTGCACTCGCTGAGGACGACCTGCTCCGTTCGTCCGCCGCAGAAGGCGCCAGTCTAACCCGTTCCGCGCCACGCGTGCAAGGACGGGGCGTCACGTCCGGTGGAACCGCCTCTCCAGTTCCTTGCGGCTCAGGTGGATCGTGGTCGGCCGCCCGTGGGGGCACGTGTCGAGCCCCCCTTCCTCAGTGCGCTTCCGCAGCATGTGCTGCATCTGCTCCGGGCCGAGCCGCTGCCCGGCCTTGACGGCGGCCCGGCACGCCATCATCTTGACGATCTTCTCCAGACGGCCGTCCACCTTGCGCGCGCCGTCGGGGCCCTCCAGCTCGTCGAGCAGGTCCGCGAAGAACGCCCTGCCGTCGAACTTGCCGAGTATCTGCGGGAAGGCGCGCACGATGACCGTCCGCTCGCCGAAAGGCTCCACCTTCATGCCGAACCGCGCGAGGTCCTCCTTGAGGTCCATGACGGCGTAGAACTCCGGCTGCGTCAGTTCCACCAGGTCCGGCACGAGCAACTGCTGGCTGTGCAGGCTGCCCTCGTGCAGTCGCCTCTGAATCTCGTTGTAGAGCATCCGCTCGTGCAGGGCGTGCTGGTCGATGATGTTCAGGCCGTCGTCCGTCTCTTCGATGATGTACGTGTCGAGCACCTGGAGGCAGCCGCCGAAGCGCACGTGCACGCGCGGCCCCACTGCCGCTGCGCCGCCGGGCGCGGCCCCATGACGGGCGGGCGGCGCAGGGGCGCGGCGCCCGGCCTCGGGACTCGCGCCGGCGAAGAAATCGCCTATGGCCCGGCGTATCGCCTCCCCGGCCTGGCCTCCCCCGCCGGCGGCAGGCCCGGGGGCGCCCTTGCCCTGAAGCACGACCTGGGGGGTCAGCTTCGCCTGGCGCAGGGATTCCCGCATCGCCGCCAGCAGGCTCCCGTGGGCCTCGCGCGGGCGGCGGAACCTGATCTCCAGCTTCGTCGGGTGCACGTTGACGTCCACGCCGCCGGGGTCCACGGTGAGGAACAGGAAGCAGACAGGCCGCCTCTGGCTCGTGATCAGGCCCGAATAAGCCTGCGCGATGGCATGCATGAGCGTCTTGTTGCGCACGTAGCGGCCGTTCACGTAGGTGTACTGCATGCGCGTGGTGCCTCGGTCCACGGACGGCGGCAGCAGGTAGCCCTCGATCTCCAGCTCGGGTCCCTGCCACCTGAGCGGGATCAGGTTGTCCGCCACCTCGCGGCCGAAGAACTCGCCGATTCGCTGGGGACGGTCCGAGGCGGGAGGCAGGTTGAACACCGAGCGCCCCCTGTGCGTCAGCACGAAGTGAACGTCCGGCCGGGCCAGCGCCAGGCGGGTCACGGCCTCCGTGATGTGGGCCATCTCGGTGGCGGTGCTCTTGAGAAACTTCTTGCGCACCGGCACGTTGGCGAACAGATTGCGGACCTCGACCTGCGTCCCGACGGGCGCGCCGCACGCCTTCACCGGCCCGATCACGCCGGTTTCCATCTCGATCTCATGGCCGGAGTCTGCGGCGGACGGGCGCGAGACGATGCGCGCGTGGGACACGGCGCCGATGCTGGCCAGCGCCTCGCCGCGGAAGCCCATCGTGCGGACGTTGAACAGGTCGTCCTCGCCGGCGAGCTTGCTGGTGGCGTGGCCGGCGAACGCCAGCGCCAGGTCGTCCGCGTCCATGCCCTCCCCGTCGTCCACGACCCGGATCAGGGCGGCGCCACCGTCTTCCAGGCCGATCTCGATGCGCCCGGCGCCGGCGTCGATGCTGTTCTCGATAAGCTCCTTGACGACGGACGCCGGCCGTTCGATCACCTCCCCGGCGGCTATCTTATTGGCCAGGCTCGTGGGGAGAATCCGGATGCTCATGCCGTCTTATTCCGGCGTCAGTTCCGGCGGGTTCAGTTTCGGCCGGAGCGTTTCCTCGGGCAGGGCCTGCTTGAGCACCTGCGCCTGCGTCCGGGCCGGCAGGCCGTGCAGCGCGATGAATCCCAGCGCAGCCCGATGGTCGAACTGGTCCCCCTTGTCATAGGTGGCCAGCGCCCTGCTGTAGAGCGAATACGGGCTTCGCGCGCCGACCTTCGTCGCCTGGCCCTTGAACAGCCTCATGCGCACCGTCCCGCTCACCACCTGCTGGCTGCTCAGCATGTACGCCGCCAGGTCCTGGTGGAACTTGCTGTACCACAGGCCGTCATAGACCATGTCCGCGTACTGCGCGCTGGCTATCTCCTTGAAGCGCAGGGCGGGGCGCGTCATCGTCATCGCCTCCAGGGCGCGGTGCGCCGCGTGCAGCAGGACGGCCGCGGGCGCCTCGTAGATCTCCCGGCTCTTGATGCCGACGACGCGGTTCTCGACGTGGTCGATGCGGCCCACCCCGTGCCGACCCGCGCGCGTATTCAGCTCCGCGATCAGCTCCGCCCCGCCGACGGTCCTGCCGTCCAGACCAACCGGGATGCCCCGCTCGAACTCGATCTCCACGCAGTCCGGCTCGTCGGGGGCGTCGGCGGCAGAGACGGTCCACGCATAGGCGTCTTCGGGCGGCTCGGCCCAGGCGTCCTCCAGCACGCCGCATTCGATGCTGCGGCCCCAGAGGTTCTCGTCCGTGGAGTAAGGGCTCTTCTTCGTGACGTCCACGACGATCCCGTGCCGGGCGGCGTAGTCGATCTCCTGCTCGCGGGTCATCCGCCATTCCCGCGCCGGGGCTATGATGTCCAGGCCCGGCGCAAGCGTCTGGATGCCCACGTCAAACCGGACCTGGTCGTTGCCCTTCCCGGTGCATCCGTGGGCCACCGCGCGCGCACCGTGCCGTCGGGCCGTGTCCACGAGCAGCTTCGCTATCAGCGGGCGACCCAGGGCCGTGGCCAGCGGATAAACCCCTTCGTAGAGCGCCCCCGCCTGCAGGGCCGGCCAGATGAAGTAGTCCACGAACACGTCCGTGGCGTCCACGACCAGCGCCTTCACGGCGCCCACGTCGAGCGCACGCTGGCGGACGGCCTCCAGGTCCTCGTGGGTTCCCATGTTGATGGTGAGGGTAATGACCTCCAGGCCGTACGTCTCCTGGATCCACCGGACGGCGACGGACGTGTCCAGGCCTCCCGAATAGGCCAGGACGACCTTGTCGCCCGCGCCTTCCGCAGCGGCGACTTCGCTCGGACGTGACTCCCCGTTCTCCGACACGGGCCGACCTCCTTTACTGGTCTTCCTCGCTGGCATAGTCCACCAGCGAGACGACCTTGTAGTCCTTCAGCAACTCCCGGCCGCCCAGGAAGCTGAGCTCAACCAGGAAGATGCAGCCGACGACCTGGCCGCCGGCCTCCTCCACCAACTCGCAGCAGGCCTTCATCGTGCCGCCCGTGGCCAGCAGGTCGTCCAGGAGCAGCACCCGCTGGCCGGGCGTGACGGCGTCCCGGTGCATGGTGAGCGTGTCGGTGCCGTACTCCAGTTCGTAGCTGCGCTCGATGGTCTCGGCGGGAAGCTTGCCGGGCTTGCGCACGGGCACGAATCCCGCCCCGAGCCGACAGGCCACCGCGCCGCCGAAGATAAAGCCTCGCGCCTCGGCGGCCAGGACCAGGTCCACCCCCTCCCCCGCGAACGGCTCGCTGAGAGCCTCCACCGCCTCAGACAGGGCATGTGGGTCCCTGAGGAGGGTCGTGATGTCCCGGAACACTATCCCTTCAGTCGGGAAGTCAGGAATGCTGCGGATGTGGTCCTTCAGGTCCATGGCAACTCCCTTCCGCGGGCCGGCGCCGGCGCTCAGCCCGCCTGCTCGGGCTCGTCCTCTTCCGGCTGCGACTCCGTCTCCGCCGGCTCGGCGCCATCCTCCGGCGCTGCTTCCGCCTCCGGCTGCGGCGCGGCCACGGCCTCCGGTTCGGCCACTTCCGTCGGGGCGTCGGGCGCGACGACCTCAACCGGGGCCTCCAGCTGCGCCGGCAGCTCTTCCGGCTCGACGGCACCCTCGGGCTCGGGAGCGGGGGCCTCAGCGTCCGGCTCTTCCTCCCCTTCGGGCTCGGCAGGGGCCTCGGGCTGCTCCTCTTCCACTACCTCCTCGAGGAGCTCTCCCGGCTCGGCGACGGCCTCGGGCTCGGGAGCGGGGGCCTCGACGTCCGGCTCGACGGCCGTAGGCTGCTCCTCTTCCGCCTCCTGTGCGGGCAGCTCTCCCGGTTCGGCGACGGCCTCGGGCTCGGGAGCAGGGGCCTCGACGTCCGGCTTTTCCTCCCCTTCGGGCTCGGCGGGGGCCTCGGGCTCCGGTTCGGCGGCGACGAGGTCCGTGGGGATGCCCAGGCCGGTCGTGGCCTTCTCTACGACCGGTTCAGGCGCTTCCGCGTCCACCTGCTCGAACTGCGGGGCATCCCCCATGGCCTCCTCGATCATCTCCTGGGGGTTCTCGGCCTCATCGAGCTGGTCGCTGCGGATGACGATGCGGGGCCGGTCCTCCTCGTCCGCTGCGGCGCCTTCGGCGCGGAGGCTGAGGCCGATCTTGCGGCCGTCGGTATCCACGCGGATGACGCGGGTGTCGAGCACGTCCCCCACCTCGACTATCTCCTCGGGCGAGGGGATCTTCTTCTCGCTCAGCTCGCTGATGTGCAGCAGGGCTTCAAGGCCGTCCTCCAGCTCCACAAACGCGCCGAAACTGGTCAGCTTCGTCACGCGGCCGCGGACCAGCTCGCCCGGCCTGTAGCGGCCGGGGATCTCGTCCTGCCAGGGATCGGCCTCCAACTGCTTCAGTCCGAGCGCGACGCGCCTCTTTTCGGGGCTCACCTCGAGCACGACGCACTTGATGGTCTCGCCCTTCTGAACCACCTCGGAGGGGTGCGAGACCTTGCGCGTCCACGACATGTCGCTGACGTGCAGCAGGCCGTCGATGCCCTCCTCGATCTCGACGAAGGCGCCGTAGTTGGTCAGGTTGCGCACGCGGCCGACCACCTCGGTCCCGGCGGGGTAGTTCTGCTCGACCAGTTCCCACGGGTTCTGCTCGGTCTGCTTCATGCCGAGGCTGATCTCTTCCTTCTCCTTGTTGATGCCCAGCACGACCACGTCCACCATGTCGCCGATGGAGACCAGTTCGCTGGGATGGTTGATGCGCCGCGTCCACGACATCTCGCTGATGTGCACCAGCCCCTCGACGCCCTCCTCCAGCTTGACGAAGGCGCCGTAGTTCATCAGGTTGACCACCTCGCCGGTCACTTCGGAGCCGACGGGGTACTTGTCCTCGATGCCTTCCCAGGGGCTCGGCGTCTTCTGCTTCAGGCCGAGGGCGATCTTCTCCTCGCGCCGGTTGACGTTGAGGATGACGACCTCGATCAGGTCGTCGATGGCCAGCATCTCGCTGGGGTGGCTTATGCGCCCCCAGCTCATGTCCGTGATGTGGAGCAGGCCGTCGATGCCGCCCAGGTCCACGAAGCCTCCGAAGTCCACGATGTTCTTGACCTTGCCCGGGCGAACCTGCCCGACGTCGAGCGTCTCGAACAGGCGGTTCTTCATGATCTCGCGCTGTCCCTCGATGTGCTGCCTGCGGGACACCACGATGTTGCGCCTGCCCTCGTCGATCTTCAGTATCCTACACGTGAGCTTGTGGCCGATGTAGTCGGCGATCTCGCCGGGCCGGCGTATGTCCACCTGGCTGGCCGGCAGGAAGACCGGCACGCCAATGTCCACCAGCAGCCCGCCCTTGATCTTGCGCACGACGATGCCGGTGACCACGTCCCCCTCGCTGTAGCGGGCCACGACCTGTTCCCACCTGCGGATGCGGTCGGCCTTGCGTTTGGAGAGCTGGACGAGCCCTGAGTCGTCCTCCACCGCCTCCAGAAGGACCTCCACCGCGTCGCCGATCGAGACCGGCCCCTCGCCGGCCCACTCCGAGAGCGACACCGCCCCCTGGCTCTTGTAACCGACGTCCACCATCGCCTCGTCGTCGGTCAGGCTTACGACCCGCCCCTCGAGGATGGTATCTACGCTGTAGTCTCTGACGGATTCGTCAAGGGTTTTCTCGAGTTCTTCGCCTGCCAGTCCTTCCAGCGACGCCTCGACCTCCCGGGCCACCTCGTCCGCGTCGATGTTATAGTCGGCGAGAATGTCACGTTTTGCCATTTTCTTGCTCTGAACCTTACGAGAAGGGAGAAAGAGTCCCGAATCAACGACACGCGCGCCCGTCCGGCCGGCGCCGGCGGCGCCGTCCCGGCCCTGCGGGCAATCTCACGTCACATCTCGTCTCTATGCACGTCCAGGCGCTCTCGCAGCAGCGCCCGAAGCTTCTGTATCTCGGCTCGGAGCCGCAGCGTCAACTGCCGGGCGTCCCCGCCCTCAGGCCGCAGCACGTCTCCGAACGCCAGGCCCACGCGACCGGGCCGCGGCAAGGACCGCGTGCGCGGCCAGCACTCGTAAGCTCCCTCGACGCAGACCGGCAGCACCGGCACGCCGCACCGAATCGCCAGCGCGGCCACTCCCCGCTTGAACGGCCCGAGCGACCCGTCCGGCGACCGGGTGCCTTCGGGGAACATCACCAGCGCTTCGCCCCGCCGCAGCAACTCCATGGCCGTCCTCATCCCGGCGCTCGCCCCGGCCCCGCGCGCGACGGGGTGCACGCGGATGGAGCGCAGCAGCGCGCCCAGCCCCGGCACGCGGAACAGGCTTCGCCGCGCCAGGTAGCATATCGGCTCGGCCAGGGCCATGCCCACCAGAACCGGGTCAAAGAAGCTCTGATGGTTCGACGCTATCAGCAGCCCCCCGTCGAACGCCCCAATGTCCGGCACGTTGAAGTACCGCACGCGGGTGATGACCCTCACCGGCACCGAGACGACGCGCCTGCAGAGCCGGTAGTAACCCCTGCCGATAAGTGTTCCGAGGGCCACGGGCTGGTCCAGAGTCATCGCTGAGTCGGCAGGCGTCGCTCGATCTCCTCGAGCATGGCCTGAACGACCTCGTCCACGCTCATCTCCGTGCTGTCAATGACAACCATGTCCTCCGTGCGCCGCAGCGCGCCGACGGGCCGGGAGCGGTCCCTGGCGTCGCGCTCGGCCATCTGCTTCTCGACCTCCTGCTGGCCGAGCGACTCGCCGCTGCGCAGCAGGTCCTTGACCCGCCTGCGGGCGCGCTCCCCGAGGCCGGCGTCCAGGTAGAACCGCAGGTCGGCGTCCGGGAAGACGTCGGTCCCCTGGTCCCTGCCCTCGCTGACCAGGTTCCCGCGCTCCGCGAAGCGGCGCTGCTGCTCTATGAGGACCTTCCGCACGGCCGGCTCGTCGGCCAGACGGAAGATGTTGTCCGTGACCTGCGGGGTCCTTATCTGTTTCGTCACGTCCACGCCGTCACAGCGCACCACGCCGCCCTCGGCGAACTCGACGCGCGTCTTGCGCGCCAGCTCCGCCAGTTCCTCCGGCGCCGTCAGGTCCGCCCCGCAGTCCAGCGCCTTCCACGTGACGGCCCGATATGTGGCGCCCGAGTCGAGGTACCGGAACCCGAGACGGCGGGCCAGCTCCCGGGCGACGGTGCTCTTGCCGGCGCCGGCCGGCCCGTCCACCGTGATCACCAAGGCCGGCTCCTTTGCTCGATGACTGCGTGGCAGGGCAAGTGATACGACGCCGACGGGAACCGCTGCGGGCCGGGCACGCGTCCTGTGAACGACCCCCGACTATACCACAGGCAGGGCGCTTGCGCAACCGTATTCGCGTCCGTGACGGCCCCGCTCAGCAGCGCCCCCGGCGGCGGGCCTCCACGACGGCGACGTCGTGAAGCTGCTCGATGATGCGCGCCACCGCGCGCTCCGGCTCATCGGTGATCTCGAACAGGTCCAGGTCCCGGGCCGATATGTAGCCGCGGGCCAGCATCGGCTCCTTGAGCCACTCGATCAGCTTCTCCCAGTAGGCGCTTCCGACCAGGACGAGGCCGAAGTTGGGGTTGCGCTCGGTCTGGACCAGCGTGAGCGCCTCGAACATCTCGTCCATGGTCCCGAATCCGCCGGGGAACAGGATGAAGCCCACCGAGTACTTCAGGAACATGACCTTGCGGACGAAGAAGTAGTGGAACAGCAGCATCTGGTCCAGGTAGCCGTTGGGCTGCTGCTCGTGGGGCAGCTCGATGTTGAACCCGATGGACGTGCCGCCCCCTTCCCGCGCGCCCCGGTTGGCGGCCTCCATGATGCCGCCCCCGCCCCCCGTGATGACGGCGATGTTCTTCTCGGCCAGCAGGCGCGCCGTCCGGCGTGCCAGATCGTAATAGGGGTCTTCCTCCGTCGTCCGCGCGCTGCCGAACACGGAGACGGCGGGCCCGACCTGCGAGAGCTGCTCGAACCCGTCCACGAACTCGCTCATGATGCGGAACACGCGCCACGTATCGCTCTTGGTGAACTCCACCGTCTGGGACGCGGCGTCCAGAAGGTCGAAGTCGTCCGCGACGCTGCGTCTCCGGCCGACGGGGTCGCCTGCGGGGGCACGATCGTCGGTATCCTTCTTCATCCTGGCTTCCTCCAGGGGCTTGCGGCAAGTACGCGGGCGATTGTACGCCCCCCCGACGGCACGATGCAAACGCAGCACCGGGCGGAGCCGGGGTTTTGTTTGACATGCCCGCCTTTTCGGATATAAACATATCCGGGAGTGTTCCGAGTCCTGGAAACTCTGCCGAGGAGAAGCAGTATGAGCGACGAAGAGTTGGAACCGTTCGAGGTCGCAGGGGTCCCCGAACCAGAACCAGAACCGCCCGCAGTACCTGAGAGGAGAGGAGCGCCAGCCGTGGCCGAGAAAAGGTATCTCTGCATCACCATCGTCGACCACAACCCCATCATCGAGGGCACCGGTGAGGAGTCCTTCATCAACGTTCGCATTCCGGTCAGCCTCGCCGAAGCGGGCCTGCGAATGGTGCCCGAAGGCAAGATGGGCAGGATCGAGCCGGAACTGATCGTTGAGATGATCGAAGAAGGCGCCGTCGGCGAGCTGATAAACATCAAGGAAGAGAAGAAGTCCATCAGCATCCGCGTCGAGTAGGCGCCGCGGCGTGACCGTGGTCAGGCGTGCGTGAACCGGGGCGGCAGCGAGTCGTCCCTCCCCGTTCGCGGCGCGCTGGCTCACGCCCCGGCCGGCCGCAGGCCGAGCGTTTCCATCCCCCGCACCAGCCCGTCGCGACGGTCCTCCTTCCGGCTGGTCGCGTGCGTGCAGACCTCCTCGATCCCCGGCAGCCGCGCGTTCACGCGCCCCAGGTACTCGCGCGCCGTCATGACCGTTCCCGCCGCGAGGCCCAGGTAGCCGAGGATGCGCTCGTCCAGCGGGTCGTTGTAGTCGTCCATCGCCTGGGGCGGATCGTGCCTGTCGAGTATCCGCTCACACCTGCCGTTCGGCTGCAAGTGGGAGCAGGGCTCGCAGATGAAGTCCGGCCCGACGACCAGCTCGATCCCGAAGTCCAGGTCCCGCCCGACCATCCGGACCACCGTCCTGACGCCGTTCTCTCCCGGCTCCCGTTCGTAGTCCGGGTCGTCGTCGCGCTGGAAATTCGTCACTATGTCCAGCAGGTGGTGGGGACGCATCTTGATGGTGTCCATCAGACCCTCCCTGCTCGATGCACCGTTGAAGTACGTGGCTCGGCCACCCGGCGGGATCCATAGCCCGCCTCAGGCTGCAGCATGTAGCTCGGCCGCCCTCGGCCGAGAATGCCTCAGGCGAGGGCGCCTGAGTTACACCGGCGGGAGGACGCCCGGCGCCTCCGCCGCCAAAGCCGACAGGAACCCGTCTCCGAAGGCCGCCCGGATCACGTCCACAATGCCCTGGTCAAGCGGAAGCCGCCCGGGCTCCCTCCGCCGGTTGCACGGGAAGCGAAACGCGTCCTCGTGGACCGAGATGACGGGCGGCCGGGAACTCGTGACGGTCAGCGGCCAGAGCACGCACGAATCCGGCTTGGCCCGCTCGGGGGCCAGCCCGACGTCGAGGGCGGCAGAGTGCAGCGCGCACAGGACCTCGTCGCCTGCCCCGGCGTAAGCGAACACGCAGAGGCCGTCCTCGCGCTTCTCGACCGCGTACGCGTCGGGTCCCAACGGCTTGAGGACCTCCCGGAAGCCGGCCCCGTCCCGCAGGTGAGCGGCGTACCGGGCCGCCCCCGGGAGCAGCTCAAGAAGACGACTGCGTTCCTCGTCGCCGATCCACACGTCGTAGCAGGCGCAGCAGCTGCCGGACTCACGGCACAGCGCCGGGTCGCAGCCATGTGCGATGGAACCGAGGTTCTGGACGTCCACCACGTACCCGTGAACGTTGGCGAAACCGTCTGCGTGGGCCGTCATTGGGTGGGACCGAACGGCTCCGAGGTCAACCCGGCGCCCTGCCGCATCGCCTCGACGTCCAGGGAGCAGACATAGTCCTCCAGGAGCGGACGCCATATCTTGTGGAAACCGAACCTGCCCTCCACCATTTCATCGGCGGCGGCCTGTGGCGTCCAGCCCTGGATGGCCATGCGGTAAACGGCGCACATGACGCCCGTCCTGTCGGCGCCGTAATGGCAATGAACGAATACCGGCAGCTTCTGCGGGTCGCACATGATGGTGAGGAACCGGGCGACCTCGTCGTCCTCGGGCTGCCACGCCTGCATTCCGATGTGCTCGTAGCCGAGCGCGACGTCGCCCATCTCGTCCCGGTCCGAATGAAGGCTACGAAGGTTGACAACGGTCCGCACGCCCGCGGCCGCCAGTTCGCGGAAGCCCTCCGCCGTCGGCTGCGCTCCCCGGTAGAGGTCGCCGGAAACCTTGTAGAAGTTCGACAACCCCGGACACTGCATTGGAATGGCCCAGTCCGCACGAGCCAGCGCGTCGCTCTGCCGCTGGTCGGAAGGGGTGCTCGCCGCAAGGAGCGGTTCAGTCCCCCCGGTAGGGCCGCCCTGGCCGCAGGCGAGCCGGTCGGAGCCGACCAGCAGCACAACCACAACGGGCAGCAACAGCAGGGCCACCACAGCCACGACGTCCAATGTTCGCGGTTTCATCTGTGCCGTGCTCCGCTTGAACGTCCTCTTGGCGTCGTCCGAGAGGCGCCCGGAACCGGGCCCGCCTCTCACCACCCGTCGTAGGAGACCATCTGTTCGAGCGACTTGCGCGGCCTGGGCTCAGGCCAATCGGTCGGGTAGCCGAGCGGCAGCAATTCCACCACTTCCACCGACTCGGGGATGCCCAGCACGTCCCGAACCTGCTCCTGGTGGAACGCGCCGACCCAGCACGTGCCGAGGCCGAGTTCCCGCGCGGCGAGGGTCATGTGGTCTATCGCGATGGCCACGTCTATCAGGAAGCTCGGGTGCTCGCAGGCCATGACGTGGGCATGTTCCGGCGCGCAGGCAACGATGACGACCGGCGCCTCAGCGACGAAGCGCTGCCCGGAGGCGGCCTCCGCCAGCCCGCGCCTCAGCTCCGCGTCGCGCACGACGACGAAGTGCCATTCCTGCCGGTTGCTCGCAGAGGGAGCGAGCCGACCGGCCTCCAGGACCTGCTGGAGCTTCTCCTCCTCGACCGCCTTCGGGAGGTACGAACGGACGCTGCGCCGCTCTCGGATGCTCTCCATGACGTTCATGCCATGCCTCCGCCGCTACAAGCCAATACGCCTCTGTGGGGCCAATTGTATGCATCCGGCCGGCCCAGGTCAAGGCTCAGCGACGCCCCCCGCGGCTCCACGGCAGGGATTGACACATAGACGAGGCGCACATACAATCCCTACGAAAGATGCGACTGCCGCGACAGGGGGCGATCCCGTGAAGAACACCGTCATCGCACAGATGTTCGACGAGATGGCGGACGTCATGGAAATCCAGGGCGAGAACGCCTTCCGCGTCAACTCATACCGCAAGGTCGCGCGCGTCCTGCGAGACCTGACCGACGACGTCGAGCACCTCCACCGGGACGGCAGGCTCACGGAAGTGGACGGCATCGGCAAGAGCAGCGCCGCCAAGATTGCCCAGTTCCTGGACACCGGCAGCATCGACGCCCACCGGAAGCTGATGGCGGGGTTCCCCGCAAGCGCCCTCGAACTGCTGAGAATACCGAACCTGGGGCCGAAGACGGTGCAGCGCCTGATGCGGGAGAGGGGCGTCGAGAGCATCGGCCAGCTCGAAGAGGCCATCCGGGAGGGCAAGCTGGACGGCGTGGCGGGCATGGGCGCGAAGACCATCGAGAACATACTGGCCGGCATCGAGTTCCTGCGTCGAAGCTCCGGCAGGACGCTGCTGGGACTCGCGCTGCCGGTCGCCCGGGACATTGCCGACCGGCTCAAGGAGGCGTGCTCCCTGGAGAGCGTCGAGCCGGCCGGCTCCCTGCGCCGAATGCAGGAGACCATCGGGGACATAGACATCCTGGCGGCGGCCGGCACGCGGGGCGGCAAAGCGGCCGGGCGCCGCGTGGTGGGGGCCTTCACGTCGCTCGACAACGTCGAGGAGGTCCTGGCCGCCGGCGACACGAAGGGGTCGGTCCGCACCGACGACGGCCTCCAGGTGGACCTGCGCGTCGTCGGGGAGCAGAGCTTCGGCGCCGCCCTCTGCTACTTCACCGGCTCGAAGGCGCACAACGTCAAGATCCGCGGCCTCGCGCTCGACAGGGGCCTGAAGGTCAACGAATACGGCGTCTTCAAGGGCGACCGGCGCGTGGCCGGCAGGACCGAGGAGGAGGTTTACGGCGCCCTGGGGCTGCCTTGGATCCCGCCGGAGCTGCGCGAGGACCGCGGCGAGATCGAGGCGGCCGCGGCCGGCCGACTGCCGGAGTTGGTCCGCCTCGAAGACATCCGGGGCGACCTGCACGCACACAGCAACTTCTCCGACGGCGCGCTCAGCGTGCTCGACATGGCGCGCGCCGCCCGGGACGCGGGCTACTCCTACGTCGCGATCACGGACCACAGCCAGTCCCTGGGAATCGCCGGCGGGCTGACGCCGGAGCGGCTCAGGCAGCAGCACGCCGAGATCGACGCCGCGCAGGAAGAGCTGGACGGCTTCGCCATCCTCAAGGGCACCGAGGTGGACATCCTGCCGGACGGGTCGCTCGACTATCCGGACGAGGTGCTGGAGGAGCTGGACATCGTGATCGCCTCGGTGCACGTGGGCTTCCGCATGGGCGAGGCGCAGATGACGAGGCGCATCGTGAGGGCGGCGCGGCACCCGTGCGTCACCGCGATCGGCCACCTGACCGGGCGGCTGCTGGGGCAGCGCGAGGCCTACGAGCTGGACGTGGGCGCCGTGGTGGAGGCGTGCGCCGAGGCCGGCACCGCCCTGGAACTCAACGCGCACATGCAGCGGCTCGACATCACGGACGTCGTCTGCCGACAGACCAGGGACGCGGGCGTGAAGGTGCTGCTCGGGACCGACGCGCACCACGATTCCCACCTATGGATGATGCGGCTCGGCGTCGGAACCGCCCGGCGCGGATGGCTGGAGAGCACGGACGTCCTGAACTGCATGGAGGCGGACGCGCTGCGGGACTACGTCCGGTCAACCAGGGGGTAGCGCCCTGGGAGGAGCCGCCTGGGGGCCGAGCTCGGCCGTGAGCGCCAGGAAGCGGAGCAGGTCCCGGAGGCCGAGCGTGCCGATCGGCTTGCCGTCCTCGACGACGAGCAGCGTGCCTTCCTGCTGCTGGCTGAGCAAGGCGAGGGCCCTGGCCGCGTCCGCGTCGGGGTGCAGGACCGCGCCTTGCGTCAGTCCCTCCATCAGGGCCCCCACACTGGTCGTGGCCCAATCGGCCCTGGGCACGTTCTTCGGCGCCCTGGCCCTGACGAGGCCCACGACGTGCCCGGCCTCGTCAACGACCGGGTACTGGTCGAGCAGGTGGCCGAACACGCAGGACTCAACGAACGTCTGCACGTCCAGCCCCCGTGGGACTGACACGACGCCCGTGTTCATCAGGCGCCTGACAGGCAGGCCCGCCAGGCTCTCCCGCATCATCACCATCCGCAGGCTGCTGCGGGCGCCGAGCCGCAGGAAGAAGCCGAGGACGAGAGGCCAGGCAGCCCCGATGCCAGCGCCCGTGAGCAGGCCCAGCAGGCCCAGGGTCATCATGCCGAAGGCGAAGAACGAGCCGATCCTGGCCGCCACCTGCGTGGCAAGGCGCAGGTCGCCGGTGACGCCCCAGAGCACGCTTCGCAGGATGCGCCCGCCGTCCAGCGGGAACGCCGGCAGCGTGTTGAACCCGGCCAGGAAGAAGTTGACGTAGAACAGGCAGCGCAGCAGCGCCTGCACGGAAGGCGACCAGCCCAGCAGGCGGCTCGGCAGCCACAGGGCCAGGAAGGCGCTGCCGATCAGCAGGCTCGACAGCGGCCCCACGGCGGCCATCATGAACTCCGCGGCGGCCGTCGGCGGCTCGTCCCCCAACTGGCTCACGCCGCCGAAGATGAAAAGCGTTATGCCGCTGACGGGCATCCCCAGCCGCCGGGCCACCAGGCTGTGGCAAAGCTCGTGCGCCAGGAGCGACGCGAAGAGCCCCACCGCGGCCACCGTCCCGAGCAACCAGGGAACGTACCATTCCACCCGCCCACCGAGTTCCGGAGCGAACATGAGCTGCGTCAGGCTGATGACGATCAGCACGAAAAGGACCAGCCACGAGGGGTGCACGTGGACCGGCACCCCGAATAACCGCCCCACTGTCAAACGGCCACGATCCGTGGACATTTTTCCTCGCCGCCCGTGACAAAAGTCCTCAAAAAACGGACGGGCCATTATCGGGCCGGCGGCGCCCGAAGTCCACGCCCCGCCGCCGCCCTATCGGCCGCTTTCTCCCCGCCCGAACGCCCGGCACATGGCCCGCCCCGCCCGCAATCCCTCGGCCACCGCCCGGACCGCCGTGGTCCCGCCGTTCACCACGTCCCCCGCGGCATAAACGCCCTCGCGCGACGTCCGCATTGTCCGCTCGTCCACGGCGAGCAGCCCGCCCTCGGTCCGGCGCAGGTTGCCCAGCGCGGCGGCCAGCTCGTCCGGCAGCCGCTGCCCGATGGCCTCGACGGCCAGGTCCGCCGGCAGAACCGCCTCGCTCTCCGGGACGGGCTCGGGGCGCCGCCTGCCGGACTCGTCGGGCGCACCCAGCACCGTGCGCACCGTGCGAACGCCGGCCAGCCGCCCTCCCCCGTCCGCCACGTAACCCACGGCCTGCGTCAGGATCAGAAAGTGGATCCCCGCCCGGAGCGCCTCGTCCCGCTCGGCCGGCCACGCCGGCATCTGCCCGAACGAGCGGCGGTACACGACGTACACGTCCTCCGCCCCACGCCGGCGCGCAACCACGGCGGCGTCCATCGCCGTGTTGCCCCCGCCGAGCACGGCCACCCGCGCCGGCACGGTCGCCCCCGGGTCGGCCTTCATGCGGCGCAGGAAGTCCAGCGCGCCCTCGACGCCCTCGGCCGGCGCATCGGCGCCCCCGAGCGTCGCCGCCCCGCCCAGGCCGACGGCGAGCAGCACGGCGTCGCAGTCGGCGAGCAGCCCGTCGAGCTCCACGTCGCGGCCGAGAGCGGTCCCAAACCGCCACTCGATTCGCCCCGGCGGCGCGTCCGCAAGGATGGCGCCGAGTTCGGCCTTCACCTCGTCGTCGCCCAACCGGTGGGCGGGGATGGTCCTCCGCGCAAGCCCGCCCGGGCCGTCCGCCGCGTCGAAGACCGTCACCGCGTGGCCCTCTTCGAGCAGGTGGATCGCACAGGCCAGCCCCGCCGGGCCCGCCCCCACAACTGCCACGCGCCCGCCCGTCGCCGCCTCCGGCACGTCCAGCCCGGCCCAGCCTTCCCTGCGCGCCACGCGGCAGACGTGGAGCTGTATGTCACGCACGGGCACGGGCCGGCCCGTGATGGCGCCCTCGATGCACGCCCCCTCGCACTGCGTCTCGACCGGGCAGACGTAAGCGCAGAGCTCCGGCAGCGGGTTGGCGCTCCGCAGTACCGCATATGCCGCGCGCAGGTCGCCCTCGGCCACGGCCCGCACGAACCCGGGCACGTCCACCCCCGCCGGGCACGCCGCCTGGCAGGTCGGCGCGACGCAGTCGCGGCACCGCTCCGCCTCGCGGTGCACCGTGTCCGGCGCCATCCGGCGTCCCTCGCGGAAGATGGGCGCATAGACCTCTCTGTCCCTGACGACGCATCCGCTCGGCCGCCCGTCGCGCATCATTTGCGTGCAGCAACTGCACGCGATGCAGCACTTCAGCGGGTCCATCCCCGCGCCGGTTAGCACGTCCCGCGCGAAGTCCGGGTAGGCGAACGCCTGCCGGCCCAGGCCGACCATCGCCGACCAGCCCTCGCCCACCGCCCCCGTCGCGAACCACGGCATGAACTGGCGCAGGTAGCTGTAACCGCTGCCGACGACCGCCAGTTCCGGCTCCGCCGCCTGGACCTGCCGGCCGATGTCGATCATGCGGTGCACGCCGGCCAGCGGATGCTCACCCGGCTCGCGGGCGCCTGCGACGGGGTAATCGAACGGGCGGTTGTGCCAGGAGTGGTAGTACGGGTTGCCCGCCGTCACGTTGAGGCACGGCGCGCCATGCTCGCGGAGGATGCCCGCCAGTTCGAGCGGCTCCGTCAGGTCCACCCGCCCGGCGTCCTCGCGCTCCACGCCCCAGCCGTGCGGGTGCGGCATCGCGTCGTAGGTGTTCAGCCGGCAGGTGACGATCAGGTCCGGGTGCGCGGCGGATATCCGGGCGTGGCTTTCCAGCAGCAGCCGCGCCCGGTCGCGGAGCTCCGGCCCGCCGTAGCGGCTGTCGGCGCGCGTGAATGAGCCCAGCAGCTCGGCGATCAGGTACCCGTGGCAGGACTTCACGCCCACGCCGTCGAACCCGACCCGCGCCGCCAGGCCGGCCGCGCGCACGTAGGCGTCCTGGAGGCCGTCCAGATACTCATCGGTCACAAGGGGGTAGTCCGCCGGCAGGCCGGAGGCGGCGTCCAGCAGCGGCGAGTGCTGCGCGATGACGGGCGCCGGCTCACCCTCGGGTTTGGAGTAGCGCCCGGAGTGGGTCAATTGCAGGATCAGCACGGGCTGGTGCGTCGGGCCCATGGTGCCGCGCGCGGCGGCGCGGACCTCCTCGACCATGCGGGCGAACGCGTCCGCGTTGCGCTCCGTGAGCATCATCTGGCGCGGGTTGGCGCGCCCCTCGGGGACGATCGCGCACGCCTCGAACCAGATCAGCCCCGCCCCGCCGGCCGCAAGGCGGAGGTAGCGCCTGCGGGTCAGCTCGGTGGGCGTCCCCTCCCCCGTGCAGTCGCAGCCCTCCATCGGCTGGATCGCGAAGCGGTTGGGCGCGGTCCTGCCGCCGATAGTCAGGGGCCGGGCGAGTACGCCGACGTCGTCGCACGTCGGCAGTTTGAGGCCCAGGCGGTCCAGCGTCGCGCGCAACTGGTCCAGCGTCTTGTAATGGAAGCGTTCGAAATCGCTCATGCTTTCCTGGCAACCTTGCCTCTGGTAGCCCCCGGCGTCTTGCCGGGGGGTGGCAAGCGAGGCACGCGGCCGAGACGGGCGCGTTACCCGATGACGGGTAGGCGGGGCATGATTTGGCGCTCAAAGTCTCGCCCCGGCGCCGAGATTGCATTCTAACGGCCACAACTACGGTGCGCAAGTTTGCGCACTCCATTGGCCCGCAGGGCCTTACTCCGGCGGGATCGAGATTCCTCGTGCGCCAGAGGATGGCGCACTCGGAACGACATCGTCGGGGCAGACGCCAGGCTGCTCTGTGGGAAGCCGTCCCGGGTAGTCGTTGGCGTCTCGCCGGCGGCTTCGACATCGCGCAGAAGGCGTCATCCCGAGCTCGCCGCCGGAGCGAGCGAGGGATCTCCAGCAGCCGGAAGCGCCGGACTCCGGACAGGCAGCGACGACGAGGACGAAGGACCGTTCCGCCGTTGCCGTACCTCACGGCTCAAGGTCCTCTGTAGAAAGGACGCGCTCCAGGCCCTTTCCCCCGGCAGCGTCGGGCGTCTGGCCGTGCGGCTCTGGCTGAAGGACGCAACACGCGAGAATCGAGATTCCCGCCGTACGGCGCGCAAGCCTCGTCCGCCGTACGGCGGACTCGGAATGACATGGGGCGGCGGCCGGGCGCGGCAAGCGATGTCATCCCGAGCTCGCCGCCGGAGCGAGCGAGGGATCTCCAGCAGCCGGAAGCGCCGGACTCCGGACAGGCAGCGAGGACGAGGACGACGACGAGGACGAAGGACCGTTGCGCCGTTGCCGTACCTCCAGCCTCCAGTCTCAAGCCTGTCGTTCCCCCCGTCCGGCTTGACTGTAAGTTCCCGGCTGCGATATCATTACGGCGACGCGCAAGACGCGCTCACTCGTTTTTGTCCCACGTTCGGTGCATCAGGATGAGCCAGGCCACGCAAGGTTCCGCCCCCAGGCGCGACCTGACAAGGATGCTGCGGTTCTACACCTTCGCCCTGCCCCACTGGAAGGCGATCCTGGTCTCGATGACCGCCCTCGTGGTCTTCACCGCGATGCAGCTGAACATGTTCCTTCTGGTGAGGCCGGGGTTCGACGTGCTCCTGGGAGCGCAGGCACAGGCGAAGGCCGGCAACGGCGCCGAGGGGGCCGTCGAGCAGGACGCGGGCGCCGGCGCGCGACTGAAGCTGGAGGCCTGGCTCCTGGACCTCACGCCGGTCAGGGTGGTCCACAAGTGGCTCTACTCGGGCGACCGCCTGAAGAAACTGGTCATACTGCTGGCGTGCTTCGTTGCGCCGCTGGTATTCGTGTCGGGTTTCGCCTACCAGTACATCCATCGCCGCGTGGTCTGGCACGTCATGGGGCGCCTGCGCGTCGCGGTGTTCGAGCGGTTGAGCGGCCTCTCCCTGGGGTATTTCGGCGGCCAGCGCACGGGGGACCTGGTCAGCCGGCTGACCAATGACATCTCCAGGGCGCAGACCGTGCTCAAGCTGCTGTTCGGCAGCCTGATCCAGCAGCCCCTGCTGATACTCGGCCTGCTGACCGTGGCGGTCCTCCAGAGCTGGCAGCTCACCTTGCTGTGCCTGGCCACCTTCCCGGCCGTGATAGTCGTCCAGGGGCGCTACGGCCGCCGCATCCGGCGGCACAGCCAGAAGAACCTGGCCAGGCTCGGCGACATCACGGACGGCATCACGCAGATGCTCCAGGGCATCCGCGTGGTGAAGTCCTTCGACGGCGCTGAAATGGAGAACGAACGGTTCCGTGACAGCACGGCGGCGCAGGTCAGCAGGGCCTGCAAACTGGTGCGCACCAGGGGCTGGGCGGACATGCTGCCGGAGTTCATGCTGGCCGAGATATTTGCCCTTTGCGTGGCCGTCGCCGGCGCCCTTGTCGCCAGGGGCAAGCTGGACGTGGGCGCCATGGTGGCCTGTGTGGCGGCGCTGGCCGGCACGGCCAACCCGACGCGGCGCATCGTGACCGCTTACAACGACCTGCAGCAGAGCCTCGCCGGCGTGGACCGCATCTTCGAGCTGCTCGACAGCGCGCCGGACATCCAGGAGGACCCTGACGCCGTCGAGATCGACGGCGTGCGCGAGGGCGTGCGCTTCGAGGACGTGTGGTTCACCTACGACTCCGAGCCGGTCCTCCAGGGCGTGGACCTGTTCGTCCCGCAGGGAAAGACTTACGCCATCGTCGGCGAGACCGGCGCCGGCAAGAGCACCATGCTCGACCTGATCCCGCGCTTCTACGACGTGCAGAAGGGCGCCGTCTGCATCGACGGCCTGGACGTGCGCCGGATCAAGCATGCGAGCCTGATGCGGCAGATCGCCATCGTCGGGCAGCATCCCTTCCTGTTCAACCGCACGGTCGCCGAGAACATCCGCTACGGCAAGCCGGACGCGACCGACGAGGAGGTGGTGGCGGCGGCAAAGGCGGCCAACCTGGACGAGTTCATCGAGGGCCTGCCGGACGGCTACGACACGATGGCCGGGGAGTACGGCGACAGGTTCTCCGGCGGGCAGAGGCAGTGCGTCACGATCGCCCGGGCCATTCTCAGGAACGCCCCGATCCTGATACTGGACGAGGCGACCTCCAACCTGGACGCCGAGTCGGAGATGCTCGTGCAGCGGGCCCTGGGCAACCTGATGGACGGGCGCACGACGCTGGTCATCGCGCACCGCCTGTCAACGGTCCGGCACGCCGACAGGATCATCGTGCTCAAGGGCGGCCGCATCATCGAGGAGGGCACGCACGAGGAACTGCTCGAGCAGGGCGGAGAATACGAGAGGCTCTACCGGCTGCAGTTCCTTGAGGCCCCGGCGCAGGACGACCCCTCGGCCCCTCGACCCGCCGTACGGCGTGGCTCGGGACAGGTTGCGCCCGGCCCAAGCGGCGAGGACGAATGACGGGCTGGCTCCCGACCCCCAACATGAGGCACGTGCGATGAACGCTTCCCAGGTCGTAGCGTGGCTGACATGCCTGCTGGTCGCCTTCTTTGCCGCAATCCTGGCCGTGCACGGCAGCGTGAAGGTCGCCGTGCTGGAGAAGAGATTCGCGGAGATCAGCGAGACGGCGGTCGAGCAGACAGCCGTCCTGACCGACATACGGGACCTGCTCGGGCAGATCGCGGGCAAGCCGGGCGCGGAGTAAGCCCCGGGCGGGCTCAGAAGTGCTCTTCCCGGTAGCGGGCGAAGTCGGCCAGGTGCTGCCGCTCCTCGGCGATGATCTCGTCCAGGAGCCGCGCCTCATGCTCGGGCACGAACCGGAGCAGTTCGTGGTAGAACAGGAGCGTGTTGCGCTCCAGCTCCACGGCGGTCTCGACGGCCTCCTTGTCGGAAGCCTGCCGCCTGGCCAGTTCCACGCCGTCCTGGCCGGCCGGGAAGATGCGGCCCTCCATCATGTAGGCCATGTATGACTCGTACTCGCCGCTGTAGCCCTCACCGGCCGGCTCGTAGTCGCCGAGCCTGTCCAACATCCCCCTGAACTTCCGCTCGTGCTCGTCCTCCATGGCCGCGACCTGGAGGGCGAACTTCGCGAGGTCCTCGGATTCGGTGCTCTCCGCCAGCGCGCGGTAGTAGGTGGCCCCCGTCTGCTCTTCACGAATGGCAACGTCGATCAACTCTCGTGCGGAAAACAGCTCCGGCATCTGTGTTCTCCCTGTCCGAAGTGCGACTGACCGTGGCTCGCCCTGGCCGTCCGGCAAGCACCTCATGCTACTGCAAAGGCCCCGTTGATGCAACGGCCCACCTGCCGCGGCGCAGCGGCCCGAAGCTTGAAAAAGCCGCCACGCACCGGTTATGATTGCGGCGTCTTGGGCGTGGGACCCTCTCCGAACTTCCTCGCGGCAAGGGACATCCGGCATGTACCAGGGGGCGAGCATCGCCGTCGTGGTTCCCTGTTATGACGAGGAGACGCAGATCGACGCCGTCCTGACGACGATGCCGGACTTCGTGGACTGCGTCATCGTCGTGGACGACGCGAGCAAGGACCGCACGGTGCAGGTTGTCCGTCAGCGCGTCGAGACGGACGACGCCTCGCGGGTCGTTCTGATCGAACACGGCAAGAACGCGGGGGTCGGCGCCGCGATCGTCAGCGGCTACAAGGAGGCCGTCCAGCGGAACATCGACGTGACGGCGGTCATGGCCGGGGACGGGCAGATGGACCCGGCCGAGCTGCACCTGGTGGTGGGCCCCGTGGCCCGGGACGAGGCGGACTACACCAAGGGCAACCGCCTGTTCTACCCCGGGGCCTGGCACGCCGTGCCGAGGGCACGATACCTGGGCAACGCGTTCCTGTCCATGCTGACGAAAATCGCCAGCGGCTACTGGCACGTTGCGGATTCGCAGACGGGCTACACCGCGATAAGCCTGAAAGCGCTGCGCATGATCGACCTGGACCGCGTATACCGCAGCTACGGCTACCCGAACGACATGCTGGTGCGGCTCAACGTGTTCGACATGCGCGTGGCGGACGTCCACGTCAAGCCGATATACGACGTGGGCGAACGCTCCAACATCCGGCTGTGGAAGGTCATCCCGACGATGAGCTTGCTGATCTTCAAGCGGTTTTTCTGGCGGATGTGGCGCAAGTACGTCATTCACGACTTCCACCCCCTGGTGCTCTTCTACACGGCCAGCGGCGTGCTCGGGCTGGCGGCGCTGGGCCTGTTCGTGAGGATGGCATGGGTGTGGGCCGCCACGGGGAGAATACCCTCGGTCAACGCCCTGATGTGGGGTTTCTGCACGGTCACGGCCTTGCAGTTCGCCCTGTTCGCCATGTGGTTCGACATGGAGCGCAACCGCGAACTGAAGGCCCACCTGACGCAGGGGAACCCGCGCGAGCCGAGCGGCAGCGCGGAACGGGATTCCCGCACGCAGCGGGACGGTTCGTGAAGGAAAGCAGGCCCGACGCAGGCGCCTGCGCCCTCAACCGCGTTCCGGTGGCCAGGGAGTGACAGACATGTCCGAAGACCAGAGGCTCTGCTCGCGATGTGTGTCAGACACGACCATTCCCGGCATCCGGTTTGACGCCGAAGGCATCTGCAACTTCTGCGTGCTGCACGACCGCCTCGAGCAGATCTACCCCCTCGGCGAGCAGGGAGAGCAGGCGCGCGACCGACTGCTCCAGAAGGTCAAGGACTCCGGGCGGGGCAAGGCGTACGACTGCATAGTGGGCGTCAGCGGCGGCACCGACAGCACCTACACCCTCTACCTGACCAGGAAGCACGGCCTGAGGCCGCTGGCAGTCCACCTGAACAACACCTGGAACAGCGACATCGCAACCCGCAACATGGAGCGGGCCGTCGAGGCCCTCGGGGTGGAGTTCAGGGAGCTCCACTGCGATTGGGACGAGTTCAGGGACCTCCAGACAGCCTTCCTCAGGGCCTCCGTCCCGGAAGCAGAGATACCGACCGACGTCGCCATCCACGCCATCCTGCACCAGGTCGCCGCCCGCGAGGGAGTGCGCTACGTCCTGAACGGGCACTCCTTCCGCACCGAGGGGATAGCGCCCATCGGATGGACCTACATGGACGGCAGGTACATCAAGGACGTGCAGCGCAAGTTCGGCACCCGGAAGCTGGAGTCATTCCCCAACCTCACGCTGTTCGACGTCTCCTACTACGCCTTCATCAAGCGGGTCCGCACGATCGCGTTCCTGAACTTCTTCCCATACAGCAAGGAGAAGGCGCGGGAGGTCCTGGCGGAGGAGGTGGGATGGACCTACTACGGCGGACATCACTTCGAGTCGGTTTACACCCGCTTCATCATCGCACACGTGCTGTGGAGGAAGTTCGGGATTGACAAGCGGAAGATCACCCTGTCCGCGCGCGTCCGCTCGGGGCTGATCTCCAGGCAGGAGGCGGTGGACGAACTGGCGACCGAACTGACGATCGAGCAGGACGTGGTGGACCACTGCATCGGGCGGTTGGGCCTGAGCGGCGAGGAGTTCGACCGGATCATGGAAGCCGAGCCGAAGAGCTTCCGCGATTACTCGACGTACTACTCGTTCCTGCGGGCCTGCCGGATACCGATAAAGATCGCCTGCAAGCTGGGCATCTTCTCGCCGATCCTCTACTACAAGTTCTTCAGCTAGGGGCGGACGGTCGCGCCCGGCGAGGACTGCCGGACTGTCTGCACATGCGGGGGCACTCGGTGGCGAGCCAAGACAAGTCCGCCGGCGCAAGAAGTCTCGCGGCAGCCATCGTGAAGGCCTTCCTGTTCCTGGCGGTCCTTCTCTTCGTGGGGCGGGCGCTCTACAGGAATCTCGCCGGGCTTGACTGGCAGGAGGTCCACTTCCGCGGCGGGTTCCTCCTGCTCGCGGTCGCCGCCACGTTGATCGCCAAGAGCGCGCACGTCCTGACGTATCGGCTGCTGGTTGCCGGCTTCTGCCGGCCGCCGGGCTGGCTGCCGCTGACGGGCATAGCATGGCTGCCGGAGATCGGCAAGTACCTCCCCGGCAAGGTGGCCGGCATGTTGGGGGCGGTATGGCTGCTGCGTCGGCACAGGGTGCCGGCGCCCGCTGCGATCAGCACCGTTTACCTCGCGAACGGGCTCTGGGTGGTGATCGGCCTCCTGGTCGGCACGCCGTTGATCCTGCTGGAGTCGGTCCGCGCCAGCCTGCCCCTGGTCTGGCTGTGGGCGCCGGCGGCCGTCCTGGCCGGGGCCGCCTGCCTGCACCCGGGCGTCTTCGGGCCGGTCGGCAACTACCTGCTGCGCAAGTTCTCCCGCGAGCCCGTGCTCTCCCCTCCCAGGGCGCGTCACTACGCGGGCCCGGCGGGGATCATAGCGGCGCAGTGGTGTCTCAGCGGGATAGGCTTCTGGTTCCTGGCCAGGTCACTCAACGGCGCGTCGGCTGCCCAGCTGCCGTTCTACGTCGCCGCCCTGGCGTTCGCCAGCAGCGTGGGGTTCGTGGCCTTCTTCGCGCCGGGGCGGCTGGGTGTGCAGGAGGGCTTCCTGCTGCTGGTGCTCACGCCCGTCGCGGGGAGCGGCACAGCCGCCGTGGTCACGGTGGCGCTGCGGCTGGTCCAGGTGCTCGCGGACGTCCTGCTGGCCGGGCTGGGCGCGCTGGCTCTCTGGCGCCCGGCACGAGCCGGCGCGCCTCCGGACATCTCTTGCGGGGGGAGGGATTTGCGCCGTGAGGCCCGCCCCCACACGGGTAGCGCGCAGATGAAGATAGTCGTTGACGTCAACCATCCCGCGCACGTTCACTTCTTCAAGAACTTCGTGCGCCTGGCGCGGGCGGGTGGCCATCAGGTGCTCATCACAGCCACGCACAAGGACGTCACGCACGACCTGCTGGCCGCCTGCGGCTTCAGCAGCGTCGATCTGGGGCGATACGGCGCGGCCCCGTCGTCGAAGCTGATAAGCCTGCCGAAGATCACTTACCGGATGTACCGCGCAGTCAGGCCCTTCGACCCGGACCTGCTGCTCGGGATAGCATCTGTCCGGGCGGCGCACGTGTCGTTCCTGCTGCGCAAGAGGTGCATCCTTTTCGACGACACCGAGCACGCCAAAGAGACCTCCACGCTCTACCTGCCCTTCGTCAACGCCGTCTGCACCCCCGCCTGCTTCAAGGCCGACCTCGGCGCGAAGCAGGTCCGCTACGAGGGATACCACGAACTCGCTTACCTGCACCCGAATCAGTTCCAGCCGGACGAGTCGGCCCTCCGGCGAGCGGGACTCCGCGAGGACGAGCCGTTCGTCGTCGTCCGGTTCATTTCATGGGGTGCGATGCACGACCTGGGTCAGTCCGGCTTCGGCCAGAGTGCCAGAGTCAGGCTGATCCGCGAGTTGGAGGAATACGGCCGCGTTCTTCTGAGCGCCGAGGGGCCGGTAGACCCGCGGCTGGAGCGCCACAGGATACAGGGCCCGCCCGAAGACATGCATCACCTGCTTCATTTCGCACGGCTGTACGTGGGCGAAGGCGCCACGATGGCCACGGAGGCGGCGATCCTCGGGACGCCTTCGGTCTACGTGTCGTCCCTGGTGGGGACCATGGGCAACTTCGACGAACTGATGAACAGGTACGGCCTGGTCCTGGCCTATCGCAGCCCGGCCGCTGCCGAGCAGAAGGCGCTGCAGCTCGTGCAGGATGCCGACGCCAGGGAGCGCTGGCTCCGGAAACGCGATGACATGCTGGCCGACAAGATCGACGTGACGCGCTGGATGACAGACCTGATCCTGGGACAATCGGAGCCGGCGCGCCTCCGGCGCGCAGAGCGCGGCCGTCGCCCGCACTGGGTGAAGCTCGCGCCATACCGATCCCGCGTAACGCCCTACCGAAAGAAGTGCGCCATGAGACTGCGCGGGCGCGTCCTGGATTGCGGCGGCGGAGTCGGGGCCTATCTGCCCTATCTGGACGGCGACGTGACCGTCCTGGACAGAAGCGCGGAGGCGCTCAACGCCCTGACCCACGCCAGGACCGTCCTGGGAGACTGCGAGAACATGCCGTTCCCAGACAATGCCTTCGACAACGTATGGGCCTGCGCAATGGCTCAGTTCGTCCGCCTGGACGTCTTCATCAGGGAAGCGATCCGCGTCACCAGGCCGGGGGGACACGTCATGGTCCTGGTGCCGAACGCGAGGTCGCCCTGGGACAGGATCAAGAGGCTGTTCGGCATGGGGACCTGGTGGGACCAGAAGGGCATCGTCACGCAGTACTCGGTGGACGATCTGAGGAGGTACGGAAGGGTGACCGGAGAGGTCCAGTTCCTCCCCTTCGAGGCCCTCTTCAGACACCTGCCGCGACTGGGGCACACCCTGATGCTCGACGTGAGAGTTGAGAAGCAGGTGTCCGCGTGATGCACGAGGGAAACGAGACACGCAGCCCGGCCCAAGTCAGGGTCCTGCTGTGCGGGGCCGCCATGGCCGGCAACATGGGCGGCCCGGCGCTGTACATCGCCATGGTGCAAAGCCTGAAGCAACTCGCGCCCGACGCGCGAGTGACGGTGCTGTCCAAATACCCGCTCGACGACCGGCCGGCGTGCGAGGAGATGGGCTGGCGGCTGGCTCCCTTCCCGACGTGGATGCAGCTGGCGTTCGGCGTGCCCTTCGCGCTGGCCTGCGGCTTTCTTGGCCTGCTGCACATCCCGCGACGGTGGCTGGCAAGGGGAGCACTTGCGGAGTACGTCGACAACGACTTGATGATCGACATGTCGGGAATCTCGTTTTCCGACGACAGGCCGGTTTCCGGGCTGGTCATAAACTGCCTGTGGTTGGCGCCGGCCATAGCCACCGGAATCCCTTGGGTAAAGGCCGCCCAGGCGATGGGCCCTTTCAGGAAGCCGTGGGTCAGGGCGGTCGCCCGGTTGCTGCTGCCGCGGGCCGCGGCGCTCATTGCCAGGGGCGCAGTCAGCGAGCAGTTCGTGCGAGACCTGCTGCCGCGCGCCAGCGTCCACCGCCTGCCGGACGTCGCGTTCGCACTCGACCCGGCGCCGGACGCGGCCGTGGACGAAGCCCTGACCTCGGCGGGCGTCGAGCCCTCCGAACCGTACTGCGTCGTGGGGCCCAGCGAGCTGCTGGGGCGCCTGATGAGCGGGAGCGCCGGGCCCGACGCCTACGCACGCCTGATGACTCGGCTGGTCGACGAACTGGTGAGACTGTCAGGGCACCGGGTCCTGCTCCTGCCCCACGCCAGGGCCACGACGGTGACGCCGCGCCTGGACGACTTGAACGTGTGCGAGAGGATGCTCGGGATGTGCCGCGAGCGCGGCAGCGTCCGCGTGCTGCGCGGCTCCTTCCCGACGACGGTCTTGAAGGGCGTCATCGCCCGCTCGGAGGCCGCCGTAGGGTCGCGCTTCCACTTCATGGTGGCGGCTCTGTCCTCGGGCGTGCCGGCAATGGCCGTGGCGTGGAGCCACAAGTACGCGGAGATGATGCGCATGGTCGGGCAGGAGCGGTTCGCGGTGCGCCACGGGGACGCGACGGAGCCGGCCCTGCTGGAGTTGCTGGCGGAACTCTGGGAACAGCGAGAGACGATCCGCTCGGAGATACTGCGGGAACTGCCCGAAGTGAAGCGCCAGGCGGCCAACAACGCCGCAGTGGCGCTGGAGGCGCTGCGCGGGAGCAATGCCGGCGGGACGATGCGGACCTGACTGCCCCAAGGAGATGCACCGAATGCCGGGCATCGTCGCAGTCGTGGACCACGGAGGGCGAGTATCCCCCGAGCAGTTCCTGCCGCGGATGCTCGCCGCCGTCAGACACGAGCCTTTCTACGCCACGGAGAGCTTCACAGGCGACGGGATCGGGCTCGGCTGGGTAGGCATCCCCGACCCAGTGCCCGGTGGCCGGCGCACCGTGGCGCAGCAGGGAGAGACGGTCGCCGTGATGCACGGCGAGATATTCGGCGGCCTGGATGCCGAGCCCTGTCCAGGTGAAACCCGGCAGTCCCCCCTGCCCGTCAGCCAGGTTCTCTCCTGCTACCGGCGTCACGGACCCGCCGCCTTCGCCACTGCTAACGGCGCCTTTAACCTCGCAGTGTGGGACGGGCGGAAACGCGAACTGACCGTCGTCAACGACCGGTTCGGCATCCTCCCGCTGCGCTACTGGTCTCACAACGAACGGCTCCTGCTGTCGCCGGAGGTCGGGGCGCTCGCACTGGACCCGGCGTGCAGGCTGGAGCTCGACCCGGTCGCGCTGAAGAGCTTCTTCGCCTTTGGCTTCGTGCTCAACCAGCGAACGTTCTTCAAGGGCCTCCCCCTCGTGCCGCCGGCCTCGGTCCTTACCTTCGGCCCGGACGGGTTGCGGGTGCGGAGGTACTGGGACTGCGACGCCGCCGGGAACGCCGGCGCGATGAGCGAGGACGAATGCCTGGAAGGGCTGCTGCATCACCTGCGGCAGGCGGTCGAGCGCCGGACGGCAGACGGCAGGCGCATCGGCATGGGGCTTTCCGGCGGCCTGGATTCCAGGACCGTCTGCGCCCTGGTCCCGCGCTCCCGGTATCCGGTCCACACCTTCTCCTTCGGCACGCCCGGCTGCCCCGACCGGGAGTACGCCGGGATGATCGCGGACCACCTGGGCACGACCCACCACGAGGTGGAGCTACGCGCCGCCGATTTCGCGGAGGCGTTCGAAACCATGGCCCGGCAGACGGGCTGCTACCCGGACGTGGCATTCTACCACTGCTTTGCGTCGGCAAAGGCAAAGAGGCACCACGCGGACATCGAGTTGAGCGCGACGGGCGGAGACGCACTGACCGGGCAGATCAACAAGTTCACGGGGCTGTTCCCGCCCAGCGGCCGCCGCTACGTCGGCGAGCGGGCCAGGGCCGCCCTCGAGGATGAGCTGTTCCGTCGCATGATGCGCGGCGGCATCCCGGAGGACGCCCCGCTCTACAGTCCCGACTTCCGTAAGGCCGCGTCGGGTTGCCTCAGGGAGGAGTTCAGGGAGAGCTTCAAGCCCATCGAGGCCGAGTGTTTCCAGGACATCGTCGTCCATCTGAAGGTGCAGCAGATGGAAAGGCGGTTGACGCTGCCCGCCATAGACCTGTATGGTCGTCAGGTCATGGTGCGCTATCCGTTCTACGACTACGACCTGGTGGACTTCCTCCTGTCGGTTCCGCCGGAGCATAGGGACAACCAGCGCCTTTACAAGAGATGCATCAGGACCCGCCTGCCTGGCGTGGCCGGCGTGCCCCACGCGGTAACCGGCCGGCCCGTCAGGGAGGGTGACAGGCGGGGCGTCATCGCCGCACTGGTGAAGTCTCAGCTATCCGCCGTCGCGCGGAGGGCCGCCGGCCTGAAGCTGGGGAAGCCGGGGACGTTCGACTTCTATGCGCAATGGTTCGCCGGGCCTCTGCACGATCTCGTGGAGCACGTCCTTCTGCGGGACGGCGCCCGCGAGAGAGGTTACTTCGAAGAAAGCGCCGTCCGCAGCCTGGTCCGGAGGCATGTCGCCCGCAAGGCGTCCAGTCCCTGGCCGCTGTTCAGGCTGCTGACGGTCGAGATGCTGCACCGCGTGTTTCTGGAAGGAACTCAACAGGATTGCGGATGACCGTGTCCCGAAAGAAGACTCTCATTCAGATCATCTCGTGGACGCTCACGGCGGTTCTGCTGGGGGCGCTTGCCCGTTACGTCTGGCGGGAGAGGGAGACGTTCGGGGCGCTCCTTGCGGTCAGTCCCGTGCACGTGGCGATTCTGTGCTGCATTTCGCTCACGCTCAGTTCAATTGATGCTCTCACCAGAAAGCTCATAATAGCGCGCCTGGGGAAGGACCTGACGTTCGCGGACTGGTACGGGCTTCCCATGGTGACCAACCTGGTCAGCCTTCTGGTGCCGGCGCGCGGCGGCTTGCTGGTCGGGGCCGCCTATTTGAAGAAGAAATACGATCTGCCCCTGGCCCACTTCGCGAGCATGATCTACGGGAACGCCGTGCTCCTGGCCCTGGTCCTGGGGCTGGAGGGACTGCTCGGCCTCCTGCTGCTCGGCGTCACGCGGGGCGCCTGGGACGCCAGGGTGATCGGCATCGTGGCTGCCCTGGTCGTCATGGCGCTCGTCCTCGGGCTGCTGTCGGGACGCGCGCTCAAAGGGCAAAGCTGGCCGATCAGGATGCTCAGGGAAGCCCTGGACGGCTGGCAGATGCTCAGGTCGAGCCCCCGCCTCCTGGCCACGCTTGCCCTGCTGATAGCACTGAACTCCATGGTCTTCACCGGGTGGATGTACGTCTCCTATCGCGCGCTGGGCTTCGAGGTGGGCCTTCTGCCGGCGTTCGTCGCGGGCGTGGCGACGCAGATGAGCTTCTTCTTCACGCTCACGCCGGGGAACCTGGGGGTACGGGAGTACGTAGTCGGTTTCGTCTCGCTGACCACCGGCCTTGGCTTTGCCGAGGGCGTGGCCGTGACGGTGCTGCAGAGAGCCCTGTCGAGCATCTGCTTCCTCGTCGTCGGGGGGGCCTTCAGCCTGTTGCTCTACCGCTCGCTGTTCCGGGCCGAGAAAGCGGGCAGCGCCGAACACACTCAGGGAACGGCAGGAGAATGACAGCCCAAAGGGACCTGAGCAACGTCATCCAGAACGACCTGTGCATCGGCTGCGGGGCCTGCGTGGCGGCGGAGCCGGGGCTGGCCCTGCGCCTGTCCGCCGAGAAGATGATGTACGAGCCCTCCGGCCCCGGCGGGGAGGCCGCCGCGTCCGTGTGCCCCTCGGTCGAGGCGGACACGAACCGGCTCCAGGCGATGCGCTTCCCCGGCGCCCCGAGCACGCCCGTAGGCGTCGTGGAAGCGATCCTGCTGGCCCAGAGCACGGACCGCGAGAGGAACCTGCGCTCCAGCTCCGGTGGGATCATCAAGGAGCTGCTCCTGCACTACCTCGAGTCCGGGCAGGTGGACGGCGCCATCGCCCTGTCCCACCAGGGGGGCCTCCTCTTCCAGCCGGCCCTGGTCACCGACGCGCGACAGGTCGACGCGCTTCCCGGCTCGATATACCACAACGTCCCGTTCGACGCCGCCCTGCGGCTCCTGAAGGACAACGACGGACGCTTCGCCCTCGTGGCGACGCCGTGCCAGCTGGAGGGCATCTACAAGTACGTGTTCGGGGTCGAGCCCGCGCTGGCCGGCCGCATCGGCGTCGCAATCGGCCTCATATGCGGGTGGACGTACACCCACCACGCCGTCAGGGCGATCTGTCACTTCAAGGGTGCCGAGTTCGCCGGGATCCGGGACATCGCCTTCCGCGGCGGGGACGCCGTGGGATCGCTGCGCATCCAGCTCCCGCAGAAGACGCTGGAAGTGAACCGGCGCAGGGACTTCGACTACATCGTTTCGTTCGACCGCTCGTTCAACATCCCGCGCTGCCACCTCTGCGTCAACCACGTCAACTTTCTGGCGGACATCGTCGTCGGGGATGCGTGGCTCAGGCGGACGGCGCGCACCAGGACGGGCGTCAGCATCGTCATATGTCGGACGGAGGACTCCCTGAAACTGGTGCACGATCTGGAAGGCCGGGGGAGGATCCGCCTGGCGGAGGCGGGCGAGGCGGACGTGGTCGAGTCGCAGGGCCGCGACTTCACTTGCGGGGACTTCCCGTACGCGTACGCCGACTACCTGGCGCGGATCGGCAAGTACCGGCCGGAGCTGACGGGCCCCAACAGGGGCGCCGCCAGGCCCGTTTCGCGGCGGAGAGTAGAGCACTTCCGGCGCGAGAACGCCCACAAGGTGCGTTTGCAGCGGCACGGGAGGTACCGCCGTCTCTGGTGGCGCAAGGTGGCCGCGGACCTGCCGCGCTATGCGTGGCGTTCCCTGCGCAAGAGGGCGGGCAGGCCGTCGGCGCCCGGTCAGGAAGGTGGCGTGGGCGCCGGAGTTCCAGGCGAGTTCAGCTAATGGCGCAGACGCAGGACACGAGCATCGAGTGGCCCGACGGGGGCCGTTTCGCGCTGGCGCTGTCCCATGACGTGGACCGCGTCGCAAAGCGCGCCCAGTTCCCGTATTACATGGGGAAGGCGCTCTGTCGGCTCAGGCCCGGTGAACTCCGGCGGGAGCTGGCCTCGCTGGCCGCGCTGGCCCGCGGGGACGACCCTTACTGGAACTTCGCCCGCATAATGGAGCTTGAGGGGAAGCTGGGGGTCCGCTCCACCCTCTTCTTCCTTGACGAACGAGGCAAGATCAGACTGACCCGGCCGCGAACGTTCGTCCTCTACGGCGGCCGCTACGATCCGGCCTCCCCCGCGGTCCGGGATGCCATACGCGGGCTGGACGCCGGCGGCTGGGAGATCGCCCTGCACGGCTCCTACGATTCATACCTCGACGAGCGCCTCCTGGCGCAGGAGAAAGCGAAGCTCGAAGGCGTGCTCGGCCACGCCGTCCAGGGGGTGCGCCAGCACTACCTGCGGCTGGCGGCACCCCGGACCTGGCGCATTCACGCGAGCCTGGGCCTCAAGTACGATTCCACCCTGGGCTACGCCGACCGGGTGGGGCTGCCGCGCGACCCCTGCCGGCCTTTCTATCCCGCGGACCCCTCAACCGGCGAGGAGATCCCCGTCCTGGAGATCCCGCTGGGAATAATGGACATCGTGCTGTCGGCCTGCCGGGACCCGTGGTCCGAAGCCCTGCACTGCATTGAAAGCGTCGAATCCGCACGCGGCGTCCTGACGCTCGACTGGCACCAGCGCGTCTTCAACCCGTGGGAACACCACGACCAGCAGGGGCTCTACGTGCGCATCATCGAGGAATGCCGCCGACGGCGGGCATGGGTGGCGCCGCTGGGCGAGGTGGCAGACTGGTGGACCGCGTCGGGCTACTCCGACGCGGGCGGCTCCTCCTCCGGCGGCACGACCCTGTAGATCAGGAAGCCGGGGTTCTCGTAGACCTTTTCGATCCAGGGCAAGGAACCGAGCTCCTCGACGAAATCACGGGCGTAGCCGCCCGAATGTGATCCTTCCTTCTCCCTGTCGTACACGCGCCGCAGAGGAACGGCGATGTAGGACACGTGGAAGAACGCCAGCAGTTCCCGCTGCTGCGCCTCCGTCGCCTCCGACATGAAGAAAGCCGGGTTCAGCACGCCCCACGTGCCGTGCCGGCCGGTTTGCGTCGCCAGCAGTTCTTCAGGGAACATCAGGCGGGCCGTTGGCTCCACGTTCTCCCGTATCCAAGTGAAGGCGGCCCCGTCGGCGGGCGGGATGACCCGCTTGTGCGCGATGTAGCCGCAGGTCGCCACCACCTGGGCAATACAGCCGGCGGCGATGGCTGCCACCAACCACCGATTCAACGACAGTCGTCTCAAACCGTTCCCGCAAAGCAACGCCAGGGCGAGCACTGCCGGGAAAGTGTAGCGTATCTGCGTGCTGTCAACGCGCACGAACAACAGGAAGAACCCGAGCAAGGTGACGACGAAGCAGCCCCAAAGGGTCAGGGCCACGCGGTCCAACGCGCCGGCCAGCGCGAACGGCAGCACACAGACGAAAAGGATCCCCAGGTGGGTCACGATTGACTTGGGGTAGAATGCCGGATAGGGCCGCCAGGCCGTGTAGTCAGCCGGCAGTCCCCGGAAGGCCTGGCGACCCGCTGCGGAGAGCGTATGGAGCCCCGGCGGCACGATGCGGGGATAGCCCGGAGCGTTATAGACGGCCAACTGCCAGGCCAGATCGTAGGCCAGCACCAGCACCACGGGCGCCGCGACCAGGGCGGCTGCCCGGATCCCCTGCTTCCAGTCCTCGCGCGAAGCCAGCAGCGCGAACGCCGCCGCGCAGGGAACGAAGGCGAGCATGGTCATCTTCGTCAGGTAGGCGGCAGCCAGCGCAATGCCGCAGAGGAAGAACTTCTTGCGCCAGAGGAGGAAAAGGCCCAGCGCCGACAGGGCGACGCCCGGCATGTCCTGATACAGCAAGATGCTGTACGCGCACGCCATCGGGCTCGTAGCGACCAGCAGCCACGCCCACCCCGCCGCCGTCGCGTCCCACGCTGCACGCGCGCCGAAGTACACGCACAACACCAGCAACAGGTAGAAACCGGCCTGGTAGAACTGCGCGAGCACCTGCGACTCGCCGCTGACCCGCCAGATCAGCGCCAGCCCGACGTGCCACAAAGGGGTGTTGTTGAGGGGCAACACGTCGCGGTCGTCAGGCAACAGGGAGAGCGGATCATACGGGATGCGCTCCCAGCTCTCCGTGAACGCGCGCACGTGGCGAACGTGCACGTTCTCGTCGCCCAGGCAGATGTCGCTCACTGCGCCCGCCACGGCTACCAGGACGGCCAGGCATATGCTCGCCCAGACGACGTGGCGGGGCGCCAGCTCGAACCGGCGCGCCTGTTGTGAGTCCGTCGCCTCCATTCCGGCGCTCGCCCTCCCAGCAGCACGGCAAGTGCCCCGCGGCCCCGGACCCCAGGCGGGACGGGAGCCGGAGGCATTCTATCGGCGCCCCGCCCGGGCGTCAACGCTGCCCCCTCCTGGCTCGTCCCCAGTTTTTCGGGGGTTGGTGGGGATTTTCTGGAAAAGGTAAGTTCTGGGGTTATGGGGAGTTACATGATTTGCTGTACATAGGAGAGCGCCTTCGGCTACGAAGTCTCCA